>Ga0008837_100131_pt1 | contig 122874 bp, 107 predicted proteins | sample HotLakConsUCCSLE_FD_65500 | JGI IMG/M metagenome (GOLD analysis project Ga0008837, IMG submission 65500) | Hypersaline microbial mat communities from Hot Lake, Washington, USA - Hot Lake Consortium UCC-SLE | ecosystem: Environmental > Aquatic > Non-marine Saline and Alkaline > Hypersaline >...
ACCACCTGGGCAATACGACGGAGCATTTCGTCACCCAGCGCGTGTCCGCCTTCGTCGTTGATCGGCTTAAAATGATCGAGATCGAAGAGCAACAATGCCGAGGGCGTGCTGGTCTTTTGAAAGTCGGCGAATGCCTCGTCCAGTCGCCGCTCAAAGCCTCGTCGATTTAACAACCCGGTCAAGGGGTCGTGTTCGGCCTCCCAACGCTGGATGGCTTCCAGTTCGCGACGCTCGGTGATGTCTTTGACCACCCCGACCAACCCCAACGAATGGCCGCCCTGGGACAGCATGACCACGCGGGCATGGATATCCAACCACAGGGTTTCCCCGTCAGTGCGCTCGAAACGCAGCTGACGCACAAAATCAGTGCCGGTTTTCAGACTGTGCTTCCACATATCCATAGCGCCGTCGAGATCGCCGGAATGGATCTGGCGCAGCCAGGCGTCCATCGGCACATCGGCCTGAATACCCAACATCCCCAGCAGCGAGGGGTTCATATAGGTAATTTCGCCGTCGAAGTTGGCAACGAACATGCCCTGAGGGGTCGCATTGAGCACCGAGTCCAGAAACGCCTCGCGCTCCTGGAGGTTGGTCATCAACACTTGCCGCTCATCTTCGACACGATTAAAGGTCCCCGCCACGTGCTGCAACTCTTGCATTTTGGTATCAAGCTTCACGCGCTCACGCTCACCGCGTCCCACCTCCCCAATCTGCCTGGCGAGATGTTTCAGCGGCGATAGCATGCGGCGCAGCAGCCACCACAATAGAGGCAACATCAGCAGGGTCAACGCGAACCCCAACCACCAAAGCCGCTGCAAAAAGCCGCTTAACGGCTGCTGAGCCTGCTCGTTGGGCAAGTACAGACCTACGACCCAGTTAGCCGGCCATACCTGGCCGTAAGATTGAAACGACAGCTCACCGTCGAGCAGTGGTGCTACTGCCTGACCTTCCCAGCCATCCAATGCCAATCCCAACCAGGGATTGAACGCTTCATCAGGCACGTCGCTCATGATCAGGTCACGATTGGGATGGTAAAGAATTTTGCCTGAGGCGGTGGCGACACCGGCATAGCCGTCTTCGCCCAGACGTATACGCGCCAGGCGATCAAACAGACCACCGGAATAAAGGCTGACGACGCCACCGACGAAACCGGCAAAGTCGCCGTTTTCATTGATGCGGGGGACGCTTATCAGCACCATGGGAATACCGCTGGCACGACCGACAAAGGGCTCACTGACGTAAGGCCTTTGTGAGCCGCGCAGTATGCGGAAGTATTCGAGCTCGGATGTATCGAGCCCTTCGCGCCCTTCCACTTCTGGCCAGTCGGCAATAATTTGACCGCTGGCATCTGCAACCACCACGCCTTCAAACCAGGCCATCAAGGCAGCATTGCTCTGCAGGGTGGAACGTATCGCGTCGCTTCCAGCGCCCGACTCCAACTGGTCATTTAAACGAGCCAATGCCTCAAAGCGGGTATCGACTTGCTCGGTCACCTCATCTGCCAGCAAGGTGGACTCATAGCGCAGATGCGCCATGTTAGTCGCCTTGACCATGGCATTACCCAACTGCCACGCCATCCCCAGCACCAGTATCACAACCAATAGCCAAGTAACCGCCAACCCCATGAGCAGGCGGTTCTGGAGTGAACCGAAGCCGGTTATACGTTTTAAAAGGCGAGCCAAACCAAACCGCCCCGCTTGATGTGCATCATATCCAATCGTTCCGATTTCAGTGACCTTGATGGAGGTTACGCTATAGTAACGTTGTATGAGTGCTTACTACAAAAGAATTAAAGGCGAATGGCCATGCGGACTCGCCATAACTTAGCAGGTCAGCCACAAAAAAAGCCGGCCCATCTGGGCCGGCTCTATCGTCTTTACGACGTCTCTAGCTAATCAACTCGTCAGACAAGGCGTCTTAGAAGTCGTAGCGAACACCAACGGTGTACTGCACTTCATCGTCGAGATTACGGAAGTTCTCTGTGATGGAGTCATCACTGCTGGTAGAGCTATCTTCCTGGTACGCTTCTGCGAAGACGTACATCGGCTCGCTGAAGCGGTAGTTGGCGCCAAGCACCCAGCGGTTCTGGTCATCATTGCGATCATCGATCATTTCTACGTGATAGTAATCACCGTAGATCTCACCCATGCCATACTCATAGGTAGCACCGATACCGACTAGGTTATCGATCTCACCAGATGCAACAAAATCGCCGTCATCATTAACAGAAGTTGCTTCAATGTCATCCTGAGAAGCGGTTACATCACCGGCTTCCTGATAGCTGATACGAGCGCTGAAGGTGTCGGTGAAAGCGTACTGTGCTACTACGCCCCACAGGTCTTCAGAGTAATCTTTAGCACCTTGACCGTCGTAGGAAGCGCCTTCGTCTGCATCAGTCTGCTTGGCTTGGTTGTAAGCAGCACCCAGGTAGAGGTCTTCCCACTCGTAGCTGACACCCGCATGCCAGGAAGTGGTAGAACCGTTGTCACCATCTACTTTTTCGCCATTGCCGCTGAGGTGCTTGACTGCAACCTTAGCCTGAAAGCCTTCCATCATCGGCGAAGAGTACTGGATCTGATCGCCGTGAGCGGCGACGTTACCGAAATCGATGTTGGTAGCACCATCGCTTTCAGGAACGTCCTGAATGACGGTAACGTTTTGGTACATGATTGAGTCAAAGTTACCAACCTGCACCGCACCCCAGGAATCGCTCTTCGCACCTACGTAGGTGTTGCGGATGGTATCGAAACCTTCTGAGTTACGGGCGTCGGCTTTGCCGCGGAACTCCATGCGGGCAAAAGTGCTCAAATCGCGAGTAACTTCGTGGTTGGCGATAAAGCCAAAACGCGAACCCAGGTCAACGAACTCAGAGCCGTCGGACTTTGTGTCCTCAGCGCCTTCAGGGCCGCCAGTCTGCACAGCATAAGCCAGACGACCATACAGGTCGAGGCTGGTGCCGTCTTGGTCATATACGGTCGCGGCTTGGGCGCCAGAAGCGGCCATGGTGCCAGCGATAGCAGTCGCTAAAAGTGTTTTTTTCATGATGTAGGTTCCTTAACTAGCTTACTGTTTCGATCGTTTCTGTTCGACCTGCGGTCGACAGTCGGCTTGCTGGGTATGCTCTTTTTTCATTTGCCGGATGCTTGGCACACGGCTCAATGCGGCATTTCCTCAACAAAGCCTTGTTATAGTCCAATGCTCGCAAGGCAAACTCTATACTGGGATTCCAAGGAACGCAATAGAAAAAAACACTGTTTTTTTATTATTTGCGTTTTTTCCTGGAACAAAGCCAATTTCAGCTGGTCTCAGCGCCCCTGAAATTTCTGCTTCAAGCCCAACAACTTATCTTCCATGCTAAGTTGTTTCTGAGTAATGTCACGCTCAGGCGGTGTTTTTTCAGCTTTTTTTGCCGTTTGTGTCGTAGATTTTTTATTGGGCTTGGCTGTCTTGGCGCGAGGCTCCGCGTCTTTAGGTACTTTATTCTCTTCTTTGGGCAACGCGGCCGACTGTTTGGCGCGCTTTTCAGCGGCATGGCGTGCGGCTTCGGCGTCTACCACCCCGGCCTCATTACCCTCAAGGTCTATGCGTTTGGCGCCTTCCCGGACTGACTTTATGTAGCGCGGCAAATTGACATAGTTTGCCAAAGCCCGGCGAATGAGCTTGCCCGACCAGGGTTCGCAGGCGGCAAGATCATGGTGAATGCCCACCTTCAGCGGCTGTGTATGCCCCTTGAAGAACGCCTTGGGATAGCACTGGTACCATTGCGCCAGCAGCGCATGGGGCGAAGGCGGCTCGTCTTTTTCCACGGGTTCCACGGGTAAAGCACCGCCATCGCTCGCCTGGGCATCTTCACTTTTATCGGTTGACGAAGACGTCGTAGGCGCGGGCCTATCCGCATTGTCATGGGTGGCCGACTCGCTCGCTTCCGATGACGCCCCCTCCTGCGTCTGAGCAAGCAACCGCTTTAGCTCAGCGTTTTCTTCCCGCAGCTTGATTAGCTCGGTTTGGGCGAGCTCCCATCGCCGCTCCAGATCGTCTAATAGCTGCCTGGGGCTTGCTGAATCAGGGCTTACCGTCATCCAAGGCTCTCCTTCCCTTCGCAGGCCTAGGCCACGATGCGCTCGTAGGTAACAAACGCATAATCAGGCTGCTGTTCATTTGGCTGCCCGGCAATGCGCTGGGTTTCACGCCACTCGTTTAAGTCTATGGGTGGGAAGTACGCATCACCTTGCACCTCCATGTCAACTTCTGTGACATAAAGCCGCGTGGCATAGGGCATGGCCTGGCGATAGATCTCGCCGCCCCCCATCACCATGATTTCTTCGGCCGCCTCAATTGTTGCCTGTTGATCGGCAAGCGCCAGCGCGGAAGGCAGGTCATGACAAACGCGAACACCTTCGTGGGCAAAATCCTGCTGCCGCGTCACCACGATATTCAAGCGATTAGGCAATGGCTTGCCGATCGAGGCGAAGGTTTTGCGCCCCATTACCAGCGGCTTGGCCTGGGTCATTCGCTTGAAGAACTTGAGGTCCTCCGGCAGATACCAGGGCAACTGGCCGTCTACGCCAATGACGCGGTTGTTGGCCATCGCCACCATCATGGCCACGGGCACGAGGGGATCGACGTGCGTATCCAACTGAGAAGAGGCCTGACTCATACCGCCACCTCGGCTTTGATATGCGGCTGGGGATGATAGTCGACGATCTCGATGTCATCGAACCGGAAATCGAAGAGGTTGGTCACCTGGGGGTTCAGGTGCAGCGTGGGCGGCGCAGTGGGCGTGCGGCCGAGCTGCTCACGTGCCTGGTCCAGATGGTTGCTATAGAGGTGGGCATCGCCCAGAGTATGCACGAATTCACCGGGCTCAAGCCCGGTCACCTGAGCCACCATACTGAGTAGCAACGCGTAGCTAGCAATATTGAAGGGCACCCCCAGGAAAATATCGGCGCTGCGCTGGTAAAGCTGGCAGGAAAGCCGCCCATTCGCCACATAGAACTGAAACAGGCAGTGGCACGGGGGCAACTGCATTTCATCGACCAGGGCCGGGTTCCATGCCGAGACGATCAACCGCCGCGACTGAGGCGAGGTACGGATCTGCTCCAGTACATTGGCAATCTGGTCGACGCTGCCGCCTCTGGGGTCGGGCCAACTGCGCCACTGATACCCGTATACCGGTCCCAGGTCGCCGTTTTCGTCCGCCCATTCGTCCCAGATACGTACGCCGTTGTCTTTCAGGTAGGCAATGTTGGTATCGCCTTTCAAGAACCACAGCAGCTCGTGAATGATGGAGCGCAAATGCAGCTTTTTGGTCGTCAGCAGCGGAAAGCCGCGCGACAGATCAAAGCGCATCTGGTGGCCGAACACCGAGCGGGTACCCACCCCGGTGCGGTCGTGGCGATCGATACCCCGGTCCAGTACGGTTTGCATCAGGTCGAGGTAGGGCTGTTCAAGTGCCTCTTTCATCGGCGTCGTTGCAGTCACGTTAATCCCAGCTTGAGACATCAATTAACCTCTATTCTATACGTGTGGCCCCTCAGCGAACAGGGAATGCCACTACTCTTCCCTCTTCCCTCTTCCCTCTTCCCTCTTAACCCTTATCTCTTACCGCATCTACCGGCTGTTGGCGCGACCAGGCGATCATTGCGGCCCCCAGGGCGATCATGGGTAGCGTCAGCACCATCCCCATGGTCACCCAGCCAAAGGCGACAAAGCCGATGTGGGCGTCGGGCAGACGGAAAAATTCGACCAGGAAGCGGAAAACGCCGTAACACAGCAGGAACAAGCCTGACATGAAGCCGCGAGCCTTTGGCTTGGCCGATGCCCACCACAAAATACAGAACAGCACGAGGCCTTCAAGCAGGGCTTCGTAAATCGCGGACGGGTGACGTGGCTCTGGCCCCATACCGGGAAACGGCATGCCCCAGGGAAGTGAGGTAACGCGTCCGGGCAGTTCGTGGTTGATAAAATTACCGATCCGCCCAGCGCCCAGGCCAATAGGCGCCAGAGGAGCAATGAAGTCGGTCAGGGTGAATAACGCCAACTGCTTGCGCCGGGCAAATAGCCAGGCAGCGAGAAACACGCCAATCAGTCCGCCATGGAAGCTCATGCCGCCGTCCCAGACCTTGAACACCCACAGCGGGTCGGCCGCCCACTGCTCTAACCCATAAAACAGCGCATAGCCCAGGCGTCCACCCACCACGACCCCGATGGCACAGTAAAACAGCAAGTCGCCGATATCCTCGTGGTTCAAACCGATGCGCGCCGCTCGGCGACACCCAAGCCACCAGGCGGCGACAAAGCCTACGACGTACATCAGCCCGTACCAGTGAACTTGCAACGGCCCGATGGCAATGGCAACGGGGTCGATTGTGGGATAGTTAATCATCTAAGCTCTCTTGAAAATGTCTGGGCTTGAAGGTGTTTATGAAAATCACGAAGGCTACTAGCTCAACAGAAACTTGAGCCCCACGGCAGCCAGCAGGGCAGCAAAGGCCCAGCGCAGCACGTGACTGGGCAGGCGGTGCGCCAGACGGACGCCCAGGCGGGCAAAGGGGACGCTCGTTATGACGATGGAAAGAAAGGCCGGCCACATCACATACCCGGTCGTCCAGTCAGGCAGTTGGGGGTGCCCCCACCCCATCCAGATGAAGGTCGCAGCACCCAACAGTGCAATGGGAACACCGCAGGCGGCAGAGGTTCCCACCGCCTGGGTCAGGTGAGCGCCACACCGCGACAGCCAGGGCACAGCCATGGTAGCGCCGCCAATGCCAAATAGCGCCGAAATACCGCCAATGACGCCACCGGCCATTATCATCGCGTAGCCAGGGGGTGTCGCCGCTTGGCGGCTGACAGGGCCAAACCCGATCGCCATTTTAACGGCAATGGTAAGTACGAACAGACCAAACAGCGTGCCCAAAAGCGGGCCTGACAGCTGCCCTGCCACCAGCACGCCGATAACGGCACCCGCCAGTAACCCCGGCAGCAGGGCCATAAACCACGGCGTATGAATGCTACGCCGTCGCCAATGGCCCAATGCCGAGGACGCGCCGGTTACCACGATGGTGGCCAGCGACGTACCAATGGCAAGATGCATGACCACCTCGGACTCGAAGCCCTGGAAGGTAAATGCCACCACCAATGCTGGAACGATGAGCAATCCGCCGCCTATGCCGAAAAGACCCGCAAGGGTTCCCGCTACGACACCAAGCAGCAGATAACTAAGCACCGAAGCGGCCAATACACTCATCGGGCAGGCGACGCCTCGTCGCTACCGGGAAACCAGGTCGTAATGATACCCAGCAGGGTTTCCGGCTGGTACGGCTTGGTCAGCAGGTCGTCCAGGCCTGCAGAGAAGCATTCCTCACGCCCCATATTGTCGGCATTGGCCGTCAGCGCAACGAGCACGCTCTTTCGGCTTCCCTGGGCGCTTTCAATCTCACGCCAGCGGCGGGCGGTTTCAAGCCCGCTCAATGTTGGCATGAAGATATCCATAAATACGAGGTCAAAGAAGCTTTGCTGCTGCCGCGCCAGCGCCTGCTCACCGCTGCTTACGCCTTCAACGTACAGGCCGTGGTTTTCAAGCATCTGACGCGCCAGCATCAGATTGACCGGGCCATCGTCGACCACCAGCACGCGCAGCGACGCCGCCACTGGCAAGGTGTCAGGTTCGCTCGGCAGGTCGCGGTGCTGAACCAGGTTCATCAGCAGCGCACGGATATCGGCAATACGCTCACGCACCTCGAGGATATTGGCCCGACAGTCTTCGCTGACCTGGGTGTTTAACTGTGTGCTCAGGTGATCAAACAATTCATCGGTTTCACGCTGTAATAAGCCCAAATACTCCGACTTCAGGCGCGATTCTTCCCGTGCCCGGTCACGGCCGGCCAACAAGTGTCTGACCTGCTGTTGTTGATGATGCAGATCATCCAGCAGCGCCTTGGCGTCTTCCTCAGCGCTCACAGCGGTTGCAGGTGCCAAAGGCGAAGGGCCTTCAACGGAAGCGACAAGACGGGACAACTCTCGATTAACATTCAACAGACATGTCGTCGGCAGGGTCGTCGTGGCGTCCGCTATTATTTGGGCCTGCTGTAGATCGCGGTTGGCTACCTGCGTTGACAATGCATGCGTATGCTGCTCAAGCTCGGCTAGCTGCTGCATCAGACGCGCTTCCTCATTTTTGGCACGCGACTTTACCAGCATCAAGAACGCCGCCACGTTCAAGCAACTGCCCGCCAACAGCGCCAGCATCAACCAAAGTGACAGGCCCCAAGACGCATAGCCGGGCGACATCCAGCCAACCAGCCAGATTACCAGCACGCAGAGCACCACCAAGGCGGCCTGCACAAGTAATAACGGCCACAGCACTGGCCATATCAGCGTGTTCCAGAAGTGTTCCTGCTGGTTGCCTTGCATAAAATAGCGCCTTCCTCTCTGGCCAAGCGTCACAAGCGGTGCATCATCCTGACGGGACGCATTTGTTTCGCCACTTGGGTTATTGTAGGAAATGACAGCCAACAAGTGTACGTCGACATGCCGGGAGTGTCATGTGCAGTTCTGGCGACTCCAGCCCACTCGCTAACCAGACAATGAGCCCTCTATGTGTTTAATCGCTTTTCGTTGGCAGCCAGGAGCTCCCACGCCCTTGCAGCTGATTGGTAACCGCGATGAGTTTCACGCACGCCCCACTGCCCCGCTGGCGGTCTGGGATGACGCACCTCACGTGGTCGGCGGACGCGACCTGGAAGCCGGGGGAAGCTGGCTGGCGACCAACCGCCGGGGCCGGGTCGCGGCGCTAACCAATGTTCGCGACCCGGCATTGATCACGGCACCCGGGGCGCCCAGTCGTGGATACCTGGTCAGCCAGGCATTGGAATGCGACGACATCGACGCCTGGTTAGGCCATCTTGCCGAAGGTGAAGCCACCAAGTACGCGGGCTTCAACCTGCTGGTCGCCACCCCCGACCGGTTATGGTATCTGCACCGCGGCCGCGAGCAGCTGTCGCTTTGCGAGGTATCGCCAGGCGTCCATGGGCTGTCCAACGCGGCTCTCAACACTCCATGGCCGAAGTTGCTGTCTGTCAAAGCAGCGTTGGCGCAGGTGGACGGGATGCCGTTCCCTGGCCCGACGCTGCCCGCTTTCAAGGATCCACGGAAAGCGCCTATCAGTGAGCTGCCGGATACCGGGGTGGGCCAGGAACTTGAGCATCAGCTATCGGCCGCCTTTATCGTCGGCGAGCGATACGGCACCCGCGCCACCACCTGGCTATCGCTTGCCCATGATGGCGACGTCAGGCTAACCGAACAGCGCTTCGGCCCCTGGGGCGCCTTTGAAGGAGACACCACGCTCACCATTCCTTGCGAGCGATGAGCCCAGCGGTTACAAAAAGCTAGTCGCGCGGCGGCAGCAAATGGGAAAGCTGCCAGTCGTCCATGCGTTTATCCAGATGCATGTGCACTTGGGCAGGCGTGTCCAGCAACATCACTTCCGACAGCAACTGCTGGGCATCCTTGAACGAAACCCGGCGAATCGCCGCGCGCACCTTGGGCAGGCTGGGGGCATTCATCGACAGGCTGGTAAAGCCCATCGCCATCAGCAGCAGCGCGCCGGCCGGGTCACCCGCCAGTTCGCCGCATAGTGAAATGGGCTTTTTGAGACGCAGCGCGTCCTGAGAGAGTTCTTGCAACGCGCCCAACAAGGCGGGATGAAGTGCGTCGTAAAGACTTGAGACCCTGGGGTTATTGCGGTCTACCGCCAAGAGGTACTGGGTCAGGTCATTGCTGCCGACCGAGAAAAAGTCCACCCGCTTGGCCAGGGCATCCATCTGATAAATGGTGGCCGGCACCTCGATCATCACGCCCACCTTGGGCCGCTCGACATCAATGCCCTCTTCACCCAGCTCCAGAATCGCGCGGTCAAGCAGCCGCAGTGCCTCATCCACCTCTTCCACATTGGTGATCATGGGGAACAGCACGTAGAGGTTGTCGAGCTCCCTGGACGCTTTCAACATCGCCCGCAGCTGCACCATCAGCACTTCCGGATGATCCAGGGTCACCCGCATACCGCGCCAGCCTAAAAACGGGTTGGCTTCTTCAATGGGGAAGTAAGGCAGGTCCTTGTCACCGCCAATGTCCAGGGTGCGCATGACCACCGGCAGCGGCGAAAAGCTTTCCAACTGATCACGGTACAGGCGGGTCTGCTCTTTTTCACCGGGGAAGCGCTCGGTAATCATGAACGGCACTTCAGTGCGGTACAGCCCCACGCCGCTAATGCGACTCTTGAGCAACGCTGCCGCGTCGACGGCTAACCCGGTATTGACCATCAGAGGCATGTCGTGGCCGTCGGGCGTTTCACTGGGCAGGTCCTGCTCGTGGGCCAACAGCTCGCTGAGTGCTTCTTCTTCAGCAATCAGGCTTTCGTAGCGGGCCTTAAGTTCGGGGGCGGGCCGCACGAACAGCCGCCCTCGGTGGCCGTCGAGCACAACCGGCGCGCCTGACAGCCTGGGAAGCGGCAAATCGACCATGCCGAGTACCGTGGGAATGCCCATGGCGCGGGCGACGATCGCCACGTGGGAGGTACTGGAACCGCGCACTGAGACCAGGCCTTTCAGTTTATCCCGGGGCACCTCGCCAAGCATCGCCACGCTGATTTCGTCACCGACCAGAATCGCGTTATCGGGGTAAGTGTCCGGCGTCGAGGGAGAACCCTCTTGCAGATGAGCCAGCACACGGCGCCCCAGGTCGCGAATATCCGCTGCCCGCTCGCGCAGATAGTTATCGTCCACACGCTCAAGGTATTGCACGTGGCGACGCACCACGTCGGCCAAAGCGCCTGGCGCCCACTGTCCTTCGCGGATGCGCTTCTCGACTTCCTCGGAAAGCGCTGCTTCGCCGAGCATTTGCTGATAAACATCGAACAGCGCCAGCTCCTGGGTCGAGATCCGATTGACCAACCGCTCGGCCGCCGCACGAATTTCATCGCGCGTTTTGCCAATGGCCTCCTTGAGGCGCGCAATTTCGTAGGCTTCATCGCTGGGCACCAGATCCGGCACGCTGTTGAGATCCGACGGCGGTGTGATCACCACCGCTTCCCCCATTGCCATCCCCGGAGAAGCCGCCACGCCCTTGAACATCGTCTGGCCGCTGGGCAAGGCGCGCCGGTTGAGATTACCGGTCGCCAAGGCGTGCGCCAGCACGCCCGCCAGCTGCGCGGCCATGGTCACCAGAAAGGCCTCGTCTTCATCGTCGTACTGACGTTGTTCGGCCTGCTGAACCACCAGCACGCCAAGCATGAGCCGCTGGTGGATGATGGGCACGCCGAGAAAGCTTGAGTAACGTTCTTCCCCGGTAGCTTCAAAATAACGGAACTGCGGATGGGACTGGGCATCCTCGAGATTGAGCGGTTCGCTGCGCTTGGCGACCAGCCCCACCAGGCCCTCACCCAGCGGAAGCACCACCTGCCCGACGGCTTGAGTGCGCAGACCGATGGTTTCCATCAGCACCAGCGATTCGAGCTCTTTATCGTAGAGATAAAAAGAGCACACATCGGTTTGCATCGCTTTACGAATGCGCCGCACCATCGTGGCCAAGGCGGCATCCAGGTTCCTCGCGCCATTCACTTCCTGAATAACGCGTCGCAGCACCTCAAGCATGGACGTTTTACTTTTCACTGTTATTTGCCTCGCTGAGGAATTCCTTGGCAACCAACTGCAGTCCTGTCGCAGGGCGGCAGCTTACTCGTCTATTAGCGCCAATCGTTGAACACGGGGGGATAGCTCGCGCAGCGCACGGCGATACACTTCACGCTTGAATGGCACGACCTGGCCGAGGGGATACCAGTAGCTAACCCAGCGCCAGCCATCAAATTCGGGCTTGGGCGTCGCCGTCATACAGATACGACTGTCCTCGCAGCGGATTTGGAGTAAAAACCACTTCTGCTTCTGGCCGATACAAACGGGCCGAGAATGTGTGCGAATCATGCGTCGTGGCAGACGGTAGCGCAGCCAGCCCCGGGTGCAGGCGACAATGTCAACATCATTGGCCGTCAGGCCAATTTCTTCGTGAAGCTCACGAAAAAGCGCTTGTTGCGGTGTCTCGCTTGCCTTGATGCCTCCCTGGGGAAACTGCCACGCATTTTGTCCTACACGACGCGCCCATAGCAGCTGCCCCTGGCGGTTGGCGATAATGATGCCAACATTGGGGCGAAAGCCGTCAGCGTCGATCACGGACATCACCTTATAAATTTTCAGTTACCGCCATTTTTCCACAAGGACAACAAGCGTATCAATACAATATAACGCTAACTTGCCAACGCACCCAGCGTTGCGGTGTGAAACCCATGATGACTCTGCGATAATCCGCTCCCGCCAATCACCGATGACACGCCGTGTGTCATCCATCATTGATGATAAGGGGAGCGCCGTGAGTCTGGCCATTTTCGACTTGGATAACACCTTGATTTCCATCGATAGCGATCACGCCTGGGGCGAGTTCCTGCTTGAGCAGGGAGCGGTGGATCCCGTCGCCTATCGGGAAGCAAACGACCGCTTCATGGCCGACTATCAGGCAGGCACGCTCGACATGGCCGAGTTTCTGGCCGTTGCCCTCAAACCACTTGCCGATAACACCCCCGAACAGCTTGCCGCCTGGCATCAGCAGTTCATGGTCAGCAAGATCGAACCGCATATTCTACCCAAAGCCGAAGAATTGCTGGCGCGCCACCGCACCAGTGGCGACACGCTGCTGATCATTACCGCCACCAATCGCTTCATCACCGCACCGATCGCCGAACGATTGGGCGTTGATCACCTGATTGCCGTGGACCCCGAGCGGATTGACGGCCGCTACACCGGCCGCGTGCAGGGCGTGCCAAGCTACCGGGAAGGCAAAGTCACCCGCCTGCAGGAGTGGCTTTCGGAGCAGGATCTGACCATGGAGGGTGCCTGGTTCTACAGCGACTCGCACAACGATTTACCGCTACTTGAAGAAGTCGACCATCCGGTCGCCGTCGACCCTGACGATACGCTGCGCAATGTTGCTGAGCAGCGCCAATGGCGAATTATGAGCCTGCGTGATTGAACATAGCGTTAGCGCCACTTCGCAAGAATAAAAAAACCCTGCAAGCAAGGCTTGCAGGGTTTTTGCGATAACTGACGCGCGTGTCAAAGCATCAGCGGGTGCGATCAGCCGAGCAGATGCTCAACGGCCGCACGCTCTTCGCGCAGTTCTGTCTCGGTCGCCTTCATCTTGTCCCGGCTGAATTCGTCAATCTCAAAGCCTTGAACGATTTCATACTTGCCGCCCTGGCAACGTACCGGGTAGGAGTAGATGATGCCTTCTTCGATGCCGTAGCTGCCGTCAGAGGGAATCGCCATGCTGACGATGCCTTTAGAACCCAGCGCCCAGTCGTGCATGTGGTCGATGGCGGAAGAGGCAGCAGAAGCTGCGGAAGACGCACCGCGCGCCTTGATGATCGCCGCGCCGCGCTGCTGCACGGTGGGGATGAAGTCGTTTTCGTACCAGTCGCGCGCGACCAGATCGAACGCGGCTTTGCCGTCGACTTTGCACTGGGCCAGATCCGGGTACTGAGTGGCACTGTGGTTGCCCCAGATGATCATGTTTTCAACGTCCGTGACGTGCTTGCCGGTTTTCTGAGCCAGTTGGGTCAGCGCACGGTTGTGGTCCAGGCGCGTCATGGCGGTGAACTGGCCTGCGTCCAGATCCGGCGCGTTGCAGGACGCAATCAGCGCGTTGGTGTTGGCCGGGTTACCGACCACCAGCACTTTCACGTCACGGCTGGCGTGGTCGTTCAGCGCCTTACCCTGTACAGAGAAGATCGCGGCGTTGGCTTCCAGCAGATCTTTACGCTCCATGCCCGGACCGCGCGGGCGTGCACCGACCAGCAGCGCGAAGTCAGCGTCCTTGAACGCGACGTTCGGGTCGTCGGTGGCGACGATGTCCTGCACCAGCGGGAAGGCACAGTCGTTGACTTCCATAACCACGCCGTTCAGAGCGTCCATTGCCTGGGGAATTTCCAGAAGCTGGAGAATGACAGGCTGATCCGGCCCCAGCATGTCGCCTGCGGCGATGCGGAAAATAAGAGAGTAGCTGATCTGACCGGCGCCGCCGGTAATCGCAATACGTACTGGATCTTTCATCATTGCTCCTTGATTGGTTCACCTAGGGATGGTTCTCGCCTGAGGAGTGGCGCTACAGAACTCAAGACGCAAAGATGGTATGCCCAGGCGAATAAAAACTCAATCAGACATGAGACTAGTATGCATTTGCCGTGACGACCATTCTCCCAACAGTAGGCGACTCGCTGAAAAGGCTGAGTTGCGCTATGGTATCGACGGCGCTAGTACATCCTTTCTTGTTTTGCTAAGGACATGGACGCTCCATGCGAAAAATCCCGTTCTCTTATGCCTTGGCCAGTCTTCTCGTACTGGCGTTGGTGGTATGGCTGGCTCTGGGTAATTTTCAGGGCTTTCAATCGGAGGCCCCGGAGGCCACTGAAGACAGCGACCCAGAATCGCGCGTGGAAGTCGTCGAACAGCAGAGCATCGCTTATATTCCCGAGCAGATTGTTCAAGGCCAACTGACCGCCCAGCGGGAGACTGCCCTGCGTGCCAACGTGACAGGTTATGTCGCCGAGAAGCCGGTGGACCAGGGCAGCCGCGTGGCAGCGGGCGATACGCTGCTCGTGCTCGACAACGACGCCCTGGCCGAGCAGCTGCAACAGGCCCGCGACGAACTGGCCTTGGCCGAAGCCGAGTATGCCGGCGCGCGCAACCTGCGCCAGCGGGAACTGATTTCGCAGCCTGAACTGCTGCGCCGACAGAGCGCCTTGAGCGCTAGCGCCGCTTCCGTGGCGCAGCTACAGAATCAGCTCGACGACAGCCGCCCTACCGCGCCTTTTGACGGCGTGCTTAATCGCGTGACAGTGGAGCTTGGCGACCTGCTGCAGCCAGGCGAGGAATGGGCTCAACTGGTCGACGACCGCCGTTTGAAAGGTGCCGCCTGGGTCTCGCAGCAGCAGGTGGGCGATTTAAGCGTGGGCCTGCCGGTCACCGCGCGTCTGTTGAATGGCGACCAGCTCAAGGGCGAACTGACCTTTATCAGCCATCGCGCGGAAGAAGCTACGCGCAGCTTTTATATCGAGGCCACGCTGGACAATCCGGCCCGCAAGCGCTTGGCAGGCGGCAGCGCGGAGCTGACGATCACCTTGCCGCCCCGCCAGGTGCACTCCCTGTCGCCTGCGCTGCTGAGCCTGGACAGCGAAGATCAGCTGGCGGTCAAGCACCTGGACGACAATGACAAGGTACAGCAGACCCGCGTGGAACTGGTCAGCGCCGACAACCAGCGTGCTTATGTGACCGGCCTTGCCGACCCGCTGCGCCTGATTACTCTGGGCGCGGGCATGGTCGACGTGGGTGAGACGGTCATCCCCGTCACTGCGGATGACGCCACGATTGCGTCGCCCTCGGAGCATTCTTCAGACGCACCGGCAGAACAGGATAGCGTTCATGCGCCAGTTGATTAACGCGGCGCTGACCCACACCCGCACGTCCCTACTGCTGCTGGTGAGCCTGCTGCTGGCGGGCATCACCACCTGGCAGGTGATTCCCAAGGAAGCCAATCCCGACGTCACCATCCCGATGATCTACGTGTCGCTGTCTCTGGAAGGGGTAAGCCCCGAGGATGGCGAGCGGCTGCTGATTCGGCCTATGGAGCAGGAACTGCGTGGCATTGAAGGGCTGCGTAAGTTCACCGCACAATCCAGCGAAGGCCATGGTTCGATCACGCTTGAGTTCGATCCCGGCTTCGACCCCGATACCGCCCTGACCGACGTGCGCGACCGGGTGGACATTGCACGCAGCGACCTGCCATCCGAGGCCGATGAGCCACGGGTCATGGAGGTCAACGTGTCGGAGTTTCCGGTCTTGACCATCGGCCTGTCCGGTCAGTTGGATACCCGTGAGCGTATGACGATTGCCCGGCGCCTTCAGCAGGAAATCGAAGGCATCGCCGATGTACTGGAAGTCGATATTGCCGGCGAGCGGGAAGACCTGTTGGAGATCGTCGTCGACCCACTGGTACTGGAAAGCTACGGCGTTGACTTTGATTCGCTGTTTAATCAGGTGTCGCGCAACAACCGCCTTGTCGCCGCCGGCAGCCTGGATACCGGTGCGGGGCGCCTGGCGTTGAAAGTCCCCGGCATTATTGCCTCCCTCGACGATGTCATGGACATGCCGGTCAAGGTCGATGAGGATCGCGTGGTCACCTTTGGCGACGTGGCGTGGATCAACCCGACCTATAAAGACCCCGAAGGCTTTGCCCGCATCGATGGCCAGCCGGCAGTGGTACTGGAAGTCTCCAAACGCGCCGGGGCCAACATTATCGCCACCATTGGCGCGGTGCGCGAGCGCCTGGCAGAGGCAGGCGATCTGCTCCCCGAGCAGTTGCGTTTCACCACCATTCTCGATGAGTCGACCACCGTCGAGAATATGCTCTCCGAACTCCTCAACAACGTGCTCACCGCCGTGGTGCTGGTATTGATCGTGGTGGTGGCGGTCATGGGCTGGCGCATGGCACTGCTCGTCGGCCTGACCATCCCCGGCGCCTTCCTGACCGGCATTCTGCTTATTTGGGCGTTTGGCTTTACGCTCAATATCGTGGTGCTGTTTGGCCTGATTCTGGTGGCCGGCATGCTGGTGGACGGCGCCATCGTCGTCAGTGAACTGGCTGATCGCCATCTGCGCGATGGCCAGTCGCCCCACCAGGCGTGGCTCAATGCCGCCTCCCGCATGAGCTGGCCGGTGATTGCCTCTACCGCGACGACGCTTGCGGTATTCATTCCGCTGCTGTTCTGGCCCGGCGTGGTCGGTCAGTTCATGAAGTACCTGCCCGCCACGGTCATTTTGTGCCTGCTGGCATCGCTTGCCATGGCGCTGGTATTTTTGCCGGCGCTGGGGCGTCTGTTTACGCGAACCGCAGCGACGTCTAAAGGCGCTAACCAGGAAGCATCGGCGACGGCCTTCGGGCGCGGCTATCGCCATTTGCTTGCACGATTGCTTATACACCCGGCCTGGGTGCTACTGGTGACCATCCTGTTGATGGCGCTGCTGTATACCGGCTACGCGCGCTTCAACCACGGCGTCGACTTCTTCCCCAACGTCGAGCCGGACAGCGCCCAGGTGCTGGTACGGGCCCGGGGGGATTTCTCCGCCGAGGAGACCGACGCCATCGTGCAGCGGGTGGAAGCCAAGCTATCCGGCATGAGCGAAGTGCGCGCGCTGTACGCGCGCTCCTTTGCCGTGCCCAACGAGCAGATGGGCAACGATGTGATCGGCATGCTGCAGTTCCAGTTCATCGACTGGCACGAGCGCCGCCCCGCCCAGGCGATTTTAGACGATATGGCCGAACGCGCCGGGGACATCCCCGGCATTCGGCTTGAATTTCAGGAGCAGGAGATGGGCCCCGGCGGCGGCAAGCCGATCGTGCTGGAAGTCAGCGCCACGGATCCCGACGTCGCCGATGCCGGCGTCAACCAACTGACCCAACTGATGCGCGAGCTCGGCGGCTTTGAAGACATTCAGGATAACCGCAGCCTGCCCGGCGTGGAGTGGCAGGTAAATGTCGATCGAGAAGCCGCCGCGCGCATGGGCACCGACGTCACCACCATCGGCAGCGCAGTGCAACTGCTGACGACCGGCCTGCAGGTGGCAAGCTATCGCCCCCCCGAGGTGAACGATGAAGTGGATATTCGCGTGCGTCTGCCGCAAAACTGGCGCTCGCTGGATCAACTGGAACGCTTGACGCTCAACACTCCGCGCGGCCAGGTGCCCATATCACACTTTGTAACCCTAGAACCGGCGCCCAAGGTTGGCACCCTCAACCGCATCGATGGTCGCCGGGCCATCACCGTGGAAGCCGATCTGGCGCCGGATTATCTCGCCGACGAGCGACTGAACGCCCTGCTTGAGGCCGGGAGCGACCGCCTGCCCGATGGCTTGATGGTCAATGTGGCGGGTGAACAGGAAGATCAGCAGGAGTCGATGCAGTTCCTGGCCAGCGCCTTCCTGGTGGCCATTGGCCTGATGGCGCTGATTCTTGTCACCCAGTTCAACAGTTTCTACCAGGCGGGGCTGGTGCTGTCCGCCATTGTGTTTTCCACAGCGGGTGTACTCATGGGTCTGCTGATAACCGGCCAGGCCTTCGGCATTGTCATGGTGGGGATGGGCATCATTGCCCTGGCGGGCATCGTGGTAAACAACAACATTGTGTTGATCGACACCTACAATGAGCTGCGCGGCAGTGGCATGACGCCCGGCGAGGCCGCGCTGGAAGCAGGCTGCCTGCGCCTGCGCCCGGTACTATTGACGGCGATCACCACGGTACTGGGACTGATGCCGATGGTGCTGGGGATCAATGTTGATCTGTTCTCGCCCGCGCTCGGCTTCAATGCGCCCTCCGCCCAGTGGTGGACCCAGATGTCGAGCGCCATCGCCGGCGGACTCACCTTCGCCACCGCCCTCACCCTGCTGCTGACGCCCTGTATGCTGGTGATTGGCGGCCGATGGCGCTGACACCCAGCAATCACCCTCGGCGCCTCGATCATTGCTGATCGCGCAATGAATTGCGCTCCTACAAAACCCAGTGCAGGCACCCTGCCCTGTAGGAACCCGACTTGTCGGGCGATCAGACTATCTAAAGGCGCTCATCTTCGGCGGCATAATCGATGCTGATCGCGCAATGAATTGCGCTCCTACAAAACCCAAGGCAGGCACCCTGCCCCCGTAGGAGGCCGACTTGTCGGGCGATCAGACTATCTAAAGGCGCTCATCTTCGGCGGCATAATCGATGCTGATCGCGCAATGAATTGCGCTCCTACAAAACCCAGTGCAGGCACCCTGACCTGTAGGAGCCCGACTTGTCGGGCGATCAGACTATCTAAAAGCGTTCATCTTCTGCGGCATAATCGATGCTGACCGCGCAATGAATTGCGCTCCTACAAACCCAATGCAGGCACCCTGACCCTTTAAGAGCCCGACTTGTCGGGCGATCAGACTATCTAAAAGCGTTCATCTTCGGCGTCACGATCATTGCTGATCGCGCAATGAATTGCGCTCCTACAAAACCCAGTGCAGGCACCCTGACCTGTAGGAGCCCGACTTGTCGGGCGATCAGACTATCTAAAGGCGCTCATCTTCGGCGGCATAATCGATGCTGATCGCGGAATGAATTGCGCTCCTACAAAACCCAGTGCAGGCACCCTGCCCGGTAGGAGCCCGACTTGTCGGGCGATCAGGTTATCTACAAGCATTAAACTGCGGTGGCACGATCACTTATTATCAGGCGGGGGCGTTGGAGGTTGCGGGGCTGTGCGCCGCGTGCAGGCGGGCGATGAGCTGATCTTCCAGCGCAAAGCGCTCGGTTAATCCTCGTGCCAAGCGATCAATCCAGGCCGGGAGGCGGGCAATGTTCTGCTCGCAACTGGCGGTGGAGGCAAAGTCAGTGTCGAATGCCAACACCATCTCCGTTGACATTTCCAGACGCTCGAGCAGTTTCTCCGCCGTTTGCAGCGCGTTTTCGTCGTTGAAGGCGCGAGCTTCTTCGGCGAGCTGCGGGTAAATTTCAAAATGCCCCGCGCTTATGTAATCCATCAGCGATTCGCTGAAATGATCAATACGCGACTTGCTGACGCTTTCAAGCTCGGCGTCACAGGCCTCTTTCAGCTCAATAAAACTTATCAATAAATCACGACGTTGCTCCAACCAGCGGTCAATCAGGCTGTGCACGCCACCCCAGCGCTCCTGGGCATTTTTGCAATCTTCGAGCATGGGGCTCTCCTTGCTTGTCGCCGCCGTCTAGATGGCTAGACTCGCTGTTCCACCCAGCGGTGTCAATCCTCATAAGGATGGTTTGCCTCATCCTGGCATCGCGTCTATTGGCTGAAGAGCATGGCACGCTGACGTGCCAGAATGATGATACGCAGCGGGACGAGTAACAGTAGCGCAAAGCCGATCAATGTCCACGCCGGTAGCGATAGCCCCAGCAGGGTAAAGTCGATCTCGGCGCACTCACCCGAACCAGTGAGCACCATGGCTACTACGTCCTGCATGGGCAGGATATCCATCATGTAATCCAGCCCCGGTCCGCAGGTAGGCACTTCATCCGCGGGCAACGACTGCAGCCACACGTGGCGACCCGCGATAAAAGCCCCCGTGCCGGCCGTCAGCAGGCCGAGGATGCCGTAAACCACCTTGCCAGCACGGCCTGACGGGTTATGCAATGCCGCCAGCAACAAGACGATGCCTGTGGCAATAACGGCCACGCGCTGGAAGACGCAAAGCGGGCAAGGCTCATAGCCACCGATATGCTCCAATCCCAAGGCGACCGCCATCATGACGATACAAAAAAAGACGCCCATTAGCGCCGGATAACGGATAGACGGCGTTTTCATGCTTTCTTCTCCGCAGGTAGTGCCGATAGCGCGCGCGATTCCCGAGCGCGGTCAAAATAGTCGCGTAAAAAATCATCGAAGCTGACTTGATCATCGGCTTCGATATCATGCTGCTGCTGATGCGAGGTATCGATCAGCTGAGCAAGCAGCGACTCCCGTGAACGTTGCATTGGTTTGGCTTTAAGCTCGTCCGCCTGTGCCTGGGCAAGCTTGAGCAAGGTATCGCTCAGCGAGCCATTGCCCGCCTGCAACTGCGCAAGCAGCTGCGCTGAGGGGGTCAGCTCAGGGTCCTTGAGACGAGGCGTCAATGCTTCCAGAGCGGCGGCGTGAGGCGTGCCCTTTTCCACTGCATCCAGAAGCCGCGCGACCTCCGCCATTTCGGTGAATATCTGCTCGCCCCATTCCCGCACCGAGGTGGATTCGCCGTCGCGAATCAGCGTCAATGCCGGGTCCCGCCCACGCTCGACCACAAAGCGGCGATTGTCGTCGAGCCGGTCGCATTCTTCGTCCGAGATCCAGGGGCTGTCGCTCAGCAAACACCACATCAGGAAGGTATCGACAAAACGCATTTGCGTTTCATCAACGCCCAAGGGATCAAAGGGATTCAGGTCTAGGCAGCGCACTTCGATATATTCGACGCCCCGCGCCTCAAGCGCCTGGCTGGGGGTTTCGTTGTGCTTGGCGACCCGCTTGGGGCGAATGTCGCTGTAGTACTCATTCTCGATCTGCAGAATGTTGGCGTTCAACTGCTGCCACTCGTCGCCTACTTTCACGCCAAGCTTCTGATAATCCGGCCAGGGCGACGAAATCGCGTGACGCAACGTATTGACGTAGTTGGAGAGCGAGTTAAAGCAGATTTTCAGCTGCGACTGGACCTTGTTCTGATAGCCCAGGTCGGACATGCGTAGCGTGGTCGCGTAGGGGGCGTAATAGGTGTCGTCGCCTAATGGCTTGAGCTTTTCCGGCACCTTGCCATCGGGCAGGAAGCTTTTATCCACCGCCGGGGAGGCACCGAAAAGATACAGCAGCAGCCAGCTATGGCGTCGGAAATGACGGATCATGCCAAAGTAGCGCGTGGAGCGATAATCGTTGAAGGGCACATCGCTGGCGCCTTCAAGCTCGCGCAGCCCATGCCACATATCATCCGGCAGGGAGACGTTGTAGTGCACCCCGGCGATCGCCTGCATGATTCGCCCGTAGCGAACATCGAGCCCTTTGCGATAGACGTGCTTCATGATGCCGACATTCGAGGTGCCATAGTCGGCAATGGGGACGCTGTCGTTGCCCGACAGGCGTGACGGCATGCTCCCCGGCCAGATCCACTCGTCGGTCAAGTGCTGATAGGTAAAGCTGTGCAGATCCGATAAAAAGCACAGCGCCTCACCCGGGTCGGAGTAGACAGGCGTGATGTACTCGAGCAATGCCTCGGAATAGTCGGTGGTGATGTGAGGATGGGTCAGCTTGGACCCCAACGCATAGGGATGCGGAGTTTGCGCAATATGGCCGTTTGCATCGACCCGCAGGCCTTCTTTTTCCAGCCCGCGGCGGAGGCGACCGAGCCGACCCTGTCGGGCGCTGGGTAGCAAACGCTCGACCGTCGACGTCAGTGAAGGTGGCACAGTGAGTGGTTCAGGCAAGGTGAACACTCCTCGTCAATAAGGCCCGTACACGCACGGGCCTTGGTGGAATCGGGTGGCATCGCCAGCGGCTACCCATCGAGAATAGACAGCAGGATATGGCGGCAGCCGTTCAACTTTCAAGGCGCGCGACTATTTGTCCTGCCTGGCCTTGAGCAACGCAGCCCCCAGCGCACCCACTGCCGCGGGCGGTTCGCTGGGTTTATTCGCTTGGCGCTTGTTGTTTTGCCCCTGGCGACGCGATGGCTTGCGCGCCTCCTTCTCTCCAGCCTGGGAAGCGCCTTGTTGCTCACGCTCCGGCTCGTCGTCCAGGCGCATGGAAAGCCCTATCCGCTTGCGCGGGATATCCACGCTCATGACCTTGACGGTGACGATATCCCCGGCTTTGACCACGCTGCGCGGATCGTCGATGAAACGGTCGGAAAGCGCCGAAATATGCACCAGGCCATCCTGATGAACGCCTATGTCCACAAACGCGCCGAAGTGCGTGACGTTGGTCACCGTGCCCTCGAGCACCATCGAAAGTTTGAGGTCCTTGAGCGTTTCGACCCCTTCACGGAATTCAGCGGCCTTGAACTCGGGACGCGGGTCACGGCCGGGCTTATCGAGCTCCTTGAGGATGTCGCTCACCGTCGGCACCCCAAAGCGCTCATCGGCAAAGTCGCCGGGCTTTAGCGCCTTGAGGGTGGCGCTATCGCCAATCAGCCCTTTCACATCGCGGCCGCTCTGCTTGGCCATACGTTCGACCACTACATAGGCCTCGGGGTGAACGGCGCTGGCATCCAGCGGGTTCTCAGCCTGATGAATACGCAGGAAACCGGCGCACTGCTCGAAGGTTTTGGGCCCGAGACGGCTAACTTCCAAAAGTTCTTTACGGCTTTTGAAGGCGCCTTGAAGGTTACGCTGAGCGACAACGTTCTCAGCAATGGCAGTACTTAGCCCGGCCACCCGGGACAGCAGCGCGCTTGACGCGGTGTTTAAATCCACCCCCACGGCGTTGACGCAGTCTTCGATGACCGCCTCCAGGCTGCGCGATAGCTGCACCTGGGATACATCGTGCTGGTACTGGCCAACGCCGATGGATTTAGGCTCGATCTTGACCAGTTCCGCCAGCGGGTCCTGCAGGCGGCGGGCAATCGATACCGCGCCGCGCACCGTGACGTCGAGGTCGGGCAGCTCTTTCGAGGCGTATTCCGAGGCGGAGTAAACCGAGGCGCCCGCCTCGCTCACCATGACCTTGCTCAGGCGATAGTCGGGCGCAAGCGCCTTGAGCAGCTCCCCTGCCAGCTTATCTGTTTCACGGCTGGCGGTGCCATTACCCACGGCAATCAGCTGCACACCGTGCTGCTTCACCAGCTTGGCCAGCGTGACCAGCGAATCATCCCAACGGTTCTGCGGGGCGTGAGGGTAAATAGTGGCCTGATCGATGAACTGCCCGGTGGCATCGACCACGGCAACTTTGCAGCCGGTCCGCAGGCCCGGGTCGATGGCCAGCGTCACCTTCTGCCCTGCAGGTGCTGCGAGCAGCAGGTCTTTCAAGTTGGCGGCAAACACCTCGATGGCGGTTTGTTCGGCCAGCTCGCGCAGGCGGCCCAACAGCTCGGTTTCAAGCGCGGTGTAGAGCTTGACGCGCCATGTCCAACGCACCACCTCAGCAAGCCATTTATCCGCCGCACGGCCCTGGTCGCTGATGCCGAACTGCCTGGCAATCGTCACCTGGGCGGGGTGAACGGGTGCGTCGTCTTCACCGGGCAGGCGAATAGCGAGGCTCAACACGCCCTCGTTGCGGCCACGGAACATGGCAAGCGCACGGTGCGACGGCACCTTGGCCAGTTTTTCGTCGTGCTCGAAATAGTCGGAGAACTTGGCCCCTTCCTGCTGCTTGCCGTCCAGCACGCGGGCGCTCAGCTCACCCTCCTGCCAGAGCCGTTCCCGCAGCTGGCCGATCAGCTCGGGGTCTTCAGCAAAGCGCTCCATGAGAATCTGCTTGGCGCCATCCAGGGCGGCCTTGGCATCGTCGACGGCGGGAATATCGCCTTCTGCCGGGCGCAGGTAGCCGGCGGCTTCGTTTTCCGGGGTCAGCGTTGGGTCGGCCAGCAGCGCGTCCGCCAGCGGCTCCAGGCCAGCTTCACGGGCGATCTGCGCCTTGGTGCGGCGTTTTTTCTTGAACGGCAGGTATAAATCTTCCAGACGCTGCTTGGTTTCCGCAGCATCGATGGCCGCCTTGAGCGGGCCGTCCAGCTTGCCTTGCTCATCAATGGCGGCCAGGACCGCAACACGGCGCTCTTCCAGCTCGCGTAAATAGCGCAGTCGTTCATCCAGCTGGCGAAGCTGGGTATCGTCCAGGGCACCGGTGACTTCTTTACGATAACGGGCAATAAACGGCACGGTGGCGCCTTCATCCAAAAGCGCCACCGTGGCGGACACCTGCTCGGCCCGAACGCTCAGCTCATTAGCTAAGCGAGAAATAATACGCTGATTAACATCCATAAATGACCACTAAACTCATGCAACACCATTAAGTGCCCACAAGGTATCACAATCCCATAGTGGCTGGCATGAATCGAGGCATCAGCGACGCCACCCCTGATCGTCCCAAAACGGGCGACGGGATTCACGCATAACCGCCTCACGACTCAGTCCAATATCTTTCAGCATGTCGTCACTTAAATAACGTAACGCATTACGCTCATGGCCTAGCTGGCGCCAGCGATATAGCCTTTCCCGCCAGGTTACCCTGCAAGAATGAGGCTTCCCCTGCTGGGGCTGTTCAATCTGCTTGGATTCATCGGCCTGATGGCACTTCACGACTTGGCGGCATGATAGCGAGCATTCCATTTCAATCCCTCCTCTCTGGTTAGATCACCCCATACGCTCAGCAGGGCAATTTAAGTGTTGAAAGAAGTATTGAGCCGCGCCTAAAATCAATCCAACGAATAGTGCTTATGTATAACATCAAGAAGATTGATACCCATGGCAACACTACCCACCATCGACCACGAACTGCTGCGTACCTTTGTTGCCATTGTTGATCAAGGCGGCTTTACCCGCGCCGCAGCGGCCGTCAACCGCACGCAATCAGCCGTGAGCATGCAAATTAAACGGTTGGAAGAAGACGTGATTCAGCGCCCGCTGTTTGTGCGCCAGAACCGCCAGCTACTGCTGACCAGCGAGGGCAACACCCTGCTCGGCTATGCGCGGAAGATTTTATCGCTGCAGGGCGAGGCGCTTACGCTGCTTCGCCAACCCGATATGGTGGGCCGCGTCAGGCTGGGCGTACCCGATGACTATGTGATGCGCTTTTTGCCGGGCATTCTCAAAACGTTTTCCCAGGCATGGCCGCTGGTGGATGTGGATGTCCACTGCGCGCCCTCATCAGTGCTTTCCCAGCAGCCGCAGGGTAGCCTGGACCTGATCATCATGACCCGAGAGATAGGCGACGAGATTGGCACCATACTAAGACGAGAGCCTACCGTGTGGGTCGCGGCCGAAAGTCACAGCACCCATTTACAGACGCCGGTACCGCTTGCGCTGTTTGAAGCGCCCTGCTTTTGTCGCCGCCATGCCTGCAATGCGCTGGACCGAGCAGGCCGTGCCTATCGCGTCGCCTATAGCAGCCCGAGCCTGGCGACACTGCAGGCGGTTGTGGGAGCAGGGCTGGCGGTCTCTGCCTGGATGCGCAGCCTGGTGACCACCGAGATGCAGATACTGGGTAAAGAGGAAGGGTTTCCCGAATTGCCGGAAGCCTCCATCGTGTTGTTGCGCACCTCCTCCACTCAGTCGCCGATTATCGATAGCCTGGCCGAGCATATTAGTGAAGGTTTCAGGCTTTAGGGTCTGCCCTCGTTACGCGAACACGATTCGTACTGCCACGCCATTATTCCACCAGCGTAGCCGAGTAGGGTCGGGAATGGCCCCTGCAAGGCTTATAAAGCGTCTACGTTTCATGAGACGGCTCTTACAGCGATTAAAGACGAGCCCCAACAAAAGGGGTAACGCCGTGGCGCCACCCCTTCAGACAGTTTAGTAATGATGGGGCTTTAACCCCTAAAGGCTGAACATCAAGTCAGCTGCGGCCCCGCCTGGATAATGGCCTGGTTGACGCCTTCAAATTTCTTGAAGTTATCGACGAACTTGGTCACCAGCTCCTGGAGATGGCGATCGTAGGCCGTGCGGTCTTCCCAGGTGTCGCGCGGGTCGAGCAGGCTCGAGTCGACGCCGGGCACTGCCACCGGCACTTCCAGGTTCAGCCCTTCGATATGCTGGGTCTGCACATCGCGAAGCACGCCGGACTGGATGGCGCTGATGATCGCGCGGGTTGTCGGAATCGAGAAGCGCGAGCCGCCTTCGCCGTAGGCCCCGCCGGTCCAGCCGGTGTTGACCAGGTAAACCTGGGCGTCTTTTTTGTCGACACGCTTGATCAGCAGGTCGGCGTATTCGCGCGCCGGGCGCGGGAAGAACGGCGCGCCGAAGCAGGTGGAGAAGGTAGCCGCCAATCCTTCAGACGATCCCATTTCAGTAGAGCCAACCTTGGCCGTGTAGCCCGACAGAAAATGGTAGGCCGCCGCTTCCTTGGACAGGACCGAGACCGGCGGCAGCACGCCGGACATGTCACAGGTCAGAAAGACGATGGCGTTCGGCTCGCCCGCGAGGTTTTCCGGCACGCGCTTCTCGACGTGCTCCAGCGGATAGGCGGCACGCGAGTTCTGGGTCAGGCTGTCGTCGGCGTAATCCGGCTCGCGGCGGTCGTCGAGCACCACGTTTTCCAGCACGGTGCCGAACGAGATGGCGTTCCAGATGACCGGCTCGTTTTTCTCGGACAGGTCGATGCACTTGGCGTAGCAGCCGCCTTCCATGTTGAACACGATGCCGTCGCCCCAGCCGTGCTCGTCGTCACCGATCAGGTAACGGGCCGGGTCGGCGGAAAGCGTGGTTTTACCGGTACCGGAGAGGCCAAAGAACAGACAGGTTTCGCCATCTTCGCCGACGTTGGCGGAGCAGTGCATGGGCAGCACATCGGCGTCGGGCAGCAGGAAGTTCTGCACCGAAAACATGGCTTTCTTCATTTCACCGGCGTAACGCATCCCGGCGATGAGCACTTTCTTCTCGGCAAAGTTAATGATCACGCAGCCATCTGAAGAGGTGCCATCACGGCTGGGATCACAGCTAAAATCGGCCGCGTTGAGAATCGTCCACTCGTCTTTCACAGCCGGATTGAAAGCCTGGGGCCGGACAAACATGGTGCGCCCGAATAGGTTCTGCCAGGCCGTTTCGGTGCTGACCCGCACCGGCAGGTAATGGACGGAATCGCTACCCACGTGCAGCTCGGAGACAAAGTGCTCGCGTGCGCCCAGATAGTCTTCGACACGCGCCCACAGCGCGGAGAACTTGTCAGCATCAAAAGGCCGGTTGACGCTGCCCCAGTCAATGCTGTCACGGGTAGACGGTTCATCAACGATAAAGCGGTCTTTCGGTGAACGGCCGGTACGGACACCCGTGTTCACTACCAGGGCACCGTTAGCAGACAGGCGGCCTTCGCCACGGGCCACGGCGCGCTCGATCAATTCGGCGCTGCTGAGGTTGACGTGGGCTTGATGAGCGGCTTGAGTCGTGGTCATGTCGATTCCTGGGCCTTGCGGCCGATTTTCTCGTTTACCGGGCGTCACCGACGCCTTTCAAAAGTTCATCCCGGCGATTGGCTGGGCGCTTGAGTCGGGCGCATTATGGCAAAAAGAAAGCCCCCGGAAAACGGGGGCCTAACGCAAATATCTTGTAGTTAAACTACGACATTGACACTACATTTTGTGTTGCGTCGCAATATTTTTTCAAACGCCTGTTTAGCAGCTCCGCTCCAGTGACTGGTATGTCTGGCGCCGCAGAGAGCCGCTTGAAAACCGGCTCCGCATGCCACGACTACAAAATCAGTGAATGGTCGGCGCAGGCGCATCAGGGTCGGCCAATAAACTTTCGATTTCTGCAGCCGTGTAGTGATATTTCGTGTGGCAAAAATGGCATTGGGTATCGATCTCGCCCTGTTCGCGCAAAATCTCCCGCAGCTCATCGCCGCCCAGCGTCAGCAACCCATGACTCATCCGCTCACGCGAGCAGGTGCAGCCAAAACGCAGCGCTTTGGGTTCGAATACCCGAACGGTTTCTTCATGGTAGAGCCTAAACAGGACCTCGCGCTGCTCAAGGCCTAACAGTTCTTGGGTCTTGATGGTGTCGGCCAGGTGTACGCTGCGCTCCCAGGCATCCACGTCCTGGTTTTGCGAGGCGTCCGGCAGGCGCTGCAGGAGCAGCCCCCCTGCCCGCTCGCCATCGGCGGCAAGCCATAGCCGTGTAGGCAGCTGTTCCGACTGGCTGAAATAAGCCTCCAGGCAGCCGCTCAGCGTTTCGTGATCAAGCGCAACGATGCCCTGGTAGCGATTGCCATCGCGGGGATCGAGGGTAATCACGATCTGGCCGTCACCCACCAGATCTCGAAAGCTTGCGTGTTCGCTTGGCAAGTCGCCACCGTCGGCGATCCGGGCAACAGCCCGCAGTTCACCACCGGGGTTGGATTCGGCCATCATCAGCGACAGCACGCCCTGGCCTCTGACCTCCATGCTCATGGTGCCGTCCAGCTTGACGGTATCGGTCAACAGGGCCACTGCAGCTAACAGCTCGCCTAGCAGCTGGTTGACCGCAGGGGGATAGGCGTGTCGATCCAGCACCTCATGGTAGGCGTTGGACAGTGTCACGATCTCGCCGCGCACGTTGGTGTGGTCAAACAGAAAACGTTGGATTTGATCAGACATAAGTAACCGTTACAGAATGGGGGAAGCGCCAGTGAGGGTTCACTCACCTTGGTGGCGTTGAAAGCGCTGGATGTCACGGCGCTGTTTTTTATCAGGCCGCTTGAGCGGATGCTGCATCACTTCGTTGGTCAACCGGCGAGCTTCGGCCTCACGGGCGCGGCGTTCGAAGCTTGCCTGGGTTTCGGCGTAAAGCTTGCGCGCCTCCGGCGCTCCGCGTCGCTGGTCGGACAGCGCGGTGACCTCGACCTCGAGCACATCCCATCCCTGAGGCACCTTGATCAGTGCGCCCAGTTCGACGTTTTTGCTGGTTTTGGCGCGGGTGCCGTCGTATTGCACCTTGCCACCTTCGATGGCCTTCTTGGCCAGCGCGCGGGTTTTAAAGAACCGCGCGGCCCACAGCCATTTATCCAAGCGAACGCTATCGCTCATTAACGCTCTCCTCGCTGCTCAGGCAGGCGGCAGCAGTTGGGCAAACCGGTCCAGTGCGACAAATTCCTCGAGCGCCTTTTCCGGCCGCTGGCTATCGGGCTGCTTGATACCCATCAGATAGCGGATCCCAAAGGTCCGGGCGCTGGCCAGCACGTGAGGGTTGTCATCAATAAACAATGTGCGCGCAGGATCGAACGGCTCGAGCGCCTGCAGCGCCGACCAGAAGGCCTGTTCTTCCTTTGCCGCACCGACGTCTTCTGATGAGATGATGGCATCCAGGTAGTTTTCCAACCCCGTCAACGGCAGCTTGAGGGCCAGGCTGGCCCGATCGGCGTTGGTTGCCAGTATCACACGGGGGTGGGCCTGCTTAAGCCAGGTCAGAAAATCCAGGGCGTCGCCACGCAGGCCAATCAAGTGCTGCACTTCTCGCTTCAGGGCGACAATGTCGACGCCGAGTTCGCGGCTCCAATAGGCCAGGCTGTACCAGTTGAGCGTGCCTTGCTCGCCGATGATGCGGGCGCGCAGGGTGTCTTGTGTCGCCTCGTCCAACTGATGCAGCTCGACGTAGCGGCGTGGCAAATGCTCGAGCCAGAAATGGCTGTCGAAGTGCAGATCCAGCAGCGTGCCGTCCATGTCCAACAGCACGGTATCAATATCACTCCACTCGATCATTGCCACTCCCATCGCGAACGTTATAAGCGTGCTATTGTAGCCTAACCGCCGTTTACCAGCCATGGAGGCACCATGTCCCGCTACGACTCGATCCCTGACCGCGCTGCATCGGGCTATCCGCAAAAACCGCAGATCCTGACTCGCAACACCGTGGCAAAAAGTCGCTTGTTCCAGGTTGAAGCCCTGGACCTGCGCTTCTCAAACGGCGAGGAGCGTCAGTTCGAACGCCTGACCGGCGCCGACCGAGGCGCGGTGATGATCGTCGCCATGCCCGACCCTGAGCACGTATTGCTGATTCGCGAGTACGCGGCAGGATTCGAGGATTACGTGCTAACGCTCCCCAAGGGGCTGGTGGACCCCGGCGAGGATTTCATCACCGCCGCCAATCGCGAACTGATGGAAGAATGTGGCGTGGGCGCGCATCATCTGGAGCCACTGACTGAGCTTTCCCTGGCGCCCAACTACATGCGCCACCGCATGCAGGTGTTACTGGCTACCGACCTTTATCCCAAGCGTTTACCGGGGGATGAGCCCGAGCCGTTGATTGTGGAAACCCACGCCCTGGAAGAACTGCCCGCCTTGTTGCTGCGCGAGGACTTCCACGAAGCGCGGGCCATTGCCGCGCTCTATATTGCCCGCGACAAACTGCGCGAAGAGCGACGCGACTACGCCAACGACCTGCTATAACGAGGACGGCGGGGAAGATCCCCGCCCTGCGAGCGGGGCTAAAAGTGGTTTTTCAGCGAAATCCAGCGCCGCTGGCGATGGCTATCGAGGCCGGCTTCCAGCAGGGCCATGCTGCGTAATGCATCATCGATATCCACCGGCAGCGGGCCTTCTTCAAGAATCGCGCTGGCAATACCCTGATAGTAGGCCAGGTAGTCGCCCGGCCGGGTGGCATGCTCATGGCGCACCAGCGGGGCGTCTTCCCCCTCCCCTTCCCGCAGCGTCAACACGCCGTTTTGGGGATCGTGCCCCCACTGCGGCGCGGGGGACTCCCCCGCCTTCAGGCGGTCTTCCTGGGGGTCCAGGCCGTATTTGACGAAGCTGCCCCGAGTTCCGTGAATCCGGAAACGCGGTGTCGGTTCAGCCACCAAGGTGCCTGCCGCCAGCGTGACGCGAAACCCGTCGTAGTCGAGCAGCGCCAGGAAATCGTCATCGGCCTTGGCGCCCTCACGCAGCGCCGCCAATTCCAGCAGGATGGCGTTTGGCATGCCAAACAGTTCGCAGGCCTGATCCAGCAGGTGGGGGCCAAGGTCGTACCAGATCCCACCGCCGGGGGTGGCTTTCTCACGCCAGCGGTCGCGCACTTCCGGCCGAAAGCGGTCGAAATGCGACTCGAAGCCGGTCACCCGCCCGAGCGTGCCCGCCTCAAGCAGCGCCTTGATGGTCAAGAAGTCGCTGTCCCAACGCCGGTTATGGAAGACCGACACCATTCGCTCCTTGTTAGTGGCCAGTGTTCTCAGCTGTTTGGCTTCAGAAAGCGTGACGGTAAACGGCTTATCGACCACCACGTGCTTGCCGGCCGTCAGGGCCGCCTTGGCAAGCGGAAAGTGCGTGTCGTTGGGTGTAGGAATCACGACCAGGTCGATATCCTTGCGCTCACACAGCGCCAGGGCTTTGCTTTCCACCTCCACATCAGGTAAATCAGCATGAACTTTTGCCGCATCGCTGGAGGACACAGCGACAAGATCGAGCCCCTCCGTCGCCCGAATAAGCGGCATATGAAACGTTTTACTGGCAAAACCGTAGCCCACTAGGCCTACATTAATAATCGCCTTCATTACATTCCTTACTGGACAATCGAATTTGCTAACGTCACTCACAGCCACTTTATCGGCATACGTGGCTTACCGTATTAAGATAGATTGTGGCATGGGCTAACACCGCAAGCCAGATACCGCCGCGGTACCATAGACAAATACACCACTTACATTACATCGAGACATCCCGTGAGCATTACCGCGCGTGAGTTTTACCGTAACGGACCAGCACACCGAACGGAGCACGTCAGCAGCTTTGCGTCGATTCGTCGCCAGTTCGACTTCCGTTCTATCGAAATTGGCCGCTGGGTGACGAATGTCGAGCGCGACCGCGCAGCAACGCTGTTCCACGACGCGCTGTGCGATTTGATGGTGATTCTAAAAGGACCGGAGACACTGATCTCACTGCGAGGCTCGCTGGCGTTGCAGTATGGAAGTGGTGGGCGACCGGGGGTATCGGCCCATTACGACCCTCGCCAGCGCAGCTTTGCGCTGGCCAAAAACGCGGGCCCGGGAAGCATCGCCCACGAATGGTTCCACGCTTTTGATCACTATATTGCCGGCAAGTGCTTCCGCGCCCTGCCCGGCGGCATGTTCGCCTCCGCTGCCTGGCTTGCAGATGCTTCGGCGATCGCCCATCCGCTGAACCAGCGCCTTTTGCAATGCTTCAAGGCCGTTCTACTCCAGCCTGAAGGCGACCAGCCAAGCGAGCTGTTCAAACACTCCGCCGCCATGGACAAACAGCTTGGCCAGCTTTATTACAGTCGCCCAGAAGAGCTCTGCGCCCGGGCGTTCGAGGCCTTTGTGCAAGACGCGAGCATCACCAATCACTTCCTGGCCAAGGGCAGCAAGGCCTCGCCAGAAGCAGAACGCGGGCTTTACCCCCTTGGCGAGCAGCGTGAGCGGATCAACCAGCTATTCGACGCGTATTTTTCGTCCCTGGGCGAGGCGCTGCAAAGGGAAGCCTAACCAGCACCCATCCAGATGTAGTTATTAAAGCCCCTGAGCGCCCCGGCGCAACCAGTTATGCACGAACGCGAGCTTATGGCGGGCATGCTGTGACAGCACGAAGGGGTACAAGTCCGACAAGCCCATGGAACGATTGATATGGTTGACGCCCACCGTGAGCGAGGCCGCAATATGAATCAACTGATCAGCATCAGGCTCTGAGTAGGGGTCCCACCCGGCGCTGGGTATTTGCGGCGATGACAGCCCCGTGGCGACAAAGCTGTCGGCAATGTCAGTCAGGTGCAGCAGGTGCGCCGCCGTTTCCGCCCAGTCTTCGTGGGGATGCGCCGAGGCATAACTGGTCAGGTAATGCTGCTTCCACTCCGGCGGCGGGCCGTTTTCGTAGTGGTAGCGCAGCGCTGCCGGATAATCGATCCGCTCGTCACCGAACATGGCGCGAAAGGCGTCAAGAAAATCCTCGCGCAGGCTCAGCCGCCACCACAGCATGTGAGCGATCTCGTGGCGCATATGGCCGATCATGGTCCGATACGGCTCCTCCAGCGCCTCGCGACGCGTGGCCACCAAGACGGGATCCACTTCCGCCACGCTAATCGTCACGATCCCCTCGACATGCCCCATGGGCACCGGCGTCGGGCCTTCCGCCAGCAGATGGAACACCGGTGGCGCCCCAGGGTCTTCCGGGCGAAACCAATGCCAGCGCCCGAGGTTATCCAGCACCCAACGCTTGGCGGCTTCAGTTTTCGCCCAGTTGGAAATGGCATCGGGGATGGCAGGGTCAGGGGCCAGGGCCGTCATGGCACACGAGCGGCAAAAGGCGCCCTCTTCCGGCGCGATCCAGTTACAGCCGATGCGTTCCCGGTTGGCACAGAAAGGCGGCATCGGCAGAAATGCCCGCGCCTGGGGGTCGTAGGCAACCGGGGTACCGTCTGCCGTGGTGAGGTTGTCGAACCAGAGACTACCGGTTCCAACCGGGTTGGCAAAAACACGCATTGTGCGAGAACTCCATGTAGAACGTTGGCATCCATCTTGCGCGCCTTGACGGCCTACCCACAAGTGCCGTGACGCAGATACCTTTCACGTTCGTCGAGAGCGGCATCGACTCTGCGCGTAGATTCAAGCCTCTCAAAAACCCATAAACCCGATATGCTTGCCCCGATCAATCAATTCGCGTGATGGCCTGACGGTCGGGGTCGGCATACCACGGCAGGCTCAGGCGCGTGTTACGCTCCAGCTCGGCAATTACCTGTGCCCCCAGCAGGACGATAATCGCGCCGACCTCAAGGCAAAGTAGCACGATCACTAATGTCGCCAGGGAGCCGTACACGGCGTTGACAAAGGAGAGATGGGTAAAGTAATAGACCAGCAGCAGGCGAACCCCTTCCCATAGCAACGCCGCCACGAAACCGCCTACCACCGCCCTGCGTAACGCAATTTTCACGACTGGCAGCACCTTGTAGATGGCGCTGAACAGCAGGAAAACGCCGAAAAAACTGATCAAATTAAGTACCGGGCCGGAAAACTGCGCCAGCGGCAGTTCCCGCTCAAAGATGGCCAGCACCAGCGAATTGAGCGAGCTGGCCAGGGTAACCACCAGGGTCAATGCCATTAGCCCCGCACCCAACATCAGCATGAAGGCATAAGGCAGCATTACCGACACCCAGGCGCTGCGCCGGACATGCGGGGTTTCGGGCGCATGGAATATAATCGCCAGTGCGTCTTCGAGCATCCGAAAAGCGAACGAGCTGAACAGCAACATGATGGGAAAAACGAAGATGCCGATCACATCGCGGGAATCCAGCAGACCGCGGACGGCTTCCAACAGAACTTCGGCATGCGCCGGGGTCAGGTGACGTGCTTGTACGGCCAGCACGTTAAGCAGGTGCTGCTCGTCCACGACTTGCGTCAGCATCACGACCAGCAAGGCAAAGAGCGGCACGATGGAGAGCAGAATATTGTAGCCCACGCCACCTGCCAGCAGAATGCCGCGGTTCTTGAGAAAGTTGCACAGCACGCGCCATGCAAAGTGAGCCAGCCTGGGCAGTAACAGGACGAGGGCACTGAGAAATACGTGATATCGAACCATGGTTAGCCACTCTCCTTGTTCGCTAACGCCATGATACGCTTATCGCGCGGCTCGTTAACAAGAGTGACCGATAAATATATAGTGGTTTGTTTGTATGGCTGACAACGACAGACAGCAGCAACGAAGGTGCCAGCATCAAAAAAGCCCGCCGAAATTACTCGGCGGGCTTCTTGAAATCTTGGCGGAGGAGGAGGGATTCGAACCCTCGAAGCCTTTCGACTTACACACTTTCCAGGCGTGCTCCTTCGACCACTCGGACACTCCTCCGCATTGTTTGCTCTTCGAGACCGGCGCTGCCTTTCCCTACAGAACGGCGCATATTCTATGGTCTAAGCTGCGAAATAGCAAGCCTTTTTCGGATCAGGCCTCGGGCAGCACGGCATAGCTACCGGTGGCCCTGAGACACAGAGTATCACCGCAGTACAAGCTTTGATCGAGCGCGATGCGCCCTTTTCCGCGCTCGCGCAGTTTTTCAGCCAGCGCGTCGGGACCTTGAGGGTCTTGCGGGGTACATATCAGACGATAATCCCCCGTGACCGGCGCATGAAAGCGCTGACGGCTTTCCGCCACGACGACGTCACGGGCCAGGCCCCGCTCGCGCAGCCAAAGCGTGACCCAGCACCACCCAAGCAGCGTGGTTTGTGCGGTGAGCGCCCCGCCAAAGCCGGTTCCCTTGTCATTCAAGCTCGGCGCAAGCGCTAAGCGCCATGTCAGGCGATCGCCCTCGCGCGCCATGTGCGTGATACCCAGCGCACCGACCATGGGAATCGCCTCACCCAACCACTGCTGAAAGGCAACGAGGTCATCCGGGCCCTTGGGTAGCGGTAAACGGGGATACGCTTCGCCCGCCCTGCGAGTAACGACCATGACTACGCCCAGCGTTCGACAAAGTCATCGACGTGATGCTGGGGCAGCGGCTTGTGGCGCCCGCCGGGCGTACCCAGATAGATAAACGCGACGACTTCGTCGTCTTCTTCCAGGCTCAATCCCTTGCGTACGACGGGGTCAAAGGCGTACTTGCCGCTGCGCCACATGGCACCCAGCCCGAGCGCATGAGCAGCCAGCAAAATACCGTGCGCCGCGCAGCCAGCCGATATTACCTGCTCCATTTTGGGCACCTTGGCAATATCCGGTGTAACCCTGGCGATGACGGCGATCACCATTGGCGCCCGCAGCGGTTTCTTGCGGGCCGCGTCGAGGGCGCTATCGTCGGCATGCGGGTCTTCCTGAAACTCAGCCTCGGCAAATAGCTCACCCAGACGCTCGCGCCCTTCGCCGCTAAATTCGACAAACCGCCAGGGGCGAAGCTCCTTATGATCGGGCGCGCGCAGGGCGGCCTGATAGAGAGCGCCAAGCTGCTCGGTGGTGGGGGCAGGCTCCATCAACTTGCCCATGGAACTGCGTTCGTGCAGCAGCGTAAGTGCGTCCATGATGACTCCATCTGATCAATGGTATGAGCGCCAGATTAGCGCAATCATTTATTGTCTTGCCAGGCGCAGCGGGCTCGGCGGCGCAAGCCCGGGTGTCGCCCGCCAGGGACTGATGTCCAGTCCGCCCCGGCGTACGTAGCGCGCCAGCACCAGTAGCTCGCTTGGCTCCGCCCGGTGCATCAGGTCGGTAAAAATATGCTCGACGCAGTGTTCGTGAAAATCCTGATGCTGGCGATAGCCGATCAGGTAGCGCAGCAGTCCTTCCCGATCAAGCTTGCGACCTTTATAACGAATCATCACGCTGCCCCAGTCTGGCTGACCGGTGACCGGGCAGTTGGATTTCAACAGGTGCGAGTAAAGTGTCTCTTCCACCACCTCATCACCGACCGTCAGATGGTCGGCGCTCGGGGTGTAGTCAGTGACATCGATATCCAGCTCGTCCAGGGACTCTCCCGGCAAGCGCCTGGGTGTCAAGGCGTCGGCGTCCACATCGAAAAGCGCTACGCCCACCGGCGAGCCCGCCGCTTGCGTCAAATCCTTGGCCAGCGTATTGATGACCGCTTCACGATCATCAAAACGGGTTTGGTTGAAGCTGTTGAGATAAAGCTTCCAGGATTTCGACTCGATCAGGTGCGGCGATTCGGCAGGCAGCCGAAAGCGTGCGACAGCGACTATCGGCTTCCCTCGCCCATTCAGCCACGACACCTCGAAAGCGTGCCATTCATCTTCACCGACAAACGGCAACTGGCCTTCGACAATGCCCAGCGGGCCACGATTGGCCGCGCGCGGAATCGGATATAGAAGCGCGGGGTCATACTGGTCAGGATAGGCTGACTCGCGGCCCAGCGGGGCGTGCGCCAGCGTCTCGGGTCGATGCGACATGAGTTAACTCCGGATTCCTTTGCCACGCTCCAACATGCGCAGCGCTATTGCAAATAGCACGACAATAAAGCCCAGTACGGCAGCTAACGCCCAGCCAACCGGAATATCTGACACACCCAGGAAGCCATAGCGGAAGACATTGACCATATACAAAATGGGGTTGAGCATCGACACGCCCTGCCAGAAATCGGGCAGCATGGAGATCGAATAAAACACCCCACCCAGGTAGGTCAGCGGCGTCAGAATAAAGGTGGGCACGATCGAGATATCATCAAACTTGTTGGCCAACAGCGCGTTGATAAAGCCGCCGATTGAAAACAGCGCCGATGTTAGCACCACCACAAGTACGGTCAGCAGCGGGTGCTCGACGGTCAGACGGGTAAAGAACAGCGACACCAGCGTCACAATGAGCCCGACCCCCAGACCCCGCGCCATACCGCCCAGAATAAAACCGGATAAGATGACCCAGTTGGGCATGGGCGACACCATCATTTCCTCGATCGAACGCTGAAACTTGTTCGAGAAGAAGCTGGAGGCCACATTGGAATAGCTGTTGGTAATCACCGACATCATGATCAGACCGGGGACGATAAAGTCCATGTAGGTGAAGCCATCCATGGCGCCAATGCGCGAACCAATCAGGTTGCCGAAGATAATAAAGTACATGGCCATGGTGATGGAGGGCGGCAACAGGGTTTGCGGCCATATGCGCGTAAAGCGTTTTATTTCTTTCAGGACCAGCGTCCACAGGGCGATCAGCGTTTGAGTGGCGTTCATACACGCACCTCCCTTGTCGCTTCCGCCCGCTGATCAATGGCCTTTTGGCTTCCCTCCACCATCGATACGAACATTTCCTCCAGGCGATTGGCACGATTACGCATGGAAACCACCTGTAACCCCTGATCGGTCAGGGCGCCAAACACATCATTGAGCCGCTGGCCACGATGAATCACCAGCGCCAGCTGCGATGCCTCCACCCGCTGAATGTCAAAGCCTTCCACTACGGGGGCATCGCTAACGGGCGCTGCAAGGTCCAGCAAAAAGGTTTCCGTATCCAGCTCGGCGAGCAAGTCGCGCACGCTGGTATTACGGACGATTTCGCCGTGATTGATGATCGCGATATTGCGGCAGAGGCTCTCGGCTTCTTCCAGATAGTGCGTGGTGAGGATAATGGTGGTGCCTTCGTCGCGGTTGATCCGCCGCATGTATTCCCACATGCTCCGGCGCAGCTCGATATCCACGCCCGCTGTCGGCTCGTCGAGAATCAGCAGTTTGGGACGGTGCATCAAAGCACGGGCGATCATCAGCCGGCGCTTCATGCCGCCAGACAGCATTCTGGCGCTGCCGTTGCGCTTGTCCCATAGCCCGAGATCGGTCAACAGCTGCTCAGCACGAGGCAGCGCCTCACGACGTGTCATGCCGTAGTAGCCCGCCTGGGCCAGCACAATGTCGAGCACTTTCTCGAACTGGTTGAAGTTGAACTCTTGAGGAACCACGCCGATCTGGTATTTCGCTTTGGAGAAATCTTTATCGATATCGATACCAAAGATCGACACCTTGCCCTGCGTCTTCTGAACTAAGGAGCAGACAACGCCCAGGGTGGTGGATTTACCTGCGCCATTGGGACCCAACAACGCAAAAAAATCGCCCTGCTGGACGTCGAGATCAATACCTTTTAGCGCTTGGAAGCCGTTGCCGTACTCTTTGGTAAGACCACGTATCGACAATGCCGGTTCGGCCATGAACATGTCCTGTCAGCAAAATGAGAAGAGTCATTGCATGCGTAAGCACTAGATATTAGGGCGCAAACTTTTTTTTCAATCGGATGCTTGCCGAATGAGGCAGGTACTGACGAAGTAAAAGAAGAGAGGGTAACGATAGGTGCGCTTGGAGCGGGAAAGGAGATTCGAACTCCCGACCCTCGCCTTGGCAAGGCGATGCTCTACCACTGAGCTATTCCCGCAACGCAATAGGCAAGTACGAGATGGCGTCCCATAGGGGGTTCGAACCCCTGTTACCGCCGTGAAAGGGCGGTGTCCTGGACCACTAGACGAATGGGACACAGATATAAGCATTAGATTGTTTGGAGCGGGAAAGGAGATTCGAACTCCCGACCCTCGCCTTGGCAAGGCGATGCTCTACCACTGAGCTATTCCCGCTCTGTAACATGCTGCGCTTACTGGATTCTCGCGATCGGATTGGCGTCCCATAGGGGGTTCGAACCCCTGTTACCGCCGTGAAAGGGCGGTGTCCTGGACCACTAGACGAATGGGACGCAGTTGGAGCGGGAAAGGAGATTCGAACTCCCGACCCTCGCCTTGGCAAGGCGATGCTCTACCACTGAGCTATTCCCGCATTCCGATACCTTAACGATTGAGTTGGCGTCCCATAGGGGGTTCGAACCCCTGTTACCGCCGTGAAAGGGCGGTGTCCTAGACCACTAGACGAATGGGACGTCGCATTGCCTCGTTGAGGTGGCGCGTATGTTACTCAGCCCTCATTAAGCTGTCAAGCATTCCGGACCCAACTCCCCTTCTCACCGGTGGCGCGTGCGCCTGCGGCTAACTGCCTCAAAGTAGTGCATTTAGCACCGCGGGCCGCTCGACGCTAGTGCATGCACTAATGCCCTACCGCAGGCGACAACCGACAACCACCGCAAAAATCTTTTATTTTAAATAAAATCGATTTTATGGCACGCCGATTGCTAACACCTTATTGGGATAAAAACTAACTATCGATTGCCACGAGGTGCCTAATGTCCTTCACACGCCGCAAGTTCCTAACCACCGCTGCCGTTTCCTCCACCGCCGGGCTGGTACTGGGAGCCCCTTCCATTGCACGCGCCCAGTCGTCCGACACCTTCAACTGGCGAATGACCAATGCTTACGGACCCGGCTCACCGTTTTATGTCGAAGGACCGGGCAGCCCCACCGATGTCATCGAGAAAATCAACACCATGTCGGGCGGGCGCCTCAACATCCAACACTTTGCAGCGGGAGAGCTAATCCCTGCGCTTGAAGGATTTGAAGCGGTTCAGAGCGGCACCATCGAAATGAACGCCGCCAACAGTTACTTCTGGTCGGGTACGACCTTTGCCGCCCAGTACTTCACCACCGTGCCCTTTGGCATGAGCTTTATGGGCCATATGGCATGGCTATACCACGGCGGCGGCCTGGAACTGTGGCACGAACTATACGAGCCGTATGGCATGGTGGCCTTCCCGTTGAACAACACCGGCGTGCAGATGACCGGCTGGTTCCGTGACCCCATTGAAGACATTGGCCAGCTTGACGGTCTGCGCATGCGCGTACCGGGCCTCGCTGGCAAGGTATACGCCTCCCTTGGAGTGGATGCCCGCGTACTCCCTGGCGGCGAGATATTCCCAGCGCTGGAACGCGGCGTGATTGATGCTGCAGAGTTTGTCGGCCCCTACCAGGATCGCCGCATGGGGCTTCAAGACGCCGCCAAATACTATTACACCACCGGCTGGCACGAACCCTCCACCACGGGTGAACTGCTGATTGCTAAAGATCAATGGGACAGCCTGCCTAAAGACCTGCAGATGATCGTTCGTTCAGCGTGTATGGCCGCCTGCCTTGAAAGCCTGACCTGGTCCGAAGCCGTGAACGGTGAGGCCCTCACCGATCTGGTCGACAACCACGGGGTTACCGCCAGCCAGTTGCCGGAGCCGATCGTCAAGGCGCTGCGCGAGGCCACGATGGATACCCTTGAAACCGAAGCCAATGACGACGCCGAAGTACGCAAGATTCACGACAGCTACATGGCCTTTAAAGCCAAGCACGACCGCTGGGCAGGTGCCAGCGAACGCGCCTGGCTAAGCGACATTATTGGAGTCTGATATGCGAGCCATCGAAAGTCTCGTTTACGGCATCGAGGCGCTGGTCCGGCTGTTTGGCCGGATCGCCGCCTGGACCTGCGTGGTGTTGGTGGGCCTGGTCGCCTGCGACGTAATGCTGCGTTATCTGTTCGATATTGGGGCGGTATGGCTGCAGGAGCTGCAATGGCACCTGATCTCGCCCATCGCCCTGTTCGGCATGGCGTATCTACTGCTCAATGACGAACAGGTCCGTGTCGATGTGTTTTACGAGCATTTCCCGGTCGCGCTAAAACGGACCATCGAAGTGCTTGGCGGCCTCGCACTGCTGGTGATGGGGCTGTACATCGCGTGGCTGACGCTTCCCTGGGTCGCCCAGTCGTTTGTCCGCGGGGAAGCTTCACCCAACCCCGGCGGCCTGCCCTGGCGCTGGCTGCTGAAAGCCTTCCTCCCGTTTGGCTTCACCCTGCTCGCACTGCAAGGGCTGGCTCACGCGCTGCGCAATGCGCTGGCGCTTCCCGCACAAGGTGACTGACCTATGTCTTTAAATGAATGGCTCGCGATCGGCATGATCGGGGCTTTTTTCGTCATGCTGCTGATTGGCATCCCGGTGGCAATCAGCATTGCAACGACTGCGTTCGTGTTTGGCTTCATCGGCTTTGGTCCGATGCTGTTCAACCTGCTGCCGTCGCGCATCTACGGTGTCATAACCAACTACACCTTTATGGCGATTCCGCTGTTCGTCTTCATGGGCGTGATGCTCGAAAAATCCAAGCTCGCCGATGAGTTGATCGATGTGGTCGGCCACCTTTTTGGCAATATCTCGGGCGGCATGGGCGTGGCGATCATCTTTGTCGGCGTGTTGCTCGGGGCGGCCACGGGCATCGTGGGTGCCACCATCGTCACGCTTGGGCTGCTCACGCTCCCTACCCTGCTGCGCCGGGGCTACCCCAAAGCGCTCGCCTGCGGCATGATCTGCGCCTCTGGCACCCTGGGGCAGATTATTCCGCCCAGCCTTGTGCTTATCCTGCTGGCGGAGATCCTCGGTGAGTCGGTGGGCACCATGTTCGCCGCCGCCATGCTACCGGGGCTGACCCTGGCGGCGGTTTACATGGTGGCAATTCTCGCCCTGGCCGCCTGGAAACCGCATTTGATGCCGCCCATCCCGGCCGAAGAACGCGCGCAGTTGAGCAAGTCGCAGCTGCTGCGCAAGGTCATCGTGGTCTTGGGTCCGCCGGTGGGGCTGGTGGTGGCCGTGCTCGGCTCGATCATCGGCGGCATTGCCGCCCCCACCGAGGCAGCCGCCATGGGCGCATTGGGTGCGCTGGTATTTGTCGCCTGCTCGGGGCGGCTTACCCTAGACTTACTCAATGAGGTCGCCAAGGCCACCCTGATCATTTCCGCGATGGTGTTTTTCATCCTGATCAGCGCGCAGGTGTTTGGCCTGGCATTTCGTGGCCTGGGCGGTGAGCATCTGGTGGCACGCATGTTCGAGTGGGTACCCGGCGGCGAAATAGGCGCCCTGCTGTTCATGTTGCTACTGATGTTTATACTCGGCTTTTTCCTCGAATGGATCGAGATCAGCTATATTGCCCTGCCGTTATTCCTGCCGTTTTTCATTCAGCTAGGCGTCGACCTGGTGTGGCTGGGCATTCTTGTCGGCCTGGTACTGCAAACCTCGTTCTTGACGCCACCCTTCGGCTGGTCGCTATTTTTCCTGAAAGGCGTCGCCCCCAAAGGCGTGACAACGCTGGACATCTACCTCGGCGTATTACCGTTTATCGCTTTGCAGTTTATCGCCATTGCCTTGGTGTTAATATTTCCCGGCATTGCCACGTGGCTACCCGACGCCATTGGCTGGTAGTCAACGGGCTCAATAACAAAAGGACCGATTATGCTCCACACTCAACGTAGCTACGGCGGCAGCTGTGTCGCACCGCACCACCTCGCCGCCAGCGCCGGACGCGACATCCTCAAGCAAGGCGGTAATGCCGTCGAGGCAATGGTCGCCGCTGCTGCGACCATTGCCGTGGTTTACCCGCACATGAACGCTCTGGGCGGCGATGGTTTCTGGTTAATCCACGAACCCGGCAAGGCGCCGGTGGCCATCGACGCCTGCGGCCCCGCCGCCGGCCTGGCGGATGTGGCTTTTTACGCCGGTGAAACACAGATTCCCGAGCGCGGCCCCAAGGCCGCTCTTACCATGGGGGGCACGGTAAGCGGGTGGCAGGAGGCGCTTTCCGTCGCCGCCGACTGGGGGCCGGCCCTGCCCTTGACGACCCTGCTGGCCGATGCCATCGGTCATGCCCAAAACGGCGTGGCAGTGACCAAGAGCCAGGAAACCCTAACCGCCAAGCACCTTGCACGACTATCGCAAAGCCCCGGCTTCAGCGAGGCGCTGCTGGTGGATGGCAAGGCCCCACTCGAAGGCGAGCGCCTGCGCCAGCCACGTCTGGCCGCGACGCTGAACCAATTAGCCACCGCTGGGCTTGATGATTTCTATCGCGGCGCGCTGGCCGAAAGCATGGCCAGCGACCTCGAAGCCCTGGGCAGTCCACTAAGGTTGAGCGACTTTCACGCTTACCGTGCCCAGCGCGTCACACCGCTTGAAGTCAGCCTGGCCGACGCCCACGTCTATAACCTGCCGGCCCCCACCCAGGGCATGGCGTCGCTGATGATCGTTGCCATTTACGAACGTCTGAAAGCCGCCGAGCCCAATGGATTCGGCCATCTGCACGGATTAATCGAGGCCACCAAGCGTGCCTTCATGCTGCGCGACCAGTACGTAACCGACCCGGCGCGCGTTCCCGGCTCGCTTCAGGCGTTACTCAGTGACGAACGGATTGGCGCCGAGGCCGCGCAAATCGACCCCGCCCAGGCGCTGCCCTGGCCCTTTGAGGCCGCGAAAGGCGATACGATCTGGATGGGCACGGTGGACAACCAAGGCCGCGCGGTCAGTTTCATCCAAAGCATCTATTGGGAGTTCGGCAGCGGCGTGGTGTTGCCGGAAAGCGGTGTGCTGTGGCAAAACCGTGGGATCAGCTTCTCACTCGATCCCGACGCGCTGCGTGGTCTCGCCCCCGGACGCAAGCCGTTCCACACGCTCAATCCTGCACTGGCCCGATTCCGCGATGGGCGCACCATGGTCTACGGCACCATGGGCGGCGAGGGGCAGCCGCAGACCCAGGCCGCGGTCTTCTCGCGCTATGCGTTTCATCACATGCCGCTGCAGGAGGCGGTCAGCGCGCCGCGCTGGCTGCTGGGCCGCACCTGGGGTGAATCCAGCATGAACCTGAAGCTCGAAAATCGCTTTGATGATGAGCTGCTGGCGGCGCTGAAGTCCGCAGGCCACGATGTGGAAGTCCTCGACGAGCCGTTCAGCGATTCCATGGGCCATGCGGGCGGCATCGTGCACCATCCCGACGGGCTGATTGAAAGCGCTCATGACCCGCGAAGCAACGGGGGCGCGGCGAGCGTATAACGCCAAAGCTGGCGATTTTGCTCAATATTGCGCATCCTGAACTCAGGCAGACCATCACTGTCATTGGCAGTGATGGGATCAGCCAGCGAGATTTCAGCGGGAGAGGAGACCCCCATGGCGAAAATTGAGAAATCCCCGGCTGAGTGGCACGAACAGCTCACCCAGGAGCAGTACCGCGTCACTCGCGAAAAGGGCACAGAACGGCCGTTCACCGGTGATTATCAGGTCAGCGACAAGCAGGGCATTTATCACTGTGTGTGCTGCCATGCCCCACTGTTTGAAAACGAACACAAGTTCGACGCCGGGTGTGGCTGGCCAAGCTTTGACCGCCCGCTAGGTACACGCTGTGTCGAGGAGCACCAGGACACCACCCATGGCATGGTGCGCACCGAGGTGGTGTGCTCCCATTGTGATGCCCATCTAGGTCACGTCTTCCCCGACGGCCCTCCCCAAAGCACCGGTCTGCGTTACTGCATCAACTCGGTGGCGCTGGAGTTTCATCCGGACGAATAACGCGTTGGCACTGCGCTCGCCCTTCTCGGGCGAGCGCAAGTGTCTTTCTGTTAGGCGTTAAAACTCATCCCATTGATCGGCACCGCCGCTTTCTGACTCGCGCGTCTTCGACGAGGATGCTTTGCCAGGGAGCGCCATTGCGGTCTTCTGAGTCGCTCTGTTGACCCGTGCAAGATGCTCACGGGCGGTCTTGATGCTTTCTTCCTGAGCCCCTTCCAGGCGGAAAGCGTCGACCACGTTGGCCAGCTCAAACGCCTCGAGCGATAGGTTGTCGGCGGAGGCCGCAATTGATTGCACCTTGGTGGCATTTTGCTGCGTCACGTCGTCCATCTCTGCAATCGCCGAGTTGATCTGCCCGATGCCGCTGCTCTGTTCATTGGAGGCGGTGCTGATCGATTCCATCAGCTCGCTTACTTTGCTGGCCTGGCGCATGACCGAATCAATCGCTTTCTCCGCCACTTCCACGGCACTGCGACCGCCGGTGACTTCCTGAGTGGTGCTGTCGATCATGCGGCGAATTTCCTGAGCCGCCTCGGCGCTACGGCCGGCCAGATTGCGCACTTCGCTGGCCACCACCGCAAATCCGCGGCCGTGTTCCCCTGCCCGCGCTGCCTCGACAGAGGCGTTCAGGGCAAGAATATTGGTCTGGAACGCGATGCCGTCGATCACGCTAATCATTTCAGTCATTTTTTCAGCACTTTGGGCAATCCGCTGCATGCGCTCTACCAACTGCTGCATCTGCTCGCCGGTTTCCTGGGTGCTCTTCGCATTCTGCACAGCAAGATCGCTTGCCTGACGGGCGTTATCGGTATTCTGCTGCACGGTCGAGGTCATCTCTTCCATGCTGGAGGCCGTCTCCTGAAGCGAGGACGCCTGCTGCTCCGTACGCGAGGCCAGCTCTTCATTTTCGGCGGCAATTTGCTGAATGGCCGGGGTGACCACCGAGACACGGTTCTCCACGTCGCCAACGATGCCGGACAGACTGAAGCGCATGGTATCCAGCGAATAAAGCAGCTCACCCAGCTCATCTCCCGTTTGGCGTCGCTCCCGGGCAGCCAGGTTGCCGGCGGCAATCTGGAAGGTCACGTAACGTGCGCCAGCCAGGCTGCGCAGCACCGATTTCAGGATCAGCACGCTCAACCCGATCATAATCACCGCACCCAGCCCCATGAGTACCAGCTGAGCAATTATCATCTGCTGACGGCCCTGATCGGCCCGCTCCAGCATCTCGGCGGCAAGGGTCCGTTCGCTTTCAACCAGTTGGCTGACCTCGGTGCGCAAGGTTTGCGTGCCCGGCTGGACGATATCGTTGAACGCGGTAAAAGCTTCGTAGCTCTCCCTCTCGACCAGAGCAGTTGTCGCCTGATCGACTCCGTCGCTCCAGTTGCCCAGCGCCTCACCGAAGGACTGTAGCGTTTGGCTGTCAGGGTTTTCATCGGCGCGGTATTCGTCCCAGCGCGCTTCGATTCTTTCCAGCTGTGTGCCGATCGATTCAGCGAGCTCATCGGCGTCAACGGCGCGCGGATTGAGCACGGCGGGATCCAGCTCGTCGACTACCTGCCCCGCGGTCTGTTCGATGGCCTGCAAGATCGCGACGTCATCCAGTCCCGAACGGCTCAGGGTATCCAGGCGATCTCCGGAGACCATCAATCCGTAGATCCCCAGACCACCGGCAATACCGAGCAGCAGCACGGACGCCAGCACCATACCGATCAGCTTGGCGCGCAGGCTGGTGAACCTGAAACGCGAGATCATGCCGGTGAGCCCCTTGCGACGCAGCGCGCCGCGCACCAGCGTATAGCGCCGTGATTTACCCTTCTCGCGCATCTCGGCGTAGATTTTTTCCGCCTTGGCCACCGCCTTGGGGTTGGCTTTACGGCGCACCGAGGTGTAGCCCACGATGCGATCGCCGTCGCGTAACGGCGCCAGCGTGGCGTGAACCCAGTAGTGGTCGCCGTTTTTACGCCGGTTTTTGACCAGCCCTTGCCAAGTTGTGCCTTCCTTCAGGGTTTTCCATAAGTTGGCGAAAGCCGCTTCCGGCATATCGGGGTGACGGATCAGGTTATGCGGTGCGCCAATCAACTCATCCCGCGAGTAGCCGCTGACTTCGACAAAGGTGGGGTTGGCGTAGGTGACGTTGCCTTTCAAATCCGAGCGCGAGATGAGCACGGTTTCGTCGGTTAACGGGTATTCTTGCTGGGTCACGGGTTGGTTGTTGCGCATGTGGTTCCCTAAAGAAGGTATATTTTTTTAAAAAGTTTTTTTCGATATCGACCTTGAGCGTCAAAACTAAATGGTGATTTACAAAGAAAAAACGCTATCCAGAGGGATAGCGTTTTAAAGGTTATACAAGATTAAGCGTTAATGACCAGAGAGCCTACTTTAACGATAAGTATTGATAGCAGCGTAATCATTTCAGCTCACTTATCATTGATTCAGCCCGCTAACTATCTAAACACGACCTTGGCAACATCACGATATCGATCCGCAAAATGTACCGTCATGCCCGCTTTGAGGTAGTCCGGCAGCTCATCGTAATCGCGCCGATTAGCCCCAGGCAAGATGACCTCGAAGATGTCGCTGCGGCGTGCGGCGATCACTTTTTCACGAATCCCGCCCACTGGCAGCACCTGGCCGGTCAGCGTCAGCTCGCCGGTCATGGCCAGCGGCCGGTCAATGGCCTGATGCTTGGCCAGCGACAGCAGCGCGGTAGTCATGCTCACCCCGGCCGATGGGCCGTCCTTGGGCGTCGCCCCCTCCGGCACATGCAGGTGAACAAAGGCAGAATCGAAAAAGTCGCTATCGGCACCGTATTCCTGCAGATGACCCAGCGTATAGCTGTAGGCGATATTGGCTGACTCCTGCATGACCTCGCCCAGCTTGCCGGTGAGTTTAAAGCCGCGATCCAGGGAATGAACCTTGCCCGCCTCAATTGGCAAGGTAGCGCCACCCATGGCGGTCCAGGCCAGGCCGGTGACCACGCCCTCACCTTTCAGAACTTTTTCCTTGCGGAAAATGGGAGCGCCTAGGAACTCCTCAAGATTCTTCACCGATACCTTGACCGTCTCAACATCGTCTTCAAGCAGCTTGACGGCCGCTTTGCGCACAATGCGATGCAGCTGTTTTTCCAACTGACGCACCCCTGCTTCACGGGCGTAGCCCTCGATCACCTGCTTGAGCGCCGCATCGCTGAGCTGAATACGCTTTTTGGGCAGATTGTCGCGTTTTAGCAGCTTGGGCCAGAGGTGATGCTTGGCAATCGCCAGCTTTTCCTCGGCGATATAGCCCGACAGGCGAATTTGCTCCATACGGTCCAACAGTGCACTCGGTATGGAATCCAGTGTGTTGGCTGTACACACAAACAGCACCTTGGAGAGGTCCATACGGACATCCAGATAGTGGTCGAGGAAATCGACGTTCTGCTCCGGGTCGAGCACTTCGAGCAGCGCCGAGGCCGGATCGCCCTGGAAAGACTGGCCGAGCTTGTCGATTTCATCCAGCATGATCACCGGATTCTCGACCTCCACCTCCTTGAACGCCTGGACCAGTTTGCCAGGCATGGCTCCCACATAGGTGCGGCGGTGCCCCTTGATCTCGGCTTCATCGCGCATGCCACCGACGGAGAAGCGATAAAACTGTCGACCAAGCGCTTCTGCAATCGAACGACCGACAGAGGTTTTACCCACGCCGGGCGGGCCGACCAGCAGCACGATGGAACCGCCAACATCGCCCTTGAACGAGCCTTCGGCGAGAAACTCGACAATCCGTTCCTTGACGTCTTTCAAGCCGTCGTGGTCACGGTCAAGTACTTGCCTGGCATGATTCAGATCCAACTGGTCTTGGCTGGTCACGCCCCAGGGAAGCGAGGTCAGCCAGTCCAAGTAGTTACGTGTCGTGCCGTACTCCGGCGAGCCGGTTTCCAGCACGCTCAGTTTGTCCAGCTCGTCGTCGATGCGCGACTGGACGCGCTCGGGGACCACCAGCGATTCAAGCCGGGCGCGGAAGGTATCCACGTCGTTTTCGCGGTCGTCCTTGGAAATACCCAGCTCGCGCTGAATGACCTTCAACTGCTCGCGCAGGAAGAACTCGCGCTGGCGCTCCTGCATCTGCGCGTTGACCTGCTCGCTGATTTCGCTTTGCAGCTGGGCAACGTCGATTTCCTTGCGCAGCAGCGGCAGCACTTTCTGCATCCGCTCAGCGACATCCAGGGTGGACAGCACGTCCTGAAGCTCCGGCCCCTTGGCTGAGGTAATCGCCGCGGCAAAGTCGGTCAGCGGGCCAGGCTGATGGGGGCTGAAGCGATTGAGATAGTGCTTGAGCTCTTCGCCGTACAGCGGATTAATGGGCAGCAGCTCTTTAATCCCATTAATGATCGCCATCGCGTAGGCGCGAGTCTCTTCGTTCTCGGCATCCACCGGCTCTTTGGGATAGCTGACTTCTACCAGGTAAGGCGGCGTGGTGGACAGCCAGCGCTGGATCTTGAAACGCTGAACACCGTGGGCGATGAACTGGATCTGGTGATCCTCGCCCTTCATCTTGTGGACCTTGACCGCCGTACCGATGGATGGGAAACCATCGCTGTCCAACGAATCAACGCCCTGCTCGCCAACAAACGCCACGCCCACGGTGTGGTGTGGCGTGTTACCCACGCGCCGCATGGTTTCTTCCCAGCGCTCGCGGTTGATTACCAGTGGCTGAACCTGGGCGGGAAAGAAAGGCCGGTTGTGGATCGGAAGCAGGTAGATACGCTCGGGAAGCATATCGCTTGCGGATACCAGCGAGTTAACCCGCTCGCCGTCAGATCGGAATTGTTCGTCCTTGCCCGGTGAGGCCGGGTCATTGTCATCCTGCACGTTAAGGTCGTCTCGGTCGAATTCCTGGTCGCTCATGCACCCTCCAATCAGCACCTGCCGGTGGCGATTGCCGCTCGGCTTTGGAAAGGAAATGCGGGCGCATCGGGTAAACTTCAACCGTTGACGATCAAGGCCATAGCGTAGGCATGGGGCGACCATTGACGCGCCACTGGCCGCGAACCACGTCGAACTCCAACTCGCGGGTGCCCAGCGGCAGCCCCAGCCAAAGGGCCGCCACGGTCGGCGCATCGTGCCAGGTAAAGTCGCCGTCAATCCGCTCACGCCAGCGCGCTTGCTCCTCGGGCTCACCCAGTTGGGTGACCTGCAGCTCGTCAAGCCGGCGGTTATCGAAAAACAGCGCGCCGTCAGCATCCAGACTGATGCCCAGAAGCGGACTGTCGACGCTGATAGTGGGAACATCCAGGCGCGGCGAATCGCTTAGCAGCTGGTGTAATTCGGGTTCGAGCCGCGTAAGGGTACCTTCCGCCATGGGCAAGCGGGCATCCCCCCAGGCAGCCTCCTGGCGCAGCTGGCGGATGGTATCGCGCACCGCATCCGCATTGATGCGGGAAAGCTCCATGACCACATTGCCGTTCTGCAGCAGCGGCGTGTCCGGCGTTTCAGACGGCACCATGACCTCGCCGATTCGCAGTTCGCCTTTAATCCGCAGTTCGTCTTCGTCAAGCATCATGCGACTGTTGAGATCGAGAGGCGCTACCAGGATATCGACGCTGGGGTACGACAGCGCCAGGCTGTCGACATGCAGAAAGTCATGCTGGGTAAAATGGTAGGCATCTTCGGTGTAGGTGTAGCGGCTTTCCAGCACGGAAGGCCCGACTTCCAGCTCAGCCGGTCCATCGGTAATGGTTAGCTTGTCCATCATGGCGCGCAGCCGCCAGTCACCATACACGCCTTCCAGGCGAAGCCGACCGCCACGCACGCCCAGCTCTCTGCCGTTTTGCTGGATGATGAAAGGCGCCAGCGCCAGACCCAGGTCACTGCGCCCGCTCAAGGTATGATAACGCCCTTCCCAGCGCGGCACCGAGGGCGCCGAGACTGCGCCCAGAGCTTGCTGCAGCACCGTATCGAGACGCGGCAGCAGGGTGCCTTCCACATCGGTGCTCAAGATACCGTGCCGGGCGGTATAGTTAAGCTCCAGCCGCCAGGGACGCCCCAGCAGCGGCGAAAGAATCAGTCGCCCCTGGGAGCTTAACCACCCCTGTTCGCTCTCCGTGCGCGTAACGCGCCATTCGCCACGCGCGGCCAGATCGTCCAGCGCCTGACGCAGACTGCGTTCGAACAGCACGCTGGAAAGCAGCTGCGCGGCCATCCAGAGCACGGCAATAACTGCCAGGACGGGGACAATCAGACGTTCCTTGCGCATGGCATCTCCCTTGAGCCAAACGCGCCAACGGGCGGCGTTTTTGAACGGTCAGTGCAGCCAAAACCACAGATGCATTGTGCTCCAGGCGTATATCCCTGCCATCACATCATCGATCATGATCCCAAACCCACCGGCGACCCGCCGATCCGCCCAGCGAATGGGCCAGGGTTTGAACACGTCGAAAATACGGAACACTACAAATCCCCACAGGGCTGATTCCCATGAAAACGGCACCGCCGCCATGGTAATCCAGTACCCCACAAACTCATCCCAGACGATCCCAGAGTGGTCATGCACCCCGAGGTCGTGGGACGTTCTATCGCACAGCCACACGCCAATGACGAAGGCGACGAAAACAATACTTAGATACCAGCCTAGCGATAAATCTGCCATTAACCAATAAAATGGAATCGCGGCCAGGGTGCCAAAGGTGCCCGGCGCCCAGGGCACCGCACCACTGCCCAGCCCAAACGCAAAAAAATGCGTGGGCCGACGCCAAACGCTCGCGGGGGCACGATTCATGGCGTCTCTCCCTTGAAATGCTGCCAGCCGTGATAGCGCTGAACGGGAAGTCCATGTACGCCCAGGGTATTGCTGCACTCACCGATCACGGTGAACGGCACGCCCAGCGCCGCAAGCCGCTGACGTGCCTGCTCGACGTGCGCGGCGGGCAGCGTCACCAGTAGTTCATAGTCGTCGCCGCCGGTCAATGCCGCCTGACGCGCGGCGTCCTCCCCCATGGCATCCACCAGGCCCTCAGCCAACGGCAGGGCATCGATATCAAGCGACGCCCCGACGCCAGAGGCCTCACGCAGATGCCCCAGATCGGCGAGCAGACCGTCGGAGATATCGATCGCCGACGTCGCCCACTCGCGAAGCGCCTCGCCGGCCGCCAGGCGGGGTATCGGCCACAGGTAGCGCTTCAGTAGTGGATGGCGTCTATCACGCTCGCCCTGCTGCCAGAGCGCCAGGCCGCCGGCGCCGCCGCCCAAGGCGCCGGTCACGGCAATCACATCGCCAGCCTGGGCGCCACCGCGGGTCAGCGCCTCACCAACCGGCACTTCGCCCATGACCGTCACGCCAATCGCAAGCCCACCCGAGGTGACGTCACCACCGACCAGTGCGGTCGCGTGTTGCGTCGCCAGCGCGCTGAACCCTTTCGCGTAGTCAGCAAGCCAAGCATGCGCTGCCTGATCATTGGCAAACCAGGCCTGGTCCAGCGTCAACGCCATCACGCACCAACGCGACTGGGCGCCCATTGCCGCCAGGTCGCTCAGCGCCACGGCCAGCGCGCGGTGGCCGATGGCGTCACCGGGCGCGTCGCCTGGGAAATGGACGTCGACCACCGAGGTATCCACGCTGACCACCAGCTGATGTCCCGCCTGCGGAGCGAGCAAGGCGGCATCATCGCCGACACCCAACGCCACACCCTGCTGGCAGGCATCGTCGGACGGCAACGTAAAATAACGTCGAATCACATCAAATTCGGCAAGCACAAAGGCCCCTTGAACGCAGCGTCAGCACGAGCGCGAAATCACCCGACCCTTAAGGTCGGTTAGCGACGACGCGCACTGACCTCGGCACTCCGCAAGCGAATCGCCAACTTGTCGAGAATACCGTTCACGTATTTATGGCCGTCGGTGGCACCAAATGACTTGGCCAGCTCAACGCCTTCGTTGATGACGACGCGATAAGGCACTTCCATCCGCCGGGAAAGCTCGTAAGCGCCCAGCCTGAGAATGGCCAGCTCGACGGCGTCCAGTTCTTCCAGACGACGGTCGAGCAGCGGCGATATTTCACGATCCAGTTCGGCACGGAAGCGGGCTGTGTTATGCAACAGCTCATGAAACAGCGCCTTGTCGGCGATTTCCATGACCTTGGCCCAGTTCTCGAAGTCTTCCATGTCGTCATCAGGCTGGTGGCTGCGGAATTCAGCTTCAATGGTAGTGATCGACTTCCCGGTCATGTGCCATTGGTAAAGCCCTTGCACCGCCAGTTCACGCGCCGCTTGCCGACCCTGCTGAGCAGCCGACGGCTTACGCTCACGACGCTCACTCATGGGTTTCACCTGACGTAATCGCGCGGAGCAACGAGACCATTTCCATCGCCGCCATCGCTGCTTCCGTGCCTTTGTTGCCGGCTTTGGTGCCGGCGCGTTCGATGGCCTGCTCGATGGACTCGACGGTCAGCACGCCGTTGGCAATCGGCGTTTCGAACTCGAGCTGCAGCTGATTGAGGGCGGTGTTACAGCCGCCCGCCACATACTCGAAATGCGGCGTGCCGCCACGAATAACCGCTCCGAGCGCGATGACCGCATTGGGTTTCACCACGCTGAGCACGCGCTTGACGGCCAGCGGCAGCTCCCAGGCGCCGGGCACGTGCACGATATCGATATGTTCCATATCGACGCCGTGGCGCACCAGGCTGTCCACGGCGCCTTCCACCAGGCTGTCCACTACATGGTGGTTGAAACGTCCCACCACGATGACATAGCGACCGTCGACGTCGACGTAGGTGCCTTCAACTTGAGAAAGGGATTGCATCAATGTATTCCTGCTAAAGAGTTGACTCATCGGAAGTATCATTCGGCCCAAGTCGCTCGACGACTTCCAGGTCGAAGCCGGAAAGCGCCGAGAACTTCCACGGCGAGCTGAGAAGACGCATTTTGCCAACGCCGAGGTGGCGCAATATCTGCGAGCCCGTGCCAATGGTGAGGTAGTTGCCTGCCCCGTCGGAATCGCTGGTCCGCGGCTGACGCACGCGCTCCAGGAAGATATCCAACTGGTCCTTGAGGTCCTGATGCGGGCGACCATCGTCAATCAGCACCAGCACGCCGGCCGGCGCCGCCGCGATCTCCACCAGCGCCCGCTGGGCATCCCAGCGGCATTGGTCGCCTTTGGTAAGCCCCAGCACATCACGCAGCGTGTCGGCCAGGTGCACCCTTACCGTCGTGGGCGCTTCAGGCGTCGGCTGGCCTTTGACCAGCGCCAGGTGATGCGCGCCCTGAATACGGTCACGGAACACGTGCAGGGTCAGCTCGCCCTGGGCGGTCATGATCGGTGAGGTTTCCAGGTGATCCACGGTCTGCTCGTTGACGATGCGGTAGTGGATCAGGTCGGCAATGGTCCCCATCTTGATGTCATGGGCCGCCGCAAACGCCTCGAGTTCCGGGCGCCGCGCCATGCTGCCGTCGTCGTTCATGACTTCGCAGATGACGCCGCTCGGATCACAGCCCGCCAGGGCGGCCAGGTCGCAGGCAGCCTCGGTATGCCCTGCACGACGCAGTACGCCGCCCGGCTCGGCCATCAGCGGGAAAATATGTCCCGGCTGAACGATGTCCGTCGGCTTGGCGTGGGGTGCTACCGCCGCCTGGACGGTACGCGCCCGGTCAGCGGCGGAAATTCCAGTCGTCACGCCTTCGGTGGCTTCAATGGACAGGGTGAACTTGGTCCCAAACCCCGACCCATTGTCGCGGACCATCAGCGGTAAATGAAGCTGTTCGCAGCGTGCCCGCGTCATCGGCAAACAGATCAGACCGCGCGCAAACCGGGCCATGAAGTTGATATGTTCGGCCTGAACCTTTTCGGCGGCCATAATGATATCGCCTTCATTCTCGCGATCCTCATCGTCCATGAGAATCACCATCTTGCCCTGGCGAATATCGTCGACCAGTTCGGCAATGGGGGCTAATGCCCCAGAGGAAGCGTGCGCCATGGAATCTCCAAAAAGGTTGTCGCAATGGGTGCGATTTCGCGCGTCAGGGTACCTTGGTATCGTCACTTGCGCCAGTCACCTGGGGCGAGGCGATAATCCGCCAGTCCTGCCCCACGGCGCGAATATCGTGGATCTTGAGACGCTGCTGGTCGGCCATCAGGGTCAACCCCGGCAGTGCAAACAGCGGCCGCGCCTCTCCGCCCAGCAGCGTAGGCGCGACGAACAGCTGTAATTCATCGATCAAGGCGGCATCGATCATCGCCCCGGCCAGGGTGGCGCCGGTCTCAACCAGCAACTCATTGACCGCTTCGTGGTTTGCCAGCCACTCAAGCAGCGAAGGCAGGTCAACGCGCCCCTGATCGTTGGCGGGCAGTGTCTGAACCTCGGCCCCGGCGTCGGTCAACCGCTTTCGCTTGTCGACATCGTCACTGGTGGTCATCACCAGGGTCCGCCCTGGCGCCCGCAAACAGGCCGCCGCCAGCGGCAGCCGCAGCTGGCTGTCGACGATCACCCTGAGCGGCTGGCGGCTGGCGATGGTCTCGGCGTCGTCCAGCCCCAACTGCTCTGCGCGAACGGTCAGCCGCGAGTCATCCATGATCACCGATTCGACACCGCTGAGAATCGCGCTTGATCGGGCACGCAGTCGCTGAACCTGACAGCGCGCCTCGGGCCCGGTAATCCACTGAGACTCGCCTGAGCCCATGGCGGTGCGGCCATCGAGGCTCATCGCCATTTTCAGGCGCACAAAGGGCCGTCCGGTAGCCATGCGGGCGATAAATCCGGGATTGAGCGCGCGCGCGTCGTCAGCCAATAATCCAACCGCCACCTCGATACCCGCCGCTTCCAGCAGGCGGACACCCCGGCCCGCCACCTGTGGGTTGGGATCGATCATCGCCACCACCACTCGGGCCACCCCGGCGGCTTGCAGGGCCACCGCGCAAGGGCCCGTGCGGCCGGTATGCGAGCAGGGCTCAAGCGTCACGTAAACGGTGGCGCCCCGTGCGCGATCACCCGCCGCGGCTAACGCGTGAATTTCAGCATGGGGTTCCCCCGCGCGGCGATGAAAGCCCTCGCCGACCACCTCGCCGTCACGCACGATCACACAACCCACTCGGGGGTTGGGGTCGGTGGTGTACAGGCCGCGCGCGGCTAACGCCAGCGCGCGGGCCATATGGTGGTGGTCCTGGGTACTGAAAAACGCGGCGCTCACGACAACGGCCTGCCGTCCGTGGGCTCCTGGGAGAGACGATCGATTTCAGCCCGAAACTCGTCCAGATCCTGAAATTTGCGATACACCGAGGCAAACCGGATGTAGGCCACCTGGTCGAGGTTTTTCAGCGCCTGCATGACCGACTCACCGATATCGCGGGCGTCGATTTCCCGATCGCCCCGGGCGCGTAGCGTCTGGCGGATCCGCTCGACGGCCGCCTCGATGGCTTCGGCGCTTACCGGCCGCTTCTCGAGCGCCCGCAGCATGCCCGCCCGCAGCTTGGTTTCGTTAAAGCTTTCCCGCGAGCCGTCGGACTTGACCACGCGAGGCATGACCAACTCAGCAGTTTCGTAGGTGGTAAAACGCTCCTGGCAGTTTGCACACTGACGACGGCGGCGCACCTGGTCACCGTCGGCAACCAGCCGCGAATCGGTCACTCGAGTATCGTTAGCACCACAAAAGGGGCAATGCATGGCGTTCAACCTGTTATCGGCCCGCGCTTCAACGCTGCACGAGCAAGCAAAATATGACCTGTTAAAGCGTTATTAACCAAGTATTGTAACGTTTTGGCACACAAGCTGCACCGTTTGTGGAGGCCTGTTTACCGGACATCATTATGACTGACTTCGACGCTCGCGTTCACGCCCACCTGGAGCACCTCTACGGCCCCCGCGCCGACGAGGTCCAGCGCCGGCTCAATCAGCATCTCGCCCACTTTTTGGCCACCACCCAGCGCCAGCCATCGGCCCAAGCGCCGGCCGAGCTTGCACAATCATGGAGCGAAAAAGACCAGTGGCTGATCAGCTATGGGGACTCCATCGTCGACGAGCAAACACCGCCGCTGGCGGTGCTCGATGATTTTTTACAGGCGCGCCTCGGCGACCTCATCAGCGGCGTCCACGTACTGCCGTTCTTCCCGTGGAGCAGCGACGACGGCTTTTCGGTGATTCACTACCGTGAAGTGAACCCCGAACTCGGCGACTGGCCGCATATTCAAGCCCTCGCCGGCCACTACGACCTGATGGCCGATCTGGTGCTCAACCATGTGTCCCGGGAGTCGCTATGGTTTGTCGATTACCTGAGCGGCAGCCTGCCGGGACGCGATTACTTTATCGAGGTCGACCCGGACACCGACGTATCGGGCGTTGTGCGCCCGCGCAGCAGCCCGTTGCTGGTGCCCATTTCCACCCGTCGTGGCACCCGCTATCTGTGGGCCACGTTTTCTGAGGACCAGCTCGACCTCAACTTCGAAAACCCCGACGTGCTGCTGGAATTTGTCGGCATTCTGCTGTTTTACCTCCAGCAAGGCACCCGCATCGTGCGGCTGGATGCCGTCGCCTTTCTATGGAAACGCCTGGGCACCGCCTGCATTCATCTTCCCGAAACCCACACCGTGGTTCGCCTGCTGCGCGCCATCGTCGACCACGTGGCCCCCGGCACCCTGCTGGTCACCGAAACCAACGTGCCGCACCACGAAAACATCAGCTACTTCGGGCTTGATCGACTCGACGGCAGTCCGCCGGACGAAGCCCATATGATTTATCAGTTCACCCTGCCGCCGCTGCTGTTGCACACCCTCACCCGGGGCGAAACCGACACCCTGCAGTCCTGGCTGGCAAGCCTGCCGCCGCTGCCCGACCACTGCACCTACCTCAACTTTACCGCCAGCCACGACGGTATCGGCGTGCGACCGCTGGAAGGCCTGCTACCCGACCACGAGCGCGATGCCCTGCTCGAGCTGATGCACCGCTTTGGCGGTTTTGTCAGCATGCGCAGCAACCCCGACGGCAGCGACACGCCCTACGAGATCAACATCACCTGGTTCGAAGCCATGCAGGGCACCCGCAAAGGCCCCGACCCGTGGCAAATCGCGCGTTTTTTGTGCAGCCAGGCGATCATGCTCAGCCTCCAAGGCATCCCCGCGCTGTACATCCACACGCTGACCGGCACGCTCAACGATGTGGAAGGCGTCGAGCGCAGCGGCCGCCTGCGCTCGATTAACCGCCGTCGCTGGCAGCGCCGCGAGCTCGACCTGCTGCTCGACAGCACCGCCACGCCCACCCACGACGTGTTCAACGCCCTCAGCCGTCTGCTTGCGCGACGGCGTAAGGAAGCGTGCTTTCATCCCAACGCGGCACAGCGGGTGGTGTCGACTCCCCCATCGCTGCTGGCCATTGAGCGCGGCCCCCTCGCCGACGGTCGACGCCTGCTTGCGCTGTATAACGTCACGGAGCTGCCGCTGGCATTCGACCAGCTCGGCGACAACGTGCAGCAGGCGTTATCGTCAGCGCCCTGGCACGACCTCAACGAGCAGGCGCCGGAGTCGCCCACGGCCCCGCTGCCGCCTTACGCCGTACGCTGGTTGGTCAGCCATGACTGAAGGCTTAACAATAGCCGCCGGGGACAAGAAAAGGATGTCTGGCGACGCCTCCCGCGTTAGTCTACGCGCCTCACTCTGCAAAGATGACTCTGCAAAAATCGAGGAGCGTTATGCGCGACTGTTTATCCACATCCCGCTTGGCTTCACGCCACCTGACCGTTCTGGGCAGTGCCGTAGCGGGCCTGTTTCTGATGCCCAACGCCCAGGCGGATTCGCTGCCCGCCCCGATCCAGGCGCTGGCGGACCAGGGGCTGGAGATTCACGGCGAGTTTGACGCGCCCGGTGGTCTGCGTGGATTCGGCGCCAGCCGTCAGGGCCAGGAAGTCACCCTTTACCTGACGCCGGACGGTGAGCACGCCATTACCGGTTCGCTCACCGACCAGGACGGCGACAATCAGCTCGAAGAAGATGCCCTGGACGAACACGTCCGCGCGCCGCTTGAAGCGCAGACCTGGCAGCTGCTCGAAGACAGCCACTGGATTCAGGATGGCCAGCGCGACGCGCCCCGGGTGATCTACACCTTTACCGATCCGAACTGCCCCTACTGCCAGGCCTTCTGGGAAGCGGCGCGGCCTTGGGTCGAGGCGGGTGACGTACAGCTTCGCCATATCATGGTCGGCATTCTGGACGCCGACAGTCCCGGCAAGGCCGCAGCGCTGCTCGGTGCAAACGACCCAAGCGCCGCGCTGGCAGGCCACAAGCAAGGCGAGCGGGTCAGCGCCAGCGCCCAGCCCCGCGATATCGAAGAGCAGGTCTACGCCAACAACCAGCTGTTCGAAGGCCTGGGGCTCTCCGCCACGCCGACCAGCGCCTTCAAGCGCCAGACCGACGAGGGCGTTACCCGGCTGGACCGCGTCGAAGGCATGCCGGATGACGAGCGCCTGGAAGCGATGATGGGCGGCCCGGCGCCCGAGTAAGCGATAGCCTTGTCAGGCGAAGCGCCTGGCGATCAGCCAGCCCACCACCATGGTCGCCAGCATCGCCACCAGCGGTAATGTGGCGCCGCCAAGCGACGCGATGGCGGGCCCCGGGCAATAGCCCGAGAGGCCCCACCCCACGCCGAACAGCGCCGCTCCACCGAGCAGTCTGGCGTCCAGCGTCTGCTTGCCGGGCAGCTGAAAGCGCCCGGCAAGCATGGGGGCGGGCTGCTTCAGCACAACGCGGTAGCCGATGAAGGTGGTGATAACCGCCCCGCCGAGTACGAACATCAGCGTCGGGTCCCAGTCACCGGCGACATCCAGGAAGCCGACCACCCTGGCCGGATCGGTCATGCCCGAGACCGCCAGTCCCAGGCTGAACAGCAGGCCGGCGACATAGCTCGCTACCAGGGTCAGAGACTGTTTTTTCATGCCCCACCTCCCAGGACGTGCCGCACGACATAGACGGTCACCAGCGCGGCGACCAAAAACGTGATCGTTGCCGCCAGCGACCGCGGTGAGAGACGCGCAAGCCCACACACCCCGTGGCCACTGGTGCAGCCGCTGCCGAGCCCAGTGCCCAGCCCGACCAGCAGACCGGCCACCAGCATCAGCGGCACGCCGCCCAGCGGCTGGCCGATGACCTCGTCGGGATGATTGACGACGTTGCCCCACCCGATGCCAAGCCCCATCAGCAGCAAAGGGCCGCTGATCAGGCCGACCAGAAACGCTACTCGCCAGGCGCTGTCGCCCTTTGGCCGTTGGGCGATCAAATTACCCACAATACCGCTGATCCCGGCGATTCGGCCAAGACTTGCCATCAGCCAGACCGCCGAGATACCGATCAAGATACCGCCCACAAGCCCCTGCAGGCTCGATGCCAGGTCCATGTTGTACTCCTCTTTGCCATTACCTGTCTTTGCAATTAATGGTCGTGGCGATTGCTTGGCGCCGCCACCAACATATAATAATTATAAATTTATACCATATAAGAATATAAGGCCGAGATCACGCCTTAACAACCGTTTACTGACCACCTTCTGTTAAGATGCAGCGCATTTGCTATTTGCAGGAGAAACCCATGCTCGGCTGGTTCCCCGGACACATGAACAAGGCCCGCCGCCAGATCAAGGAGGCGTTGCCGGAAATCGACGTGGTCATCGAAGTGCTCGATGCGCGCCTGCCTTATTCGAGCGCCAACCCCATGCTGGCCGAGCTGACCCGCCACAAGCCGGTGCTCAAGATTCTCTCCCGGGCGGACCTGGCCGACCCGGACCGCACCGACGAGTGGGTGGCATTTTTCGACGCCCAGGACGACATGCGAGCACTGGCGGTGGCCACGACCAACCTCCGCGAGCTCAAGAAAATTCCCAAGCTGTGCCACGAGCTTGCCGGCGCGGTGCGCGCCGACCGGGACGTGCGCGTGATGGTCATGGGCATTCCCAACGTGGGCAAGTCGACGCTGATCAACGGCCTGGCCGGGAGAAAGATTGCCAAGACCGGCAATGAGCCGGCGGTGACCAAGCGCCAGCAAAAGGTGCGCATCGACGGTCGCGTCGCGCTGGTCGACACCCCAGGGGTGCTGTGGCCCAAGATTGAAGACCAGGCCAGTGCCTACCGGCTGGCCGCCAGCGGGGCGATTCGCGATACCGCTATCGAGTACACCGACGTGGCCATCATCACCAGCGCCGAACTGGCCAAGCGCTACCCGGACGCGCTGACCGCCCGCTATAAGCTCAAGGCGCTGCCCGCGTACGCACCGGCCAGCACCGATGAGATTGATGCCGACGGCCCGCAAAAGCCGGACTTCCTGGCAATTGCCGGTTTTGACGGTCACGCAATCCTCAAGGAAATCGCCGGCAAGCGGGGCGGCCTGCGCCCCGGCGGTGAAGTCGACCTGCACCGCGGCGCCGAGGTCTTGCTGCACGAGCTGCGCGACGGCAAGCTGGGCAGGCTGACGCTGGAAACCCCAGACGATATTCCGCCGCCGCCCGTAAACGATAACGAAGACAGCGCCTTGCCTTCCGACGCATAATGGCGCATCGACCGGCGATGCCGCGCGGCCACTGGACACTTTTTGGAAATAACGGCTCATGGACACCCCGCACTCACAAGAACCGCCCACGCTCAAGAAATCGCACAAGCTGAGTAACGTCTGCTACGACATTCGCGGCCCGGTCCTTGACCATGCCAAGCGCCTGGAAGAGGAAGGCCAGCGGATTCTAAAGCTGAACATCGGCAACCCCGCGCCGTTTGGCTTTGAGGCCCCCGAGGAAATTCTTCAGGACGTGATGCGCAATCTGCCCACCGCCCAGGGCTATTGCGATTCCAAAGGCCTTTATTCAGCACGCAAGGCGATCATGCAGGAATGCCAGCGCAAGGAAATTCCCGGCGTCGGCATCGAAGACATTTATATCGGCAACGGCGTGTCAGAGCTGATCGTGATGGCCATGCAGGCGCTGCTCAACGACGGCGACGAAGTGCTGATTCCGGCCCCCGACTATCCCTTGTGGACCGCCGCCGCCCACCTGTCCGGCGGCCACGGGGTGCATTACCTGTGCGATGAGCAGGCCGACTGGGCACCGGACATGGACGACATCCGCGCCAAGGTCACCAGCCGCACTAGGGCCATCGTGCTGATCAACCCCAACAACCCCACCGGCGCGGTCTATCCGCCCGAGGTGGTACGTGAAGCGCTGGCCATTGCCAGGCAGCACAACCTGGTGGTGTTTTCCGACGAAATCTACGACAAGATTCTCTACGACGGCGTCGAGCACACCGCCACCGGCGCGCTGGCCGATGACGACCAGTTGGTCATCACCATGAACGGGCTGTCGAAAAGCTACCGCTGCGCCGGGTTCCGCTCGGGCTGGATGACCATTTCGGGCACCCTGGCCAAGCTCCACGCCCGCGACTTCATCCAGGGCCTGACCATGCTGGCCTCGATGCGCCTATGCGCCAATGTGCCTGCCCAGCACGCCATTCAGACGGCGCTCGGCGGCTATCAGTCGATCAACGACCTGATTCTGCCCGGTGGGCGCCTGCTGGCGCAGCGCGATATCACCGTGGAAAAGCTCAACGCCATTCCCGGGGTTTCCTGCGTAACGCCCAAGGGAGCGCTGTATGCCTTCCCAAGACTTGATCCCAAGGTGTTTAACATCAAGGACGATCAGCAGTTGGTGCTTGATCTACTGCTCCAGGAAAAAATCCTGCTGGTTCAGGGTACGGCGTTCAACTGGCCCGAGCCCGACCACGTGCGCATCGTCACCCTGCCCTGGGCGGATCAGCTGGGTGATGCGCTGGATCGATTCGCCAATTTTCTGGCGCGCTACCGGCAGTAATCCCGGCGCGCCGATAAACCGTCGCCACGTCCACTTGAAACCTGAACGCGGCGGACGTATCTAAATACACCAGTACGACACGACGGCGACTGGCCTACTCAACGCAGTCACACTTTAGACGGTTACATCCAAGGGAGAATCCGCCACATGATGCGCATATTGCTGTTTTTAGGCACCAACATTGCGGTGTTGTTGGTTGCCAGCCTGACGCTACGCTTGCTAGGGGTCGAAAGCTATCTCAACGCCCAGGGCATCAACTTCACCAGCCTGCTGATTTTCTGCTTTATCTTCGGCATGGCCGGTTCCATGATCTCGCTGTTCATCTCGAAGTGGATGGCCAAGCGAAGTACCGGCACGGTGATCATCGAAACCCCATCCAACTCCACCGAGCAGTGGCTGCTCGACACCGTGGCCGAGCTTGCCCAGGAAGCCGGCATCAAGACGCCGGAAGTGGGTATCTTTCCTGCCCAGCAGTCCAACGCCTTCGCCACGGGCTGGAACAAGGACGATGCCCTGGTCGCGGTATCCGCCGGCCTTCTGAACCGCATGCGCCCCGAGGAAGTGCGCGCCGTGCTGGCCCACGAAATCGGCCACGTGGCCAACGGTGACATGGTGACTCTGGCGCTGATCCAGGGCGTGGTGAACACCTTCGTGATGTTCTTTGCCCGCGTCGTCGCCCACCTCATCGACGGCTTCCTGAAAAGCCGCAGCGATGGCGAAGGCGGCCTGGGCTTCATGGGCTACTTTGCCGTGGTCATGGTGGCCGAGATTATCTTTGGTATCGCGGCGTCGGCCATCGTTGCCTGGTTCTCGCGCTTTCGCGAGTACCGCGCCGACGAAGCGGGCGCGCGACTTGCCGGCACCGGTGCCATGGTCAACGCCCTGGCCCGCCTGAAGTCCGAAACCGAACTGCCCGATCAGATGCCCGATACGCTACGTGCCATGGCCATCACTAAAGGCCAGACGCGCTCGCTGGTCGAGAAGCTGTTCGCCAGCCACCCGCCGCTGGATGCCCGCATCCGCGCGCTGAAAGAAGCCGCCTATCGCCAGTGATGGGTTAGCTCATGATGCGCCGAGGCCCGCTTGATAGCGGGCCTCGTTGTTTTTGGCGGCGTAGCTAGCGATACGCTCCCCCGACAGCTGTCCTTCGAGCGGAGCCAATCAACCAAGCAGACCAGTGGGCTATGCGGCGTCCAAAGGCTTGATGCGCTCAACGTCCGCCTTGACGGATTGCTCTACCGCCCACAAATCAACCGCGCGTTGTGCATTCAGCCAGAACTCGGGAGAATTACCAAACAAACGCGCAAGCCTGAGCGCCATTTCAGGACTGACAGCACGGCGCTCACGCAGCAGCTCATTGACTGACTGGCGGGAGACCCCCAGAGATTCAGCCAACCCAGCGACCGTCAGGTCGTAGTCCGGCATGAAATCCTCTCTCAGCATTTCGCCAGGATGGGTCGGCTTACGTTGCATACCACCAGCGTTAGGAATAGTCATCGTCGTTACCTCCCATCAGTGGTAGTCACACACTTCGACTTCGTACGCATCACCATCTTCAAATCGGAAGCAGATACGCCACTGATCATTAATCGAAATCGCGTGCTGCCCCTGCCTGTTTCCATAAAGTGGATGAAGGCGATTGCCGGGCGGCACTTTCAAATCCTCGAGACGTTCAGCCAGGTTCACGTATTCGAGCTTTCTCGCCGCCCTTCGCGCAACGTCGGCGGGGAACGTCTTCGCCACGCCATTGGCATACAGCGCTTGGGTGCGCTTGTCAGCAAAGGATTTGATCATAGCCTGAAATGTAATGCGTCACGTGACACCTGTCAATCCAGGCTATTACCTGCCCCCATGACGCCGACGCCAAACCCTGCAGCAAATAACACCTCTTCCAACGCAACCGCGCCTCCTGACAGTTGAACGTTGAGCGTCGCGAACTCACGGCGCAGCGGATAATCCGCGCGACAGCGGTCAAACCCTCGCGCCATGCCCAACCGCAGTACTTCACGCTGCAGGCTGTCGTGATCCCGTCGGGCATCGTAGACCGCCCGGGCGCAAAGCCTCAGCGCCTCATCCACCGGCAGCGCCTGTTCGAGCCTGAGGCTTGCCAGGGCAGGCGGCGGGCTCAGCTCGCTAAACGCCAGGCGGGTCGGTGCGCCCAGGTGGCGTGCCAGGGCCTGATGGATCATCCAGCTGCCACGCAATTTGCCATCCAGGCTGTAGCCCGCGATATGCGGCGTTGCCAGTGTCGCCAAGTCGCGCAGACGGGGATCGATCGCCGGCTCCTGCTCCCAGACGTCCAGTACGGCAGCGATATCCCCCTTGCCCGACAGACGGCTGCGTAACGCCAGGCCGTCGACACAATCGCCCCGCCCGGCGTTGAGCAGCACACTGCCCGACGACAGCTCGTTGATCCGCTGGGCATCCAGCAAATGCCGGGTGGCGTGGGGGCCTGACGCCACCAGCGGGGTATGCAGGCACAGCACGTCGCAGCGGGCGATGAGCTCATCCAGCTCGGCAAACCCCGCGGCGCCCTCGCGCTCGGCCCTCGGCGGATCGCAGGCCAGCACGGAAAGCCCCAGGCCGGTCAAACGCGTAAGCAGCCGGCTGCCCACATTCCCCACGCCCACGATACCCACGTTGCGCTCGGCGAGCGACCAACCTTCGCGCTCGCCGAGCATCAGCAGGCTACTCAAGACGTAATCCACCACAGCCTCGGCGTTGCAGCCCGGCGCACTGGCAAAACCGATGCCCTGCTCGGCCAGGAACGCCTGGTCGACATGGTCGGTGCCGATGGTGCAGGTGCCAACAAACCCCACCCGGCTGCGGGCGAGCAGCGCCCGGTCGACCTGGGTGACCGAGCGCACGATCAAGGCATCGGCGTCCGCCATATCGGCGGCGCTTATCTCACGCCCGGCCACCCGGGTTAGCGTGCCAAAGGCCCCGAAGCACGCCTCGGCGGCGGGGATGTTCGCGTCGACAACAAGTTTCATAGGCGTTTGCTTATCCGAGCTTTACAATGTGCCCGCCACGGCTTGTGGTGCAGGCAGGTCCAAGAGGCAGTTAAGGAGAATGTTTTGATCGTACGCTGGGAAACCGACCATGACTACGTGCTGGTGCACATTCACCAGGACATGCTGGGCGACTGGATTTTCAGCCGCGCCTGGGGGCAGATCGGCACCCAGTTCGGCGGTCTGAAACATCAACTGGCCGATACCCTGGCCCAGGCCCACATGTGGCTGGAAGACGAAGCCACTATCCAGGCGTCGCGCGGCTTTCGCAAGGTGCTGGACGTGGCGGACCACACCCCGGAAGGCCAGGAGGCCATGCGCCAGCTATCACTGCTCGACGCCTTCTGATGCCGTTCTCCTCAATCCATTACCCCAGATAACGCCGCCCACGGCGTTGATGCGCCCCTTTTGGAGGCGAAGCTGCCTCAGGTTCGGTGAGCGCTTTCAAAGCCGCCTCATCTAGCCAACCCCGGCCCCGCAGCCAGTCGCTCAAGCGATCGAGCTCAATGCCGCCTGCAAGCTCCCGTCCTGCCTCGTCCGCCAGGACGGGAATGCGCTCGCCGTAGCGCGCCAGCAGCGTCTCATCATCACTCACCTCGACCCGCTGCCAGGCAATCGGCGGTAAGGTTAACGCCTCCACCCGCGCCTCGAGTTCGGCGCAGAGATGGCAACCCTGGGTGGTGTAAAGGGTTAGCCGAATCATCTCGCTGCTGCCTGCCAAAACACGTTACTCGCGGTGACGCAGCAGGAACACATGGTGGGCGTTGCTGCGCCGCTGAAAATCCGGATCGAAGGTACGCGAGGTGATCTCCTCGACGGCAAACTGCTCGCTTAGCGTCTCATCCAGCTTGAAGCGCCGCTGGTTGTTGGAGAACACCAGAGTGCCGCCGGGCGCCAGACGCGCCATGGCCAGTTCCACCAGCCGCGGATGGTCGCGCTGCACGTCCAGCGTATCGCGCATTTTCTTGGAATTGGAAAACGTCGGCGGGTCCATGAAGATCAGGTCGAACTCGGCGTTGGCGGTTTCCAGCCAGCGGAAGCAATCGTCGCGTACCACCCGATGCAACCGCGGATCCAGCTTGTTAAGAGCGAAATTATCCCGCGCCCATTCCAGGTAGGTATTGGACATATCCACGCTGACGCTGTCGCTGGCACCGCCCAGGGCGGCATGAACCGTGGCGGTAGCGGTATAGCAGAACAGGTTCAGGAAGCGCTTGCCGTCGGCCATCTCACCGAGCATGCGCCGCACGGGGCGATGGTCGAGGAACAGCCCGGTATCCAGGTAATCGCGCAGGTTGACCCACACCCGAGCAGCGCCCTCTTGTACCTCGAAGCGCTCGCCGCTGGCCTCGCGCTTCTGATACTGGGCGCTGCCGGTTTGCCGTTCGCGGCGCTTGACGTGAATCTTGCCGGGGTCGACGCCCAGCGCATCAGGCATGACTTCCAGCGCATCGAACAGCCGCTTCTGCGCCTGGGCGGGGTCCACCGATCGCGGCGCGGCGTATTCCTGCACATGGACCCGATCGGCATACCGGTCGACCGCCAGGGCGTATTCGGGCATATCGGCATCGTACAGCCGGTAGCAGCTTTCACCGCTTTGTTTCAGCCACTTTTTCAGCCGCTTCTGGTTTTTGGCCAGCCGGTTGGCAAACATCTGCGCATTGTCCGATCCCTTGGGCGCGGTGCTCGCCTCGGTGCCGGGGGACTCAGCATCGGCAGTATCCTGCGGGGAACGGGGGTCAATGGCCATCAGCAACAGCTTGGCGTCCAGCGCGCCGTTTTTCAGCGCGTACTGCTTGTGGGCGCGTAGACCGAGACGGTGGCCGAGGTCCGGGTTGCCGGTGAATACCGCAAGCGTCCAGCCAGGAAACAGCGCCTTGGCCTTGTCACCCAGCTGTGCGTAGAGCTGCACCAGCTCGGGCAGCTCGCCCAGGCGTTCGCCGTAGGGCGGGTTGGTGATCAATAGCCCTTGCTCAGCGGTCAGCTCGGCTGGCCGCGTCAGCTGTGAAAGCCGTTGGCCGTGGAGATGAATCAGCGCCGGAATACCGGCACGCATGGCGTTGGCCTTGGCGGCCGACAGCGCCGCCGGGCTTTCATCGAAGCCGGCAAGATGGGTCTTGCAGCGCTTGCGGCCAATCGATGCCCGGGCATCGGCTTCGCGTTTCAGCTCCTGCCAGAGCGCTTCGTCGTGGCCCGCCCAGCCGTGGAAACCAAAACGCTCGCGGTGCAGGTTAGGCGCCTGATCGGCGGCCATCAGGCCGGCCTCGATCAGCAGCGTGCCCGCGCCGCACAGCGGGTCGATCAGCGGCTCGCCGGCCTTGGCACGCTCGGGCCACCCGGCGCGCACCAGCAATGCCGCCGCGAGGTTCTCTTTAAGCGGTGCGTGGCCCACGTCGCGCCGGTAGCCACGCCGGTGCAGGCTTTCCCCGGAAAGATCGATCCCCAGGGTCGCATTGGCGCGGTGCAGGTGGGCATAAAGACGCAGGTGCGGGGCTTTGGTATCAATCGTGGGGCGTTCCTGACCGGCCAGCTGCAACGCATCGACCACGCCGTCCTTGACGGTCTGGGCGCCAAAGCGGGTGTGGCGGATATGCTCGCTGCGGCCATGAAAGTCCACCGCCAGGGTCTTGCCCGGGGCTATATGCCGAGTCCAGTCCAGCCGGGCGACCACGTCGCGCAGCTGCTCGGGGGTCTCGATCATCGGCTCACGCGCAAGGATCAGGACAATGCGGTTGGCAAGCCGCGACCATAGGCAGACACGGTAGGCGACGGACTGATCCGCGGTGAAATAGACGCCTGCCACGGTGGTTTTCCCGGGGGCGGCGCCCAGCGCTGCCAGTTCGTCGGCAAGCAGGCTCTCGATGCCCTTGGGGCACGTTGCCAGCAGGTTGAAGGGGGCGGTTGGGCTCGACTCGGTCATCATTTTGGCTGCGCGTAACCGCGCGTATTTCCTATATATGGCAAATGAGTTTACGTCTTATGACAATTTGATGGTCGACAAGTGACCCCATCATGGTCTAACAATAAGAGAGTAGCTACTGAAAACGCATGCGTTGCCTGTCAGGGTCTTAACGACCCGTGGCGTTTACGAACCAGCCGTCCGGTGGGTTCAGCACGTGAGTGCTAGACCGTTTCGCCGGTGCGGCAGTTCACTCTTGAAGTCAGCTCTCGAAATAGTGGCGGCGAGACATAGGGGCGGTTGGCCCTGTATCACGTCCCCATTATTTCTTCTCAAAGGCTTTCATGAAAATGAGGTTAGCCAATGAAACGACAAAAACGTGATCGCTTCCAGCGGGCTTATGTCCACGGCTACAAAGCAGGCATTACGGGTCGCTCCCGTGATGATTGTCCCAGTCAAGAGGTCAATTTACGCGAATACTGGATGAGCGGTTGGCGTGAAGGTCGCGGCGACCAATGGGACGGCATGACCGGTGTGTCCGGCATCCATAAAAATCCCTTGGTAATGACTTAACCCTTTACCTTTATTTAATGAACATCGAATAAGCCCGCTCCAGTCAGCGGGCTTTTTATCGCCCCTTCAACGCCTTGGCACACTCGCTTACCAGCTTGGGCCCGCGGTATATCAGTCCCGAATAGAGCTGCACCAGATCCGCCCCGGCGGCGCGCTTGGCGATGGCGGCATCGCCGCTGTCGATGCCGCCTACGCCTATGATCGGCAGTGCAGGCAGCTGTTCGCGCAGTAAGCGGATCACCCGGTTCGAGGCGTCAAACACCGGCTTGCCCGAAAGCCCGCCGGCTTCGTCGGCCTGCGGGTCGTCCTGCACCGCGTCGCGGGACACCGTGGTGTTGGTGGCAATGACCCCGTCGAAGCCGTTGCGCTCGATGCTGCCCGCCACCAGCGCCACTTCCTCGTCAGTCATGTCCGGGGCAATTTTCACCAGCAGCGGCACCCGGCGGCCGGAATGCTCATCAAGGGCCAGGCTGCGCGCCCGAATGGGCCCTAAAAGCCCATCCAGCTGGGCGCCAAACTGCAGCGTGCGCAGCCCCGGAGTATTGGGTGAGGAGATATTCACGGTCACATAATCAGCGACCCCGTGAACCGCCTCCAGGCAGGCCAGATAGTCGTCAAGCGCCGCGTCTACCGAGGTGGTCAGGTTCTTGCCAATGTTGATGCCCACCACGCCACCGTAGCGGCGCTTTTTCACCTGCGCGACCAGATGCGCAACGCCACGGTTGTTGAACCCGAAGCGGTTGATGATCGCCTCGTGCGCCGCCAGCCGGAACATGCGAGGCTTGGGGTTGCCCGGCTGAGCCACCGGCGTCACCGTGCCAACCTCGATAAACCCGAAGCCCAGCTCGCCCAGCGCATCCAGGTGATCGGCGTTTTTATCCAACCCCGCCGCCAGGCCGACGCGATTGGCAAAGCGCAGCCCCATCAGCTCGACCGGATCCTCCACCGGCGCCCCCACCAGCCGCTTGACGCTCCTCACCCGATGCAGCGAATCCAGGGTACCCAGCGCAATACCGTGAGCGGTTTCGGGGTCGAGGCGAAATAACAGCGAGCGAGCGAGGGCGTACATGGCAGGTCTCTTGAAGCGGGCGACGTTAAAACGGGCGCCATTGTAACGTAAAAAAGCGCGCCCTGGTGGACAACCAGGGCGCGCTTGATCATGACGGCAACGGCGCTAGCTTTCGCGGTCGCTTTCGGCCAGGTCGACCAGCTCACGGATGGCGACGGCGAACAGCGCAAAGCCGCCTTCGCTGCCACCGCGCACCTCGTCGATCAGACGGCACCAGCGGCGATGCAGGTCCGCATGCTGCTCCAACCACTGGGCAACCCGCTCCTGGGTATCGCGGCTGCCCGCTTCCAGCTTGAGTACGCTGGTGGTCAGCGCCAGCTGCTGGCGGTCGATGTCATCGCGGAAGGTCTCCCGAGCCTGGGCCTGCCAGGCATCACGCACTTCGAGATGGGTGACCTGCTGAATCATCCAGGGCAGCTCGAGGCGGCTGCCGATCTCGTAGAACACCTCGGCCACCCGCTGAGGTTTCTCGTTGGTGGAACGCGCCGCCTGAATAATGCCCAGACCGGCATACAGGCTGGGCGCTGCGGCCACGGTCGACGCCAGGGCGTCCGGTACGCCAGCCTGCTTTAGCTCTTCAAAGCGCTGCTGCCAGGCGGCCAGCTCTTCACCGCTGAGCAGCTCGTCGATACCTTCCTGCAGCTGCGACAGGCGTGGGCGGAAGTAGTCGATGGTGTCCTGGGTCGACAGCCCCATGTGCTGACGCAGGAACCAGCGTGTCGCGCGGCGGATCATTCGCATCAGATCGAGCATCATCGCGTACTGCACGCGGTTGGGCACCTGGTTATCCAGCGTCTCCAGCTCGCGCCACAGCCCGGGCAGATTGAAGCTGTCCCGGGCGATCACGTAAGCGCGAGCGATATCCGCCCGCCCGGCGCCGGTGGAGTCCATTAGCCGGCGCACGAAGACAATGCCCATGTGATCGACCAGATCGTTGGCCACCTGGGTGGCGACGATCTCGCGCTTCAGGCGGTGGTCGTACATCTCGGGCTGGTAGCGCTCGGTCAGCACCGCCGGGAACAGCCGCTCAAGATGGCGATGGATATAGGGGTCGTCGGGCACCTCGGAGGCAATCAGGTCGCCCTTGAGGGTGCTCTTGGCGTAGGAGATGAGCACCGAGAGCTCCGGCAGACGCATACCCTGCTGCTGGCTGGCGCGCTCCTTGAGCACGTCGTCGGTGGGCAGGAATTCAAGCTCACGATCGATCTGGCCCGCTGACTCCAGCTCGCTGATGAAGCGCCGGTAAGGCCCCATGCCCTGCTGGGACAGAATGGCCGAGAGATCCAGTGCCTGGGTCTGGCGGTAGTTATCCAGAATCACCAGATCGGCGACCTCGTCGGTCATGTCGGCAAGCAGCTGGTTACGCTGCTTGTCGGTCATATCGCCACGCTTGACCACTTCATCGATCAGGATCTTGATATTGACCTCGTGGTCGGAGCAGTTAACGCCCCCGGCATTGTCGATAAAGTCGGTGTAAACCCGCACGCCCTTGGCAGCGGCCTCCATCCGGCCTCGCTGGGTCAGGCCCAGGTTACCGCCCTCACCGACAACGCGGCAGTTGAGATCGTTGCCGTTGATACGCAGCGCGTCATTGGCCTTGTCGCCCACGTCTGCGTCGGTCTCCTCGGAGCCTTTCACGTAGGTGCCGATCCCACCGTTCCAGATCAGGTCGACCTTGGAGACGAGCATCGCGCGGATCAGCTCATTGGGCGACAGCCGGGTATCGTCGATGCCAAAGGCGGCCTGCATTTCGGGGGTAATGGCAATCGATTTGGCGCTGCGGCTGAAGATGCCGCCGCCCTGGGAGATCAGCGACCGATCATAATCTTCCCAACTGGAGCGCGGCAGGTCGAACAGCCGCTGGCGTTCGGCGAAGGTCGCCGCGGCATCCGGAGTCGGGTCGACGAAAATATGCAGGTGGTTGAAGGCGCCCACCAGCTGGATCTTGTCCGACAGCAACATGCCGTTGCCGAACACGTCGCCGGCCATGTCGCCGATACCGATGACGCTGAACTCGTCGCGCTGGGTGTCCAGATCCAGATTTTTGAAGTGGCGTTTCACCGATTCCCAGGCACCGCGAGCGGTGATCCCCATCTTCTTGTGGTCGTAGCCATTGGCGCCGCCGGAAGCAAAGGCATCGCCCAGCCAGTGGCCGTACTCCAGCGAAATCTCGTTGGCAATATCCGAGAAGGTCGCGGTACCCTTGTCGGCGGCGACCACCAGATAGGCGTCGTCGTCGTCGTGGCGCACCACGCGCTCGGGCGGTACGACATCCCCCGCCACCAGGTTGTCGGTCACGTCCAGCAGCGCGCGAATGAACAGCTGGTAGCAGGCGATACCCTCTTTCTGCTGGGTTTCACGGTCGGCGTTTTCCGGCATGCGCTTGCAGACAAAGCCGCCTTTGGCACCGACCGGCACGATCACCGCGTTCTTGACCTGCTGGGCCTTGACCAGGCCGAGCACTTCGGTACGGAAATCTTCAAAGCGGTCAGACCAGCGCAGCCCCCCGCGTGCCACCTTGCCGCCGCGCAGGTGGACACCCTCGACCCGTGGGGAGCAGACAAAAATCTCGAACACCGGGCGCGGCTTGGGCATGCCGGTCACTTTGGAAGGCTCGAGCTTGTAAGCGATGTAATCCTTGGAACGACCGTTTTCGCTTTGCTGGTAGTAATTGGTACGCAGCGTCGCCAGGATCAGCTCCATGAAGCGGCGTAGCAGCTGATCGTCGTTGAGGCTGGCGACGGCTTCCAGGTGTTCGTGGATGCGCGCCACGCAGTCGCTGGTGTCGTGATCGTCCAGACTGGGGTCGAAACGCTGCTGGAACAGCTCGACCAGCGCCTGGGTGATCGCCGGGTAATTGGCCAGCGTAGTGGCGATGTAGTCCTGGGACATGCCGAAGCGGATCTGCTTCAGGTAGCGGGCATAGCCGCGCAGCATGGCGACTTCCCGCCAGTCCAGGCCGGCGCCGATGATCAGGCGGTTGAAGGCGTCGTTATCGGCTTCACCGGCCCAAATGCGCTTGAACGCTTCGCTGAAGGTTTCGCGCATGTCCGACAGGCTGACCTCGGCGCCGCTGTGCTCCAGCTCGAAGTCATGAATCCAGTAGCGCTGCTGTGGTCCGTTGATATCGTAGGGACGCTCGCCGATAACCCGCAGGCCGAGGTTTTCCATCATCGGCAGCACGTCGGAAAGCGGAATCTGCGTCGCGCGGTGGAACAGCTTCAGGTTGACCCCACCGCCCTGCTCTTCCAGCGGCCGGTAGAGCGACAGCGAAAGGTCGTCGCCGCTGTCCAGGGTCAGCAGGTGCTGGATATCGAACACCGCCGTACGCGCGGAAAAATCCTCACGGTAGCTGGCCGAAAACGCTTCGTTGAACTGTTCCATCAGGAGGTTGGCGCGCTCTTCGCCGAACCCTTCGATCATCGCGGCCTGCAGGTCGTCGCGCCAGCTGCGCGCCAGACGGGCGACCTTGCTTTCCAGACGTTTGAGATCGTATTCACTCGGGGCGTCGCCGTTGAAGCGCAGAATCAGTTGGATACGCGCCAGCACCGATTCCGACAGGTAGGTATTGAAGTCGCCAAAGCGCGCGTCCAGCTCTTCGCAGAGCATCTGCTGGATGCGCTGACGCAGATCGGTGGAAAACACATCCCGCGGCACAAACACCAGGCAGGAATAGAACTTGCCGCTGACGTCGGCACGAATGAACAGCCGCACCTGACGGCGCTCGCGGATATTAAGAATGCCCAGCGCGGTACTGGCCAGCGCCTCGGTATTCATCTGGAAGAGATCGTCGCGCGGGTAGACCTCCAGCACCTGCAACAGCTGCTTGCCGTTGTGCCCCTGTGGGTTGAAGCCGGCGATATCCATCACCGCCTTGAGCTTGCGACGCAGCAGCGGGATATTGCGCGGCGACTCGTTGTACACCGTGGCCGTGAACAACCCGAAGAAACGCCGCTCGCCGATCACGTTGCCGTGGTCGTCGTAGCGGTCGACGGTGATGTAGTCCGGATAGGTCGGCCGGTGTACCCGCGAGTGATGGGCGCTTTTGGCAAACGACAGCAATTGGGGTACCAGCACGTAGGCGTTATCTTCGCCGATGCCTTCTTCGGTGCGAATGCGTTCCTGGTAGCGCGGCTGGTCCAGCCGGAAGACCCCCAGCATACTGTCGGGGTCGCGGGTTAACTCACCGTCTTCCAGCTGGTACTCGTCGTAGCCGAGGAAGGTGAAGTTATCCTTGAGCAGCCACTCCAGAAAGGCGATCGCTTCCTCGTGGTCGTCGGGATCGATTTGCGGCGGGCAGCTTTTTTCAAGTTCCTGAATGGAGCTCCGGATCTGCTCACACATCGCATCGAAGTCGCGCACGGCAGTGCGCACGTCGCGCAGGACATCGTGCAGGTTGTGCTCGATGGTCTCGAGCAGTTCGGGGTCGGTGTGGCGATCGACCTCGATCACGATCAGCGACTCGCGGGCTTCGGGCGCCTTGGCGTCCCGCGGTGAACTTATCGTCTGCAGCTGATGGTCGGCATCCCGGCCCACGGCCAGCACGGCATTTTGAATCGCATGCACTGTCAGGCCACGTCGGTTCAGCTCGATGCGCACCGAATCGACCAGAAACGGCATGTCTTCGTGCAGCACCGCCACAAAGGTGTGGGTCGACTGCCAGCCGTGCTCTTCAAAATCGGGGTTGAATACTCGTATCTTGGGGCTGTTAGAGTCGTGGTTCTGCAGGAACTGCCAGATCGACAGCGTTGCCCCGTAAAGGTCGTCAAGGCGGCGGTCGATGAGGTCTTCAACCGGCACCGTCGCGTAGAAGTGTCGCGCAAAGGCATCCACGGCCGCAGCACGGGTCGGCTCCAGGCGGTCATGCAGCCGCTCCTGTAGCTGCTTGAGTAAATCCTGCCGACTTTCTTCAATCGCAACGTAATGCATCCATCACCTCAGCTGCCGGGGCCATTACCTGGCCAAAAAACGAAGGACAATAGGCCTTTAGGCCGATATGGGGTCAGCTTACGCTACCCGCTGATATCGCCCTAGCCATCTGTCTGGTTACTCATAGCGCATACCACTTTTGCATCATCCCTGACGGTTAGCGCCGCGTCAGCCACACCCCACATTCACAATGGTCGGTAAACGGAAACTGGTCAAACAGCGCAAAACGCACGATGTCATGGGTGCGCGTCAGTTGGGCCAGGTTCTCCGCCAACGTCACCGGGTTGCATGAAATATAGACGATATGCGCGTACTCGCTGAGCTGACGGCAACTTTGCTGGTCGAGGCCAGCGCGGGGCGGGTCCACCAGCACCGTTGAAAAGTCATAGGAATCAAGCCCCATCTCCGCCACGCGGCGACCGGTCTTTTCGCCCTTGAGCGCCTGGGCAAAATCCTCGGCGGACATTCTGGCCACCTGGACGTTGGTCACGCCGTTGGCCTCAAGATTGACGTTGGCACTGGCTACCGAGGTGCGCGAGATTTCGGTGGCCAGCACGCGGCGAAAATTCTGCGCCAGCGCGATGGTAAAGTTGCCATTACCGCAGTAAAGCTCGACCAGGTCCTCCTGCTGGCGACCCGCTGTGACGTCGCTTGCCCAGCCAAGCATCGCCTGGCAGATATGCGCATTGGGCTGGGTAAAGCTGTTTTCGACCTGCTGATAGTGCAGCGTACGGCCCTCCACCTGTAACCGCTCCCAGACGTGGTCACGGGTGAGCACCAGCCGCTGCTTGCGCGAGCGCCCAATGATCATGATGCCAAGGTCATCCTCGAGGGCACGTGCTTCGGCCTCCCAGGCGTCGCCCAGCGGTCGGTGGTAGATCAGCGTGACCAGCGCTTCCCCGGAGAGCGTGGTCAGGAATTCGACCTGAAACAGCCGACGGCGCAGCTCATCGCTGGCCAGAAAGGCGGCACGTAACGCTGGCATCAGCCGGTTGATCGTCTCGCTAGCCACCGGGAACTGATCCACCCGGATGACCCGCTTATTCTTGGGATCCCCCGGCGTTACCTCGAACATGGCGTAGAACAGATCATCGCCCTCGTGCCAGATACGAAATTCACAGCGCTGGCGATAATGGCTGGGCGGCGAGGCAAAGACCTCCAGCTCAGGCGTCTCGAAAGACGCAAAAAGACGTTCGACATAGGCACGCTTGTCGGCTAGCTGTTCGCCGTAGCGGTCGGGGTCAACAACGGGGATAGCCAAGGCGGCTCCTTTTCATCTTATCCAGGTAAAGGTGACATCATCGCATCGATGATGAATAAGCAGAGACTACATGAGGGATAACGGCTGCGCGGGCTGAAACCCATAGCGCGCCAAACCGGCGCTAAGCGCAGTGGCCGGGGCCGTGGTAAAGCAGCGACCGTCAGACGTACTCGTCATCAGCGCCGCCGCCACCTGCCCCACCCGACGGGCGATGGCATCGCCGGAGTCGACCCAGTTAAGCGACACCGGGGCCAGCTCGGCAAGCCATGGCTTCAGAAGTGGAAAATGGGTACAGCCGAGTACGACCGTATCAAGGGCCGGGGTGCCCAGCGTCTGTGATGTATCCGACGGCTGAGCGGCTTCCCAGAGCGGGGCCAGAGCGGCGTGCATGCGCACTGTGTCCGGTGACCGGCCCGCCAGCCAGGCTTCGGCTTCGCTGACCAGGGCGTCTGCGGCTACCCGGGTGACCACACAATCGCCAGCAAAGCGGCTGATCAGCTCCTGGGTATAAGGACGACCGACGGTGGCGCGGGTCGCCAGCAAACCGATATGCCTAGTGCGGCTGAGAGCCGCCGCCGGCTTGATGGCAGGCACGGTACCCACCACGGGAATGCTCAGATGCCAGCGCAGGTTTTCAAGCGCCAGGGTACTGGCGGTATTACACGCCACCACCAGCACGCTGGGCCGACAGGCCGCCACCGCGGCCAGACACACCGCCACGATACGCTCGGCCAGGGCGGCATCATCACGCAGGCCATACGGCAGCCAGGCGTTATCACAGGCGTAGCAAAAACCGGCGTGGGGATAGTGCTGGCGTAACGCCGACGCCACCGACAGCCCCCCCACACCGGAATCAAAAATCAGCACCGGTCCTTGCTTCATGCTGCCACGCCACCGCCATTACGCGTTGCTGCCATCACCCCTGTCCTTTTGCCCGCTCAGCTTTATTGAGCGGGTAGTTTAACACGCACGCGGTGACTGATAAGGCGTTGCGGCCGCGGTTACCGACAGCACCTAGACATTGGGGACCTCGGCGCCGCGCAGTTCGGCATAAAGTTCGGGGTAGGCAAGCTGCAGACGCTCGAGAGATGGCTGAGCGTCCGCCGGCAGCGACTGCTTGAGCGCTTCCATGTCGGCTTCGCTGAAGTGCTTGTCAATCAGCGGAAACAGCTCTTCACGCTCCTGACGCAGATACGCACGATGTGCCTCCAGGTAGGCTTTCAAATCGCTGGCGAAGGTATCCATGGGCAGTACGTTATCCATCAGAATCATGTCGACATCGTTGGATAGCTGCTTTAAACGGGGCTTCAGCTGAAGATACTCCGCCGCCATCTTTTCGGTAAGCGGCGTATGTTCGGGGGCCTCCTCGCGCAGGCGTTCGACGCAAATCTGCTCCAACGGCCCGGCAAAGCTGTCCATGTAGGACAGAATGTAATCCACCACCTCGCGCATCAGTTGAAAATTGGGACGCTCGCCCTGAATCAAAGCTTTATGCTTTAGCTGCAGGACGTGCAGCATCCTGGCCATATTGGCATGATCTAAACGCAGTTGGTTTAACATTGAGCCGTCTCCTTTATCGTCTTACGCCAAAGGTAGTCTGAGCGGACACCCTTTACCATACACCTTATGATGACAGACCCAACCGATGGGCCAGTGTTCAACGGAGCTTCCATGGATCTTTTCAGCCACGCAACCCCTGCCGACGACGCCCCCCTTGCCTACCGCATGCGCCCGCGTCGGCTGGAAGACTTCGTCGGTCAACAGGCGCTGGTGGGCCCGGACAAACCGCTTCGCCGAATGGCGGAGTCGGGTGTTGTACGCTCGATGATTTTATGGGGCCCCCCAGGGGTAGGCAAAACCACGTTGGCCGAACTACTGGCCCATGCGTCCCATGCGCATCTGGAACAGCTCAGTGCGGTGATGGCGGGAGTGAAGGATATTCGCGCGGTCGTCGAACGCGCCCAGCAACTTAGTTCACCGGTCATACTCTTTTTAGATGAGATTCACCGATTGAACAAGAGCCAGCAGGATGCGCTGCTGCCCCATGTGGAGTCCGGCCTGCTGACCCTGATTGGCGCGACCACCGAAAACCCGTCGTTCGAGGTCAACTCGGCGCTGCTCTCGCGGGCACGGGTGTATGTACTGAAATCCCTGACCCAGGACGAACTGATCAGCGTGATGCAACACGCGCTAGACGACCCGGAACGCGGGCTGGGCAAGCGCAACATCAAGGTGGAAGCGTCGGTATTGACGGCATTGGCCAAGGCAAGCGCCGGGGATGCGCGGCGCGCGCTGGGGCTGCTGGAAACCGCCTGCGACTTCACCACCCGGGAAGCCGACGGCGAAAGCCTGCCCGAAAGCGTCCTATCCGATGTCATCGGCCACCAGGCCAGCGCGTTCGACAAGCAGGGCGACGCCTACTACGACCTGCTCTCGGCAATCCATAAGTCGATCCGCTCGTCACGCCCGGATGCCGCGCTGCTCTATATGGCGCGCTTCATGCAGGGCGGCGGCGACCCGCTCGACGTGGTACGTCGGCTCAGCGCCATCGCCTCGGAAGACGTGGGCAACGCCGACCCGAGAGCGCTGCCGCTGGTGATGGCGGCTTGGGACGCCTATCGGCGACTCGGTGACTACGAGGGACAGCGAGCGATTGCCCACGCGGCGATTCATCTGGCGGTGGCACCCAAGAGTAACCGCATCGATCAGGCATGGAACAAGGCAAAGCAGTTTGTCAGCCAGCAGCCCCAGGTCGAGGTGCCGACCTACCTGCGTAATGCCCCCACCAAGCTGATGGAGCAGTTGGGACACGGCGAGGGCTACCGTTACGCGCATAACGAACCCGACGGCTATCCTGCCGGCAGCGCCCACGACTGCTGGCCAGAAGCGCTGCCCAGACAGGCGTTTTATCAACCCAGCGCCTTCGGTCAGGAAAAGCGTTTCGCCGAGATCATGGCCTGGCGGGATGCCCAAGACAAAGAGGCCGACCAGGCATCGGATACCTGATCGGCTTCTGTTAAAAGACGAATATTGCCTACTAAGTTCTAGCCAGGCAGGTTAACGGGCATCTTCACGAATCACGTCCGCCCCATCGGGGGTCTCGAATTCGAAGCGCTCGTCATCGATGTCGACATTACGCTCAGCATCGCTGAATACGATCGCCGTACGCTGACCAGTGCTGTCGGTCATCCACAGCTCGGTGAGCATATCGCCGTCGAAGGTCATGCGCAGCTCCTCAAACAGGGTGTCCGCCCCGGTGGGCACCAGCGTAAAGACGTCATCGCCGCTGTCTTCCTCGTGTTCCACCTCGTAGCTTTCGGTCAGCTCGCTGACGCGTCCGGAAAGCAGCAGCGCGGGGGTATGGGAGACCCGATCATCCATCGCCTGAACGGTCACCTGCTCCAGGTCGGGGTCGTAGAGGTACACTTCGTCGCCGTCCGATACCACAGTTTGCGTATAAGGCGCTTCGACTTCCCAACGCAGCATACCGGGCCGCGACAGCCACATTTCACCGCGGGCATCCTGCAGCCGTTCGCCGCTGCCGTCGAGAATCTGCTGCTCGAAGGACGCCTGGTAGCTCTCCAGCGGGTCGAGCCGCTCGGTCAGGCGTTCGGCGGCGTCGCTGGCCATGGCCAGCGGCGCCGCGAGTGTCAAGCCCAGCGCGCTGGCCGCCAGCGCTAACGATGAAGGACGTCGTGTTTGCGTATCGCGCATGCGATCTCCCTAGGCAACCTTGCCAAATGAACGTAACGAATAAACCTATCGTGTAATGGGTCGGCATAACCGTCCGTATGCCAATTGAGACGCGAAAATCGTCGCCTGGTTTCACAGGCGACGCTATTTCCACGCTTATTGCACGATTGCTTACTGACCTGCCGGGGGTGGTGCGAGCACTTCGCGGGCGCCATTGGTGCCCATGGAGGACACCACGCCGGCGCCTTCCATGGCTTCCACCAGCCTTGCTGCGCGGTTATAGCCGATTTTAAAGCGCCGCTGGACGGCGGAAATCGACGCCTTGCGGGTTTGCGTGACGAACTGCACCGCCTCATCGTAAAGCGCATCCTGCTCGGCATCATCGCCATCGACGCCCTCGGCTTCGAGCCCGGCCAGCGCATCCGCGGTCACGCCGCCGGAAAGAATTTCCTCGATGTACTCCGGCTCGCCGCGCCGCTTCCAGTCATCCACAACGCGGTGCACTTCGTCGTCGTCGACAAAGGCGCCGTGAATACGGTTGGGCGGCCCCGACCCGGCGGGCAGATACAGCATATCGCCGTGCCCGAGCAGGCTTTCCGCGCCGCCCTGGTCGAGAATCGTGCGCGAATCGATGCGCGACGACACCTGGAAGGCCATCCGCGACGGAATATTGGCCTTGATCAAGCCGGTCACCACATCCACCGACGGGCGCTGGGTGGCAAGAATCAGGTGAATCCCCGCCGCGCGGGCCTTCTGGGCCAGACGCGCGATGAGTTCTTCGACCTTCTTGCCCACAATCATGAACATGTCGGCAAATTCGTCGATCACCACCACAATGTAGGGCAGCTTCTCAAGTATCGGCGGTGTCTGGTGCATCTCCCAGGGCTGCGGCTCCCATAGCGGATCCGCCACCTGGGCACCAGCGCGCTCGGCCTCGTCCAGGCGAGCGTTGAAACCGGCGATGTTACGCACCCCCATGGCGGCCATCAGCTTGTAGCGGCGCTCCATTTCGGCCACGCACCAGCGCAGGCTGTTGGCAGCTTCCTTCATGTCGGTCACCACCGGCGCCAGCAGGTGCGGAATGCCGTCGTAGACGGACAGCTCCAGCATTTTGGGATCGACCATGATCAGCTTCAGCTCGTCCGGCGTGGCCTTGAGCAGCATCGAGATCAGCATCGCATTGACGCCCACCGACTTGCCCGAGCCGGTGGTGCCGGCCACCAGCAAATGGGGCATCTTGCCCAGGTTGGCCACCACCGGGCCGCCGCCGATATCCTGGCCAAGGGCCATGGTCAGCGGCGAGGTTTCCTGCTGATAGCGCTCCGAATCGATCACCTCGCGCAGCCGGATCATCGCCCGATGCGGGTTGGGAATCTCGATGCCCACCGTCGGGCGCCCGGGAATCACCTCGACCACGCGCACGCTCTTGACCATCAGCGAGCGCGCCAGATCCTTGGCGAGGTTGCTGATCTTGGACACCTTGACGCCCGCAGCAGGCTTGATTTCAAAGCGCGTGATGACGGGCCCTGGCCAGGTATCGACCACTTCCGCTTTGACCCCATATTCGCGCAGCCGCACTTCCAGCAGTTCGGCCATGTCCGCCAGCTGCTCATCGGTATAATTGGGCTGATGCGGCTCCGCCGGCGTCAGCAGGCGCAGGCTGGGCACGTCGCCCTCTGGGTCGGAGATATCCTCGTGCGCCGGGCGCTGGTTTTGCAGGTGTTCCACCGTCCACAGCGCCGGCCCCCTATCGATTTCCTCTTCCTCGACGGCGTCCGGGCTGAAGGTCGGCTCATGGCGCGCTGGCGTCGGTGTCAGGGCCTCGGGCTCGTCGTCCTCGTCGTCCCACACCGGCTCAGGCACGACTTCGGGCACCCGCGCCTTGGGCCGCTCAGCGCTCAACGGCGGCGTGGGCGGCGCGACGGTTTCATCGTTGTCAGCATCCCCATCGGCAGTGGACAGCGGCGTGGAAGAAGGCGCGTCCGTATCTTCCGCGTGGCGGCGCGAGGCGCGCAACGGCAACGATTCGCTAGACTCAGGCTCCTCGGCGGAGGCGGGTTTGGCTGCAAAGGGCGACGCGAGCGTCGACTCAGCGGGGTCATCCAGCGGCGTTGAATCCGTTTCGGGCTCGGGCTTGATAACGGGCGACGGCGTCGATGCCTCTAGGGCAGAGGCCTTGGCATCCTCAGCGGATGGCGTCGCCGTGGGTTTCTCGGGCTCGAGCGCGCGCGACGTCGGGGTCGCCTTGAAGGCCGTCGCCGAGGGTGTTGGTGCGGCGGCCGACCAGGGAATCGAGGTATCCGTGACGTCGTCCCGCGCCGCGGGCGCGTCGTCGGCCTTCGCGTCTGCCCCGGCCAGGGCACTGGTCATGCCGGGCTCGCGGCGCTTGGGCTTGCCGCCGGGCGCTGGGCTAGTGTCTGGCTCACTTGCAGATTGACGTTCCGGATCAGGTTCGGGTGCGGCCGAACGCCGCGACGGCGTCGGGCGTGCGGCGGCACGCTGCTTGGCCCGCTCGCGGCGTGCCTGGCGCCGCGCTGACCACCAGCCACCCAGGCGGCACAGCCGGCGGCCCACTTCGTCGGCCACCTGCAGCCAGGACATGCCGCTGAACAGCGGAAAACCGCTCAGGATCAGCGCCGCGGCAATCAACCCAACGCCGCCGCTGCTGACCAGCGGGCGCAATGCGCCCACCAGGCCTTCACCCAGAATGCCGCCCGACGCATAGGGCAGCACGCTTTCAGGATTATAGAAATGCAGCGCGCCCAGCATGGTGGTGCCGAACATCAGCAGCATCATGCCACCGGCGCGCACCGCCACGGCGATTGGGTCCAGCTCAAAGCGCACCTGGCGGGAGCGCACCAGCCACCAGGCCAGATAGCCGACCATACCCGGCCACCAGAGCGCACTGGCCCCGAGCAGCGAATACAGAACGTCAGCCAACCAGGCGCCCACCGGGCCCATCCAGTTGTCGACCGCGGTTTCCGGCCCCTGGGAGGACCAGCCCGGATCCGAGGGCGAATAACTGAACAGGGCCAGCAATAAAAATGTACATATCGCCAGCAGGGCCACCACCACGCCATCGCGCGCGGCGCCCTGCAGGCGTAACCCAAACCGACGGGCCTTGTCCTTGGCGGCGTTGACCCGTCCTGAAGACCCACTTTGGCGCGTATTACGCTGTGTTCGCTTGTCGACCGCTTTATTCACTTTCAAGCGACTCTCCCTTTTGCACCCGATGGCGTCGTTAATCCACTTGCGAGTTTGCATCATACCGAGCATCCTGCTGCCGTCACAGGGGCCACTCGACTCGCCCTTGTTACCGTCACTGTTACCGTCGCGACTGACCGGAGCGCTCCATGCTACCTTGGCTTTCCTCGCCAATGCCTTACTTTCCTGCCGTTACCACCGCGCTGGATTCGCCTAACGGCCTGCTGGCGGCGGGGGGCGAATTGACCCCAGACTGGCTTGTCGAGGCCTACCGACGCGGCATCTTTCCCTGGTTCAGCGACCATGACCCCATCCTGTGGTGGAGCCCCGACCCCCGCATGATACTCCTACCCGAGCAATTTAAGCAGCGCCGCAGCTTAACAAAAAAGCTGCGCAATGCGGGGTTTGACATTACCGTTGACCAACATTTCAGCCAGGTGATCGACGCCTGCGCCGCCCCAAGGGACGGCGAAGCCGGCACCTGGATCACCGATGACATGGCCCAGGCCTACGCTGACCTGCACGCGCACGACATTGCCCACAGTATCGAAGTGCACCAGCAAGGGCGTTTGGTCGGCGGACTTTATGGGGTCGCCATGGGCCCGGTGTTTTTCGGCGAGTCGATGTTTTCCCGCGTCCCCGACGCTTCAAAAGTGGCTTTGGCTCACCTTGCCCGCGCCATGCGCGACCATGGGGGCAAGCTGATCGACTGCCAAATGCACACACCGCACCTGGCAAGCCTGGGCGCGACAACAGTCGCCCGCGCGACATTCATCAGCTATCTTGAGAAGTGGTTGCCCGGCGCTGCTTTCAGCGTTGCCGCCTCCCCGGAGTCTGCGCCAACGGTACCGCCGTCTCCGTGGCTATCGGCGATCGCCTGACGCTGGCTTTTATACCGGCACCTTTTCACAGGCTGAGAGTGCCACCCCATTCGGAACCAGGAGGCAAAACAGTGAGCAGCAACGCTCCCCGTCGGCTCGTACGCGATTTGCGCTTCTTTTTGACAGTGCCGCATGCCTGTAGCTATCTGCCCGACCAGGAAGCGACCACGTTGTTTCTCGACCCCCAGGAGTCACCGATTCCCGGCGTTTACGACTCGCTCTCCCTGCTCGGCTTTCGGCGCAGCGGCCGCCACTTATACCGCCCGCACTGCGAAGGCTGCAACGCCTGCCGCTCGGTGCGCGTACCGGTGGAACGCTTTGCCCCCAACCGCACCCAGCGGCGCATTAACCGGCGCAATGAAGACATCACCACGCGCATTATTCCGGCGCGCTATGATGCACGCCACTACGCCCTTTATGCGGACTACATCCATCACCGCCATGCGGATGGCGACATGTACCCGCCCAGCCGTGAACAGTACCGGACCTTTCTGACCCTCGACGAGCCCTACGCCCAGTTGATGGAACTGTATCTGGACGATCAGTTGGTAGGCGTTGCCGCATTCGACCAGCTTGAGCACGGTCTCTCAGCGATCTATACCTTCTTCAGCGTCGACGAGGCCCTGGATAAGCGCTCCCTGGGCACCCTGGCGATATTGCGACTGATTGAACTGGCCCGCGACAAGGAACTGCCCCACCTGTATCTGGGTTACTGGATAGAGGCGTGCCGCAAGATGCGCTACAAACAGAATTTTACCCCGCTTGAGGTGCTGGACGGCCGCCAGTGGCGAGAATTAATCCACTAATCAGCCACGCTTTTTTGCCTTGACGCCAGGCTTACGGCACAATATAGCGCTATTCGACGCGGTGCCGATCATCGAGCACCGTATGCCCAGTCGTTTTGAGCATACCCATTACGTTAAATTAAGTGAGGAACTGCCTATATGGCACGCGAAGATCATATTGAAATGGAAGGCGTTATTGTCGATACCCTGCCCAACACCATGTTCCGTGTTGAGTTGGAAAACGGCCACGTCGTGACGGCCCATATCTCCGGCAAAATGCGCAAGAACTACATCCGCATCCTGACCGGCGATAAAGTCAAAGTCGAACTGACGCCTTACGATCTTTCCAAAGGCCGCATCGTTTACCGCTCGCGCTAACGGCGCTTAGCAAGGCGTTACGGCGCCCTGCCCCCTTCTCGCCCAGCGTTACCGATGCCAGCATGCCAAAACGACAACGCCCCGTCGAAGACAGGGCGCTGCGTATTTGGCGTTGTTTGACGCGCCCGTTAGGGCGCATCGGCCATTTCCGACTCGGTGGATAACCGCAGCTCGCCGTCTTCCAGACTGACGTGGACGATCCCCCCCTGCTCGGCAAGTTCGCCGAACAGAATCATCTCGGCCAGCGGCTTCTTGAGCTTCTCCTGGATCAAGCGCGCCATCGGGCGAGCCCCCATGTCCGGATCGTACCCCTGATCCGCCAGCCAATCGCGCGCCATATCGTCGACTTCCAACTGAACGCGCTTCTCGTCCAATTGTGCCTGTAGCTCGATCAGGAACTTGTCGACAACGTTGCGCACTACCGAAGTCGGCAGCGAATGGAACTGGATAATGCCGTCCAGACGGTTGCGGAATTCCGGCGAGAAGGTACGGCGAATGACTTCCATGGCGTCGGTCGAATGGTCCTGATGCTGGAAACCGATCGAGCGGCGCGATGCCTGCTCGGCCCCGGCGTTGGAGGTCATGATCAGAATTACGTGACGGAAGTCCGCCTCGCGGCCGTTGTTATCGGTCAGGCGTCCGTGGTCCATCACCTGCAGCAGCAGGTTGAAGACTTCCGGGTGCGCCTTTTCGATTTCGTCCAGCAGCAACACACAGTGCGGCTGCTTGGTGACGGCCTCGGTGAGCAGCCCGCCCTGATCGTAGCCGACGTAGCCGGGAGGCGCACCGATCAGGCGTGACACGGTGTGGCGCTCCATGTACTCCGACATATCGAAGCGCACAAGCTCGATGCCCATGATATGCGACAGCTGCTTGGCCACTTCGGTCTTGCCCACCCCAGTGGGGCCGGCGAACAGGAAGCTACCCACCGGCTTGTCGGGGGATTTAAGCCCGGCGCGTGACAGCTTGATGGCTGCCGACAGCGTGTCGATGGCTTCGTCCTGACCAAATACCAGCATTTTCAGATCGCGGTCCAGCTTTTCGAGCAGCTTGCGGTCCGAACTGGACACGCTCTTGGGCGGAATCCGCGCGATCGATGCAACCACGGCTTCAACTTGTTCCACATCAATAGTGCGGGCACGCATTTCTTCTGGCAGCAGCCGCTGATGCGCCCCGGCTTCGTCGATCACGTCGATGGCCTTGTCGGGCAGATAGCGGTCGTTGATATAACGATCCGCCAGGCGAGCCGCGCTTTCCAGCGCGCCGTCGGTGTACTTGAGCTCATGGTGCTCTTCGAACCGCGAACGCAGTCCCTGGAGAATCTTGATGGTATCTTCAACAGAGGGTGCCATGACGTCGACTTTCTGGAAGCGACGCGCCAGGGCGCGATCTTTTTCAAAGATACCGCGGAATTCTTGGAACGTGGTCGAGCCAATGCAGCGCAGCTCGCCCGACGACAGCAGCGGCTTGAGCAAGTTGGAGGCGTCCATGACGCCGCCTGACGCTGCACCCGCGCCAATCACCGTGTGAATCTCGTCGATGAACAGCACCGCATTGGGCTGCTTGCGCAGCTCGCTAAGCAGGCTCTTCAAACGCTTCTCGAAGTCACCTCGGTACTTGGTGCCCGCCAGCAGCGCGCCCATGTCCAGCGAGTAGACCACGGCATCGGCAATCACCTCGGGGACGTCTTCTTCAACGATACGCTTGGCAAGCCCTTCGGCCACCGCCGTCTTGCCGACGCCGGCTTCACCCACCAGCAGCGGGTTGTTCTTGCGGCGGCGGGCCAGAATCTGTACGACGCGCTCAAGCTCATGGTCGCGCCCGATCAGCGGGTCGATCTTGCCCAGCCGCGCCTGCTCGTTGAGGTTGGTGGCATACCCGGTCAGCGGATGGGCGGCGCCTTCGGCACTGCCCTCTTCGGCCTCTTCGCCTTCCTGCTGTGACGGCGAGGGTGAAGGGCCGTGACCCGCCACCTTGGAAATGCCATGGGCGATGTAGTTGACCGCGTCTACCCGGGCAACGTTCTGCTGCTTGAGGAAGTAGACCGCCTGGCTTTCCTGTTCGGAGAAAATCGCCACCAGCACATTGGCGCCGGTCACTTCGCTTTTTCCAGACGACTGCACGTGGAAGACGGCACGCTGGAGTACTCGTTGGAAGCCCAGGGTCGGCTGCGTTTCGCGGTCGCCCTGGCCTTCAGGAATCAATGGCGTGGTCGAGTTGATGAAGTCCTGCAAATCGGACCGCAGCTTGTCGAGATTCGCCCCGCAGGCTTTCAGCACATCCACCGCTGACGCGTTGTCCAGGAGCGCCAGCAACAGGTGCTCGACGGTCATGAACTCATGACGCTTGGAACGCGCCACGGTGAAAGCCGTGTTCAGGGTCAGTTCAAGTTCTTTGCTCAGCATGGCAGTCCCCTTTTCGCTACTACCTAGGGCATATCGCCACCAGGGCTTGCGTCGGATCAGTTTAATCGACCGGCACTTTCAACATCGGGTACAAATCGTACAGTTGCAAGCCCACCTACCGATTTTTTTCAACGTTCTCAATCGGCGGCTTCTATGTCACTCATTAAAGGGTGCTCGCACTCCCGGGCGTATTCATTCACTTGGTAACTTTTGGTTTCGGCAATGTCGCGGGTGAACACACCGCAGGTCGCTTTCCCCTGGGTATGCACCGCCAGCATCACCTGGACGGCTTTTTCACTGTCCATGTTGAAGAAGCCCTGCAGCACTTCGATCACAAACTCCATCGGGGTGAAGTCATCGTTATGCAGCACCACTTTAAACAGCGGCGGCTGAGCCAATTCAGGCTCGGCAGACTGCACCGTCAGGTCGTCGTCGTATTCAGGCATATCGGGGCGCGTCATGCCCGCTTGAAGGAACGGCGCCTCCGGGTATGAACTGTCGTTATGGGACATAAGCAGCAAGGGTTATCATCTCTCGGCCGACGGGCAACGTCTATAGCACGCAGGGTGCACTCTATCAGACGCGCGCGATCGGCAAGGGTTCATGGAAAAATCAAAATTATCACACTGGGCCGGACAAAAAACCCCCGCCCGGCGAGCGGACGAGGGCTTTACACAACGGCGATTTAACGCGTCAGTCGGCTGCGACCATCGCCAGGGCGTTATTCAGCGTCTTGCTCGGACGCATGGCCTGACTTGCCAGCTCACCGCTGGGACGGAAGTAGCCGTCGATGTCCACCGGCTGGCCCTGAACGCTATTGAGCTCGTCGACGATGGTCGCTTCGTTGGCTTTGAGCGTCTCCGCCAGGCGCGCAAACAGCGTTTTCATCTCGGCGTCTTCATCCTGAGCGGCCAATGCCTCTGCCCAGTATAGCGCCAAGTAGAAGTGGCTGCCGCGATTATCCAGTTCACCGACCTTGCGCGACGGCGACTTGTTGCTGTCGAGGAACTGGCCGTTGGCTTCGTCCAGCGCATTGGCAAGCAGCTTGGCACGGGCATTGCCGAAGCGGCTGCCCAGATGCTCAAGCGACGCTGCCAGCGCCAGGAACTCGCCCAGCGAATCCCAGCGCAGGTGATTTTCCTCGAGGAACTGCTGAACGTGCTTGGGCGCGGAGCCGCCAGCGCCGGTTTCAAACAGCCCGCCGCCGTTCATCAGCGGCACGATGGACAGCATCTTGGCGCTGGTGCCCAGTTCCATGATCGGGAACAGGTCGGTCAGGTAGTCACGCAGAACGTTGCCGGTGACCGAGATGGTGTCCTCGCCCTTGCGAATGCGCTCAAGGGATACCTGCATGGCCTCGACTGGCGGCAGAATACGGATATCCAGGCCGTTGGTGTCGTGGTCTTTCAGGTAGGTTTCGACTTTCTCGATCAGCCTGGCATCGTGGGCGCGGTTGGCGTCGAGCCAAAAGATCGCTGGCGAGCCGCTTTCCCGCGCGCGGGTCACTGCCAGCTTCACCCAGTCCTGGATCGGCGCGTCCTTGGTCTGGCACATGCGCCAGATATCGCCCGCTTCGACGTCGTGGCTAAACAGCGTCTGGCCGTGTTCGTCGGTGACGACCACGGTACCATCGGCGGGGATCTGGAAGGTCTTGTCGTGGGAGCCGTATTCTTCAGCCTTCTGGGCCATCAAACCGACGTTGGGCACGCTGCCCATGGTGGTCGGATCGAAAGCACCGTTTTTCTTACAGTCCTCGATCACCGCCTGATAGATGGTCGCGTAGCAACGATCAGGAATCACCGCCTTGGCATCCTGTAGCTCGTCGTTAGCGTTCCACATTTTGCCCGAATCGCGAATCATCGCGGGCATGGAGGCGTCGATGATCACGTCGCTGGGCACGTGCAGGTTGGTGATGCCCTTGTGCGAGTTGACCATCGCCATCGGCGGACGCTCTTTGTACAGCGCCTCGATATCGGCCTTGATGGTTTCCTGCTGTTCGCCGGGCAGCTTTTCGATCGAGCTGTACAGGTCGCCAATCCCGCTGTTGGGGTTGAAGCCCGCAAGCTTGAGGGCATCGGCGTGCTTTTCGAGGACGTCTTTGTAGAACTCTTCGACGACCATGCCGAACATGATCGGGTCAGAGACCTTCATCATGGTGGCCTTCAGGTGCAGCGAGAACAGCACGCCGTCTTTCTTGGCGTCCTTGATCTGGCTGTCGATAAAGTTGCGCAGACGACGGCTGCTCATGCTGGCCGCGTCGATCACCTCGCCTTCCTGCACCGCAAGGCCTTCTTTTAGGACGGTGTGGGTGCCGTCTTTCTGGGCAAGATCAATTTTCAGCTTGCCGGCGCGCTTGATCACCGCGGACTGCTCGCTTTCGTAGAAGTCGCCTTCGCTCATGTGCGCCACGTGGGACTTGGAATCGGCGCTCCACTCGCCCATGCGATGCGGGTATTTGCGCGCATAGTTCTTGACCGACTTGGGGGCGCGACGGTCGGAGTTGCCTTCGCGCAGTACCGGGTTGACCGCACTGCCCTTGGCCTTGTCGTAACGCGCCTTGATCGAGGCTTCCTCGTCATTTTTCGGCTCGTCGGGATAGTTCGGCAGCGGGTAACCCTGGCCCTGAAGCTCTTTGATCGTGGCCTTTAGCTGCGGGCCGGAGGCGCTGATATTAGGCAGCTTGATGATGTTGGCTTCGGGCGTGGTCGCCAGCTGGCCAAGCTCGGCGAGGTCGTCGCTGACACGCTGCTCATCGCTCAGCAGGTCGGGGAACTGGGCCAGCACGCGGGCGGCAAGGGAAATGTCGCGTGTCTCAACGATAATGCCGGCCGAGTCGGTAAAGGCATCGATAATCGGTAACAACGAATAGGTCGCGAGTGCAGGGGCCTCGTCGGTGAGCGTATAAATGATCTTCGGCGTTTTGGACATTTTTGCGTTAACCTCTTTTCTCTGTCGCTGTGATTATTAATTCGTAAGCTAAGCGGCTACATAATCAAGAAACCCTACCGCGAAGCGTGCGGAGTCTTTTAGGTGACTCCTCTGTTCACAAGGTGATTGATCGGTGGTGGTGATGACGACCCCAGCGGTCACGCAGGAGTATACCAGCGCTGCACTTTAACCGCATGAGCGATTGTCGACAAATCAAGGGCCGCCGCAACGAGACCATGAGCAACCTGTATTTATTGCATAAACCCTACCGCATGCTCTCCCAGTTTACCGACCGCCAGGGGCGCGCCACCCTGGCGGATGTGATCGACGTGCCCGGCGTGTACGCCGCCGGCCGGCTCGACTTTGACTCGGAAGGCCTGTTGCTGCTCAGCGACGACGGCAGCCTGATTCACCGCATCGCCCACCCCCGCCACAAGCAGCCGAAAACCTACTGGGTGCAGGTCGAAGGCCAGATCGACGAGGCCGCCCTGAGCGCGCTGAAAAACGGCGTGACACTAAAAGACGGACCGACATTGCCCGCCAAGGCGCGGCGCATTGAACCGCCCGCCATTGCGCCCCGCGACCCGGCCATTGACCCCAAGCGCCACCCCTCGACCAGCTGGCTTGAGCTGACCATCAGCGAAGGCCGCAACCGGCAGGTAAGACGCATGACCGCCCACGTCGGGTTTCCCACTCTGCGCCTGGTTCGCGCGGCGATTGGCACCTGGCGGCTGGACGACCTCAAGCCCGGCGAGTGGCGGCGGGAAACCTTCCACGCGCCCCGCACGGCAACGCCGAACCAGCGTCAAAAACCGTCCTCCAGGCACGCTCAAAAACAGCGCAGGCGGCCAACGAAAGGACGTCAAAGATGACCATAAACGCCATTCACAGCACCGCCGCCTGCGTCATCCAGCAAGGCGAGCGCTTTCTGATGGTCGAGGAAGCACGCGGCGGTTCAGCCACCGTCTTCAACCAGCCCGCCGGGCATATCGAACCCGGCGAAGGGCCGATCGCCGCGATCCTGCGCGAGGTCGCCGAAGAAACCGCCTGGCAGGTCACGCTGACGGGCTACCTGGGGCTGTATATCTTTCACACGCCCAAGGGCAAGACCTTCCACAGCCACGGGTTTATCGCCACGCCCGGCCGCTATCTGGACACGCCGCTTGACGACGACATCACCGCCACCCACTGGCTGACGCTTGCCGAGATCCGCGCGCTTGATGCCGACGGACGGCTGCGCAGCCCGCTGGTAGTCACGCGCATCGAGGATGCCCTGGCCGAACGCGGCTACCCGCTGGCCGTGATCCGTGAGTGAAGCACTCGAAGCGGCGTGGCTGCATCGTGTATAATCTCTGCCCAATTGCATACCACTCCAACCGAGGATGGCGATGACATCCACCACTGGCACCTCCACTACCGCCACCGGCAAAGTGATTGTCGGCATGTCCGGCGGAGTTGATTCCTCCGTATCCGCGCTTCTGCTCCTGCAACAGGGTTACGACGTGGAAGGCCTGTTCATGAAGAACTGGGACGAAGACGACGGCACGGAATACTGCACGGCGAAGGAAGACCTCGCCGACGCCGAAGCGGTGTGCGAAAAGCTGGGCATCAAACTGCATACGGCCAATTTTGCCGCCGAATACTGGGACAACGTGTTCGAACACTTCCTGGCCGAATACAAGGCGGGACGTACCCCCAACCCGGATATCCTTTGCAACCGGGAAATCAAGTTCAAGGTGTTTCTCGAATACGCCGAGATGCTAGGCGCGGAGAAAATCGCCACCGGCCATTATGTGCGCCAGGGGATCCGTGAAGCACGCCCGCGTCTGTTGAAGGGCCTGGACGCCAACAAGGACCAGAGCTACTTCCTTCACGCGGTGCCCGAGGCGGCCATCGCCCGCACGCTGTTCCCGGTCGGCGAGCTGGAAAAGCCTGCGGTCCGCGCGCTGGCCGAGGAACACGGCCTGGTCACCGCCAAGAAGAAAGACTCCACCGGCATCTGCTTTATCGGCGAGCGCCGCTTCAGCGACTTTCTCAAGCAGTACCTGCCCGCCCAGCCCGGCAAGATCGAAACCCCGGACGGCGACGTCATCGGCGATCACATGGGGCTGATGTACTACACCCTGGGCCAGCGTCAGGGGCTGGGTATCGGCGGGCTGGCCAACTACTCCGAAGACCCCTGGTACGTCGCTGAGAAAGATCTCGAGCGCAACGTGCTGGTGGCCGTGCAGGGCAAGCAGCATTCGCTGCTCTACAGCGATGCGCTGACCACCGAGCCGATGGACTGGGTGGCCGGTGAACCGCCGGTTGCCAAGGGACGCTTCACCGCCAAAACCCGCTATCGCCAGAGCGACTGCGCCTGCGAAATCCGCGTGCTGCCCGACGGCGGCGTTGAGGTGCGCTTTGACGACCCCCAGTGGGCGGTGACGCCCGGCCAGTCGCTGGTCCTTTACGACGGCGACATCTGCCTGGGCGGCGGCGTTATACACTCCACATGGAAGGCAACCGAGGCAGCCGCATGAGCCCAACCACGCCGATACACCGCGCTCCGGAAACCCCGGCCGCTCGTCAGGCCCTGGCGCTTGCCGGGGTCTTCCAGGCCGCGAGCCTGGTCGACGAGCTCGCCCGCACGGGCCAGGTCGACACCCGCGCCTGGGAAACGCTGATCCAGGGCACCGTAGACCCCAACCCCGAGAGCTTCGAGGACATTTACGGCGGCCACCCCAACAACCTGCGCCGCGGCCTGGAGACACTCGAAATGCTGGTGGGCCGGCAGCAGGCCAACCCGGTGGTGCTGCGCTATGGCTTTTCGCTGCTATTGCTGATGAACAAGCTGCGCAAGAACCGCAACATGATGGATACCCTGGGACAAAAGCTGAGCCATATTCAGGGCCAGGCCGAGCACTTCGGCAGCACCCATGAAAACGTGATCGCGAGCCTCGGCGAGGCCTACCAGGAGACCATCTCGACGTTTAAGACCCGGATTGTGGTGCAGGGCGACCCCTCGCTGCTGCAAACCCGCATGATGCCCGAGCGCGTGCGCGCCTGCCTGATGGCCGGCATCCGCTTTGCGCTGCTGTGGCACCAGCAGGGCGGCCGTCGCTGGAAGCTGATGTTCCAGCGCAACGCCCTGCGCCGTGCCCTCGATGACTTATCCTAACCCTGCTGACGCTTACGTTTAGCCGCTTTACCGACCTGGAAACCATGCCATGCAACTTTCTGCCTTGACCGCCCTTTCCCCCGTTGACGGCCGCTACGCCAGCAAAGCCGCCGCGCTGCGCGAACACTTCAGCGAATTCGGCCTGATTCGCGCCCGTGTCATCGTGGAAGTGCGCTGGCTGCAGCGACTTGCCGAACACAGCCAGATCGTCGAGGTGCCGCCGCTCTCCGCCCAGGCCACCGCCACCCTGGAGCAGCTGATCCGCGATTTCTCGGTGGAAGACGCCCAGCGCATCAAGGACATCGAGCGCACCACCAACCACGACGTCAAGGCGGTCGAATACTTCCTCAAGGAAAAGATTGCCGATAACAGCGAGCTGCACGCGGTCACCGAATTCATTCACTTTGCCTGCACCTCGGAAGACATCAACAACCTTTCCTACGGCGTGATGCTCGCCGACGGCCTCCAGGCGCTGCTGCCGGTGATGCACAACGTCGCCGACGATATCGCCGCGCTGGCCATTACCCATGCGGCCCAGCCGATGCTCTCGCGCACCCACGGGCAGACCGCCAGCCCCACGACGCTGGGCAAGGAAATGGCCAACGTGGCCTATCGCCTCAAGCGCCAGCTCAAGCAGATCGAACGCGTCGAGATTCTCGGCAAGATCAACGGCGCGGTGGGCAACTACAACGCCCACCTGGCGACCTACCCCGAGGTCGACTGGGAAGCCAATGCGCGCACCTTCGTGGAAGGCCTGGGGCTGAGCTTCAACCCCTACACCACCCAGATCGAACCTCACGACTACATCGCCGAGCTGTTCGACGCTATTTGCCGGTTCAACACCATCCTGATCGACTTCAACCGCGACGTCTGGGGCTATATTTCGCTGGGCTACTTCAAGCAGCGCACCGTGGAAGGCGAAATCGGCTCGTCGACCATGCCGCACAAGGTCAACCCCATCGACTTTGAAAACTCGGAAGGCAACCTGGGTCTGGCCAATGCCGTGCTCGGCCACCTCGCGCAGAAGCTGCCGATTTCGCGCTGGCAGCGTGACCTGACCGACTCCACCGTGCTGCGCAACCTGGGCGTGGGCCTGGCCTACGGCCTGATTGGCTATCACGCCAGCCTCAAGGGCATCAGCAAGCTCGAAGCCAACCCCGAGCGACTGGAAAGCGACCTGGACAACAGCTGGGAAGTGCTCGCCGAGCCGATTCAGACCGTGATGCGCCGCTACGGCATTGAAAAACCTTACGAAAAGCTCAAGGAACTGACCCGGGGCAAGCGCATCGACCAGGCTGGCTTCGCCGCCTTCATCGACACTCTGGCGCTGCCCGACGACGTCAAAAGCGAGCTCAAGGCCATGTCGCCGGCCAGCTACATCGGCAACGCCCAGGCCCAGGCAGAAGCCCTGCGCCAGCAGCTGGATACACTATAATCCGGTTTGAACGCGCATCGGTGGGTGGCCGCCTGGACGGTCACCCCCACTACTTTCATTGCGAACCTTCGCACTAGGATACCGTCATGCACCCTTCCGACGAGCCACTTACCCTGCTAGGCGATCTGACCCCGGCAGAATTCCTGGCGAGCTACTGGCAGCAAAAGCCGCTGCTGATTCGCGGGGCCATCCCTGACTACATCAGCCCCATCGAACCCGACGAGCTGGCAGGACTTGCCTGCGAACCCGGCATCGAAGCCCGTCTGGTGGAAGAAAACGGCCCCGAGGGTGCATGGCAGGTCTCCCACGGGCCGTTCGACGAAGCCACCTTCGAGCGCCTGCCGGACAGCAACTGGAGCCTCTTGGTGCAGGCGGTGGACCACTACCTGCCCTCGGTAGCTGCCCTGCTGGACGAGTTCGACTTCCTGCCCCGCTGGCGGCTGGACGACATCATGATCAGCTACGCCCCGCCCGGCGGCAGCGTCGGCCCCCACGTCGATCAGTACGATGTCTTCCTGTTCCAGGCCAGCGGCAGACGCCGTTGGCAGCTGGGCGGCCAGCCCGGCGACGACGCCCCGATCGTCCAGGGCATTGACCTGCGCATTCTGGAAACCTTCGAGGTTGAGGCAGATTCGGACTGGGTGCTGGAGCCTGGGGACATGCTTTACCTGCCGCCGGGCTGGGCCCACCACGGCGTCAGCCAGTCCGACAACTGTATGACCATGTCGGTGGGCTTCCGCGCGCCGTCAGCCGATGAGGCGGTCACCTCCTACGCCGATTACCTGGGTGAGCAGCTTCCCGCCTCGCTGCGTTACGCCGATCCCGGGCTGACGCACGCAGAGCACAGCGGCGAACTCGACGATGCCGCGGTGGAGCGCATGCGCCAGCTGATCGTCTCGACGCTGGACGACCCCCGGCAAATCGCCCAGTGGTTCGGCCGCGCCATGACCCAGCCCAAGTATGTCGATCAGGTCGTGCCCATGGATCCACCCATGAGCGCGTCAGACCTTGTTGCTCAGCTACAGGAAGGCGAACCGCTCTACCACATGCCCGGTTCACGCTTCGCCTGGCGCAGCGAGCACGACGCCACCACGCTGTTTGTCGACGGCGAGGCCTATGCCTGCGCGGAGCCGCTGGCCAAGCGGCTCGCCTCCGCGGCGCCGCTGCACGAGGATGTGCTGGAACTGCCCGGGGCCAAACAGCTGCTCACCCAACTGGTCAACGCGGGCAGCCTGAGCTGGATGCAGGATGACGACGACGAGGAATGACATGCCCGGTGACGATCTGCCGATCGACCCGGGCCTAGTCGCTGTGCAGAAAGGCGACTGGAGCCAACTGGGCGACATCGCAAGCGATATCCGCCGCGTGGTGTTTATCGACGAGCAGCAGGTGCCAAAGGACGAAGAATGGGACGGCCAGGACCCCGCCTGCCGTCACTTTCTGGCGTACCTGAACGGACAGCCGGTGGGCACCGCGCGACTTCTCCCCGATGGCCATATCGGCCGCGTGGCGGTGCTTGCCGACGCCCGCGGCTCAGGCATCGGTGGCCAGCTGATGGAGGCCGCGATAACCACCGCCCAGCGCCTAGGCCACCGCCAGGTGGCGCTCAGCGCCCAGCTTCATGCCCTCGCGTTTTACGAACGGCTCGGCTTCGTCGCCCACGGCGATACGTTCATGGACGCAGGCATCCCCCACCGCGAAATGACGTTGAGCTTCGACGACCCCGTTTCCCGCTGATCACGAAATTCCACTACACAAACCTACCGCGTTGTCGCCCGGCTGTAGTCGAGCTACAACGCTGCCTGCCCCCAAGTGTCAATTGTTGCCGCCCTCGCCTTCGGGGATAGTGTTTTTACTGCAGTGCCGCAAGGACTGCCCAGAAACACCGCGCTTACGACGTTCTATTAAGAGACTTATTTCTTAAAGACACGCCAAGCAAATTGAACGATGCTGAAAGCGACTTCGCAGGTGCAGCATAAGACATTGCTTACATGCGCATCGCTATCACAACCCCGGAGGGATTAGCTCATGACTGGACTGCTCGAAGAGATCAAGGCACTGGCCCAACTACGCGAAGCACAAGGCGGCAAATGGGACAACATCAAGCCTGAATACGCCGCGCGTATGCGTGCCCAGAACCGCTTTCACACCGGCCTGGATATCGCCCGCTACACCGCCAAGATCATGCGCGACGACATGGCCGCCTACGATGCCGACACCGCCAACTACACCCAATCACTGGGTTGCTGGCACGGCTTCATCGGCCAGCAGAAGATGATTTCCATCAAGAAGCACTTCGGCACCACCAAGCGCAGCTACCTCTACCTCTCCGGGTGGATGGTTGCCGCCTTGCGCTCCGAGTTCGGCCCGCTGCCCGACCAGTCCATGCACGAGAAAACCTCGGTCGCCAATCTGATCGAAGAGCTCTACACCTTCCTCAAGCAGGCCGATTCGTGGGAGCTCAACCACCTCTTCCGCGCGCTGGACGACGCCCGGGAAGCTGGCGACCGTAGCAAAGAGCAGGAACTGATCAGCAAGATCGACAACCACGAAACCCACATCGTGCCGATCATTGCCGACATCGACGCCGGCTTTGGCAACGCCGAGGCCACTTACCTGCTAGCCAAGAAGTTCATCGAAGCCGGTGCCTGCTGCATCCAGCTGGAAAACCAGGTATCCGACGAGAAGCAGTGCGGCCACCAGGACGGCAAAGTCACCGTGCCCCACGAAGACTTCATCGCCAAGATCAACGCCGTCCGCTACGCCTTCCTCGAGCTGGGCGTTGAAGACGGCGTCATCGTGGCGCGTACCGACTCGCTGGGCGCCGGCCTGACCCAGAAAATCGCCGTGACCAATGAGCCGGGCGACCTGGGCGACCAGTACAACAGCTTCCTCGACGGCGAGGAAATCGCCTCGGCCTCTGATATCAACAACGGCGACGTGGTCATCAAGCAGAACGGCAAGCTGGTCAAGCCCAAGCGCCTGGCCTCCGGCCTCTACCAGTTCAAGCCCGGCACCGGTGAAGACCGCGTGGTGCTTGACTGTATCACCAGTCTGCAAAACGGCGCTGACCTGCTGTGGATCGAGACCGAAAAGCCTCACGTCGGCCAGATCGCCGCCATGGTCAACCGTATCCGCGAAGTCTGCCCGGACGCCAAGCTGGTCTACAACAACTCGCCGTCGTTCAACTGGACGCTCAACTTCCGCCAGCAAGTGTTCGATGCCTGGGAAAAAGAAGGCAAAGACGTCTCGGCCTACGACCGCGACAAGTTGATGGGCGTCGAGTACGACAACACCGAGCTTGGCCAGCTAGCCGACGAGTGGACGCGCAACTTCCAGCGTGACGGCGCGCGGGAAGCGGGCATCTTCCACCATCTGATCACGCTGCCCACCTACCACACGGCGGCGCTGTCCACCGACAACCTGGCGAAGGACTACTTCGGCGACGAAGGCATGCTGGCCTACGTCAAAAAAGTCCAGCGCGAGGAGATCCGTCAGGGTATCGCCACGGTTCGCCACCAGGATATGGCCGGCTCCAACATCGGCGACGACCACAAGGAGTTCTTCCACGGTGATGCCGCGCTGAAAGCCGGCGGCAAGGACAACACCATGAACCAGTTTGGCTAAACCCCAACTGCACGACCCTGCGGCTGGCCTCGGCCAGCCGTAATTACGCCCAGAAGGCCACGTCTTCTGGGCGTTTTTTATAGCCCGTTGCGCGCCTTTTGACCGGGCTTTGCACACTTTTTTCTCAATCAGCGACTACACTCGGATGCATACTCGGCATTAACAATAAGATAGCTGTTCAACCTCTGCGTTATCAGGTATGTTGTTACCGAACACTGTTTTATAATCTAGTCACATACTCCCGTCGTTGACGGCGTGGCTCAGTGAATCCCTCGGAGGTGTCCATGAAACGTTTTCTTCCCATTGCCGCACTCAGCCTGCTTACCCTTGCTGGCTGTGCCAATACATCGGGCTATTCCGGCGATGTTTACAGCGGCAACCAAGCCAAGACCAGTCAAAGCGTTAAGCTCGGCACCATCGCCGCCGTACGTCCGGTGCAAATCCAGGCGGACAGCCGTGCGGGAGGCCTGCTGGGCAGCGGTGGTGGTGCCATCATCGGTGGTCTGCTGGGTAACCAGGTGGGCGGTGGTTCCGGCCGCCAGCTTGCCACCGTCGTGGGCGCTCTGGGCGGCACGGTCGCCGGTACCGCCGCTGAAGACCGCGCCAACCGCGTTGACGCCCTGGAAATGGAGATTGCCCTCGACGACGGTAGCGATGTGGTGGTGGTTCAGCGCGCCGACCGCGACTTCCAGCCCGGTCAGCGGGTTCGCCTGATCGGCAGCGGTGCCAACGTCAGCGTCGCGCCCTACTAAACGCGAAGCGCACCCAAGCAAAGCGCCCCGTCAGCATCGCTGACGGGGCGCTTGTGTTTCCGCTATTAATTAACGGCGTTGATCAATGCGGCGCTTTGCTGGAAGCCCAGTTGATCAGTTTGTAAACCACCAGACCGATAATGCCCAGCAGAATGCCAACCAGCAGAATATCCACCGGGCGCACCAGCGTCGTCGCACCGAGAATCGCCAGCGCCGCAACCCACAGCCAGCGGTTATCACCGTGGGTTTTCAGCGCAGCGGGCAGCATTTTATCGAGCCCGGCACTCACGCTCTCCCAGCGGGAATTCACAAAATAACCAATCAGCACTAGGGCGATCAGCCAAATCAGTAATAGGGTCATGTCATGCTCCGTAAAAGGTGCGTCGAAGAAGTGGTTGGGCTAGGGTAGCCCTGCACAATCCAGGGCGCAATACCGCCTAAAGGTGAAGGGCCGGAAAATCCGCTGCTACCCCCTGACAAGCCAGCGCTCACGCGTTATTATGTTGGAACATGTACTCACCGAAAGGTTATTTAATGCAAATTGCGCAAAACTCGGTTGTCGCGTTCCACTACACTCTGACCAACGATGAGGGTGAAGTGCTGGACAGCTCCGAAGGCCGCGAACCGCTTACTTACCTCCACGGCTCAGGCAACATCATTCCTGGCCTGGAAAAAGAGCTTGAAGGTCGCGCCACTGGCGAAAAGCTGAACGTCAAAGTAGCGCCTGAAGAAGGTTACGGCGAAGTTCAGGAACAGCTGATGCAGGAAGTGCCGCGCGATGCGTTCCAGGGCGTTGAAAGCGTTGAGCCGGGCATGCAGTTCCAGGCGCAGACTCAGGGCGGCCCGCTGATGGTCACCGTGAAGAAAGTTGAAGGCGACACCGTTGTCGTTGACGGCAACCACCCGTTAGCCGGTCAGCACCTCAACTTTGACGTTGAAATCGCCGAAGTACGCGAAGCCAGCGAAGAAGAAGTTGAACACGGCCATGTACACGGTGAAGGCGGCGTCGAGCACTAAGCTCAGCCCCAAGGCTGTTTTCAGCCCATACGTGTCATGCGAAAAGGCGACCCAAGCGGTCGCCTTTTTTATGTTCCCTCCTCCGGTATCAGCACCAGCCGGCCGTGGCGGACGCTGCGCGACGAGGTGACTTCGGCGGCGAACTGTTTTAGCTGGTCGCTCTGGCCCTTGAGCAGCGCGACTTCCATGCAGCTTTCCTCGTTGAGGTGCACGTGCAGGGTCGAAAGCGTGAGGTCGTGATGGGCGTGGGAATGGCGCGTCAAACGCTTGGAGAGCTCTCTCGCCGCATGGTCGTAGACATACACCAGCGCCCCCATGCACGGCGCCTGGGGCGCGGCTTCTTCGCGCACCTGCTGTAGACCGCTGCGGGTTAAATCGCGGATTGCTTCGGAACGGTTTTGATAGCCGCGTTCCTGAATCAGCGCGTCGACCTCGCCCAGCAACTCCTCATCAAGCGTTACCGTTACTCGCTGCATCGTCTCCCTCTCTCACCGTTGACACGCTCGTGCCGACATCGCCTTCCAAAATTGACCCTCGCCGGTCAGTATGATGATATTAACAAAACATCATACTCGACGAGTACGTTTTCCCCATGCCCACCGCGCTGCGAACCAAGCCAAGATTGCGGTCCGTCTCTATCCTAGCGGGTCTGAGCGTGCTTTGCCTGCTGTCGGCGAGCCCGGCCACCGCCAAGGAAACGCTGACGCTGGCGATCGGCGGCGAGCCCGAACAGGGCTTCGACCCGCTGCTCGGCTGGGGGCAATACGGCCACCCGCTGTTTCAGTCGACGCTGCTGACCCAGGGCGAGGACTTCTCGCCCCGCCCGGCGCTTGCCACCGACTGGTCGCTCTCCGATGACCGGCGCACCTGGCAGCTGACGCTGCGCGACGACGTCCGCTTTGCCGACGGCACCCCGCTGACCGCCGAGGACGTTGCCTACACCTTCAACGCCGCCGCCGAGGCCGGTGGCCGCGCCGACTTGAGCGCCCTCAAACGCGCCGAGGTGCTAGGCGAGCATCGCGTCAGCTTAACCCTTCACGCGCCGCGCATTACCTTTATCGATCAGCTGTATAACCTGGGTATCGTACCCGCTGCCAACCGCGACAACGGCTACGACGAGGGTTACGGCCGCAAGCCCCTGGGCAGCGGCCCCTACCGGCTGGTCGAATGGCAGGAAGGCGAACAGCTGATCGTCGAACGCAACCCGTACTTCTCCGGCCCCACGCCGCCGTTCGAGCGCCTGGTGTTTCTGTTCACCGGGGAGGACACCACGCTGCGCGCTGCCCAGGCAGGCGAGGTGGATATTGCCAGCGTACCGCCCGCCCTCGATGACGCCTACCCGGATACCATGCAGCGCCTCGTCATGCAGAGCGTCGATAACCGGGGCATTCTTTTTCCCACCGTACCGGACCGGGGAGAGTCAGCCTCGAACGGTGCGCCCATCGGTAACGACGTTACCGCCGACCCGGCGATTCGCCACGCCATCAACCGGGCGCTGGATCGCGACACCCTGGTCGAGGTGGCGCTCAACGGCCATGGCCGCGCCGCCTTTGGCCCCGCCGATGGCCTGCCCTGGAGCCGCCCCAACGAAACCCTCGATACCCCCGACCTCAAGCGCGCCGCGGCGATTCTCGACGATGCCGGCTGGCAGCGCAGCGACGACGGCCTGCGCGAAAAAGACGGCCAGCCCGCCCGCTTCAGGCTCAGCTACCCAAGCGGCGACATCACCCGCCAGTGGCTCGCCGAAGCCAGCGCCGAGATGCTCCGCCCGCTGGGCATCGACATGCAGCCCACCCGTCGCCCGTGGCGTGAACTACGCCGCGAGGCAATGCACAAAGACGCAGTGCTGTTCGGCTGGGGCAGCCGCAGCCCCCAGGAAATCTACACGCTGTTTCATAGCCGCCACGCCGGCGACGGCTACTTCAACAGCGGCTTCTACGCCAACGACACGGTGGATAACCACCTGGACGCCGCCCAGGCCGCCGCAAGCGTCGAGCAGGCCAACCGCCACTGGCGCAATGCCCAGTGGGACGGCGAAACCGGCTACGGGGTGCGGGGCAATGCCGCCTGGGCATGGCTGGTCAACCTCGACCACGTCTACGCCGCCGATGCCTGCCTGGACGTTGGCGAACTGGGCATTGCCCCCCATGGGCACGGCTGGCCGATTACCGCCAACCTGCTCGACTGGCGCTGGACATGCCCGTAATCCGCCCGCTTTGCGTTCGCCTGCTGCGCATGGCCCTGGTGCTGCTATGCGTGGCGGGGCTGACGTTCGGCCTGATGCTCGCCTCGCCCATCGACCCCATCGACGCCTACCTCGGCCCGCAGATCGCCCAGGCCAGCACCGAACAGCGCGAGCTTATCGCCGCGCGCTGGGGATTTGATCAGCCGCCGCTGGTGCAGTTCGGCCACTGGCTGGGCCAGTTGGCGAGCGGCGAGATGGGCTGGAGCCACGTCTACAACCAACCGGTGAGCGAGGTGATTGCACAGCGTTTCCAGCGTTCACTGGCGCTGCTGGGGCTTGCCTGGTTGCTCTCGACCCTGCTCGGCTTTGCGCTGGGCGTACTGGCGGGCGTGCGGGATCAAAGCCCCTTGGATCGCATCATCAACAGCTACGCCTATATCACCGCCGCGACCCCGGCGTTCTGGCTGGCCATGCTCGGCCTGCTGCTATTTTCGGTAACGCTGGGCTGGACGCCGGTCTGCTGCGCCGGGCCCAGCGGTAGCCTTAGCGACGACCTAGGCCTGGCCACTCGCCTGCACCACCTGGCGCTGCCGGTGGCGACGCTCACCCTGCTGAGCACCGCCCCGATCACCCTGCACACCCGCGCCCGCATGCGAGAGCTGATGGCATCGCCAGTGGCCACCCAGGCGTTTGCCCAGGGCGCCGGCCGCTGGGAGGTCGCCTGGCGGCACGGCGCGCGCCACGCCTGCCTGCCCGCCATCACGCTGGCCTGCGCGTCGCTTGGCGAGCTGTTCGGCGGCGTGATGCTGATCGAGCAGGTGTTTGCCTATCCGGGGTTGGGGCGCGCCACGGTGGAAGCCGCCCTGCGCAGCGATGTTCCGCTGCTAATGGCCATTGCACTGTTCACCGCACTGCTGGTCAGCCTGGGCAACGCCACCGCCGACGGCCTCTACCGGCTGATCGACCCACGCCTGCGGAGGCAGGGTTGAGTCAGCCGCGCCTGAGCGCGCTGCTCAGCACTGCCCTGGCGGGGCTGCTGCTGGCGGGTGCGTTGATCGCCGCCGCGGGGCTCAGTGATGCGCCGCGGCAGATGCATTTCGACGCCCGGCTGACGCCGCCCAACCTGGACTTCTGGTTCGGCACCGATGCGCTGGGCCGCGATGTGGCCGCGCGCACGCTGGCAGGCCTGACGCTGAGCTTCTGGGTGGGCAGCCTGGCGGCGCTATTCGGTACGCTCATCGCTCTGGGCATGGCGCTTACCGCCATGCTCGGCCCACGCTGGGATGCGCTGGTGAGCCTGGTGATCGATACGCTGCTCAGCGTGCCGCACCTGCTGCTGTTATTGATGATCGCCTTTGCCCTGGGCGGCGGCACCCATGCGGTGATCATCGCCGTGGCGCTGAGCCACTGGCCGAGCCTTGCCCGGGTGCTGCGCGCCGAGCTGCTGCATCTTCGCCAGGCGCCCTACGTGCAGATTTCCCAGGCGCTCGGTAAGTCGCGGGGATTCATCGTCCGCCACCACTGGATGCCTCAGGTACTGCCCCACTGCCTGGTCGGCGCACTGCTGCTGTTTCCCCACGCGGTGCTTCACGAAGCGGCGCTGTCGTTTCTGGGCGTGGGGCTTTCCGCCGAGCAGCCGGCCATTGGCGTGCTGCTCGGCGAATCGATGCGCCACGTGAGCGGCGGTGACTGGTGGCTGGGGGTATTTCCCGGCGCCGGGCTACTGCTGATGGTGCTGTGTATTCAACGCCTGGGCGAGACGCTGCGGCGCGCCTGGGCCGCCCGCTAGGGAGCAACAAGAATGCTACAGATCGACGACCTATCGCTACAGCTGCCCTATTACGCCAGTTGGTGGCGGCGCCAATGGGCCGAAGTGCTAGCCGGCGTCTCGCTCGACGTTCGCCCGGGCGAGGTGCATGCGGTCATCGGTGCCTCCGGGGCGGGCAAGAGCTTGCTTGCCCACGCGCTGATGGGCCTTTTGCCCACACCCCACCGACAAACCGGCCACCTGACCTTTAAGGGCCAACCGCTCACCGCCGCGCGTCAGCGTCAGCTGCGCGGCCGCGAACTGGCGCTGATTCCCCAGTCGCTCAGCGCCCTTGACCCGCTGGTGCGCAGCCAGCGTCAGGTACGCTGGGCGGCCCAGCGCGCCGGGCACACCGCAGCCCGCGCTCCGCACACCGCTAACCAGGCACTGGCCCACTATCAGCTGGACGAACGCGCCCAGCAGGCGTTTCCCCACCAGCTCTCCGGCGGAATGGCGCGGCGGGTACTCACCGCCATGGCCCACGTCAGCAGCGCACAGCTGGTCATCGCCGACGAGCCAAGCATCGGCCTCGACCCGCAGCAGCGCGACCGGGTACTCAACGCGCTGGCCGCACTGGCCCGTGAGGGCAAAGCGGTGCTGCTGATCAGCCACGATCTGCGTCACGCCCTGCCGATAGCCCAGCGGGTGACGATCATGCGCCAGGGCCGCTGCCTGGAAACCGCCCCCGCCGCCGCCTTCGAGGGCGAGGGCCACGCTCTGACGACCCACTACGCGCAGGCACTTTGGCGAGCACTGCCCGACAACCACTTTACCTCCCCCGTCACTCAACCGGCGCCGTACGTTGCTTGATGCCAGCGGCCTTCGCTATGGCGTTGCCGGTCAGCCGGCGGTGCTCGATGACGTCTCGCTGACGCTGGACGCGGGCGAATGGCTAGGGCTTGACGGCGTTTCCGGCGCGGGGAAATCCACCCTGGGCCAGTTGCTGGCCGGGCATCTAACGTCTCATTCAGGAACGGTAACGATGGACGGCGCACCGCTGCCACGGCGCGGACTGCGCCCTGTACAGTGGCTCCCGCAGTCGCCGGAGCTGGCGGTGAACCCGCGCTGGCGGGTCAAGCAAATTCTGGAAGAAGCCTGGACACCACCCGACGCCCTGCGTGACGCCTTCGGCATTGAGCCGGCGTGGATGAACCGCTTTCCTCAAGCGCTTTCCGGAGGGGAGTTACAACGGGTTTGTGTGCTGCGCGCCCTGGCGCCGGGCGTGCGCTACCTGGTAGCCGACGAGATATCCAGCATGCTCGACCCGCTTACCCAGCTCGCCCTCTGGCAGGGGCTGCGCCAGGTGGCCGATGAACGGCAGCTGGGCGTGCTGGTGATCAGCCACGACGCGGCCCTGCTGAACCGCCTTTGCAGCCGCCGATTGACGCTCAGCGATGGGCGGCTGCGCCCTTCTACACGTTACGGTGCTCCACCCGCCACAGCCCCAGGGCAATCACCAGCGTCACGCTAAGCAGCAGCCACGAGCCCAGCGTCACGCCCTGCCAGCCCGCCCACTGCCAGAACGGCTCCAGCCAGAAACCGCCCAGGCTCGCCCCCAGGTAGTAGAACACCAGGTACAACGCCGAAGCGCTGCCGCGGGCGCCCTGGGCATGGCGCCCCACCCAGCTGGAAGCCAGCGAGTGCGCCAGGAAAAACCCGAACGCATTCACGGTCAGGCCCACAATGATCACCACCAGCGAATCGAACAGGGTAATCGCCGTGCCCAGCATCAGGATCACTACGCCCGCGCTCATGCACGCCGCCGGAGAGAAGCGCTGGGCCAACCGCCCGGAGAGGGTCGAGCCGACGGTGCCGCCCAGGTAGGTCAGAAAGATCAGCCCCAGGCTGCTGGCCGCCAATTGGTAGGGCGCATCGGCCAGCCGGAAGGTGATGTAGCTATACTGGTTGATAAAAATCAGAAAGTTGATGCCACCCAGCGCGTAGGCGGCAAGCAGCACCGGGGTACGCAGGTGTCCGGCGAGGTCGCTCAGCGCGACCCGCAGTTGAAAGCGCTGGGGGCGAAACGCCTGACTGGTGGGCAGTAAGCGCCAGAACAGCGCGCAACCGGCGAGCGTCAACACGCCGACGGTGAGAAACGCCGCCGTGGGCCCGCCGATATCCGCCGCCGCGCCACCCACCACGCGCCCGCTGATGCCGCCCAGTGAGTTGGCGCCGATGTACAGCCCCACCGCGCTGAGCAGTGCCGGTTTATCGAACTCGTCGGCCATCCAGGCAATCGCCACCGCCGGTAGCCCACCCAGCACAAAGCCCTGCACCAGCCGCAGCGCCAGCAGGCTTTCAAAGTTAGGCGCAAGCGCCAAGGCCAGCGAACAGCCACCCGCCAGCAGCAGGGTGATACGCATGATGCCTTCGCGGCCAATGGCGTCGGAAAGCGGCCCAAACACCAGCAGCGCCAGCGCCAACGACAGCGTCGCCACCGACATCAGCAGGCTCACGCCCAGGGTCGAGACGCCATAGGTCTCTTTCAGCCCTGGCAGCAACGGCTGCGGGGCATAGAGATTGATAAACACCAGAAAGGAGCCCAGACACAGGGCAAAGGTAGCGCGCCACCAGGCGCGCGTTTTGGCTTCAATCATGCCGTTCCTAGCGGGTTGACCTGAACGAGTCGGGTGCCGCTCACATTGACCGCGAAGCGTTTAAAGGCTCCGATTCACTGAGCTTCGCTAAGTGCGAAGGCGCCAGCGGCCGCCGTGACTGCCAGTAGTAACGGTTCCAGTAGACGTTATCCAGGTTAGAGATAATCACCCCTTTCGAGGTGGACGCATGCAGGAAGTGGCCATCACCGACATAAATGCCTACATGGTTGTAGGCCCCGGGTGGCTGGAAGAACACCAGATCGCCTGCCCGCAATGATTGGCGGTCGATCGGGCGTCCCTCATGTACTTGCCCCCGGGTGGAGCGTGGCAGATCCAGTTCGAAGGTCTCGCGGAAGATATTACGCACCAGCGCCGAACAGTCGATCCCGCGTTGGCTGGTGCCGCCAAGCCGATACGGCGTCCCCACCCACTCCTCATGCTGTGCCAGCAGCGCCTTGCGAACCTGCTCACCGGACGACGCCTGCCAGTTGCCAAACGAATCGTACTGGCCGTCGGAGGGCGACATCTGCGATTCCCAGTCGTCGGGCAGGCCGGGCATCGAACGGGCAAAATAATCATCGGGGGTATCGTTCTTGGGCGCGGTGCTGGCACAGCCGCTAAGTACCAATACCAGTGCGCAGCTAACCAGGACCAGAGGCGCATGGCGTTCGCGGAATAAACAGGTATATCGACATACAACACGGACAGCGGTGACAGCGGGTGGTGGCAACGCAACCATGCGCGATCCCTCGTATAGGGTTGACGGAATGTCCAGTATGTCAGGCTAATGCATGGCTGCACTCATCCTGAGAAGCTTACGACTATAAGCGAAACAGCCCCTTAAAGGCGAGCGTCAATGCAAGGTGCGTTGATCGCCGGGCAGAGTATCGATGTGCAGCGGTGCAAAATGACGCGGCTTATTGCCCGGAAAATCCAGGCTGGCCCAGGGGCCGGCAAGCACTGGCGCAGCGCATAGCCAGGCCACCAGCGCCTGGCGAAAGCTGGCCAGAAAGGTCTCCCGTTCCGGCGTTTCGCCCATGAAAAACGAGAACCCGGCGTACATGCCCGCCGCATAATCCTGCCAGCCCGCGTAGTGCTCGGCGGCCAGCTGGTAGGCACGCGCCAGCACATCGGCAAAGGCTTCGGCGGACAGCCAGCCGAGCTGCCGACCAGCAATGGCGAGATCGACCAGCTGGGCGATGTCCCAGGCGGCCATGTCCACCTCGTTGCAGCCGTCTTCGTTGTCGCGCACCCGGCGCAGACGCAGCAGGTGATGGCGCTCCTCCTCCACACAGTCACCGGATTCGAGAATGGCAATCTCGGCGTCCAGGCGCTGGGGATTGAGCGTATAGGGTTCGTAATTGATCTGGTATTCCTGGCGGTCGCCCGCCTCCAGCATCGAGGTCAGGAAGGCCTGCATATCCTCGGCGCTGGCCAAGTGGTAATGGCTTTCCACCCACTCGCGGATCTCGGCGCACTCACGCGGGCTTTCCGGCTGCGGCTCGCTCCACACGGCGCTGTTCAGCGGGCCGACCAGCGACATCGCCGTAAACTGGCTGAGCGTCGGTCGCTCGCTGGGTTCGCTCCAGGCCTCGGCGCGCCAGTCCAGCCAGTGAAACAGACTGCCCGGATCCTCCAGGTGCCAGGCAATTTCATTGCACAGCGAGGCATGCTCGCTCTCCGGCAGGCAGTCCTCCCACGCAAGCCAAGCTTCCAGCAGACGTTTTGCATTTGGGTAAAAGCGGCATAGACAATTGCGCAATGACCGCGCGTATTCCAGCAGCGGCTCGGCGTCCAGCACATCGCTGCTCAGTGCCATGTGCAGGTAGAAGGCAAACTTCTCTGCCATGTGGATCGTGGCAGCGTGGCGGCTGACGCCCTTTAACGCCTGACGCTGAACATTGATCGGGAAGTCCGGCTGGCCGAACAGCGTCGCCGAGGGCGGCATCACCCCGTGGGCCGCATCGGCAGCGAGCTGGTTCAAGTGATGCGCCTGCGCAGGCAACCAGTAGCGGGCCATGGCCGCCGCCCCTTCATCGGCGTGCATACCCAGGGACGCATGCAGGTACTCGGCGGCCTCGGCGCGCAGAGTCTCGCTCACCGGCGCAGCCGGGTTGGCCAGGCGCAGCATGGCGTCCGGCTCGCGCACGCCGGCAAGCGCCAGCAGCCAGTGGTGCGGCGTATTGCGCCATTGGCCGAGCAGCGCCCGCGAGGCCGCCTGGGTAGCGTTATCCAGCAGGTTGTCCACCGCCGCCTGCCAGGGACTGAACGGGCTGCCGAGCAGCAGCGTCTCGCGTGCTGGAGGCGTCATCTCGCGACGGTCAATACCGTCGAACAGGCTTTGTCCACGCCGGTAGGCGGCAATCACCGCCCGCCAGTCGTGGTAGCGGCGCTGCATCAGCTCGGCGGCATGGGCGGCAAAGGCATCCGCCTCGGCCTGGCTCAGCCAGCCGCTGCACGCCCCCGCCCAGGCCAGCTCGACCAGGCGCAACCAATCCCAGGCGGCCCACTCCAGCGGTTCGCCCTGGTTCACGAAGCGGCACAATACGCTTGCGTGGCGCGACTCGGCACGGGCATTGCGCTGCCATTCCTGGCGCTGGGCGGAATCCATACTCAATAGATCGCGCGCTTCAATGTCCCAGCGCTGGCGTTCGCCCTGGGCGCCCAGCCACAGCAGGCCGGTGAGCAGCTCGTCGCGGTCGTCAATTTCCCAGGCTGTATGCAGCCAGCTGGCGGCGTCGGGCCAGTCCTGCGTCCTCGCCGGGTAATGGAGAACCGGGCGAAACAGCGCGCACAGGCGCCAGGGCTGCGCCGCGGGCTCACTTGGCCACAGATTGACCTCGCCGTGGTGGCGCAGCGCGGCCTCGAATACCTCCCAAGTAATGCCTACACCTTCGGCTTCCGAGTCCGCCAGCGCCTGGCAGGCATCGATAAAGCGGTCATCGGCGCCGGTGGCCCAGCCGCGCACGCCCAATGAGCGGCGCACATCGCCCAGCCAGCCGCGCAGGTCACGGTACTCCTGGGTAATGCGCCGCATGACACAGCAGGCCCAATCACTTGCCTGGTCAGCGCTTATCCAGCCGGCCGCCCCCGCCAATGCCGCCCACTCGAGCGCCGCCAGCAACCGATCCGCCTCGCCCGCCGGGGCATGCAGCGCAACAAACCATTGCTCGGCCAGCTCACCCCGATGGGTAATGCCCTGCCCCAGCAACCGCTGCTCCGCCGCTCCCGCATCCACCGATAATGGATGCGGCGTAAAATGCCAATCGCACAGCACCAACTGCTGTGCCCACCAAGCATGTAACGCGTCACCCAAGAGACCACCTCGACAAGAAAACACCCGCCGACCACCGGCCAGCGTAAAGCCGCTTAGTGTAACGGAAACCGCCCCAAAGGCCGATAGCACGCAGCTTTGATAAACGATCAATTTATCGGAAGGGGCCACAAAGGCAGGCTAGAGTGGGTTCTCGCAGGAGCGCAATTCATTGCGCGATCAGAATGATTGAGCCACCGAAGGAGATCGCCCGACAAAGTCGAGCTCCTACAAGGCTGGGTGCATCCAGCAGGTTTTTGTAGGAGCGCAATTCATTGCGCGATCAGAAAGGATCAAGCCACCGAAGGCGATCGCCCAACGAAGTCTAGCTCCTACAAGGCTGGGTGCATCCAGCAGGTTTTCGTAGGAGCTCAACTTGTTGAGCGATCAGCAATGATGCAGCCCCCGAAAACTATCGCCCGACGAAGTCAGGCTAATACCAGGCTGGCTACATACAGCAGGTTTTCGTAGGAGCTCAACTTGTTGAGCGATCAGCAGTCATCGAGCCACCGAAGGCGATCGCCCGACGAAGTCGAGCTCCTACCAGGCTGGGTGCATCCAGCAGGTTTTCGTAGGAGCTCAACTTGTTGAGCGATCAGAAACAATCGTACCACCCGCCGAACTAGCCAACAGCCACCTGATAAGCATGGGCGACTTTCAGCAAGGTCGATTCATCCCAGCGCCTGCCCACAAGCTGCATGCCAACGGGCAGGCCCTCCGAAAACCCGACCGGTACACTCATGGCCGGGTGCCCGCTGACGTCAAACGGGGCGGTGTTGTGCAGGTTGCCAAGCGCACCGGCGAGCGTGCTGGTGAGGTGTTTATCAGCCGGCCTGCTGACCGCTTTCATGGCAGTGGTAGGCATAATCAGCAGATCATATTCTTGCAGGGCGTTGTCATAACCGCGTGCGAGGCGCCGACCGATATTCTGCGCCTTGCCGTAGTAGTGGCGATTGTACTGTTCGGACATGTAATGCCCGGCGAGCACCGTCATCTTCACGGTATCGCTGAAATCATGCCCGCGCGCACGGCGAGCCCGTCCGTAAAAGTCCATGAGCTGGGTACTGTAATGCCCGCGCCAGTTGGTGCCATAGCCATCGCCTCTGACCATCAGTTCGGTCGCCCCCTCAAAGGCGATCGCGCTCCATAGCGCCAGCCCGTCGCTGTGCATCGGCACCGAGACTTCCGAAGCACGCGCACCGGCTTTTTCCAGCACGCTGACGGCTTCTTTAACGGCGGCGTCAACGTCGGGTTCACTGACGCCGTCAATGCCAAACCCTTCGCGCAGGATGCCAATGCGTAAGCCGATAAGGTCCTCGCTAAGCGATTCGGTGTATTTCGCCGTGCGTACATCGTATTGGCGCGGATCCAACCCATCCGGGCCTGCCAAGACTTCTAACATCAGGGCGCAATCTTCCGCGGTGCGCGCCATAGGCCCAACGTGGTCGAGTGTCAGTTCAATGGGGAAAATACCCGTGTAAGGCACCAGACCATGGGTGCCTTTGATACCGTAGCAACCGCTCCAGGAGGCAGGCAGCCGAATGGAGCCGCCCTGGTCGCCCCCCAGCGCCATATCCACTTCACCATTGGTGACCACCACCGCGCTGCCGTTGGAGGAAGCCCCGGCCAGCCGGCCATGATCATGCGGGTTGACTGGCTGCGGTTCGGGATAGCCGGTACAGCCGCCACCGTCAAAACAGAACGCAGGCACCGCCGTCTTGCCGATGATATGCGCGCCAGCGTCGAGCAACCGGGTGACCACGGTGGCGTCTTCGCGGGGCACAAAGCCTTCCATGATCGGCGAGCCATTCATCATGGGAATGCCGGCCAGGGCGATGTTGTCCTTTAGCGCGACCGTTCGACCCACGAGTGGCCCTTCGTCGGCACCGGGCACAGAACATTTCCACGCCCAGCCGTTGAGTGGGTTGTCGTCACCAACCGGGCGATAGCCCAATTCTGCCCGCGGATAGTTGACCGGCAGCGATTCATCCGCCAGTTCATCCAGGCGATCATAAATCGCCATTGAGCCCGCAACGGCGGACTGGAACTCGCCCAGTTCCTCAAAGGAAAGCTCAAAGCCGTAATAATCGGAAATGGCCGCTAACGTATCAATGCCGGGTCGCTTCACACTCATGGTCAACTACTCCTGTACGCGAATGCTTGCCTGAAAAGAAATCCAGTTAGGGGTGTGCTATCTCTCCAGTAATTCAAGGTAGTGGTGTGGCAGGCGCATCACCACCAGGTCCTTGCGGCGCACTGCGCTATTCGGATAAGCGGAGTCCAGGTTGCTCGTATCGATGGCAAGCTGAACGCAGCCAGTGCCGCCGGTCAGCAGCGCCTCCTGGCGGGGAAAATGAAACGTATCCGGGCCGAATATCCCGCTTAGTCCGGGTAATCCCGCCTCGGGCATATACGCGTTGGCGAAAGCGAAATAGCAGTTGTTCTCGCCACCGCGCACCCGGTAATGGTGCCAATGATGATCGTCTGGGCCGGTAGGAATCGGCGCCGGCTGACGAATGCCCGTGCCGGGATGCGCACAATGAAATGGGCCCGGTAAGGCAGCAGGGCAAGCGATCACATCGCATCCCCGCAGCGCCAGGATGCGCCCCGCCTCGGGAAAATCGGCATCGTGGCCAATCAGCATTCCCACGCGACCTAACGGTAGGTCGCAGCTTACCCACCGCTCGCCAGGCGTTGCCCATTCGCGATCAGCATCGCTTAAGTGAATCTTGCGATAAATCGCTATCACGCCCTGCGAACCCACCAGCGCGGCCGCATTATAGAGCGTGCCATCCGACGCCTCTGCAAAACCCACCACGTAATACTGCTGACGCTCCTCCGCAAGCCGACGCAGAGAGTCGAAAACCGGGTGATCCGACGAGATAGGATTGATCGCGCCAGGGTCCAGCCCCGTCAGGGCTAGCTCGGGCAACACCACAAGCTCCACGTGCCCAGCCTGGGCGATCAGTGAAATACATTGGGAAAGGTTATCGTCGAGGTGATTCGAGGGCGCAAATTGCGCAACCGCGATGGTGCTTGCTTTGCCCTTGGGTAAAGGCTGATGGCCATAAAGCCTGAAAAAGTCCAGCGGGTTCCAGGCGTAAGTTTGGTGGAGCAGTTCATGATAAAGGTCGGGGCGACGCTCAGCGGCCAACGGCCCGGTAACGCGGTCGGTATCAATCTCGCCCAGCACGACCCCATCACCGTCATCGCGGCTCGCCTGGACATGCCCATCCGGGTCAATCACGCAGCTACCGCCGCTGAATTGAACGCCCCGTTCAAGCCCCCAGCGGTTACTCTCGATCAGGTAGCAGCCATTTTCCCTGGCGCGGCTGATCCAGTACGGTGCCGGCGCACGCTCGGCGAGCCAATTGCTCAGGTGGCAGATGACATCGGCGCCCCGCAGCGCAACCAGCCGAGCGGTTTCGAGAAAATGAATATCCATGCAGATGAGCAGCGCAAGTCGCCCAAGCGACGTATCGAAAACCTGATGGCCCGTATCCCCTGAGGCCGCCCACTTTGGCTCGGCAATGTAAGGGTGACTCTTACGATGCTTGCCCAGATACCCCTCTGGGCCCACTAGCACCGCGGTATTGTAGTAAAGCCCGTTGGTGGGCTCCACTTCGGGAAGCCCGATAACGATATAGCAGTCAAGCTTCGCCGCCAGGGCGGCGAAGGTGTTGGTTGAAGGCCCCGGGACCGGCTCCACATAAGGCGCCACTTCTTCCCTTGCATACCAGCAGTAACCGGTCAGGCCCATTTCCGGCGTGATGATCAGCCGCGCCCCCAACGCAGCCGCCTCTTCCACTAATTGCTTCAGCGCCTCGACATTGCGCTCTTTGGCGAACATCTCAGGCTCAAACTGCACCGTGGCGGCAAGGTATTTCATCGTTACCTCCCCGCTTGCTAGCGTGCTTGCCCGACGATGGACTTGAGAATGGACGCGCCCAACGTATATTTTGGGTCGACCATATTGCCCAGCCGCACTCGACCTGCCTGGGTAAGCAGCATATAGGCTTCGATCTCATCGAAATCGAACTCTGCTGCCAGCCAGCGAACCAGCTCTCGGTAGGCGATACGCGTGGCATCTTCCATGGGCCGCGCCGAACCAATGGTCATATAAAACTGCTCGTTTTCCAGGCGCGGCCACTTGAATGTCCAATCCTTAATCAAGTCGACCTGTACGGTGGTCACGGTAGGATGCTCGATAGCCACGCCGCACAACTCACCATCGCCCTGCGCCGCATGGCAGTCGCCCAGATACAGGTAGGCGCCTTTCGTGTGCACCGGCAGATAGATCACCGCCCCCGGCGCCACATCGGGCAAGTCCATATTGCCGCCGTAATAATCGGGGACCAGCGAACTGATCGACTCGATCTCCGGCGATACCCCAATGGTGCCAATAAATGGCTGATACGGCAGGGTAATCTTGTCGGTCCACTTGACGCCGGTGACCGCGTCAACCTCCACCTTCTTCACCCGCTCTGGTAGCGGTGCGTTAAGTAGCGCGGTGTCCCCGGTCGCCACCAGCCCACCAAATTCGGTAATCAGCGCCGTTGTGCCACACGGCTGCGGGCCACGGGGCTTCATGTCGTGGATATACACCGCCAGGCAGTCGCCCTTCTCCGCCCCCTCTACATAGATCGGCCCGTTCTGCGGATTGAGGTAAGGCAGATTAAGCAGCTCGCTTGGCTTGTCGCTTTCAGAGCGCAACTTGCCTTCGAAGGCGTCATGGGTTTCCGCACTGACGATATCCCCCGGCTGGATATGCAGCACGGGCTTGGGGTTAGGCCCAAGCGTGTAGTGGTACTGACCTTGAACGGCCTCGGTTAGTTGATGGGTCGTACCCGGCTTACCGTTTGCAACGGCGCGACGCGCCATGATGGAATGATCAAACCAGTTCATTGTTCTACTCCTGTTTAGGTGCTTTTTTGCGGCTTTCGGTCATCGCTCCAGCGACTGCGGACCGGAGCTTGCGTCATGGTGAAATGAACCTACGCTTTGCATGCTGGCCTTCAGATCACGCCCTGCCCTCACACCGCCAGAATGCGACGCATGGCGTCACGGTCATTGAGCTGCTCCTTCGCAAGCTCGTGGGTGATTTGCCCCTTGTCCATGACGTAGCAGCGCTGTGCCATGGTCATGATCATGTCCAGGTTTTGCTCGACGAGGAGAATGGTCACGCCCAGCTCGCGATTGAGCTTGAGGATATTGCGCGAAATATCCTTGACGATGTTCGGCTGAATACCTTCCGAGGGCTCATCGAGCAGCATCAGCTTTGGCTTGCCCACCATGGCCCGGCCGATCGCCAGCTGTTGCTGCTGCCCGCCGCTGAAGGTGCCCGCCCGCTGATTCGCCCGCTCGCGGAGGATAGGAAAGAACTCGTAGACCCGCTCATAGTCGACGCCCTCGCCGGGCTGCTGGAGCATCTCGCCGACCTTGAGGTTTTCCCAGACGGTCATGCGTGAGAAAACCTCTCGCCCTTGCGGGATATAGCCAATGCCCAAGCGCGCGCGTTCGTGGGATTCGAGCGCACTGATATCCTTGCCATCGAAGCGGATAGCGCCTTGGCGATGTCTGAGAAGCCCGATCAGCGTCTTCATGAGCGTCGTCTTGCCGACCCCATTGCGGCCGATGACGGCCACCACTTCGCCGCGGCCAACACTCAGGCTGACCCCTTGAAGAACGGAGGTGGTCCCGTAGCCAGAGGTGACGCCCTCCACGCTCAACAGATGTGTACTATTCGTCGTCATCGGCTGTCCCCAGGTAAATGCGTGCGACCTCTTCGTTCGCTTCGATGTCGTTGATCGTGCCTTCCGCGAAGATCTCACCGAAGTTCAGTACGGTGACCTTATGGGCAATCTGGCGGACGAACTCCATATCGTGCTCAACCGCCAAAATAGACATGCCCTCGCGATTGAGCGCCTGGATCATCTCGCCCGTACGCGCTGTTTCTTCCGACGTCATACCCGCCGTTGGCTCGTCGAGCAGAAGCAGGCGCGGCTCGGTACTCACCGCCATGCCAATCTCAAGCCACTGCTGCTCGCCGTGGGAGAGCTCCCCCGCCAACTCGTCGGCCTTGTCGGTGAGCCTTACAAACGCCAGAGCTTTATCGATCGCCGCCGTCATCGAATCGCCATGCAGATGGTTCTGAACTGCAATCTGCATGTTCTGCCAAACGGACAGCTCAGCGAAGATCCCCGGCACCTGGAACTTGACGGCGATGCCCTGTTTCACGCGCTCAAAGGAACGCAACTGAGTGATTTCCTGATCTGAGAAATAGATCTTGCCGGCGCTTGGCTGATGCTCACCAAGCACAAGCTTGAAAAACGTGCTCTTCCCCGCGCCATTTGGGCCAATCAAACAGCGGATTTCACCGGGCTCCATCGAGAAGTTCACGTCCTGGGCCACTTTCACGCCGTCGAAATGTTTATATAAATTCTCGGTTCGCAATATGGTCACGACATGCCCTCCTTACGCTTACGCAAGCGACCAAAGAGCTTGACCAGCCCCGGGATCAACCCTTCCGGCAAAAAGACCACGATGATGACCAGCAGCACCCCCATAATGACGAAGGCGTAGTAGCTACCGAAGATCGTGAGGTTCTGGAAAATGCCCAGCACGACGAGGGTGCCCACTAACGTGGCGGTGAGGTCTTTACGCCCGCCCACGGCCACCCAAATAATGGGCAATGCGGCGGCAGCCAAGTTCATGTTAGACGGGCTGATGTATTGCCCCCAGGCGGTATACAGCACGCCAGACAGGCCCGCTAACCCACTGCCGATGACAAAGGCAATTAATTGATAGCGGCGAATATCGTAGCCAAGCATTTCAGCGCGGTGCGGGTTCTCACGTATTGCTACCAGTACGTTGCCGAATCTCGAATTGACGAGAACCCGAAGGCCGAGATAGCAAAGCACCAGCATGGCAAGAAACAGGTAATAAAGCGGCACCCCCGAATAAAGCGCAATGTCCCCGCCAGCCCAAGGAATGGTCAACGGCGGCATACCGGTCATGCCATTGTCGCCACCCAGCCGGGCATCGCCGATCGCCCACTTCGACCCCGCCGTCTGCGCCATAAAGGTCGCAAAGACAAGCGTGGTCGATAGCGTGACAATCCCTAGGAATACGCCGCTAATACGCCCGTAAAAAAGCACATAGCCAAGTATTGCCGCCCCCAAACACGATATTCCAACGCCAAGCACCAGACCGACGAGGGTCATGCCGTAAGCGGCGCCAAAGTTGATAGTGACGACACCATACGTGTAACCGGCAAGCCCGAAGAAAGCGGTCTGGCCGAAGCTTAGCGCCCCCGTGTAGCCCCAGATCAGCGAAAGCCCAAGGGCCATGAACACCCAGCAAAAGAAATAGGCCGTATTACCAACGCTCCAGCCATCCGCGAAAGCGGGATAAACGGCGGCCGCGCCAATCGCCAAGGCAAACCCTACCCAGAAAAGTGGCCCGCGACCCAGCGTTTGGGGGCCGTTAACGAGTCGCATCCAGTGTGGCATTCGCGACGCCGACCGAGTTGTATTCGAACCTTGTCGTTGCAACATAGCCATTTATTTACGCCCCTTGAGTAACCAACCAGACAAGCCTTGAGGGAGAATACGGATAACCACCATGACGGTAATTAACAGGCCCACCTGGCCCATCAGTTGGCCTTGCCACCCGGTCAGGAAGGCCTTGATAACCGCGAGCGTAGCCGCCGCTGGTGCCGTGCCCAGGAATACATCGGCGCCGCCGACCACCACCGTCACAAAGCTCTCAACCAGGAAGTTGGCACCCAGCGTCGGCACGATTGAGATCGTGGGGGCATAAAGCGCGCCGGCCAAACCGGCCAGGGCCGCCCCAAGACCGAAGGTAAGGGAGTACATCCGCCCGGTGTCGATGCCCGTAGCTTTCGCCATGTGCGGGGCTTGAATCGTTGCCCGGGAGTGAATACCAAACGGCGTATGGTGAAACAGCACATACAGGCCAACGAGTAGCAGCACGGCGACCCCAAGCAGCACCATTCGGTAGGTGGAATAGGTGTAGTCACCCATCGAAAAGCTGCCCAGCGGCGTGCTGATGCCCGGCATGCTGGAGCCAAGCACGATCAGCGTGCCTTGGGTAATGATCAGGCTGATCCCCCAGGTGGCCACGATGGAGTCCAGCGGCCGATGGTAGAGGCGATGAATAATCGTGCGTTCTAGCAAAATGCCCAGCACCCCGGCGGCAAGGCTGCCGCACAGCATCGCAATGGGCAGTGGCACCCCCAGGCGCGCCGTTGCCACCGTGACGTAGGCGCCGCACATGATAAATTCGCCGTGCGCCAGGTTGATGATGCCCATCATCCCGAAGATTACCGCCAGCCCCATGGCCGACAGCACCAGAAAGGCAAACGCATCCCCGAACTGATAGAACGCTGTGAACGCTAAATGTAAGGTTTCCATATCCATGCTCCTGGTCAGGAAACGCCTGCAGCGTTTCCCACTTAATGCAAACTCACAGGCCAGGCAGGGTGAATCTCACCACCCTGCCGGGACGATGCGTGATATTTACTCGTTGGGAGGGCTAGACGGGGTGTACTGGGCACTCGGGTCGTTCTGGGTCAGGTCACAACCGTTGTCACCCAGCCAGTACGGCTCGATATTTTCCCAGGTTTCGGGGAAGGATATCTCGTGGTTCTCATCCACTTGGGCCAGAAAGATGTTGTGCGACATGTGCTGGCTCTTGGGGTCGAGGCACACCGTACCTGAGGGGCCGTCGAAGCAGACATCACCCTCGGCAATCACTTCCCGAAGGTCTTCTTTGTCAGTCGAGCCATCGGCACGCTCAACCATCTGCTTGTACAGGTACATGGCGATATACGAGTTTGCCGCTTCCTGATTCACATAGGGCGTATCGGGGAAGCTCTCATAGAATTTCTCTACAAACTCATTAGCTTCGGGTGAGTCGACTTCCTCGATGAAGTTCGTGGTAACGAACATGTTCTCAAGGCTTGGCGGTGCAAAGCGCTTATGCTCGTAGCCCTGCCCGACGTTCACCGATGAGGCCATGGGAAGTCCCAGGTCAGCGGATGCCGCCTGCTCGTAATAAGACGCCTGATTGGAGCCGACCAGTAACGTCACGACAAAGTCAGGATCCTCACTTTGAATGTCCTGAATGGTCTGCGAGAACTGTGAGACATCCAGCGGAATGAAATCCTCACCGACGATTTCGCCGCCTTCCTCCTCTACGATCTGGCGCACCCACTCCGCCGAAATCTGGCCAAAGTTATAGTCCGCGGCGATCGTATAAACGTTAGAGCCATACTTCTCCATCATCCAGGGAATCAGGGTCGAGAACTGCTGCTCGGGGACCGCGCCGGTGACGATCATGTTGGCGTCGCACACGCCGCCTTCATACTGGTTGTTGTAGAACGCCAAGCCATCGAACTGGTTGACGATGGGTCGGTACGCTTCCCGTGATGACGATGCAAACCCCGCGAAAACGGTATCCACCTGATCACGCTGCAGGACCCGGCGCATCAACTCCTGATAACGGCGATCATCCGACTGCGTATCGTAAACGACCAGTTCCACTTCGCGACCCGCAATACCGCCCGCCTCGTTTATTTCCTCGGCCGCTAATTCAATAGCATCCACTTTAGCCTGCGTCACCGCCGCAAAGTTGCCGGACTGGTCCTCAAGCACACCGATCTGGATGGGATCATCCGCCGAAGCGCTGCTCACGAACGTGCCCGCTAACAACGTTGTTAAGGTTGCCGTTTTCTGAAGTGTTGAGTATTTCATTTGTATACCCCTGATGTAGTTTTACTTTTTCCTTCCTCGCCGTCCTGCAGCAAAACAGCTCCCTAGTCGCCTCTGCTGAAAAGGAGAAACGACGTTTTGCTCTTAAAATCTGATTGCGCTATGCCACTTCGATTGATCGCTACGCATCCGCTACAGATAGCGGTTCAACCGGGTTTCCCTGAGATGATGAATGGCGTCGAAATCCTGCTTCAGTGCCGCCACCGCAATCTCACCCGACACGAGCATGGCCGCCAGATCCTCAAGGGATAGCCGCCGGTTCATGCTCGCCGACCGCAACAGGGCAAAGGCGTCATTGACCGAAACCCTCATGTCCTCCATAAGCTTGATCGCCGCCGTGCAGACGACCTGGCGAGCGCGCACCTGCTGTTCCAGCCGCTCCAGCTTTTGCGCCGTCTCACAGCACTCGTTGAACGTTTGGTAAGCGATGATCAGGCTCGCGAGAATACCGGCCTTGCGTAGCGGCTTGGTCAGATAGCCGCACACGCGGCGTTCGATAAACCAATTCACCGAACCCGGCGCATCCGACCCGATCAGGGCAATCGCCGGCCCCTGGACGCTGTCGATCATGCGCGTGATGCTGCCAAACTGGCGGCCCAACTCATCGTCGAAGAACACCAGGTCGAACGGCCTTTCGGCCACCGCCTCATCGTGCTTGTCATGAGCGACCGGAGTGACACCCAGCTCCACCAGGAATTGCGTCAGCACCGCTCGGTCCTTTTCGGCGGCACACACGATCAACGCACGGTGGCCCCTGAAATTGCGTCGTGTGGTAACCGTCATCGCACAATCCTCAAGCCAAGGGTGTTCTGGGCACTGGGTGTTTCCTGCTGAGCTGAGCCTGCACCGCATGCTTCCGCCCAAACGAGATAAGGATCTGGGCGAACGGGTGCTTTTGCTTCTGAAATCACCTCAAACGTTGCGTCTTCACGGGATATTCCCAGCCGGACGGTCAAGTAACTGTGATTGCTCTCAGGATCGACATGGACCCTTCCCTGAGGGGCCTGGAATGACGTCTCATGCAGGGCGTTTTTCACCCGGTCGATATCAACCGAATCGGCGCCAGCCAAGGCAAGGGCAAGCAGGTGGACGGTGTTGTAGGACGCCTCGGCATCGGCGCTGGGTAGGGCATCATGGCCGAAGCGTTGGCGGTAATTTGTGACGAACTGCTCATTCACCGCCGTCTTGATGGTCGAGAAGTAAACGCTCGAGGCGAGGTGCCCGCCGCACGCCCGGGGCCCGATCTGGGCAAGTTCCGGCTCGCAAAGCGTGCAGCTACCAACCACGGTTTTTTGCAGGGCGGCGTTCTCGTCACGCGCCTTGGCAAACGCGCGGTAGAACGCATAGCTGGATTCACCAATCAGCATGTTCATGATGAAAGCAGGACGCTTTTCGTGAATCTCTTCGATGATACGGGCCACATCAAGATCGCCGACCTGCAGGTAGCGCTCGGCGATCATCTTGCCGCCATGCGCCTTGGTCAGCTCGCGGATGATGCGACCGTTTTCCCACGCCCAAACGTAGTTGGAGCCCACGAAGTAGACATCACGGGTGATATGGGCGAGCACATGATCCATCAGCGGCAGCACATGCTGGTTCTGAACGGCGCCGGTATAGATAACGTTGTTGTTGGTCTCAAACCCTTCGTAATGCGACGGATACCAAAGCAAGCCATCGTATTTCTCGAAAATCGGGATGACTTCCTTGCGGCTGGAAGACGTATAGCAACCAATCACATGCTTCACGCCCTCATGGCGCAGCAGGCTGCGCACGTGGGTGCCGTAGGCAGCGTTGTCACCGGCCGGCTCGCATGCAATGGGTACCAGTTCAAAGGGAAAGCGCGCGTCCTGATTGACCTCCTCCAGCGCCAGCATCGCCCCATCGCGCATCGAGCGGCCAACGGTGGCATAGGGGCCTTGGGTGGAGAAAAGTATGCCAACCGGAATACGACTGTTCATTGAACGAGCTTCCTGTTTGCGGACATAAAAAAAGGGCTCACAACGTAACCTGACGGTAACGATGGGAGCCCTATTGCTCTGTGCCCTTTCGGCGTATGCCGACGCACAATATGTCTAGTACAGAATTTAGATTGTGACCCTTTTACGACTTTGTCAATCCAGTCACGCTATTTTTAGTCGAAGAACACAATCTAAACGCCTGCCCCAATAATCTAGCAACAAGCGTGCCAACTGAACAACACCCACCCCAGCCACATTCCGGCACGCGTCAAGAGCAGACAATGCCACTTTTTGATTCAAAAATTCGCATTGGCGCCCCTTCGGAGTGCAAGCAAGGTTTCCGTAGGAGCGCAATTCATTGCGCGATCAGCAATGATCAAGCCACCGAAGCTTATCGCCCGACGAAGTCGAGCTCCTACAAGGGTGGGTGCATCCAGCAGGTTTTGTAGGAGCTCAACTTGT
>Ga0008837_100139_pt1 | contig 113796 bp, 105 predicted proteins | sample HotLakConsUCCSLE_FD_65500 | JGI IMG/M metagenome (GOLD analysis project Ga0008837, IMG submission 65500) | Hypersaline microbial mat communities from Hot Lake, Washington, USA - Hot Lake Consortium UCC-SLE | ecosystem: Environmental > Aquatic > Non-marine Saline and Alkaline > Hypersaline >...
TCGCTTGTTTATGCAGTTTGATGTCCATAGGCCTGCTCCTGGATGAATTGCTGTAGAAGCTCTCGAGCGGCCAATAGAGGATAACTTCTATAGCTCATTTGATCATCAGGGACCCTACAATTAAGAAAGCGGCCTACGGGCCGTTTTCTTGTGTCTATCCGCCTATTGCGCCGGGGCCGTTAGCCAAGCAAGCTGCCGGTAGGTTTATTCAAGGAGACCATGATGCAACTCTACCTGAACGCGACATCCCCCTACGCCCGGGTAGCGCGTATCTGCCTTTACGAGAAACAGCTGATCGAGCGCACCGAGCTGTGCTGGTGTGATCCCTGGGCGGCTGACAGTGAGCTATTACAGGTGACCCCGCTTAGCCGCATTCCTACGCTGGTGACCGAGGAAGGTGACGTTCTCACCGAGTCGCTGTTGATCGCCCAGTATCTGGATGCCGTGGGGGAAGGGCCCTCTTTGTTGCCGGGCAACGCATTGGCGGACACTCTGTCCATTGCCGGGCTGGGGCAGGGCTTGATGGATGCGGCGTTTAACGTGGTGATCGGCCGTAAACACGGCGGCAGCGAGGTGGATCTGACGCTGCTGGGTAGCCGTCGTTTAAAGGCGATCGAGCGCACGCTGGTCACGCTCAATGCGCATCCCAGCGTGCTGGCGGGTAAAACCGAACGCACGCTGGGCGCGATTGTGGTCGCCGTGGCGCTGGCCTATATCAGCTTCAGGCTGCCGGCATTTGACTGGCCCAACCGCTTCCCGGCGCTGGACGCCTGGTACAGCGAGGTCGTCGAAAGCGAGAGCTTTGCCCTGACGACCTTCGCATAGCGCGGGTTAATCGCGGCGCTGGTAGATGAGATCCCACACGCCGTGGCCGAGTTTTTCGCCGCGGGCCTCGAACTTGGTCAGCGGGCGGAAATCGGGGCGTGGCACGTAAGGCGCCGTCGCAGCGTCGGCGGTGTTGGTATAGCCTGGCGCGGCGTCCATCACCTCGGCCATCCACGCGGCGTAGGCCTCCCAGTCGGTGGCCATGTGCAGCGTACCGCCGGGCGTTAGGCGCGTGCGGATCAGCTCCACAAAGGCGGGCTGAACGATACGCCGCTTGTGATGCTTCTTTTTCGGCCAGGGGTCGGGGAAGAACAGCTGCAGCGTGGTGAGCGACGCTTCCGGCAGGCACTGCTCGAGCACCGCCAGGGCATCCTCGCGATACACCCGCAGGTTGGTTAGGCCGCGCTTGTCGGCCTCGTCGAGCAGCTTGCCCACGCCGGGGGCGTGAACCTCGATGCCGATAAAGTCGGTATCCGGGTGGCGCTCGGCCTGTTCGATCAGCGAGTTGCCCATGCCAAAGCCAATCTCGGCGACGCGCGGTGCCTGTCGGCCAAACAGGGCGTCCAGGTCCTGACGACCGTCGGCAATGGTGAGCCCGAAGCGCGGCCATACCTCTTCCAGGCCACGGGTCTGTGCCTGGGTGGTGCGCCCGGCGCGAATCACGTAGCTTTTGATACCCCGGCGATGGAGCGGTGCGTCGGCGCTTTCGGGGCCCGTGGTGGCAACCTCGGCGATGTCGGGCGCGGTGTCTTTCGTATCGGTCATGGTGTCTCTGTATCAGCCGTTAATCCGGCCTGCAAAAGGCGAAGAAGGGTCAGCGCTCTGGCGGCGCGCCATGCGCCCCGCCAGGAAGGCATCGCGGCCGGCTTCAACGGCGAGCTTCATGGCGTTGGCCATGCGCAGCGGTTCGCGTGCGTGGGCGATCGCGCTATTGAGCAGCACGCCGTCACAGCCCAGTTCCATGGCCATGGCGGCATCCGAAGCGGTGCCAATGCCCGCATCCACCAGCACGGGTACGCGGCTCTGCTCGACGATCAGGCGCACGTTGTAGGGGTTTTGAATGCCGTGGCCTGAACCAATCAGCGAGCCCAGCGGCATGATGGCGCAGCAGCCCATGGCCTCAAGCTCGCGTGCCACAATAGGATCGTCGCTGGTGTAGACCATGACGTCGAAGCCGTCGGCGAGCAGCGTTTCGGCGGCCTTGAGCGTTTCGACCACGTTCGGGTAGAGCGTGGTCTCGTCACCCAGCACTTCCAGCTTGACCAGGTTGTGGCCGTCGAGCAGCTCGCGCGCCAGGCGGCAGGTGCGAACCGCATCCTTGGCGGTATAGCAGCCCGCCGTGTTGGGCAGCAGGGTATAGCGCTTGGGCGAAATCACATCCAGCAGGTTGGGCGCCTCGGCGTCCTGGCCCAGGTTGGTGCGGCGCACCGCAAAGGTGACGATCTCGGCGCCGCTTTGCTCGATGGCGGCGCCGGTTTCGGTAAAGTCTTTGTATTTGCCGGTGCCGACCAGCAGACGCGAGCGGAAGTCGCGCCCGGCAACGGTAAAGGGTGTATCGGTCAGTGGCGTCATAGCAATTCCTTGATAAAGCACAAGCGATATAGCGGGCCTAGCCGCCGCCGATGGCGTGGACGACCTCGACCTGGTCGCCACTGGCTAACGGGGTGTCGGCAAGCTGGCTCTTGGGCACGATCTGCTCGTTGATTTCCACGGCGATGCGGCGTCCCCCAAGGCCGAGCTGTTCCACGAGATCAGCGGCTGTCGCCCCCGCCTCGAGTGAGTGCGGATCACCGTTGAGCGTAAGCTGTATCGACTCGTTTGAGGTAGACATAAACTGGGCGCGTTCCATGGTGTGGCAACAAAAACGTGTGGCATCTAATGCCTTCTATTGTAGCGGTTTCGCAACGCACAAGGTATGTGGCAAGGTCAAAACGCCACGCTAAAAGCCCGTCAAACCGATCAAGGAGAGTAATGTGCAGCGAACAGACACGCCCTGGTGGTGTTGGGTAGCGCTTTCAGGGGCGCTGATGGTCATGCTCGGCGCCTACGCGGCCCATGGCCTGGAGGCACGCGCCAGCGCCGAATTGGTCAGCGCGGTGGAAACCGGCGTGCGCTACCAGGCCTGGCATACCCTGGCCATGCTGGCGGTACTGGTCTGGCGAAGCAGCCGTCCACTGGCCGGGCAGCGCTGGGTACTGGCGCTATGGGCGCTGGGCATTGCCGGATTTTCGGGCTCGCTCTACCTGATGGCGTTGGCGGGCCTTAACCTTGGCATCGTGACGCCCATCGGCGGGCTGCTGCTCATAGCAGGCTGGCTGGCGCTGGGGGTAGTGGCGCTGCTATCGCAGCGCCGTCATGCGTAGTCGTAACGCGTTGCCAATCACGCTTACCGAAGACAGCGACATTGCGGCGGCGGCAATAATCGGCGACAACAGAATACCGGTAAAGGGGTACAGAATCCCCGCGGCAATGGGTACGCCCGCCGCGTTGTAGGCAAAGGCAAAAAACAGATTCTGGCGAATATTGCGCATAGTGGCTTTAGAGAGCTGGTGCGCGGTGGCTATGCCGGTAAGATCGCCCCTTAATAGCGTGACCCCGGCGCTTTCTATCGCTACATCGGTGCCGGTTCCCATGGCAATGCCGACATCGGCCGTCGCGAGCGCGGGGGCGTCGTTCACGCCGTCGCCCGCCATGACCACGATACGGCCTTCATCGCGCAGCCGCTGAATCACTCGGCCTTTATCTTCCGGCAGCACTTCGGCCTCAACCTCGTCAATGCCCAGCCGCCGCGCCACGGCCTCGGCAGAGGTCCTGTTATCGCCCGTCAGCATGACCACGCGAATGCCGTCGGCCTGTAGCGACTGGATGGCCTCTTCGGTGGTTTCCTTCACAGGATCGGCGATGGCTAGAAGTCCCGCTAATCGCCCGTCGACACTGGCAAAAATGACTGTGGCACCGTCGCCTCGTAATTGATCGGCGTGGGCGTCCTGAGAGCGGGTGTCAACGCCTTCGCTCTCCATCAACAACCGGTTGCCAAGAGCCACCCGCTTGCCATCAACCTGGCCGATCACGCCCTTGCCGTTGGGGGCTTCGAAGTCTGATGCTTCGGCTAATTTAACCTCTGCCTGCTTGGCCTTCTCAACGATCGCATGGGCGAGAGGGTGTTCGCTGCCGCGCTCAAGGCTAGCTGCCAGGCGCAGCAGCTCTGCTTCAGCGATGCCTTCGGTGGTCACCAGTTCGGTCACCCGCGGCTTGCCTTCGGTTAGCGTGCCGGTTTTGTCGACGACGACGGTGTCGACCTTTTCCAAGCGCTCCAATGCTTCGGCGTCGCGAATCAACACGCCTAACTGGGCACCGCGTCCCACGCCCACCATAATCGACATGGGGGTGGCGAGCCCCAGCGCACAGGGGCAGGCAATAATTAGAACGCTAACCGCCGCAATGAGCCCGAATGCCATCGGCGGTGCTGGACCCCACACCGACCAGGCAATGAAAGCCACTATGGCAATGAGAATAACGACAGGCACAAAGACACCAGCGACTTTGTCGGCAAGCCCTTGAATCGGAGCGCGGCTGCGCTGTGCACTGGCGACCATTTGCACAATTTGCGACAGCATGGTGTCGCGGCCGACCTTGTCGGCGCGCATGACAAAGGATCCTTGGCCGTTGATGCTGCCGCCAATAACGCTATCGCCTGCTGCTTTTTTCACCGCCAGCGGCTCGCCGGTGACCATGGATTCATCGATATTCGAGCGGCCTTCCAGCACTTCGCCGTCCAAGGGCACTTTGTCACCCGGGCGCACCCGCAGCCGGTCCCCCACCTGAACGTTGTCGAGAGACACATCCTCTTCATTGCCCTGCTCGTCTAACCGGCGTGCCGTAGCGGGGGCCAGGTCGAGTAAGGCACGGATTGCCCCAGAGGTTTTTTCGCGAGCGCGTAGCTCCAATACTTGCCCAAGCAATACCAGAACGACGATGACCGCCGCCGCCTCAAAATAAACCGCGACCGAACCGTCGGCTTGGCGAAAGGTATCGGGAAAAATGCCGGGGACAAGGGTAGCCAGCAAACTGTAGATCAGTGCGGCCCCGGTGCCGATGGCGATCAGTGTGAACATGTTGAGACTGCGCCGCACAATAGAGCGCCATCCGCGCACAAAGAACGGCCAACCTGCCCAGCCAACCACCGGTGTTGCCAGTACCAGTTGAACCCAGTTGGAGGTTTGCTGGGAAATGAGGTGGCTAAGCCCAATCAGGTGGCCGCCCATTTCCAGCACAAGCACGGGCAGGGCGAGCGCCAGCCCAATCCAGAAACGCCGGGTCATATCTCTGAGCTCGTCCGACGGTCCGTCGTCGGCAGACACGGTCTCGGGTTCCAGTGCCATGCCGCAAATGGGGCAGTCGCCAGGGCCTTGCTGACGAATTTCTGGGTGCATCGGGCAGGTATACATAGTGCCCGGCGGTGCAGGCGCTGCCGAGGGTGCGCGTTCGCTTAGGTACGCCTCAGGTTCGGCAACAAACTTTTCCTGGCATTTTTGTGAACAGAAGTACCAGGTTTTGCCCTGATGACTAGCGCGGTGGTGGGTCGCGTGGGGATCAACCTCCATGCCGCAAACCGGATCTTTTACCTTGTTATCGGTGTAGGCATCAGACATCACTCATTCTCCCCGTTTGGCGAGAGAGCCGCATGGCTTCGTGCTCTTCCAGCGCCAACAGTGCGTCTACCAGTTCTTTGGCCTCAGGGATTTCCGCTTTACCGGCTAGTATCCGATATAGGCTGATGGTTTGTTCATGTAGATCAAATACTTCACGGCAAATTTCATCAAAACTAAGCGTTGCATAGGGAGCGTCGCAGGTGCGGTGCGTTTTGATGGGCTGATGCTCTAGATAATCATAAACATAAGTTTTCAATGCCTTTGTGTCAGCACGTTCCTCAAAGCCCGCGACCACGCGCTGCATCTCGGCTTCGTGGGAAGCAAGGTAATTGAGCAGCATGCGGGCGCGCTCTTCTTCGTGTTCGTTGGCACAATGGGCAAGGCAGTCAGCAAGATGTTGGTGTAGCTGGCGCGTCCAGTCGATCAACTCGCCAAAGGTTTTAATGTCCATGTATTAGCTCCTATGCCGCCCAGTCAGGAATTAGTCAGGTCTCATTGTTTAGCTTGTAAGACTCACCTGAACGCAACCTGAATATCACCCGATGAAAACATGACCTCGATCAAGCGTTATGCGAATAGGATGGGCTCACCCGATCAGCATGCGCAGCGGCATCCACAGGCCCATGGCCATCATGACCAGATTTTCGGTCAGCGACACAAAGCCCAACGGGACGTTGCTGTTGCCGCCCACGCAGGCGCACTTGAGCTCGCGCTTGTCGATGTAGACCGCCTTGAACACCGATATCGCCCCGACGGTGCCGACAAACAGCGCGAGCGGCGCGGCCAGCCAGATCAGTGTGCCCGCCAGCATCAGCAGACCCGCCAGCGTTTCGGCGTAGGGGTATACGTAGCTGTAGGGCACATAGCGCTGGGCGAGCAGGTCATAGTTGAGAAACATGCTGCTGAAGCTTTCCACGTCCTGCAGCTTTTGCAGGCCTAGTAGCACCATGGCTGTGGCGACGGCGTACTCCGGCATGCGTGCGGTCAGTAACGCGCCCTCGGCGGCCCAACTGATGGCCAGACCGATGCACAGCGCGGTGGCAAAGATGGCCAGCACCGGGCGATAGGTGGTCGCTTTGGCGTTAGGGACGCTCATCCCCAGATGCGCTCGCAGCTCCTCGTAGCCGCCGATACGTTCGTCACCCAGGTACACCTGAGGCGTTGTATCGACGTTTTCCCGCTGTTTGAAGGCGTCAATTTCTTCCCGCGAGGTCAGGGTGTTGTCGTCGACGTCAAAGCCCTTGCGCTTGAGCAGGTCAACGGTTTTCAAGCCGAACGGGCACAGGTGCTCCGCCGTTTTCATGCGGTATACCCGGGCAGTGGTGTGCGGGGTCGATGCCATGGTCAGCCTCCTTGTTGCGAACCGGCACAATACCTAATACTAGCCTAGAACCCGGTGTTGCCCTTAGGTCAAGTCGTTGGACAAGACTGCGGCTCAATGGTGATGTGAACCAGAGAGCTGCAGCGAGCTTGAATTCGCTGTTTGTAGGTAGCGGGTGATTCAGGGCTGTGCGCTACCAAGGAGACAATGGCGGCATGCAAGTTGGGGCCAATCGACCAGATATGCAGGTCGCTGATGCGTGTGTCGTCGATCTCAATGGCTTGGCGAACCTCCGCTTCCAGCTCACTGCGCTGTTGATCCAGCAACACCTGGGATGTGTCTTTTATTAGCTGCCACGCCCAGCGTGTGATGAGTATCGCGCCTACGATGCCCATGGCGGGATCCAGCCACTGCCAGCCTGCGTACTTACCTGCCAGCAGTGCGGCAATCGCCAGTAGCGATGTCAGCGCATCGGCCAGCACATGTAAGTAGGCGGACCGACGGTTGTGGTCGTGGTGTTCATGTGTATGGCCATGGTCATGTCCATGATCGCTGCCAAGTATCCAGGCCGAAATGCCGTTGACCAAGAGGCCGATAATCGCCACAAAAATGGCCCCGTTAAAGGAAATCGCTACGGGATTAATAAAGTGATCAATGCTCTCGATAACCATATAAAGCGCAAATACGGCCAGGAGAATTGCGCCTGTAAAGCCGCCCAGCGCATTCACCTTGCCAGTGCCGAAAGAGAAATTTTTATTGCCCGCGTTGCGCCGTGCATAGCGGTAAGCAAAAACGGCGATGCCCAACGCTACCGCGTGAGAGCCCATATGTAGCCCATCGGCAAGCAGGGCCATGGAACCGTAAACGATGCCCGCCAGGATTTCCCATACCATCATGGTCAGCGTCAGGCCTACGACGATAAGCGTGCGTGATTCGCCGGGCTGTTTTTCATCCTGGCCGAACACGTGGTCATGCTGCCATGCTTCAAGACGGCGTGGGTGCATTGGGCGTCCCTCTTTGCGGTGTCGTTATACTGCGTCAGGCATGCATGCGTGCACCGCCTAGCCGGGGATGCTAGGCTTTCTGCCGTGCTATTGCCAGCGATGGCGGTGGTGGTCAATGCGCCTAAGGATGCGCGCTGTTTTTCGTTTTAACGGTGGTGGCTTTTATGCTCTGTCATGTACGACATCGCCTTGGTTGCCTGGTATTACTGCTACTTGTAATTCAGGGGCTGGTCGTGTCTGGCGTGGGGGAAACGCTGGCCCATGGGCTGGAAACCGCCGCTGAAGCTAGCCATACGCACGGTGCTACTAGTCACCAATCCAGCAGCCACCATACAGAGGGGCGCGAGCAGTCAGCAGAGTACAGCCCTCTGCATTTTGACGGCGGTAGCCACTTCCATGAATCGGCAGATCGCCTGGCCATGAGCACGTTGCCCGAGCCGATACTTGCCGACTCCCTTCAGTTAGGCGAGCGGGGTGGCTCCCCGTTGCGCCGTATGTTCCGGCTGGAACGGCCTCCACGTTTATCAATCGCGGTATGACACACCGGTTGTCCGCCGGACAACCATGATTGATCAAAAATATGTGGAGGTTATATGTTGCCATCTATATGGGGTGGGGCGTTCGATGTGCCTGAAAAGGTGCGGCGGCGCTGTCTGCATGCCATAACGTTGTTGTTGGTGCTATTGAGCGCCAGTGGTGATGCCCTGGCCCATGCGGTCGCCGAAGGCGACAAGGGGTATATCCAGGAGATATACGGCGTTCACCTGATGTCATTTATGTACCTCGGTGCCAAACACATGGTGACGGGCTACGACCATCTGCTGTTTCTGCTAGGGGTGGTCTTTTTCCTCTACCGCATGCAGCACATTGCCATTTACGTCAGCCTTTTTGCTATTGGCCATTCCACCACCATGCTGCTGGGGGTGTACTTCGATATCGGCATCAACAGTTATCTCATCGATGCCATTATCGGGCTCTCGGTGGTGTACAAAGCGTTGGATAACCTGGGTGCCTACCAGCGGTGGTTTGGCTTTCAGCCCAACACCAAATGGGCAACGCTGATATTTGGATTTTTCCACGGTTTTGGACTGTCGACCAAAATCATCGAGTACGAGATTGCTCCCAACGGCCTACTGCTTAACCTGTTGGCCTTCAATGTGGGGGTGGAAATCGGCCAATTACTGGCCCTTAGCGCCATCCTTATCGTCATGGGATTCTGGCGACGCACGGATGGGTTCCTGCGCCACGCTTATACCGCCAACGTGGCCATGATGAGTGCTGGTTTCATGTTGGTGGGCTATCAATTGACCGGCCTGATGGTTTCCTAAGTCACGGAGTTTTTACATGTACAACACCGATATGCCTGGCCGCGCTGAGCTGCCTTCCACGGCCAAGTTGCTGCGCTCTACCGTGCTCGCTGCTGTTATTGCGGGTGCTTTACTGGTCACCGTTGTGTTGCCCTCGGAATATGCGATTGATCCCACTGGGGCAGGCCGTTTGTTGGGGCTGACCCAAATGGGTGAGATTAAGAATCAACTTGCGGAGGAAGCCGAGCGGGACCAGGCCAACGCCAATTCGACGCAAGCCCCCGAACAAACCTCCCAGCCTGCTGAGATACGCATCGTCACTGAGGCCAAGGAAAACACCGAACCCGCTACTGAGCAGGCGGCGTCAGCATCTACCGCTGATGACCAGCCGCAAGAGGTTCAGCCTGAAGCGAGCGACGACTTGGTGGATGCGTCATCTGCTGATGAGTCGTCAACGGAAAGCGAAGCATCGTCTGAGCCGACGTGGCGTGAAGAGGAAAGCTTCACGCTGGCTCCCGGCGAGGGCACCGAGTACAAGTTGACGATGGATGAGGGCGCTATCGCGACGTTTGCCTGGTCATCAGAGGGTGGACCGGTCAATTTTGATACTCACGGCGATGGCGGTGGTAATTCCATCAGCTACGAAAAAGGGCGTGGTGTTCCTGAGGATGAAGGGGAACTGGAAGCTGCCTTTACAGGCAACCATGGCTGGTTTTTCCGCAATCGTAATGATCAGGAGGTAACCGTTACGCTACGTGTCAACGGCGATTACGGTGAACTGAAACGTATGATGTAAGTGGTTAGCAATCAACGCCTCACCGTGCTGGTAAACGGTTGAGGCGTTGTTTTCGCTAAGATGAGCCCAGCAGCGGCGTGCGGGGCGCAGGCGAGACGGGCAAGATAAAGCCGCCCACTACCTGCATCATGGCGTCGGCGGTCTCGGACAGCTGCTCGGCCATGCTGTGGGAGTTATCCACCGCTTCGCGGGAAAGCTCAAGGGCGTTGTAGATCTCGTTGACGCTTTGCTCCAGCTCTTCAACGCCCTGATGCTGCTGCTGAACGGCGTTGTCCATATTGGTCAGTCGCATCGCCACCTGCTCGAAACTCTGCATCAGCGACTGGGTGGTCTCCGCGAGGGTGGACGTCTGGTTGACGCCCAGGGAAACCTGGTCGGTCGTGTCAGCGATGGTTTGTCGAATCCGCGACGCGGTATGCTGGGTATTTTTCGACAGCGTACGCACTTCGTTGGCCACGACCGCGAATCCCCGCCCGTGCTCACCGGCGCGCGCGGCTTCCACTGACGCGTTAAGCGCGAGCAGGTTGGTCTGGAAAGTGATGTTATCGATTTCGCTGAGCATGTCGTGAATCTTGCCCGCGTGCTGTTTGAGTCGCTGCATCATTTCGCGCATTTCTTCGACCTGCACACCGTTCTGGCGTGCGATCTCTCCGGCATGACTGGCCAGCTGACGAATGTGCTGAGATTCTTCCGCGGTTTCACGGGTCGTGGCGGCAAGCTCAGCGGTGCTCGTGGAGATGCGCTCGGTCTGGCTGCTGTTGCGCGCCGTTTGCGTGCGCAGCTGTTCCTGGGCAGCGAACAGCTGCTGACTGTAATCGGCGACGTGGCTCGCGGCGGTCTGTGTTTTGCGCAGGCTTCCGGCGACTTGATCGCGCATGCTGACCACCGCGGCGACGGCGGGAAGCTGCTGCTCTTGATCACTGAAGCCCATATCCAAATGACCGCCGCCCGCCGCCACGGCAAAGCGCGTCACATGCAGGCCTTCCTTGACCATGCTCTCCAGCACCTTGGCCAGATAGCCGAGAATGATGACCTGAACCACCACGGCACCGCCGTGCATTAGCAGGCAGTAGACCAAGGCGGCGGCGCCATGGCTGGTCTCACCGCTGGTCATGCTGCCCATATCGCCCATGCTGGTGTAGAGCTGGACAACGCCTTGGTATTGGAGCCAGGTGAATAACGCGTGATGAAGCGCAATCGTCAGGCCGCCAAACGCGATGACCCGCCAATCGCTGTAGAGAATCAGAACCGAGAGCAGGATAAAGATACTGAAGTGGGCCTCGATCACCCCACCGCTTTGTTCGATCAATACGCCGGCCCATGCCATCATGACGGCGGCTTTGACGAAGCCGTTGATGATATGACCGTGCCATTGGTGCTGGACGAGATAGGTCAGCGGGAGTGTTATCACCGCTGCGATCACCGCCAGCCACAGCGTTTGCGTGAAGATACCGACGACCAGGCACAGAAAGGCGACGAAGCCCAACGGCAGCCACATCAGCCGATCAGTGCGTGCAATATGGTTTGAAAAGGATGCATCTGACATTGTTATTGTATCCTTGCGTTTCAGGGAGGCATGACAGGGGATAAGTACTTTATCGACGCACTTTGAAATAACTTTAAAAAACCAATTAATAACATTTTGTTATATAAATGTGCGATTATTGATACTCAAGTTATATTTTTATATGGTCCTGTATAGCATTTGATAAGATTTCTGGCGGGACGGGGCGCCCAAACAGGAACCCTTGGTAAATACGGCACCCCAGGTCGGCAAGTACCATGCGCTGGTCTTCGGTTTCCACGCCTTCGGCAATGACACCCAGGCCCAGGCTCTCGGCGAGCGCCACGATGGTGGCCGCTATCGGGGTGGCCTGCATGTCCCGGGTTAAATCCCTGACGAAGGTAATGTCGATTTTCAGCGTATCCAGCGGTAACAGCTTGAGGTAGGCAAGGGAGGAATAGCCGGTGCCGAAATCATCCAGCGCAAAGCTGACTCCTCTTTGCTGTAGCTGCTGCATTTTGTGGATGGTGCCATCGGGGTCGCTCAGCAGTAGCGATTCGGTAAGCTCCAGCGTCAATCGCTCAGCGGGCGCATCATACTGCTTGATGACCGCCAACACCTGGTCGGCAAAATCGGGCTGCTGAAACTGGCGAATACTGACGTTCAACGACAGTTTTAAATGGCGAAAGGCGGGTTGATGGCGCCACTCTCCCAGCAGGCGGCAGCCCTCCTTCAATACCCAATCCCCGAGCGGCAGAATAAGTCCCGTTTCTTCGGCCACGGGAATAAAGCGGCCGGGTGAAATCATGCCGCGTTCCGGGTGCTGCCAGCGTACAAGCGCCTCGGCGCCGATCACCTGCCGATGGAGGTCTACCTGCGGCTGTAGATAGAGGCACAGTTCGTCGTGGTCAATGGCGTATTTCAGCTCGCGCTCAAGGGTCAGGCGCTCTTCCAGTTCATCTTCTTGCGCCTGCTGAAAGAACTGAGGCTTTCCATCCCGCTGGCGCTTGGCTTCCAGCAGCGCCAGGCCCGCCCGCTTGAACAGCTGAGCGGCCGGTGCGCTTTCCTGAGAGCGGAAAACGAGCATCCCCACGTTGAGTCGGCAGGGATAGGTGTGGCCCTGAAGTAAATAGTCAGCCGTCAGCGCGGTGATGATGGCGTTGATGCGCTGCTGCGTTTCGCGCTCGCCACCGGCGCAGTCGCGGGCGGCAAGCTCGCCGACCAGCGCGAATTCGTTGCCATCCAGGCGTGCTACGTATAGTCCTGCTCCTGACCATTGGTGCAGTCGCCTGCCCAGCTGACGCAGCAGTTCGTCGCCAATGTCCTGGCCCAGACTGTCATTGAGCACCTTGAAGCGGTCAATATCGAGCAGCGCCAGAAAGGCATGCGCGTCGGGTGAGGCGGGGTGTTGGGCGAACGTGGCTAAGTGTTCCTGCAGCGCCCGGCGGTTGGGGAGCTCCGTGAGCATGTCATGGTAGGCGAGGTAGCCAATGCGCTGCTGGTCGCGCTGCTCTTTTGAGCGGTCGCTTAAGAGCGCGACATAATCGCGGTCGTCGCTATTCGCATAGGTGACCCGGCTGACGTTCAGCCACGCCGGGAACCCGCTACCATCCGCCCGCAGGGCAGTGATCATCCCGCCCCACTGGCCTTTTTCATCCAATGCCTCGCGGATGTGCTGACTCAGCGTCTGGCTATTCTCGGCGTAGGCAAGCTGTGATACCGAAAGCCCCATCAATTGATCCGAACGCAGCCCTACCTGGCGTTCAAACGCCGCGTTGCACAGGCGAATACGGGCCTGCTCGTCCAGCAGGATCACGCAATCCTGAAGCGAGGAGACGACTTCCAGCAGTCGGGTGTGGGTCATGCGTTCATGGCGTTCGCTGGCCTGAAGCCGCCGTTGCACGCGGGTCGCGATCAAGGCGAGCAGGGCGGTCATTACCGCCACACCGCTGATCAGGTAGATAAGCCAGTGAGAGGCGGGTGATGAAGACGGGGTGTTGGCGGCCTCCGGCAAGGGTAAAAACCAGGCGGCCTGCATGGCGACATAATGCATGCCGCATACCGCAATGGAAACGCACAGGGCGGCAATGAAGGCGCAGGTTCGGGAGCGTTGCATGCCCCACTCATGCTGGCAGAGGCGGTAGGCGTAGACGCTCAGCATCCCCAAGCCGATCGCCACGAGCAGCGACACCAGGAAAAGGCCCAGGGCGTGATACAGCTCGGCGGGCGCCCGCATCGCGGCCATGCCGCTATAGTGCATTACCCCGATACCCAGCCCAAGACTTAGCCCGGCCAGCATCAGGGCGCGATGTGAAGGGGCATCGCGGGCAAGTACCCGCATGGCAATAAAGCTGCCCAGAATGGCGGGAATGATCGAGAGTAAGGTGGGCACCGGTGCGTGGCTGACCTGAAAATCCAGCCGGTAGGCATGCATGCCGATAAAATGCATGCTCCAAACGCCCAGCCCCATGGCACTGGCCCCTGCCCAGAGCCAGGCACGCCGCCACGCCGGGTGTGAGCCTTTGCTCACCAGCTTGATGATATCCAATCCCGCGTAGGATGCCGCCAGCGCCACCAGCCATGAGAGCAATACCAGCGAGGCGGCGTGCTCCCCCTGAATGGCATTCAAGGATTGAGGATCGGGCAAGATATTGAATGGCATCTAAATACGATCAACCCATTATGTATTGTAAAAATCAGCTGTACTGGCAGTAACGCTGGCGTGGTGATGGGTCGCTGGGGCGATGGGCAAAAAATTGCCCGATTAACGCCACTGGAGACTAACATGAATAACGCCCCAGCGGCGTCGTTACACCGTTGGGGCGTCAGAGAAGGCGGTTCAACGCAGGGGGTTGACGGCGGGGTCAGAACATCAGCTTGACGCCCGCGACGACGCCGGTGTCTTCGGTGCTGTCGCCGCTGGCGCGGGACAGGTCGGCGGTGTCGCCGTATTCTTTCTCCCAGTAGGCACCCACGTAAGGGGCGATCCGGCGGGTCACTTCGTAGCCTAGACGTAGCCCGGCGCGAACCGAGTTAAGCCCTTCGCCGACGCCAAATTCTTCCACCTCACTGGCGGCCACGGCAATTTCCGTACGCGGCTGCAGATAAAGCCGTTGGGTCAGGCGTAAATCGTATTCGCCTTCAAAACTTGCCGCCACGTCACCCTCATCGCTGACTTGCATGGCCAGGTCGGTTTCAATGCCGTAGGGCATTACGCCTTGCAGGCCCACCACCCCGTAGGTGCGTTCGGCATGGTCATCAGAAAATACGCCGCCCTGGTAGCCAACACCGCCCTGTAACTCCCAAAAGTCCGCAACCAGGCGGCTATACAGGAGTTCAAGAGACTCAAACTCGGCGTCTTCGCCGTCACCCTGGACGTTCTCGCCTTCTGATTTGAGGTACACGCGATTGATATCGCCGCCGTACCAGCCTTGGAAGTCCCATACCACCGCCTCTGGGCCCTTGTCGGGTACGGTGTATTCCAGTCGGTCGAACAGACCCATGCCCATGTTGTGTTCCTGCATGGGCGCGGGCCAGTCATCCGGGGCGTCGTAGCCGTCTTCGGCGTGTGCTGTGGCGGCGGCCAAGGCCAGCAATGCGCTGGCAAAGGTTACGTAGCGTTTGGCGTTCATATGGCCTCCTTAAGAAACTTGCACAACGCGGAACATGCCAGCGTCCATGTGGTAGAGAAGGTGACAGTGGAAGGCCCAACTGCCCTCGGCATCCGCGGTGATCAGCGCTGACACCCGCTCGCCGGGCTTGACGTTCAAGGTGTGCTTGCGCGGAATCAGCTCGCCTTGGCCGTTTTCCAGTTCCATCCACATGCCGTGCAGGTGGATGGGGTGCTCCATCATGGTGTCGTTGACCAGGATTAGGCGCAGGCGCTCGTCCTTTTCAAAGTGAATAGGGCCGTCTACTTCGCTGAATTTTTGGCCGTCGAACGACCACATGTAGCGCTCCATGTTGCCGGTCAAATGCAGTTCCAGCTCGCGGCCGGGCTCGCGGCGGTCGGGCCAGGGCGTAAAGGCTTTTAAGTCGCGGTAGACCAGCACGCGGCGCTCGTCGGGGTCGATGCCAATACCCGCCTGGTCGTAGCGCGAGCCAGGCTGGGCTTCGCCAGCCACCAGCATGCCGTTGTCGCGGGTCTTGGCGCTTTCTTTCTCCATCCCGCTGCTGCCGTGGTCCATGTCACCGTGGTCCATGTCCTCCATGTCACTGTCCGACATATTGGAGTGGTCCATGCCCTCCATGTCACTGTCTGACATATTGGAGTGGTCCATGCCCTCCATGTCACTGTCCGACATGTTGGAGTGGTCCATACCCTCCATGTCGCCGTGATCCATGCCGTGAGCACCCATGGCCTCCATGCCACGGTCGGCAATCTGGCGGCGCTCCGGAATCTCCGCCTGCATGCCTTCGCGAGGGGCGAGAGTGGCGCGGGCGTAGCCGCTGCGATCCATGGATTCGGCGAAAATCGTATACGCCTGATCGTCTTCAGGTGACACCAGAACGTCGTAAGTCTCGGCAACCCCGATGCGAAATTCATCCACGGGCACCGGTTGAACTGGCTGCCCGTCGGCGGCCACCACGGTCATTTTCAGCCCGGGAATACGCACGTCGAAGTAGGACATGGCCGATCCGTTAATCACCCGCAGCCTTACGCGCTCGCCTGGCTTGAACAGCGCGCTCCAGTTTTCCTCGGGGGAGTGACCGTTGAGCAGATAGGTATAAGTGCTGCCGGTAACGTCGGCAATATCCCGCGAACTCATGCGCATCTTGGCCCACATGCCGCGCATTTCGGCAGTCTGAGACAAGCCGTTTTGGCGAACGTCGGCGAAGAAATCGGCCACCGTGCGTTCCTGGAAGTTGTAATAGCCCTCCATGGTTTTCAGGTTACGAAACACCGCCATGGGATCTTCGAACGTCCAGTCGGTAAGCAACAACACGTGCTCGCGGTCGTAACGGAAGGGTTCGCGTTCGGCGGCGTCAATAATCAACGGCCCGGCGTGGCCAAGCTGTTCCTGCATGCCAGAATGGCTGTGGTACCAGTAGGTGCCGTTTTGGCGCACCGGGAAGCGGTAGGTAAAGGTTTCGCCGGGCTCGATACCAGCAAAGCTGACTCCCGGCACGCCATCCATCCCTGCAGGTAGAATTAGCCCGTGCCAGTGAATCGAGGTGGGCTCATCTAGCAGGTTGGTAACGCGCAGTACCGCGTCCTGGCCTTCTTTCAGGCGTAAGAGGGGACCCGGGCTGGTGCCGTTAATGCTGAAGGCGCTAGCGGTCTTGCCGTCAATCGGGAGACTTTCACGGCGGATGGCCAGCGCTATCTCAGGCCCTTCTTCAACGCCTTTGGAATAGACGTTGGAGCGGCCCCAGGGGGTGGCCCAGGCGGGGCTCATGCCCAGGGCGGCAGCCGAACCCAGCCCCAACGCCGCGCTGCCTTTCAGCACCTGGCGGCGTGAAAGCGGGTGACGGATAATGGTCGAACGCGACATATGAAACTCCCCTCAATGATCAATAGCCTCATCATGGGGGAGTAAGCTGAATCAAGGCTGAAAAACCGTCAGGAGGGCTTAACGTCCGGCAATGGCAGGCGGGTAACGATCCGCAGGCCGCCTAGCGGGCTGCGCTCGAACCGGCAGTGGCCAGCGTAACGCACCACCAATTGCTCCAGGATGGCAAGTCCCAGACCGTAGCCGGGGTGGCGCTCATCCAGCCGCGTGCCGCGCTCGCCGAGGCGTGCCATGTCTTGGTCGGCAACGCCGGGGCCGTCATCATCGATTGTCAGGGTCAGTGCTTCAGAGGTGGCGCTTACGTGGCATCGCACCTCGCTGGCGGCCCATTTGCCGGCATTATCCAGCACAATGCCCAGCATCTCAGCGTAATCGTGAACGTCGATGGGTACCTGCTCGCGGTCGTTGAGCGACGTTGTCAGGGCGAACGAGGGCTGCGGGTAGAGGCTACGAAACATGTCCATCAGCCGTTGACTGTCACGCGTCAGGTGCGTCATGTGTCCCGCATGGGGACCGGCAATGCGCGCGCGACGCAGTTCGGCATCCAACTGGGCGTTGATGTCCTCGATGCGCATCAGTAGCTTGCGGCGGCGTTCGTCGTCTATGGGTCGGCCACCTCTGAGCACCTGGGTGATTGCTGCCAGCGGGGTTTTGAGGGCATGGGAAAGGTTAGCGACCGACTCCCGCGAGCGCTGCAGGCGCAGGTCGATATCGTCCATGAAGCGATTGAGCTGGGCGACGAGGGCGTCAAGTTCGGCGGGGGCGGTGAGTGATAGGCGCTGGCGCTCGCCTGCCTGCAGGGCTTCCAACTGGTGGCGTAATTGCCAGAGTGGTCGCAAGCCGCGATTGACGGCCAGCATATTGAGCGTGACCAGCACCGCGAGCAGACCTGCCGCAATGCCGCCGACCCACCAGTGAAGGGTGGCCAGGCCCGCTTCGACCTGGGAAAAGTCCTCCCCAATCAGCAGTACGCCAGAGGTGTCTTGCCACTCGAAGTGGCGGCGATAGACCAGCAAATGGTCCCCCCTGTGTTTCACCTCAATCAGCGCATCACCGTCATCGTCAAGCAGCGGGGCAAGCTGGCGCTGCCAGATCGGATCAGAGGCGCTGATGTCGTCATCCAGGCGTAGCACATAGAGGTGATGGAATACCTGATAGCCTTGGCTGGCCGAAGCAAGCGATGCGGGGACCGCCAGGCGGTCTTGCTCGAGCTGATCTACCGCGTGGTCGGCTTCACGCATGAGGCGCTCGCCCAGAAAGTCCTTGGCCAGGTTCTGCAGAAACACCCCGTGCAACAGCCATGTCAGGCCGACCACCAGCAGTGCGACGCCGCCTAGCCAGGCCAGCAGTCGAAAGCGCAGGCTACGCTGATCAATGTGAAGCAAAGAGATACCCCTGGCCGCGGCGGGTCTGGATGATCGACTTGCCAAGATAGCGGCGCAGCCGGGCTACGTACACCTCGACCAGGTTGGGCGCCGCTGCGTCCTGCTCAAGTGCGTAAAGCTGCTCCAGCAACCGCTCTTTGGAGTGAATGCGGTCAGGGTGGTGCATCAAGTACCGGAGCAGACGAAACTCAGTGGCGGTCAGCAAACGCCACGCGCCGCCGTTGCTTGAAACGCGCTGACCGGCTTCATCCAGGGACACACCATTGAGCGTGATAACCTGGGATAACTGGCCGGATTGCCGACGTAGCAGGGCTTTCAGGCGGGCCATGAGTTCGGCTTCGTGGAAGGGTTTGGTGAGGTAGTCATCGGCACCGGTTTCCAGGCCAACCACCTTGTCTTCCCAGGTATCGCGCGCAGTGAGTATCAACATAGGGATGGCATGTTTTTGCTGTCGCCACTTGGCGAGCAGCTCAAGTCCCGAGCCATCCGGTAGCCCGAGGTCAAGAATGGCAAGCGCGTATTCTTCGGTGCTCATGAACGACGTGGCCGCCTTGATTGAGGCGGCCACATCGACCAGATAGCCGTTGTCTTTCAGACTCTCTGCAAGGCTTTCCGCCAGCAGGTCATCGTCTTCTAACAGCAACAGTTTCATCGTATCGCGTCACAAGTTGATATCGCCGTACATGCCGGACTCGTAGTGTCCTGGAATGTTGCAGGCATATTCAAGGCGTTCGACGTTTTCTGGGGCTGTCCACACCAGTGTTTTGGATTCGCCTGCGCCAATGGTCACCGATGGCATTTGACCGCCATGCTCGCCTTCGGCCATGTCGTGGCCGCCGTGGTCACCATGGTCGCCGTCCATTTCCTGCATCATTTTACGATGTTCTTCTTGTGCGGCTTTGTCGCCAATCACAAATTCATGTTCCACGTTACCAGTATTGTTGATTTCGAACTCGACAGTTTCGCCTGGTGCGATATCCATCTCCTCGGGGTCGAACCACATGTCGCCTGCTTCAACGCTGATGGTGCGTTCAACATCGGCGGCGTTGGCCTCGGTGTGGTCGCCACTATGCTCGCCTGAAGCCCAGGCGGTGGATGCCACACCGCTCAAGGTTGCGGCGAAAAGGGCTAGCGTAAGGGATGATTTGCGCATAGGGGTAGTCTCACAAAGAAAAGTTTAAAAAGCTCACCGTGAGTTTATAAGCTATCAACCTGAACGGAGCCTGAAACCCACGCCGACATATTGATCCGCATCAAGCAATACGCGGACTCCACTGCCGTCGCTTGACCTTGGGGTAACCCATAGGTTGTAAGCTTTAGACGAACACGTTCATCAAGCAACTGTCAGGAGGCTATCATGATGAATGCAGATTGTTTCGCGCTGATGGGGTCAATGGGCTGGTTGGGCTGGCTCATGCCACTTACAGTTCTGCTACTCGCCGGGCTGGGTATCGCTTCGCTGGTCAAATACCTGTTCAGCCGGACGAATTGATCACGTCGCTACCACTGAGGAAATACTCATGAATCGAAAAACTGCCTCGCTATGGGTGTCGGGCGCGCTATTGCTGGGCGCCACCACGGCGCATGCTGCCTTGCCAGACGAAGCCACGATGTACAAGAATCCCCAGTGCGGCTGCTGCGATGGCTACGCCCGCCACCTGGAAGAGCAGGGTGTGGACGTCACCATTGTGGACGATGTCGAGCTTGGCGAGATCAAGCAGCAGGCGGGTATTCCACATGGCCTGGGCTCATGCCATACCATCGAGATGGGCGAATACTGGATCGAAGGCCATGTGCCGATGGAGGCCGTCACCAAGCTATTTGACGAGCAGCCCGATGTTGACGGTATCGGCCTGGCCGGAATGCCAACAGGTACGCCGGGCATGCCCGGGCCGCAGGAAGAACCCTACGACGTCTACGCATTTAGCGATCAGGAAGATGAGCCATTCATGACGCTAGAGCCGTAATGACGCAGTGGGCGCTAGCAGTCATTGCCTGCTAGCGCCGGTAGCACAATTACATGAATTACCCTTTTTGCTGCCCCACCATGCGGTATAGCGTACCGTCGCGATAAAACCAGTGGTGAAATAAAGCCATGAACACATGCCCCGCAATGAGGGCGGTCAGCAAGTAAGCCAGTGGGCCATGCAGCGCTTGCGAGGCTTCTGCAAAGGGTGTGTCAATGCCCTTGGTCACCAAGTGATCAAATAACCGAATGCCAAAACCTTGGAGTAAGCCACTCACTGGGGCAGCGACCAATAAGGCATATATAGATAGATGGCCTATCAGCACCACTTTGCCTTGATGGTGCGGGCGATTGCGTATCTGAAACAGCAGCCAAACAATACGCAGCCCAACAAGCGCTAAAATGATAAAGCCCACGGTGGTATGCCAAGGCTGAAATAACTGGCTGAGTGCGTTACCCGGCTGCCATTTGTTGGCATAAACGCTACCCAGTTGCAGCGTGACTAGCCATGCAGTTATCCAATGCAGCAGGCGGCTAATGGCACCGTAATATCCTCGTGAATCGTTAATGGGCATCCAAATTCCCCCCGCTGGTGCTTGCCTTGGAAATAAAAGCGCCCAGGGCGCGGCGGTAGATAAGCAATTGAGTAAGCGGTGGTCGAGAAAGCAACGTTGCTGACGCTGTAATCTTGTCTTTCATATAACCTCCTGATCTGGGATACAGGAGGTTATATGCTATAAAGCTGAAATGAGACTTAACAGGGAGTTAAGTCCAAGCAATTTGCGTAAAAACCTAGGATGATGGCAGTACATAGCTTGCGGTGACGTGGATCACCGGCTTGGTCTCATCGGCGGCGGAGACCACCTGCACTTCGCCGACGGCCAGCCGGCGGCCGAGCTTGAGCAGTTTGGCATGGGCGATGATGTCGTGGTCGCCCGATGCCGCGCGCAGGAAGTGGCAGTTCAGGTCGCTGGTCACGGCCATGGGCTCCGGGCCAATTTGGGCCAATATCGCCACGTACATAGCCACATCGGCAAAGCCCATCATGGTGGGGCCGGAGACGCGGGGGCCTGGGCGCAGGTGTTCATTGCCAATCGTCAAGCGCATGGTGGCGCTCATTTCACCTACCTGTTCGATCTTGCCCATCCGCTGGGGAAAGACATCGTCCAGAAAGTGTTCGATCTGCTCGGCGGTCATCACCGTCATCGCTGTTTTCCTTTCGCCTGTGACCTGATTTTCATCACGCTAAACAAAAGCCCCTTGAGGTGCGAGACCTCAAGGGGCTGTTAGCGACTATTGTCTAGTGCGCTCTTTGTCAGGCGTTTACTTCGCCTTGTGCACCTGACGCCACTCGTGGAGTAGCGGCTCGGTGTAGCCTGACGGCTGTACGCGGCCCTTGAAGATCAGGTCGGACGCCGCCTTGAAGGCCGTCGAGTCGGCAAAGTTCGCGCTCATGGCGGTGTAGGTTGGGTCGCCGGCGTTCTGCTCGTCGACCACCTTGGCCATGCGCTTGAGGGTTTCTTCTACCTGCGGCGCATCGACAATGCCGTGGTGCAGCCAGTTGGCAATGTGCTGGCTGGAAATACGCAGCGTGGCGCGGTCTTCCATCAGGCCGACGTTGTGAATATCCGGCACTTTCGAACAGCCGACGCCGTGCTCTACCCAGCGTACTACGTAGCCGAGAATACCCTGGCAGTTGTTGTCCAGTTCCTGCTGCTTCTCTTCATCGGACCAGTTGGCGTTTTCGGCCACCGGCACAGTGAGTAGGTCATCCAGGTAGTCCTGCTCGCCCTGGCCTTCCAGCTCGCGCTGGACGTCGGCCACGTTGACCTGATGGTAGTGCAGCGCATGCAGCGCCGCCGCGGTGGGTGACGGTACCCAGGCGGTGTTGGCGCCGGCTTTGGGGTGGCCGATCTTCTGCTCGAGCATGTTGTGCATCAGATCGGGCATCGCCCACATGCCTTTGCCGATCTGGGCGCGGCCGCGCAGGCCACAGGCCAGGCCGACCTGGACGTTGTTCTTCTCGTAGGCGGTAATCCAGGCAGCGCTCTTCATGTCGCCCTTGCGCACCATCGGGCCCGCTTCCATGGCGGTGTGCATCTCGTCGCCGGTACGGTCGAGGAAGCCGGTGTTGATGAACACCACGCGCGAGGTGGCCTCGGCGATACACGCCTTGAGGTTGACGGTCGTGCGGCGTTCTTCGTCCATGATGCCCATTTTCAGGGTATCGCGGCTCATGCCCAGAATGTCTTCGACGCGGCCAAACAGCTCGTTGGCGAACGCGACTTCTTTCGGCCCGTGCATTTTCGGCTTAACGATATACACCGAGCCGGTGCGCGAGTTGCGCGGCTGGTCGGTATCCTTCTTGAGGTCGTGCAGCGCCAGCAGCGAGGTCACCACGGCGTCCAGAATGCCTTCAGGCAGTTCATTGCCGTTCTCGTCGAGCACCGCCGGCGTGGTCATCAGGTGGCCGACATTACGCACGAACATCAGCGAACGGCCCGGCAGGGTCACGCTGCTGCCGTCGGTGGTTTGCCAGGTGCGGTCCGCGTGGAGCTTGCGGGTAAAGGTCTTGCCGCCCTTGTCGATATTTTCTTCCAGGTCGCCCTTCATCAGGCCGAGCCAGTTGCTGTAGACACCGACCTTGTCTTCCGAGTCGACCGCGGCGACGGAGTCTTCGCAGTCCATGATGGCGGTGAGCGCCGCTTCGACGACCACGTCCTTGACGCCGGCCGGGTCGGTTTTACCGATCGAGTGGTTGGCGTCGATCTGGATTTCCAGGTGCAGGCCGTTGTTGCCCAGCAGGATGGCCTCCGGGGCGGCGGCATCGCCGTTGAAGCCGATCAGCTTGCCGGCATCCTTCAGGCCGGTCTCGCGACCGCCTTCCAGGGTCACGACTAGGTGCTCGTCGCGGATGGCGTACTTGACGGCATCGCGGTGAGAGCCGGTGGCAAGCGGAGCGGCCCGGTCGAGGACGCCGCGGGCGTAGGCAATGACCTTTGCGCCGCGCTTGGGGTTAAAGCTGGTACCTTTTTCCGCGCCGTCTTCCTCAGAAATCACGTCGGTGCCGTAGAGGGCGTCGTAAAGACTGCCCCAGCGGGCGTTGGCGGCGTTGAGCGCGTAACGTGCGTTACTCATCGGCACGACCAGCTGCGGACCCGCCTGGACGGCGACTTCGCGGTCAACGTTGGCGGTGGTGGCGCTGACGTTAGCGGGCGCGTCGACCAGATAGCCGGCGTCCTTCAGAAAGCGCCGGTAGCCGGCCATATCGCTCACCGGGCCGGGGTTTTCGCGGTGCCAGGCGTCGAGCTTTTCCTGAAGCACGTCGCGTTCTTCTAGTAGTTGGCGGTTTTTGGGCGTTAAATCATGAAATAACGCGTCGACGCCAGCCCAGAAGGCGCTTTCGTCGACGCCTGTGCCGGGCAGGGCCTGCTGGCTGATGAATTGATCTAGATCGGCTGCCACCTGTAAACGGTGACGCGTGATACGCTCGCTCATGGAGACTCTCCTGTTAAGGTGGCTGTGACGCCGTGTTAGTCGGCAGATACCCCGTCACAGTCAGAATGAAAATGCATTTGAAATCTATTTGTGGAAAATAATTCCACACCTGGTCGGGCATGTAAACAGCGTAGACCCTAAAGCGCCATAATGCTCGACCAAAAGATAAGGAATGATCGGCACGGGGCGGTGATAGTCCACCTGCCTACGAGCGGTTAAGGAGAGCAGCGAATGCGCGAGTTCGATCATCTAGAGGCCCTGTTTCGCCACCACGTCGGCGACACATCGCTATCCCGCCTGGTGCCGGGCGGCACCCTTGACTCGGCGATGAACGAGTATTTTCAGCATTACGGCCTGGATGCGCTGCGCCACGATACCCGCGATGTATACGCAGGGTTCATCGATACCGGCCGCTTTGCCCTGTGGTGCCAGGTGTGGAGCCCGCCGACGCCCAGAGGCACCGCCTTTGTGGTGCACGGCTACTTCGATCACCTGGGGCTTTATCGTCATCTCCTCGAGCGCTTGCTGGCCAAGGGCTGGCGGGTGGTGCTGTGGGATCTCCCCGGCCACGGGCTTTCCAGCGGCGCGCGGGCGGCGATTGACGACTTTGACGACTATCAGCAATGCCTGACGCACGTACAAACCATTCTCTCGCAGCAGTCGATGGCGCCCACGCCTTGGCTTGGCGTCGGACAAAGCACCGGCGCCGCCATTCTGGCCACCGATGCGCTGAACCGGCGCGACGCGGCAGGCTGGGATGGATTGGTGCTATTGGCGCCGCTGGTGCGCCCCTGGGGCTGGAGCCAGGCGAGCTGGCTGCACCTGATTGCCAGTCCGTTCGTCAAGGCACTGCCACGCAAGTATCGGCCCAACTCCACCGACGAGCAGTTCACCGAATTCTTACGCGACCACGACCCGCTGCAGCCCAACCAACTGAGCGTCGCCTGGATTACCGCCATGCGGCGCTGGATTCCCCGGCTGTTGGCCCGTGATCCACTGGATTTGCCCGTGATGATTTTACAGGGCGAGCAGGACCTCACCGTGGACTGGGAGTGGAACCTGGCGATTCTTGAGGAAAAGTTTCCCGACGCGCAGATATACCGCCATCCGGAGGCCCGTCACCATCTGGTCAACGAAGCCGAGCCGATTCGTCGCGCCTTGTTCGACGCCCTGGATGCGTTCGTTGACCGCGTGGCGCACGCCAAGTCAGCGGCAGCGGCGAGGAAGCCACCAGAATCGTAGACGGCAGGCGATAATCTTTGGCTATCGATTTATTTACGCGAGCAAGATTAATGCTATCGACCGCCGGCTATGCGAGACTCGTGCTACGCATTAGCGTTCGTTCATTTTCCCTAAGGAGCGTGCAATGACCTCTACCCCACCGAAAGTGCTGGTGTTTGCCGGCAGCGCCCGTGAAGGTTCGTTCAATAAACAGCTAGCCCAACTCGCCGCCAAACGAATTGAGGCGCTGGGCGGCCACGCCACCTTCATCGATCTGAAAGACTACCCTTGCCCGCTGTTCGACGAAGATATCGAAGCGCAGGGCATGCCGGACAACGTGCTGAAGCTGCGTGCCATCCTCGCCGAGCATCAGGCGGTGTTTATTGCCTCGCCCGAATACAACGGTTTCATCACGCCGCTGCTCAAGAACACCCTGGATTGGCTGTCCCGCCCCTACGGCGATACGCCTGGACTCGGGCTGTTTGCCGGTAAATGGGCGGCGCTGGTAGCGGCGTCTCCCGGCGGGTTGGGCGGTATTCGCGCCATGCCCCTCGGCCAGCAACTGCTCGCCAACCTGAGCCTGACGGTACTGCCGCAGCCGCTATCATTGCCCGGTGCGGGCAGCGCCTTTACCGACGGCGGTACGCTGAAGGACGAGGCCACGGCGGGCAAGCTGGATGCCCTCTGCCAGCGCCTGGTGGATCGCCTCGCGCAAACCCACCGTTAGGCGCCTTTCAACATCCTATCCAACTGCCGGTAGCCGATGGCTTCGATCAAGTGGGGTTGGGTGGGTTTGGGCTCGCCCTGTAGGTCGGCAAGGGTGAGTGCGACGCGCAGCACGCGGTGGTAGGCGCGGGCGGAGAGCTTGAGTTTTTCCAGTACGCCAGCGAGCCAGGCGCGTTCTTCATCATCCAGGGCACAGGCAGTTTCCAGCGCCTTGCCGCTGAGCTGGCTGTTGAGCGCGCCACGGGCCATCTGGCGTTCGCGGGCGGCCATCACGCGCTGGCGAACGGCGTCTGATGACTCGCCCTGGGTCTGGGCGGTGAGCTGTTCCGGCGGCAGCGCGGGCACTTCCACCTGAAGGTCGATGCGGTCGAGAAGCGGCCCTGAGAGCCGCGCCTGATAGCGCTGAATCTGGCTGGCGGTGCACTGACAGCGCTGGCGCGGGTCGCCTAGGTGCCCGCAGGGGCAGGGATTCATTGCCGCCACCAGCTGAAACTGGGCGGGATAGCGGCGTTCGTGGCTGGCGCGAGCCAGGTGGATTTCGCCGGTTTCCAGGGGCTGTCGCAATACTTCTAGCACGCTGCGGGAAAATTCCGGCAATTCATCCAGAAACAGCACGCCATGGTGGGCAAGGGATATTTCCCCCGGCTTGGGTTTTGAACCGCCGCCTACCAGAGCGGCGGCGCTGGCGCTGTGGTGTGGCTGACGGAAGGGCCGCTGGCCCCAGTCGGCGTTAAGCGACAGCCCGCACACCGAGCGTACGGCGGCGACTTCCAGGGCGTGCTCTTCGCTCAGCGGCGGCAAAATGCCGGGCAGGCGGCTGGCGAGCATGGTCTTGCCGGTGCCTGGAGGCCCTGCGAAAAGTAGATTATGGCCGCCGGCCGCGGCGACTTCCAGCGCGCGGCGAGCCTGCTGCTGGCCGCGAACGTCGGCCAAATCGGCCATCGGCTCGGCGGTTTTTAGCGACGCGGGCAGCTGATGCGGCGGAATTTTTTCCTGGCCGAGCAGATGGGCGACCACTTGCCAAAGGGTGTCGGCGGGCAGTACCGGTAGGTCGCCGGCCAGTGCTGCTTCATCGGCGCAGTCGCGGGGCACAATCAACGCTTTCTTGGCCCGCCGCGTCGCCAAAGCAAACGGCAAGATGCCGGGCACGGCGCGTAACTTACCGTCCAGTGCCAGTTCGCCGGCGCACTCCATGCCTTCCAGCGCCTCGACGGGAAGCTGTCCCGAAGCGGCGAGAATGCCCAGGGCGATGGGCAGGTCAAAGCGGCCGCCCTCCTTGGGGAGGTCTGCCGGGGCCAGGTTCAGGGTGATGCGTCGGGTATTGGGAAAGTCGAAACCGGCGTTGACCAGGGCGCTTCGCACCCGCTCACGGCTTTCTTTGACGGCGGTCTCCGGCAGGCCGACGAGCGTCAAACCAGGCAGGCCGTTGGCCAGATGGACCTCGACGTGTACGGCGGGTGCGTCCAGGCCGACCCCGGCCCGCGTTGCCACAATGGCGAGCGTCATTAGCGTTCCCTCGCTGATTTTCCGTTATCTTATGCTAATTAAGCTATCGCATTTATGGCGGGCTTGATAGCCAGGTGCGCGGTACGGCACAGAGCGGGTCAGGGTGCGTCAAGGACCTGACGGGGCGCGTTCTCCAGGGCATCGACCAGTTCGTTGGCAAAGCGCTGGGCGGAGGGCAGCGCGCCAAAGCTCCACACCGGCGGCAGGCGTAGCATCCTGTCGTGCCTGACGCTGGGCAGCTGCTGCCAAAGGCCGCTTTTTTCGAGCTGCGCTTCGACCCCGGCAGGCAGCGGGTCGACAATCACCAAGGTGGCGTCCGGGTAGCGCGCGAGTTCTTCGACCCCAACCAGCGAAAACCCCCAGGCGTTGGTGGTCTCTTCCCAGGCGTTGGGCAGCTCGAGCTGCTCTAGCACTGCGTTGTAGAGGCTGTTGTCACCAAACACGCGCACGTGGCGGGCATCCATGAACTGAATCATCAACAGCGGCGCTGTGTCGGGTCGCTCGTCACGCAGCTCGGCCATCAGGGCTTGTGTCTGCTCGATCAGTCGTTTGGCTTGGGGTTCGCGGTCGGCCAGTTCGCCTATCTGCTCAGTGATGGTTTGCATTTCCTGCCAGGTTTCGTTGCCAGGGGCGTATAGCTCGATGTTGGTGACTGGCGCGATGCGTTCCAGTTTTGGCGTCAACCCAGCAAACATGGGTGAAATCAGGGTGCGCTCAGGCTTCATTTGGGCCAGCAGTTCAAGGTTAGGCTGGCTGCGTAAACCGAGGTCAGCGATGTCATCCGGCAGCCGTGGCTCGCCCACCCAGTCGTGATAGTCATTTTTTTGGGCACTTCCACCCAAGGGCGCCTGGAGGGCCACCAGCGTTTCGGCGACTGTCCAGTCGATGGTGGCCAGCTGTGCTTGGGCGGGCAAGGCGCCGAGCAGACACACAGTCAGCAAGCCCATACGGACGAGCAGGGAAGACATAGCGGAGCAGCGCATGATAACGGCTTCAATAGAAAATAAGGCCTGTATTTAAACGATAATCTTTATTGTTTGCAAACCTGAGTGGCTGGAATAAAGCGCCCGGGCACGAAGGCCCGGGCAGTGTGTGGCATGAAACGATACCTGGACTAGAAACGGTAATGCACGCTGGCGGTGATCCCGCGCTCGGCGCCGAAATAGCAGTACTCGAGCGAGTTACACGAGGCCACGTAGTCTTCATCCAGCAGGTTGCTGACGTTGAGGCGGGTGTCGACACCGTCGAGCCCTACTTGGCCAAGGTCGTAGCCGAGGGTGGCGTCCACCAGGGTGTAGTCGGGTACGGTTTCGGTGTTGGCGCGGTCGGCGGCAATGTCGGCGTAGTGGCGCACGCCTGCGCCAATGTCGGCACCGCTCAGCCAGCCGTCGTTAAACGCATACTGCGCCCATAGCTGAACCTGATGACGCGGCGAATAGATCGCGTCATTGCCCTCGTTGCCGTCGTCACTTTTGGCATAGGTGATGTCGGTGAAGCTGTACCCGGCCTGGAGTGACAGCGCCTCATTAAGCTGCGTGCGCGCCTCCAGCTCGATGCCCTGAGACTCGATCTCGCCCACTGCGCGGTAAGGGTCGGTGGGCTGCTCCTTGGTGGCCACGTTCTCCTGGCTGATATGGAACACGGAAGCGCTGTACTGGTTTTGGCTATCGTTGGGCTGATATTTCACCCCGGTTTCCCACTGCTCGCCTTCCATGGGCGCCAACAGGTCGCCGTCGGCATCCACAAAGCTGGTGGGTGTGAAAGCCGTTGAGTAACTCAGGTAGGGCGCCACGCCGTTTTCGAACAGATAGACCGCACCGGCCCGGCCGCTGAACTGGGTGTCGTCAAGCGTGCTCGATTGGCCGGTATCCTGATTGGTGTTGTCGATGTCGACCCAGTCGTAGCGCCCGCCCAGGGTGAAGCGCCAGTTATCCAGCTCGATCTGGTCCTGCAGGTAGGCGCCGGTCTGCTCGAGCTCGTGGCGTTCGTTGGTCGGTGCATACATCGCCGTAGGTTCGGCGCCATAGACCGGGTTGAAGGCATCAAGCGACGGGAATGCCCCCGACGGCCAGCTGACGTCGTTGTCGCGTCGCTGATAATCGATCCCCGCCAGCACGGTATGCGCCATGAAGCCGTCATCGAGGTTGGCTTCCAACTGGTTATCGACGGTCCAGGCGTCGAGCGATTCTTCGCTGCCCGAATAGTAGCGGACCAGTTCATCCGAGCTGGGCGAGGTCCAGCCAAAGCCGTAGACCTGGTTCAGGGTGACATCCGAATTGAGATAGCGCAGCTGCTGGCGAGCGGTCCAGTCATCGTTGAAGCGATGTTCAAAGGCATAGCCCACCATGCGCTGGGTACGCTCGTAGGCCTCGTAATCTTCCTCGCCGTCGAAGAAGTTATTGCTGATCTTACGCCCGTTGCGCGGCTTGACGGCGCCTTCATAAGGGACGCCGGAATGGTAGCCGCCTTCGGGTTCGTCCTGCAGGTAGGCGTCGATGGTCAGGCTGGTGTTGTCGCTGATATCCCAGGTGAGCGACGGCGCAATGGCGTAGCGTTCCTCCTCCGTGGGGCCGAACTGGGTATCGGCGGCGCTGGCAATGCCTACCAGGCGATAAGCGACGCGCTGTTCGTCGCCCAGCGGCCCGGTCAGGTCAAAGGCCGCGCTGCGCTGGTGGTTGTTACCTACGCGGAAGCGTAGCTCGCCGCCGGACTGGAACTCGGGGCGTTTGCTGTTCATGGCCACCACGCCCCCCGGCGAGGCCTGGCCGTAGAGCACCGAGGCCGGGCCCCTGACCACTTCAATGCTGTCCAGAAACCACGGATCGACGCGTAGCGAGCTATGCGAGTTGGTATCGCCGATCAGCTTCAGGCCGTCGAGAAAAGTATTGCTCAAACTGCCGTCGGAGAAGCCGCGCAGCACCAGATAGTCGAAGCGGTTGGAGGCGCCCACCTGATTGCTGTAAACCCCTGGTGTGTAGTCGGTGGCCCGCTGCACGGTGCTAACCCCATGGGTATCCATCTCCTCGCGGGTAATGGTTGATACACTCTGGGGCGTTTCGATCGACGGCGTTTCTACCTTGGTGGCCGCCTGCTGGGCGGTGACGGTAACGGTGCCCAGGTTTTCGCGATTGCCCTCTTGGGCGAGCGCCAGGGGCGCGGATCCGCAGGCAACGGCGACGACCAGGGGCAGCAATGGATGGCACAGGCGATGCGGTGAGACAGGCATGGTTACGATCCCCTACTAATTTTTAGTAATGAGAATTATTACTTTTAAATGCCTGTGAAAGGTATGCGCGCTGCCAGATTGGCTATGCGCAATGCCGAATTCGTCAGAAGGCGCGCTGCGTGGCGACATCGTGGGGCGCCATGCCGAAGCGGCGTCGAAACGCGGTGGCAAAGTTGGTGGCGTGGCGATAGCCACAGCGATGGGCGGCTTGCTGCACGCTCATGCCGCGTTGCAGGTCCTGGTAGGCCAGCGCCAGACGACGTTGTCGCAAGTGATCAAAAATGGAGCAGCCGTAGCGGGTGCGAAATTTCTGCCTCAGGCTGCTCGGGCTCATGGCGGCGTCGCGCGCAAGATCGTTGAGGCAGTAAGCGCGTTCGGGGTGGTCCGCCAACTGCTGGTAAAGCACGGCCAAACGTTGCTCATCGCGCGGGGAAATCCGTGGCGAAGCGGGCACGGAGGAGGCATCTGCCGAGGTGAGTCGCCCATGGTCGGGTAATCCTTCGCCGAGCAGCTGCAGCGCCAGGCCTTGCCAGATCAGCGGCTGACGCCAGTTCGCCAGCGTCTTGTCTGCCGCCTGGCGTAGCGTCTCGCTAAAAGCGGTAGGCAGGTGCCAGGGCGTCAAGCCAGGCGTGGCGGGCGGCGGCGGCAACGCCAACGGGGTGGTTGCCAGTACCGCCAGATTGAGCGTATGCAGCCGTGCCTGGGCGGGCTGATAAACCGTCAGCGGCTGCTGAGGCGTGAAATGGGCACAAACACCGTCGCCGGCCTTGAGCTCCAGGCATTGATCGCCCAGGCGGGCGGTGATGTGCCCCTCGAGAACCACGCTGATAAACCAGGGGACCGTCTGGCGCGACGCGGAGCTGTAGGCACAATTCACGCGCAGGTCGGAAAGCGTCAGGTGCATTGACTGGGGCAGGGCGATATCGCGGACGCTGCCCGTGGCGATGCGCGTCTCGGCAGGTGCGTTACGCACGCGATAGTCAATGCCAAAGCGCTCGCCCAACTGAGCAAGCGTCGCCGGCGTTAATTCGTGAAGCGGCGGGCTGGCCTGGGAAGTGAAGGAGGTCATCGGGCATCGCGGTGGCGGTAAACATGCAACAACGCGGCGATGCATCAAAATAGCGCATTGGCCAGCAGATAGCGTGGCCGCGTCCTTGCATCGCCTGCGTCATGGATTACCGATTACATTACCACGTGCGTCTTACCAGTCAATGATATTTATTCGCATTCAAGATGACGGCTTGGAGGCGTCATCATTGGCCTTGGCGCTGTCGTCGTGCCCAGGCTTGGGGTCCACCGGCAACGGCGGTGCCTCGGCTTCGACGGGGGTCGTCGCCTGTGCAGCCTGGGCGTCGACAGCGGCTTCCAGGTTGGCCACCTGACGCTCCAGCGCCTCTACCCGCGAACGGGTGCGCTGTAAAACGTCCATCAGGATATCGAAGTCTTCGCGGGATACCAGCTCCAGCCGGTCGAAGGCACCGCGAACCACCTGGTGCACGCCTTTCTGAATATCCTCAGGCGCCTGCGATGCGTTTTGCAGGCGGTCGCCAATTTGCTGGGCGAGTCGGCTAATGCGGTCTTGAGGCGCCATGGCTCTCTCCTAAATGTGGGTGTCGCGATACGGGTGTTGCTTTCAGGATACGCAACCCAGGCCGGATTCGCATGTTTCTTGGCTCAATTCATGCCCTTCGGGTTTGCACTAATTTGGAGCGCTTGCGTTTTGTCTTTGGCTGATTTTGGTGCAATACCCGCGCTGATGGCGTGTGCCGACGCTGCAAAAGCCCAGCATGTTGCATTTTATTACATTTAAAATGATGAAAATTAAGCAAAAAAAAACACATGGCACGGTATGCGCATTAGTGGAGCAGGCACTTTTTTCGGGCGGCGTCGCCGCTCCTTAATCCAGCAGGGGAGATTCGGGATGAAACTCATCACCGCCATTATCAAGCCATTCAAGCTCGACGACGTTCGTGAAGCACTGGCCGACAACGGTGTTCAGGGTATTACCGTCACCGAAGTAAAAGGCTTTGGCCGTCAGAAAGGCCATACCGAGCTATATCGCGGCGCCGAATACGTGGTCGATTTTCTGCCCAAGGTCAAAGTCGAGGTCGCTGTGGACGACGGTCGTCTTGAAAGCGTGCTCGATGCGATCTGCAGCGCGGCCAACAGCGGCAAGATCGGCGACGGCAAGGTGTTCGTCACGCCGCTGGAAGACGTTATTCGGATTCGGACGGGTGAGCGCGGTGCGGACGCCGTCTAAACCTGGCTTTACCGATCATTTCTTTAGTTCAACGGGGAACTTACAATGGAAGAGTTTAGCTACGCGCTCGATACGTTTTACTTTCTGATCTGCGGTGTGCTGGTCATGTGGATGGCCGCTGGCTTTGCCATGCTGGAAGCGGGCCTGGTGCGCTCCAAGAACACCGCCGAAATCCTTACCAAGAACGTCGCGCTCTTTGCGATTGCCTGCACCATGTATCTGCTGGTGGGCTACTACATCATGTACTCCGGCAACGCCGGTGGCTTCCTGCCCAACCTGGGCTTCCTGATCGGTGCCGAGAACAGCGCGGATGCCGTCACCGCCGGTGGTGATGATGCGCCGTACTACTCCATGCGCTCAGACTTCTTCTTCCAGGTGGTGTTTGTGGCGACCGCCATGTCGATTGTCTCGGGTGCTGTCGCCGAACGCATGAAACTGTGGGCCTTCCTGGCGTTTGCCGTGGTCATGACCGGTGTCATCTATCCGGTGTCTGGCTACTGGACCTGGGGTGGCGGCTGGTTGTCTGAAGTGGGTTACTCTGACTATGCCGGTTCGGGCATTGTGCACCTTGCCGGTGCAGCTGCAGCGCTCGCAGGTGTGATCGTGCTGGGCCCGCGTAAAGGCAAGTACGGCAAGGATGGCTCCATCCATGCGATTCCGGGCGCCAACATGCCGCTGGCAACGCTTGGTACCTTCATTCTGTGGATGGGCTGGTTCGGCTTTAACGGCGGCTCTGAGCTGAAACTTGCGGCTGTCGATTCTGCCAACAACGTGGCTCAGGTGTTCGTGAACACCAACGCTGCGGCTGCTGGTGGTGTGATCGCCGCGCTGATTCTTGCCAAACTGTGGTTCCGTAAAGCGGACCTGACCATGGCGCTTAACGGCGCGCTGGCTGGCCTGGTTGCGATTACCGCCGATCCGCTGTCGCCTTCAGCGCTGAGCGCGACGATTATCGGCGCGATTGGTGGTCTGATCGTCGTAGCTGCCATCGTCACGCTGGATAAAGTGAAGCTGGACGACCCGGTCGGTGCCATCTCCGTTCACGGTGTGGTGGGTATCTGGGGCGTGCTGGCCGTACCGCTGAACAACGGTGATGCAAACTTCGGTGCGCAAATCATCGGTATCCTGGGCATCTTCGGCTGGGTCTTCCTGGCGAGCCTGGTGGTCTGGCTGATTCTCAAAGCCATCATGGGTATCCGCGTCAGCGAAGAGGAAGAATACGAAGGCGTCGATATCGCCGAGTGCGGTCTTGAAGCCTACCCTGAGTTCAGCGTCAAGAAGTAAACAGACGTTGACCAGTTGAGCCCGAGTGCTCGTCTATGGCCTCCCCTCTGGGGAGGCTTTTTTTATTCTCCGCCGGTAGCGGTGTATGCTGAGAGGTAACGGATAGCGAGCAACGTGTCGACGCCCGTTATCTTTCTTCCTATCACCAAGGCTACCTAGTTAGAGGATCTCGCAATGAAACTCATCTCTGCCATTATCAAGCCGTTCAAGCTTGATGACGTGCGCGAATCGCTCTCCGACATTGGCGTACAGGGTATTACCGTCACGGAAGTGAAGGGGTTTGGTCGCCAGAAGGGCCATACCGAGCTTTATCGGGGGGCCGAGTACGTGGTCGATTTTCTGCCCAAAGTGAAGCTTGAAGTGGCCGTTGACGACGACATGGTCGAGCAGGTCATCGATGCCATCACCCAGGTGGCCAACACCGGCAAGATTGGCGACGGCAAGATTTTTGTCATGCCGCTTGAGCAAGTGATTCGTATCCGTACCGGTGAGACCGGTAAAGACGCGGTATAACCACCGCCGCGCGCCAGAACACAAAAACCCCCGCCGAGCGATGCCGTTGTGCATCGTCTGGCGGGGGTTTTTACTGAGCGGCTAAGGGGAGCGCGTGACGTTTCGACCTTACTTCTCAACAAAAGCGCGCTCGATGACGTAGTCGCCCGGCTCGCCCATGCGCGGCGAGATATTCAGGCCCAGCTCGTCGAGCAGTGCGCTGGTGTCATCGAGCATGGCCGGGCTGCCACAGATCATCGCCCGGTCCTGACGCGGATCGATAGGCGGCAGGCCGGTATCCTCGAACAGCTTGCCGGTGCGGATGTGGTCGGTCAGGCGGCCCATGGTATGGAACTCTTCACGGGTCACGGTCGGGTAGTAAACCAGTTTTTCGGCGATTTCCTCGCCCAGGTACTCGTGGGCCGGTAGCTCCTTGGTGATAAAGTCGGCATAGGCCAGCTCGGAGACTTCGCGGACGCCGTGGACCAGTACGACCTTCTCAAACCGCTCGTAGACTTCCGGGTCCTGGATCAGGCTTAGGAAGGGTGCCAAGCCGGTCCCGGTGGACAGCATGTACAGGTTGCGCCCAGGCAGCAGGTCGTCGGTGACCAGCGTGCCGGTCGGCTTGCGGCTGACCATGATCTGGTCGCCGACCTTCAAGTGTTGCAGACGCGAGGTGAGCGGGCCGTCGGGTACTTTGATGCTGAAGAACTCGAGGTGGTCTTCGTAGTTGGGGCTGGCAATGGAGTAAGCGCGCATCAGCGGCTTGCCGTCGACTTCCAGGCCGATCATCACGAACTGGCCCGTCTTGAAACGCAGGCTGCGTTCCCGGGTGGTGCGGAAGCTGAACAGGGTGTCGTTCCAGTGATGAACGCTGAGTACGTCTTCCAGGGCGAACTTGCTCATGCCAATTCCTCCGTTGGGTGACGCCAACCACGCCACAATATGCTTAAAAAGAATAAAAAATAGGTATTAAGTTGCCGACAAGTCTAAGCAAAGGGTGGTATATCTGTTAAGTAAATTATATTGATAACGGATATCTTCAAAATCGATATAGGCGGGTTTCATGCACTATACCCTGCGTCAGTTGGAAGTCTTCGTTGCCGTTGCGCAACACGAAAGCGTGTCCCATGCCGCGCGCTCGCTTGCCATGTCGCAGTCGGCGACCAGCACCGCCCTGGCGGAGCTCGAGCGTCAGTTCGACTGCCAGTTGCTCGACCGCATCGGCAAGCGTCTCAAGCTCAATGCGCTGGGCTTTCAGCTGCTGCCCAAGGCCGTTGGGCTGCTTGACCGCGCCGAGGAGGTGGAGGAGTTACTGCGCGGTCAGCAAGGCGTGGGGTCGCTGGAGGTTGGCGCTACCCTGACCATTGGCAACTATCTGGCAACGCTTTTAATCAGCGATTTTATGCAGCGCTATCCCGGCAGTCGCGTGCGTCTGGCGGTGCGCAATACACGCCATATCATCGAAGGTGTTCGTCAGCACTCGCTGGACCTTGGGTTGATCGAAGGGCCCTGCGATGACGACATGATCATCAGTCAGCCGTGGGTCGAGGACGAACTGTGTGTGTTCTGTTCACCTCGGCACCCGCTGGCGGGCAAGACGCATCTGGAGCTCGAGCAGCTGCTGCGTGAGGACTGGATCATGCGCGAGGAGGGCTCGGGTACGCGGGTGACCCTGGAGCACGCTGCGCGTCACCGCCGCAGCCGGTTCAATACGTTGCTCGAGCTTGAGCATACCGAGGGCATCAAGCGGGCCGTGGAGTCGGGGTTGGGGATTGGCTGTGTCTCGCGGCTGGCGCTGCGCGATGCGTTCCGGCGGGGCAGCCTGGTACCGCTGCCCACGCCGGAACTGGATCTCAAGCGCCAGTTCACCTTTATCTGGCACCGCCACAAGTACCTCACCACCGGCGTGCGCGAGTTCCTGCGGCTGTGCCGGGAGATGACCGCCGGCGCCAAACGCAGCGACGACATCCCCCTGCCACCGATTCCTTAACGGCGCGTTTCAGGAGCCGTTAACGCCGACCCGGGACGGTCTGACTCCAGCGTAAACCCACCGACCAGCTCGGCCAGATAGTCGGCCTGGTCTTTCAACTGCTCGGCGGCGGTCGTCGACTCCTCTACCAGCGCTGCGTTCTGCTGGGTCATTTGGTCCAGGTCGGTGACCGCAATGCTGACCTGGCTGATGCCATCATTTTGCTCGCCGGCCGCGGTGCTGATATCACCCAGCATCTGAGTGACCCTCGCGACGCTTTCGGCGAGCTCGTGCATGGCCGCCTCGGCGTCGCGCACCATTTGGGTGCCGCTTTCGACCTTCTCGGTTGAGGCATCAATTCGCTGACGGATATCTTTGGCCGCGTCGCTGGCACGTGACGCCAGCTGGCGGACTTCATTGGCCACCACGGCGAAGCCGCGACCCTGTTCGCCCGCCCGGGCCGCTTCCACCGAGGCGTTCAGCGCCAGCAGGTTGGTTTGAAAGGCAATCCCATCAATGACGCTGACGATGTCCTGAATTTCCGACGATGTGGTGCGGATAGCATCCATCGTGGTCACCACCTGACCGAAGGCCTCGTCGGTGCGTCCTGCCAGCTGTGAGGCGGTTTTTGAAAGGCCGCTGGCTTCCTGCGAAGCACTGGTGGTGTGCGCGACGGTGCTACTGATTTCCTCCATCGCCGAGGATGTTTGCTGCAAACTGGCGGCCGCTTGTTCGGTACGCCGGGAAAGGTCACGGCCGCCTTGGGTGATTTCATTGGCGGCGTGATTGACCGATTCGCTGCTGCGTCGGACATCCAATAAAATGGTCTGGATTTTATCGGCAAAGGCATTGAACTGCTCGGCCACCGCCGCGCTTTCGTCGCGGCCTTGCACCGGCAGGCGTTGGGTGAGGTCGCCGTTGCCCGAGGCGATCGCCTGCATACGGCTGGCAAGGCGCTTCAGTGGGCGAGAGATGCTGCTACCCAACAGCCAACTGGCCACCAGGCCCAGAAAGGCGATGATCAACCCCATGCCAATCATGCCGAGTGTCGAGGCCTCGCGCTGGTCTTCCATCTGCGTCTGCAAGTCATTCAGACCGGCAAGGACGGCGCTTTCAGGCAGTCGGATCATCAGCACCCAGGGGTTACCGCTGTCATCGACCGAGAAGGGCCAATAGAGTTCGGTCATGCCCTGGTCCGTGTTTAACCTGCGTACCTTCTCACCCTGCTGCGCCTGGGCGATGCCGGCCTGGATATCTTCATTCAGCTCGTTTTCAGCGTGCTTGCCGAGCAGGTCAGGCGCGCTGGTATGGGCGGCCAGGGCCCCGTGAGAGGCGATCAAGGCGATTTCGCCCGCGCCGTCGTAGAGCGACTGATTGGCTTCTTCCAGCCGCCCCTGAATGAATTCGACCGACAGGTCGACACCGGCGCTGCCGCGGAATTCACCGTCGACCAGGATGGGCGCATTGAACGACGTGACCAGTAAGGTCTCGCCGTTGTAGTCGTAGAGGTGAGGGTCGACCACACAGGTACGCTTCGTTTCCTTGGGGCAAAGATAGTATTCCCCGCGCCGAATGCCATCGGCATCGCGCTCCTGATTTTCCATATCGCTGCCCAGCGCCAGGACCTCGATATCGTCGGTCTTGGTGCGGTACCACCATGGCATGAAGCGACCATCGGGGCCGTAACCTTGATCCTCGCGGCCGGTATAGCGGGCATCGTTACCAAAGGCGTTGGGCTCCCAGCCAATAAAGGCGTCGAGCAGGTCGGGATTATCCACCACGGTCTGACGCACAAGCTGCGACAGCTCGCGACGGCTCATGGTCATCAACGGCTGACCCTCGCCGTCTTCCTGGCCCAGCATGGCATTGGTATTCGCCAGGCTTTGGGCAAGCGTGAGGGCGTGCTCGAGCTCGCCCTTGATTTCCTCGGTCTGGGCTGATGCGGTCGCCGCCAGGCGTGCCTCTATGTTTTGTTCGAGCAGCGCCTTCGTCTTATTTTCAACCAGGGCCTGGGAGCGGGCGTTGGCAATCACCGAGTAGATGACCAACGCCGCCACGACCAGCAGGATACAGCCACCGACGAGGGTGGCGATGAGGGTGCGGACAGACTTAAATGTCATTGTTGTTAGTTCTCTCTATGCGCGAGGGCCGCATGCTACGGCTGTGAAGCTGAGGTGATGAGACGGCGATCTTGAGCAGTTGCACCGCTCGAGAGCTTGAAGCGGCTGATGGCGCCGGTGAGGTGGTCGGCCTGATCCTTGAGCTGTTCGGCGGCGGTGGTCGACTCTTCCACCATGGCCGCGTTTTCCTGGGTCATGCGATCCAGCTCGGCCACCGCCACGTTGACCTGGCCGATACCGTCGCTCTGCTCGCCGGCAGCGGAGGAAATCTCGCCCAGCACATCGGTCACGCGGGTGATGTGGTTGACGATGTCTGCCATGGTTTCGCCTGCGCTTTGCACCAGCGTGGTGCCGTTTGTGACCTTGCCTTGGGAATCCTCGATCAGGTGCTTGATGTCGTTGGCGGCGTCGGTGCTGCGTTGGGCCAGCTTGCGGACTTCCTCGGCCACCACGGCAAAGCCACGGCCCTGCTCGCCGGCGCGGGCGGCTTCCACCGAGGCGTTGAGCGCCAGCAGGTTGGTCTGGAAGGCGATGCTATCCATCAGGGTGACGATATCGCCGATCTTGCTCGACGACTCGGCGATATCGTTCATGGTCGAGGTGACCTGGGAGACGACCTCGCCGCCGCGACCGGCAACGTCCGAGGCGGCCTTGGCGAGCTGGTTGGCTTCCTGGGCGGACGATGAGGTGTGCTCGACCGTGCTGGTGATTTCCTCCATGGACGCGGACGTCTGCTGCAGGCTGGACGCTGTGTTTTCGGTCCGCCGCGATAGATCCTGACCGCCGTTGGCAATTTCGGTGGCGGCGTTATGCACCGCCTCGCTGCTGGCGCGGACGTCCAGCAGTACCGTGTCCATGGTGGCGACAAAGCGGTTAAAGGCGGCAGAGATCTGGGTGATCTCGTCGTTGCCTTCTTCCGGCAGGCGCTGGGTCAAATCGCCTTCGCCTGAGGCGATGTCATTCATCGCATTGCGGGCCGAGAGCAGCCGGCGCAGCAACCACTTGAGCAGCAGGCTGAGCACCACGGCGGTAATCCCGGCAACGATCAGGAGGGTAATGATCGACGTGGTGGCAATCCCGCGCAGCCCGGCGGTGGCCTCGTGTTCATCCATTGCCACGACGAGCTGCCAGTCGCTGTTGCCGCCTACGGTATGGCTCTGCAGAAGCGTGTCGCGGTCATCCAGCGACAGCGCCAACGGCTGGTCACTGGTGGCGAGGCGCTGCAGGTAGTCGACGTCCAGCTGTTCGCTGAGCGCAGTGGAGGGTTCCAGGGTCATCTCGGCATCGGGGTGGGCTACCAGGGTGCCATCGCCGGTGGTCAGGAAGGCAAAGCTTGACGGGGTGGGAGCGATGCTGGCGACGATGTCGATAACCTCGTCGATGCTGATATCGGCGCCGACTACCGCAGCGAGCTCACCATCCTCATAGTAAGGCCGCGCAAAGGTCACGATCAGCCCGCCGCTTTGGGCGTCCACGTAGGGGGCGGTAATGATCGTCTCTTCGGCCGCGACCGCGTCCTGATACCAGGGACGCTGGCGTGGATCATAATCACTCGGTGGGTTCCAGCCGTCCGAAAAGACCGCGTCGGAGGTCTCCGGAACGGCCAGGTACGCCGAGATGAAGTCCCCGGAGTTTTCCAGTTGGCGAAGCGCTGCCAAGGGGGCATCGCTATCAACCGCGTCTTCCATGCTGGCGAGCATGGTATAGCGGGCGTTGAACCACTCGTTAATGGCCTGGGTATTGCCGTTGGTGACGGCATTCAGGTTGCGGGTAACCTGCTCGGCGTTGTGGTGTTTGACGGTGACATAGCTGGCAATGCCATTGACTACAAGGGCAAGAATAATCGCCGCTAAGGTGGCGAGTAACAGTTTGGCGCGAAGGGATGAAAACATTGATCGCTCTCGTGGCTGGATGCGTGTCAGGGCGTGGGAAAACGCCCTGTTATGAGGTTGCACCAGCTATCGGCAAGAGCGATCGTTTCTTTAGGCAAGTTAAGGTGGATGTCGCCGTAGGATTAGCGCAGGTCGCTAACCGCGTCAGTAATGGTAGTCACTGAGCTTTTACTGTGGTCCTTGGCCAGTGTGTGGATGACCAGTTTCTGGGTAGGTGCATCCATTTTGTCGCGCAGCAGGCCCAGAAATTTAGGCGGTGCGACGAGAATAAGCTTTTCCATGTGATGATCCACCCGGGCGGTGTATAACCGCTGAACCACCTGCTTGGCGAAGAGTTCGTTTTCGTGCTTCGAGGCGGTTTCCTCGTTACCAGAGCTACGCGCGCTGTTCGAGCTTGATTCGTGAACGTCGGCCCCCGGCCGGTCGGTGACCAGATCACCCTCGTGCAGCCGCCCTTCGGCGTGTATCAAGCTTTCCTGCTCATTGAGCGTTAGCGCATCGCGGGTAAAAATCCGCGCGCGAGCGGCATCGGCGACAACAATATAGGTGGTCATCGTGTCGCATCCTCCTTGTCATTAGTGGTTACTCAACCATGGCAAGCGTTTGGCGGAAGGTCAAACCCCATACCCACTTCTGGACAGCGCTGAGCGCCTTGCCTATGGTTGCTCGACGGCTTTTTTCGGAGTTTGCCATGTCAATATTGTCGCTCGATGCACCCAGCCATTGGCGCAACCGCTATTTGTTGATGCGCCACGGCCACAGCCAGGCCAACCAACAGGGGGTGATTGTCAGCTCGCCAGCGCGGGGGCTGACCGACTTCGGCCTGTCCGCGCTGGGCGAGGAACAACTTGCCGAGCGGGTGGCCCATTGGCAATGGCCGACGCCCACCCGCGTGGTGCATTCGGACTTCCTGCGCACCACGCAGACGGCGGCAAGCGTCGCTGTGGCGTTCGCGCTAACGCCAAGCGTGGATACGCGTCTGCGCGAACGCCATTTTGGCGAGCTGGAAGGGCAAGGGGATGATTGTTACCCGCGGATATGGACGTTGGATGCCCAGGATGCCGATCACCAGCACCATGGCGTGGAGGCCGTGAGCGCAGTGGCGAGTCGAATGCAGGCGGTAATGGAAGACTGGGAGCAGCGGGTCAGCGGGGAAACCATCCTGCTGGTGAGCCATGGCGATCCGCTGCAAATCCTGCTGACAGCGCTTGCGGGGAAACCCTTGAGCCAGCATCGCGAGCAAGTTGCCTTGATGCCGGCCAGTATTACGTCCGTGGGTGCTTAAGCTTCGCGGGGCGGAATCCAGGCGATCATGTCGACCTCCACGTCGGCACCGCCGGCCAGGCCCGTTACGCCAATACAGGTGCGCGTGGGCAGCGGCTGGGGAAAGTAGCTGGCATATACCTGGTTGACTTCCTCGAAGTGGCCCATGTTGGTAATGAATACCCGCGATTGGACCACGTGCTCGAAGCTACTGCCGACCTCTTCAAGCACAATCGCCAGGTTCTGCATCACGCGGTGGGTCTGCTCGGTGAAGGTGCCTAGCAGCATCTCGTTGGTTTCTGGCACCGTGGGCATCTGTCCGGTGATAAACACCAGATCGCCTACCCGGCAGGCGTGGGAAAATGGCGCGATGGGCTGGGGCGCGCGGTCGATAAACAGCTTTTCGATCATGTCTTTATCCTTTTTTGTGAACGGCTTGTCACGGCGGCTGTTAAATAAGATGGGCCTCATAACGAGGCCCATGAGTTGCACTTGTCCACAGCCGCTTTGGCGTCGACCCTGTGGATTAATGGCCGAGGATCTGGCTCAAGAACAGCTGGGTACGCTCGGACTGGGGGTTATTGAAGAACGGCTCAGGCGCGTTTTCTTCAATGATCTGCCCCTGATCCATGAAAATCACCCGGTCAGCGACGGTTTTGGCAAAACCCATCTCGTGGGTCACGCAGAGCATGGTCATGCCTTCCTCGGCGAGCTCCACCATGACGTCCAGCACCTCCTTGATCATCTCGGGGTCGAGAGCGGAGGTGGGTTCGTCAAACAACATCACGTCGGGGTGCATGCACAGCGAGCGGGCAATGGCGACCCGCTGTTGCTGACCACCGGATAGCTGTCCCGGATATTTTTTGGCCTGCTCGGCAATGCGTACCCGCTCCAGGTACTGCATGGCCAGTTCTTCGGCCTCTTTACGGGGCTTTTTTTGTACCCACATCGGCGCAATACAGCAGTTTTCCAATACCGATAAGTGCGGGAACAGGTTGAAGTGCTGAAATACCATGCCGACGCTGCGGCGAATCTGCTCGATCCGCTTAACGTCCTGGGTGAGCGGTACACCGCCCACGGTGATGTCGCCTTTCTGATGCTCTTCAAGGTGGTTGATACAGCGGATCAGCGTGGATTTCCCTGAGCCCGAAGGGCCACACACCACGATACGCTCGCCACGCTTGACCTCCAGGTAAATGTCGCGCAGGACGTGAAAATCGCCGAACCATTTATTGACGTTATGCATCTCAACCATCAGGTCGGACGCGTTGGTGGCTGCTTGTGTCATGTTGATATCCTACTCAAAATCAAAAAAAGCGGCGTTAGGTGTTGCGGCCAAGCCTATTGTCTATGGCCGGTGTTGAGCTTGCGTTCCAGGTACTGGCTGTAGCGCGACATGCTGAAACAGAAGATCCAGAACATAAACGCGGCAAATACATAGCCTTCCAGGGAAAAGCCCAGCCAACGCGAGTCGGACAGTGCTGCCTGCACGATCCCCAACAGATCAAACAGCCCGATGATCATCACCAGCGTGGTGTCTTTAAACAGCGAAATGAAGGTGTTGACGATGCCGGGAATCATCATCTTCAGCGCCTGGGGCATGATGATCAGCCCCATGCGTTTCCAATAGGTCATGCCCAGTGCGGCAGCCGCCTCTTCCTGGCCTTTGGGAATGGCCTGCAAGCCGCCGCGGATCACCTCGGCCATGTAGGCGCTTTGGAAGAGCGTCAAACCGATTAGCGCACGGACCAGACGGTCAACGCCCATGCCCGAGGGCAAGAATAACGGCAGCATGACCGAGGCCATGAACAGGATGGTAATCAGCGGAACGCCGCGCCAGAATTCAATGAAAATGATACAGAAGCTTCTCACGATAGGCATGGACGAACGTCGTCCCAGTGCGAGCACGATACCGATGGGTAACGCGCCGATCATCCCGATGCTGGCCAGCAGCAGGGTCAGCATCAAGCCCCCCCAGCGGTTGGTGGACACGCGGGGGAGATCGAAATAGCCGCCGTACAACAACACGAAAGCCACGACCGGAAAGGCTACCAGGGCAAAGAGCGCTACCCAGCGCTTAAACGGCAGACGGGGAATGGCCATCCAGGCAATCAGTGAGAAGAACATGGCAAAGATGATATTGGCGCGCCAATATTCATCGCTTGGGTAGAGCCCGTATATGAACTGGTGGAAGCGGGCGTTAATGAACACCCAGCAGGCGCCAACCCGTGAGCAGTCTTCACGGCTGCTGCCGACCCAATCGGCATCGATAAACGCCCATTGGACAGTCGGTACGACCAGCAGGTAGAGCACATACAGGCCCAGCAGGGTGAAGAGACTGTTGATGGGGCCATTGAACAGATTGCCGCGAAGCCAAGCAATGGGTCCAATCGTGCCTTTCGGCGCCGGCTGCTCGGGTATCACATCTTTGTTATGAATCATAAGGTTGCCTCCGGCCTAGCGTTCGACGAGCGCAACGCGAGCGTTGAACCAGTTCATGAACATGGACACCAGCAAGCTGATGATCAGATAAACCGCCATGGTCATGGCAATGACCTCAATCGCCTGGCCGGTCTGATTCAGCGTGGTGCCGGCAAATACCGAGACCAGATCGGGATAACCGATGGCGGTAGCCAGCGATGAGTTCTTGATCAGGTTTAGGTACTGGCTGGTCAGCGGTGGAATGATCACGCGCATGGCTTGCGGTATTACCACCAGCCTGAGTACCAGCTTGCGCGGCAGACTCAGCGCCTGGGCGGCTTCCGTTTGGCCATGGGGAATCGCCTGAATACCGGAGCGCACTATCTCGGCGATAAACGAGGCGGTGTAGATAGTCAGGGCCAGCCAAAGGGCGAGGAACTCAGGAATTACCGTAATGCCGCCGCGGAAATTAAACCCCGTCATTTCAGGCAGTTCCCAGGTAACCGGGACGCCGGTGGCCAACAATACCAGTAGCGGAAAACCGAAAATCAGTACCGGCACAATCCAGCCCACCGGTAAACGTTTTCCTGTCGCTTCGTGCCGCCGCTTATTCCAAACCACCAGCGCGATGCTGGCGACGATGGCCACCACAAAGGCGGCCGGTATCAGCCCAAACCCCGACTCAAATAACGGTTCGGGGATGAATAGGCCGCGCACGTTGAGAAAGAAGGCTTCACCAAAGGTGAGGCTCTCGCGGGCGCTGGGTAGGGCGCGCAGAACGGCGAAGTACCAGAAGAAAATCTGCAACAGCAGCGGAATATTACGGAACGTCTCGATATAGGCGTTGGCCAGGCGCGCCAGCAGCCAGTTGGGTGAAAGGCGCGCAATACCGACGATAAAGCCGACAATGGTAGCGGCCAACACCCCAAGCCCACCGACCATCAGCGTATTGAGCAGGCCGATGATAAAGGTGCGGCCGTAGGTGCTCTCTTTAGAGTATTCGATCAAGGTTTGGCCAATACCAAACCCTGCGGTTCGGTCAAGAAAACCGAACCCGGTCCTGATACCGCGTTCGGATAGGTTTTCCTGAACATTACCGATAATAAATAACAGGAAAGCCGCAACGGCTGCGACGACCAAGAGTTGAAAAATAAGCGCGCGCTTTGCGCGGTCTCGCCAAAACGGCGGCTTTTGGCCTGCCGGGCGAGCATTAGGTCTTACCGACATGGGTGGCGTCTCCGCGATACGGAAGGTCAATCAGAAGGCCCGCCTATACCTTTGAAACAAGGGATGGCGGGCCGGGGTCAAGCGAGACGCTTAGCGAATCGGCGGTGCGTACTGAATGCCGCCTTCGGTCCAGAGCTCGTTAATACCGCGCTCAATTTCCAGCGGTGAGTCCTTGCCCACGTTGCGGTCAAAGCTTTCGCCGTAGTTACCCACTTGGCTGATGATTTGGTACGCCCAGTCGGCGTCTAGGTCCATTTCTTCGCCGTAGTTGCCGTCTTCACCTAACAGGCGGGCGATGTTGGGGTCTTCAGATTCCAGCATGTCGTCAACGTTTTCGCTGTCCACGCCGTACTCTTCAGCGTTCATCATGGCGAATAGCGACCATTTGACGATGTTGAACCACTTGTCATCGCCTTGGCGAACCACAGGTCCGAGCGGCTCTTTGGAAATGACGTCGGAGAGAATTTCTGAACCATCCGGGTCGTCAAGCTGAATACGCAGGGCGGCGAGCTGGGACGTATCCGATGTCAGCACGTCACAACGGCCGGCTTCGTAGCCGCCAACGGTTTGCTCAGAGGTATCGAAAACGATCGGGTCGAATTCCATATCGTTGGCGCTGAAGTAGTCGGCCAGGTTCAACTCGGTAGTAGTACCCGACTGGATACAGATTGACGCGCCGTCAAGCTCGTCAACGCTGGACACGTCCAGGTCTTTGGAGACCATGAAGCCTTGGCCGTCATAGAAGGTGACGCCGGTGAAGTTGAGGCCCAGCGTGGTGTCCCGGGTGGTGGTCCAGGTGGTGTTGCGTGACAGCACATCCACTTCGCCGGACTGCAGTGCTGTGAAGCGCTCAACGGCATTCAATGAAATGTAGTTGACCGCTTCCGAGTCACCCAGAACAGCCGCGGCAACCGCGCGGCAAACATCCACGTCAAGCCCTTCCCAGTTACCGTCGTCGTCAGGTGCAGAAAAGCCGGGTAGGCCATCGCTTACGCCACACTGCACTTCACCACGCTCGATGGTATCTTCCAGCGTATCGGCTTGAGCCGTCGCCATACCAGCCAGTGTCAGCGAGCCAGCCGATACCAGTAGCGCCAGGTGTTTTTTCTTCAACATGTAGGTTCCCTCGAATTGTTTGAAATCGTTGTTCATGCCGTAGCATGTTAGTAAACCTAGCAAGGAAGATGCCAAAAGGGGTACAGGCCCTGATTCAGCGCTTTTCAACGCTAATTAAATTGTTTGATACGAACGTCTAGGTGCAAAAAACAAGACTGCCCACTACGTGTCGCGCTGTTGTGGTGCAACAAACAGAGGGCAGTGATGCAAGAGGGGCGGGTAAGGTCAGTCGGCGGACAGGGCCTTGCGCATGAAAGGGGGTAACGTCAGTGCACCGCGATGCGCCTCGACCGTGTAGTAGTGCAAGGGCATCTCGTGCTGGGCGGCGGCGGTCTCGCGGAAGCTTTCAACGTCGGTGGCTTTGCCCGCCAGGGTGACGCTCCACCAGCCGGACGGGTAGACCGGCTGCGGGAAGGGCAGCGTGGCGACGCTATCAAAGCCGGCTTCACGCATGTCATGACGCAATGCACGAATGATTGTTGCGCTGTGATACAGCGGTGATTCACTTTGCTGCACCATGACGCCGCCCTTTTTTAGAATGCGGTGACAGCGTTTCAAGAAATCGGTTTTAAACAGGCCTTCGGCGGGCCCCACCGGGTCGGTGGAATCGATGATCAGCACGTCGATGCTCTCATCAGCGGCCTCGTCGACCCATTTGACGCCGTCGGCGAACAGCAGCTCGGCGCGCGGGTCGTTATTCGAGGCGACTAACGACGGGAAAAAGCGTTCTGAGGCCTTGGTGACTTCTTCGTCGATGTCGATCTGGGTGACGTGTTCAACGCCCGGGTGGCGCAGCACTTCCTTGAGCGTGCCACAGTCGCCGCCGCCGATGATGACGACGCGCCTGGGGTCCTGATGGGTGAACAGCGCCGGGTGGGCAATCATCTCGTGATACAGAAAATTATCCCGGTCGGTCAGCATCACACAGCCGTCCAGCACCAACAGGTTACCGTAGGTCTCGGTGGCGTAGACTTCCAGGTGCTGGTAAGGGCTTTGCACATCGTGCAGCTTTTCAGAAATCTTCAGCGAGAAAGCGCTGCCGTGGCTGTCGAATACCTCGGTAAACCACGAGGTGTCGGGACGTTCGATCATGACTGGGCTCCTGGGCACGTGTCGTTCGGTTGAGTGGCAATGCCCTGATGATATTGGGGGCTAAGGTCGTGCAGCGCCTCCATGAAGGCGGTGACGTGATCGGGGTCGGTAAACTGACTGATGCCGTGGCCCAGGTTGAACACGTGGCCGGGGCCGTGGCCGTAGCTTTCCAGCACGCGGGCCACTTCGGCGCGGATGGCGGAGGGGCGGGCAAACAAAACGTTGGGATCCAGGTTGCCCTGCAGCGCGACCTTGTGGCCGACCCGGGCGCGGGCGTCGGAAAGCTCGGTGGACCAGTCGATGCCCAAGGCATCTGCACCGGCGCAGGCGCTATGTTCGAGCCACTGGCCGCCGTTCTTGGTGAACAGGATGACCGGAACGCGGCGACCGTCGTGCTCGCGGATCAGCCCGGCGACAATCTGCTCCATGTAGCGCAGCGAGAATTCCAGGTACGCCGGCGTGGTCAGCGCGCCGCCCCAGGTATCAAAAATCTGCACTGCCTGGGCGCCCGCCCGAATCTGCGCGTTGAGGTAGTCGGTCACCGCGTGGGCCAGCGTATCCAGCAGCTGGTGCATGGTGTCCGGCGTATCGTAGAGCATGGTCTTCAGGTGGCGGAAATCCTTGCTGGAGCTGCCCTCGACCATATAGGTCGCCAGCGTCCAGGGGCTGCCCGAAAAGCCGATCAGCGGCATACGGCCGTTCAGCTCGCGGCGAATGGTGGATACCGCGCGCATCACGTAATCCAGGTCGCGCTCGGCGTCGGGGACGCTCAGCGCGGCCACTTCTTTCGGCGTGCGCACGGTTTTCTTGAATTTGGGGCCTTCGCCGGTTTCGAAATAAAGCCCCAGGCCCATGGCGTCGGGGATCGTCAAGATGTCCGAAAACAGAATGGCGGCATCCAGCGGATAGCGTTCAAGCGGCTGAAGCGTCACCTCACAGGCCAGGTCATGGTTGCGACACAGGTCCATAAAGCTACCGGCATCGGCCCGGCAGGCGCGGTATTCCGGCAGGTAGCGGCCTGCCTGGCGCATCATCCACACCGGAGTGCGGTCAACGGGCTTTCGAGCCAGCGCGCGAAGAAAACGGTCGTTTTGCAAAGGTGTGGAGGTCATAGACACTTGCTCTTGAGAAATTTGCCCGCATTGTAGAGGAGCTATTGTACTTGAAGATAGGCCGTCGGGCGGGCTCAAACGTTGGCAAAAATCGTCGCACCCTGGCAATTATCTCGACGTTTCCCCGTCACGCTAATCGTGAGCTGGCCTTCGCTTCCTGCTAAACTAGCCGCCCACTCTGCCAACACTGGTGTGATTAACTGGTTTGGTTAATCAGCGAGGTAACCTGTGACCATACGCTTCATTGCCGCTTCCCGGCTGCCCACCCCCTGGGCCACCTTCACCATGCATGGCTTCGAAGACGAAGCCACGGGTAAGGATCATATCGCCTTGACGCTGGGTGATGTGACCGGCGATGAACCGGTACTCGGGCGTGTGCACTCGGAGTGCTTGACGGGCGACGCGCTGTTTTCGATGCGCTGCGACTGCGGTTATCAGCTCCAGGAAGCGCTGAAGCGAATTGCCGAAGAAGGCCGCGGTGTACTGCTATACTTACGCCAGGAAGGTCGTGGGATTGGTCTGTTGAATAAAATTCGTGCCTACCATCTGCAGGACCAGGGTGCCGATACCGTCGAGGCGAACGAGCAGTTGGGCTTTGGCGCCGATATGCGCCGCTATGACCTGTGTGTGCCGATGCTCGATCATCTGGGTGTCAGCGCGCTCAAGCTGATGACCAATAACCCGCGCAAGGTCGACGCCCTGACCCGCGACGGCGTCAACGTGGTTGAGCGCTTATCGATTACCACCGGCCTGAATCCCCACAACGAGCAGTATCTCTCCACCAAGGCGGGCAAACTGGGGCACATGATGGCCCTGGATGACTTTACCCAGGCAAGCGACGTGGATATTGAGCGCAAGGGATAATGGCAAGCGGGCGACACAGGAGTGCCCAGTATGCAAACGGCAGGTGACACGCCATATCATCAGTCTCGATCAGAGCCGCCGGGTGAGTTCAGCCGAATCGAAGAGTATCTGCACAGCATTACCCACGGTGTCGGCGCCCTACTCAGCGTGGTCGGTATGGTCGTGCTGCTGGTGGTGGCAAGCCTGGCCGCTCACGTCGATCCCTGGAAAATCGTCAGTCTAAGCCTTTACGGCACCACGCTCGTCCTGCTTTACACCGCCTCCACGCTATACCATAGCATCCCGCATCGTCCTTGGAAGCAGCGTTTTCAGCTGCTCGACCACTGTGCGATTTATCTTCTGATTGCCGGCACTTACACGCCTTTCCTGCTGGTTAACATGCGCGGCGCCACCGGGTGGGCGCTATTTGCCGTTGTGTGGTCGCTGGCGTTGGGCGGCATCGCCTGCAAGCTGCTGTGGCCGCAGCGCCTGGCGGTACTGCGCGTGGTGGTCTACCTGTTGATGGGCTGGATGATCGTGCTGGCCTCGGAAGAAATGGCGGCCAATCTGTCCACGACCGGCATCGTGCTGCTGGCCGTTGGCGGCGTCGTCTATACGCTGGGGGTGATTTTCTACGCCGTGAGCGCCATTCCCTTCAACCATGCGATCTGGCATCTGTTCGTGATTGGCGGCAGTGCCTGCCACTACGCGGCTATCTATTACGCCGTGCTGCCTCATCCGGCGGTTACCTAGCGCCTTCCAGCGGTAGATGAATGATGGCACCGCGCACGCCGCCCTGATCGATCCATAATTTGCCGAGGGTGATCGGCAGCTTGAAACGCCGCTTGCCGGCGGCTCCGGGGTTGAAGAGCAGCCTGTCGGCCTGGCGTTCGTTGCGCGGTTTGTGGGAGTGCCCGTGCAGGACGACATCGCAGTCAATTGCCGGGTCTGCATCCTCCAGGCGATGCACCAGATGCAGGTGGCGATCATTGACGACTATGTTCTGGTGCACCGGCAGGGTGGAAGCCCAGGCGGCCGTGTCGATATTGCCGCGTACGCAGTGAACAGGGGCGAGGGTGGCCAGGCGTTCCAGAAGGGTGCTGTCTTCCTCTTTGCTGCCCACATCGCCCAGATGCAAAATCAGCTCGCAGTCATCCAGTAGCGCAAGCGCTTCGTCGCGCAGTAGACCGTGGGTGTCGGCAATCACGCCGACTGGAGACGCAAGACGATACGCGCGCTCGGTGGGCGCATTGACAATCTCCGCCATGTTGATGGCCTCGCCTCCTCTGCGCATGATGGCTCATTGCTCAGCGGCGGCTTTTTCACGCTCAATGGCCCTGGCCATCGCTGGGCGCTTGGCGTGGCGTTTCCGGTAGGCAATCAACGGCTCGGGCAGGCGGTGTTTCATGCTCGACGCCCAGCCAAGCGTGTGGGTAAGAAACAGGTCGGCCAGGGTGAAGGTATCGCCAACCAGGGTTTCCTGGCCGTTATAGCGTCGCTCGAGCGCTTTCAGCGCGCGCTGAAACTCCCAGGCGCAGGTCGGCAGGACGGCCGGAATACGCTTGTCCTGGGGCAGCGCAAACTGATGCTTGGCCTGATTCCATAGCGGCTGCTCCAGCTCGGTGACGATAAAGCTCAGCCACTGATCGACCTGTGCCCGGGCAGTGGGGCTGTCGGGCATCAGGGCGCCATCGCCGAACTGCTCGGCCAGGTAGCGGCAGATGGGCAGCGACTCGAACAGCGAGAACTCGCCGTCTTCGAGCACTGGCACTTTGCCGTCGGGGTGGCGCGCCAGGTGCTCCGGTGTCTGGCCTTCGCCGTTATCCAGCGCGACATGCCGGCAGCGATACTCAAGGCCCAGCTCTTCGAGCGTCCAGGTGGCGCGCAACGAGCGCGACTGAGGAAAGCTGTACAGCGTGATCATGGTATGCACTCCGGCAAATTAAGAGGCTCTTACGTTAGCGGCTGCTCCGTGAACTGTCACGGGGGATTATTCCCGCGACTTTTGAATACGCTCGTAGGCGTTGCTGATCTCGCTGGTGCGCGCCTGGGCCACTTCGCGCATGCTGTCGGGCAGCCCTTTACCGGCGAGCTTATCCGGATGGTTCTGGCTCATCAGGCGGCGGTAGGCCTTCTTGACCTCGGCGTCGCTGGCGTCCTCCGAAACGCCCAGCACCCGGTAGGCGTCTTTCAGGGCTTCTTCGCTGGCGCCATCGGAGTTGGCGGCGGCGCCGTGCAGCATGGCTTCGATCTGTTGAACTTCGGCGTCGCTACAGCCCACGCCGCGGGCGACGCGCAGGATCATCTCGTGCTCGGCGTCGTGGAGCACGCCGTCAGCGGCGATCGCCGACAGCTGCACCTGCAGAAACACCTGGCGCATTACCGGCTGGTGTCGGGTCAGGCGGTTGACGCTGGCAAGCTCCGCGTTCAGGTCAAAGTCGTCGGTGCGCCCGCGTTCAAACGCGGCGCGTGCCCGGGCGCGCTGCTCACCCTGAAGGCGCATCTGGTCGAAGAGCTTTTCGGCCACGCCCAGCTCGCCGTCGGTGACCTTGCCGTCGGCCTGGCACAGGCAGCCCATCACCGAGAAAATCGACTCCAGAAAGCCTTCCTGGATGCGCATCCGCGCCACATTCAGACGCAGCTTGATGCGTCGTCCCAGCCACCAGCCCAGGCCGCCGCCTATCAGCAGACCCAAGGGGCCGCCCGCGGCCAGGCCGATCAGCGCAAATACAATAATCAGAAATAACATGGCAGTCTCTAACGTTGATAAATAGAAGGGTTACGGCAGCCGGGCACGAATCGCGCGTTCGATGCCGTCGGCATCCAGGCCGCAGTCATGCAGCAGCTCGGCTGGGGTGCCGTGTTCCACAAAGGCGTCCGGCAGCCCGAGGTTGAGAACTTCGACCTGAACGCCTTCGGCATGCAGAAGCTCATTGACGGCGCTGCCCGCCCCGCCGGCGATGACGTTTTCCTCCAGCGTGATCAGCAGTTCGTGCTCGTCGGCGGCGTGAAGGATGGCGTCACGGTCAAGCGGTTTGATGCTGCGCATGTTGATGTGCGTGGCGTCGAGCCTGTCGGCCACCTCGGCGGCGGCGCTGTTCACGCTGCCAAAGGCGAGGAGCGCGATGCTGCCTTCGCCGGTCGCCTTGCGGCGCACCTCGGCCTGGCCAATGGCTAGCGCTTCCAGATGCTCGGGAATCGCCACGCCAGGCCCGGTGCCGCGCGGATAACGCACGGCGGCGGGGCCGGGGTGGTGATAGGCGGCGCTGAGCATGGCGCGGCATTCGGCTTCGTCGGCCGGGGCGAGAATCACCATGCCCGGCACGCAGCGCAGAAACGACAGGTCCATGCTGCCGTGATGGGTGGGGCCGTCTTCGCCCACCAGTCCAGCGCGGTCAATGGCAAAGGTGACGTCGAGGTTTTGCACCGCGACGTCATGAATCAACTGGTCGTAGCCGCGCTGCAAAAAGGTGGAATAAATCGCCACCACCGGCTTCATGCTTTCGCAGGCCATGCCCGCCGCGAGTGTCACCGCGTGCTGCTCAGCAATCGCGACATCGAAATAGCGTTCGGGATATTCCTTGGAGAAGCGGATCAGGTCGGAGCCTTCGCGCATCGCCGGGGTAATGCCCATCAGCCGGTCATCAGCGGCGGCCATGTCGCATAGCCAATCGCCGAATACGTTGCAGTATTTTTTCTTGGGCGCGGTGTTGACGATGGGTTTTTTGCCAGCGCCCTTGCCGACGACGGCGCTGGGTTTTTCCAGCTTGGTAATCGCGTGGTAGCCGATCTGATCGGCCTCGGCGGGGAGAAAGCCCTTACCCTTGACGGTCTTGATGTGCAGAAACTGCGGGCCGTCCAGGTCGCGCAGGTTCTCGAGGGTTCCGGTAAGCGTCTCGAGGTCGTGTCCGTCGATGGGCCCGACGTAGTGAAAGCCCATCTCTTCAAACAGCGTGGCGGGGCTGACCATGCCTTTCATGTGCTCTTCGGTGCGCCGGGCAAGCTCGAGCGCACCGGGCAGGTGGGACAGCACCTTCTTGCCCTCTTCGCGCATCTTGAGATAGGGCTTGCTGGACAGCACCCGGGCCAGGTAGGTGGCCATGCCGCCGACGTTTTCGGAGATCGACATTTCGTTGTCGTTGAGGATCACCAGCATGTTGGCGTCCACATGCCCGGCATGGGCAAGGGCTTCAAAGGCCATGCCCGCGCTGAGCGCGCCGTCGCCAATGATCGCGCATACCCGGCGCTTTTCGCCCTGGGCGCGAGCGGCAAGCGCCATGCCCAGTGCCGCGGAAATCGAGGTGCTGGAATGGCCGACGCCAAAGGTGTCGTAGCCGGACTCGGCGCGGCGCGGGAAGGCGGCAAGCCCGCCGTGCTGGCGAATGCTCAGCATGGCGTCGCGGCGGCCGGTCAGAATCTTGTGTGGGTAGGCCTGATGACCCACGTCCCATACCAGGCGGTCGTCGGGGGTGTGGAAAGCGTGGTGCAGCGCCACGCTCAGCTCGACCACACCCAGGCCCGCGCCAAAGTGACCGCCGGACACCCCGACGCTGTAAAGCAGGTAGGCGCGCAGCTCGTCGGCCAGTTGGGCCAACTGTTTGGTGTTCATGGCCCGCAGGGCGGCGGGATGATCAAAGGAGTCGAGCAGCGGCGTCGCCGGACGCTCGCGGGGAATCTCGTCGAACAGCTTCATGGGCATGTTTTTATGAACATCGTTTAGTGGTCGCGCTCGATCATGTAGTGAGCAAGGTCGGCCAAGGGTTGCGCGTTCTTGCCCAGCGGGGCAAGGGCGGCGATGGCCTCGTCAATTAGCGTCTGGGCTTTGTGCTGTGCGCCCTCAAGGCCCAGTAAACCGGGGTATGTGGGCTTGGCGCGGGCGGCATCGGCGCCGGATGTTTTGCCCAGCGTGGCGGTGTCACCCGTCACGTCGAGCACATCGTCGTGAATCTGGAAGGCTAGTCCAATGGCGCGCGCGTAGCGAATCAGCGCCTGCAAACGCGGGTCGTGTTCGTCAACGGCGATCAGGCCGCCCAGGCGAACCGCGGCGACGATCAGCGCGCCGGTCTTGTGAGCGTGCATGTGTGCCAGGGCATCCACATTGGGGTGGCCGCCGACGGCCGCCAGGTCCAGCGCCTGGCCGGCGACCATGCCATCGCGGCCGGCGGCGCTGGCCAGGGTGGTGACCAGGCCGCCCAGCCGTGGGTGCGCGGTGCGTGCCAGCACTTCGAAGGCCAGGGCCTGAAGGGCATCACCGGCGAGAATCGCGGTGGCTTCATCGAATGCCTTGTGAACGGTGGGCTGGCCGCGGCGCAGGTCGTCATCGTCCATGGCCGGCAGATCGTCGTGAATTAGCGAGTAGGCGTGAATCAGTTCGATGGCGGCGGCGGGGGCGTCAAGTTCGTCATCGTCGGCGCCCAGGGCGCGGCCGGCCAGATAAACCAGCAAGGGGCGCAGTCGCTTGCCGCCGACCAGCAGGCCGTGGCGCATGGCCGCCTCGAGACGTGGCTCGGTGGCTGGGCGCGCATCGAACAGCGCGGTCAGGGTGGCGTCAACGCGGGTATTGCTTGTGTCACGTAACCTGGCCAGCCCAGCGGCGGGGGGCGCTACCATGGCGGCGTCTCCTTGTTGCTGTCATCGGCGTCGTCCGTGGACGCGTCGGGGCCTGCAAAGGGGGCAACATTCAAGCGGCCGTCGTTATCTTCGCTCAGGGCGCGCACCTTGAGTTCGGCGCTGTCCAGGCGTTGTTGGGCGTCGCGCGTCAGGCGGACGCCTTGCTCGAAAGCCGTCAGTGCATCTTCCAATGAGAGTTCGCCTGACTCAAGGCGTTCCACGATGGTTTCGAGTTGCTCAACCGTGGCGGCAAAATCTTGTGGTGCGGATGTAGTGTCACTCATTGGGCAATGCCTGTCGTCAAAGCGTATCGTCTAGTAGCCGGCCACAGTATACACCGAGGGCGGGGGGTGGCGTCTGCCCTCCTGGCGTTGGCCAACCGCCGACTTGCGTCGCGTTCATCTTGACAACGCAGACTTTTCATCATGCGGGCGCGGCGATAGCGCGGGCGGATGTGCTACCATAGCGGCCTTTCGTGAACCGTTACACGGCGCCAGCCGCCGACCATAGAGGTTGATTCAGCCATGGCCAAAACGTCCCTGGACAAGAGCAAGATCAAGATCCTGCTACTCGAGGGCGTCCACCAGAGCGCGGTGGACAATTTTCAGAACGCAGGGTACGAAAACGTCGAGCACCTGCCGACATCGCTTGATGAGGAAGCGCTGATCGAGAAGATCCGCGACGTGCACTTCATCGGCATTCGTTCCCGCACTCAGCTGACCGAGCGCGTGTTCGAGGCGGCGGAGAAGCTCGTAGGCGTTGGCTGTTTCTGTATCGGCACCAATCAGGTCGACCTCAATGCGGCCCTCAAGCGCGGCATTGCGGTATTCAATGCGCCGTACTCGAATACCCGCTCGGTGGCGGAGCTGGTGCTTGCTGAAGCCATCATGCTGCTGCGCGGTATTCCCGAGAAAAATGCCCGCGCCCATCAGGGTGGCTGGTTGAAATCGGCCAAGAATTCTCACGAAGCACGGGGCAAGACCCTGGGGATCGTCGGGTACGGCAGCATCGGCGCGCAGCTGTCGGTACTCGCCGAATCGCTGGGCTTCAACGTCATTTATTACGATGTGATCACCAAGTTGGGCATGGGCAACGCCAACCAAGTGGCCAGCCTCGGCGAACTGCTGGGCCGTTCGGACGTGGTGAGTCTCCACGTGCCCGATCTGGCGTCCACCCGCTGGATGATCGGCGAAAAGGAAATCGCCGCCATGAAGCCGGGCGCAATCCTGATCAATGCCTCGCGGGGCAGCGTGGTGGAAATCGAGCCGCTGGCCAAAGCGATCAAGGCGGGCAGGCTTAATGGCGCGGCGATCGACGTCTTCCCCGTCGAGCCCAAGGGCAACGAGGAAACGTTCGAAAGCCCGCTGCGCGGCCTGGAAAACGTCATCCTGACGCCGCATATAGGTGGCTCTACCCTGGAAGCCCAGGAGAATATCGGCATCGAAGTGTCCGAAAAGCTGATCACCTATTCGGACAACGGCACCACGGTGACGTCGGTCAACTTCCCCGAAGTGGCGCTGCCGGCACACCCGGACAAGCATCGCCTGCTGCACATTCACGACAACGTGCCCGGCGTGCTGTCGCAGATCAACCGCGTGCTGTCCGAGAACGGTATCAACATCTCGGGTCAGTACCTGCAGACCAATGAAAAAGTTGGCTACGTGGTGATCGACGTTGATAAAGCCTATGGCCCTCAGGCGCTTGAGGCGCTGAAGAAGGTGGACCATACGCTGAAGATTCGTGCGTTGTATTCGGCGCAGAATAGTTAAACCCGTATGTAAAGTAGGGCACTATAGAAACGGCTCCTCTCTTGAGGAGCCGTTTTGTTTGATAAGAGCGGTTAAGCGAGATCAAACAGCAACACTTCCCCCGCTTCCTTACCTGTCAGGTTGATCGTCTCGTCCGGTGTAAACGCCGCCGCGTCGCCGGCGCTCAACGCCTCGCCGTTGACCTCCATTTCGCCTTTGACCACGTGCAGCCAGGCATGCCGGGTGGACGGGGTTTCTGCGTGGTCGCCCGGGCCGAACAGCCCCGCGTAAAGGTTGACGTCCTGATTGACGCTGACCGAGCCGTCCCTGCCGTCCTGGGAAGCCACCAGGCGCCATTGGCCCTGGCGTTCGGCGGTTGGGAAGGCCTTCTGCTCGTAGCTGGGGGCTATCCCGCGCTTTGCGGGCTCGATCCATATCTGCAGGAAGTGCAGGCCGTTCTCCTTGGAATGGTTGAACTCGCTGTGCAACACCCCGGTGCCCGCCGACATGCGCTGCACATCGCCCGGGCGCATGACCTCACCGTTGCCCATATTGTCCTGGTGGGCCATTTCGCCTTCCAGCACGTAGGAAATGATCTCCATATCCCGGTGGGGGTGAGCGCCAAACCCATGGCCCGCCGCGACGCGGTCCTCGTTGATCACGCGCAGCGCGCGGAATCCCATGTGGTCAGGATCCATGTAGTTGGCAAAAGAAAACGTATGGTAGGAACGCAGCCAGCCGTGGTCGGCGTAGCCCCGCTCGTTGGCACGGCGAAGTTTCATCGGGTGCTCCTTGCGCGTTAAGCGTGTCAGTCAAAGATGATGTTCAATATACGCCGCCTGCATCGCTCGTGGGGTGAAGGTTTCTCAATGATCGCGTCGAATAAATCGACGTATCAGCGCGTGATTCCATGACCTGGGTCAAACGGCCGGCATCGCGCAAGACGCGCGCTAGACGCGGCTTTTTGCTATCATATGGCCGTTTATTCACCTGGTCCGCCTTTTACGGGGGCGACTACCTGGAGTCTGTCATGTCAGTACCTACCTCATCGCCGCGCATTGTGGTCGCGGCGCTCTATAAGTTCGTCACCCTGAACGACTTTGAAGCCCTGCGCGAGCCGCTGCGCCAGACCATGCTGGATAACGGCGTGAAAGGCACCCTGCTGCTGGCCAAGGAAGGCATCAACGGCACGGTAGCGGGCACCCGCGAGGGCATCGATGCGCTGCTCGCCTGGCTGACCGCCGACCCGCGCTTCGCCGATATCGATCATAAAGAGTCGTTCTGCGACGAGCCGCCGTTTTACCGCACCAAGGTGAAGCTGAAAAAAGAGATCGTCACCCTGGGCGTACCCGATATCGATCCCAACGACACCGTGGGCACCTACGTCGAGCCCGAGCAATGGAACGACATTATTGCCGACCCGGAAGTGCTGGTAATCGATACGCGTAACGACTACGAAGTGGAAATCGGCAGCTTCGAAGGCGCGGTGGATCCTAAAACCACCACCTTCCGCGAGTTTCCCGAGCACGTGCGCGAGCACTACGACCCACAAAAGCACAAGAAGGTGGCGATGTTCTGCACCGGCGGCATCCGCTGTGAAAAAGCCTCCAGCTTCATGCTCAAGGAAGGCTTCGACGAGGTCTATCACCTCAAGGGCGGCGTGCTGAACTATCTGGAGAAAGTCCCCGAGGAGCAGTCGCTGTGGCGCGGCGAGTGCTTCGTGTTCGATAACCGGGTCACGGTGCGTCACGACCTGAGCGAAGGCGAATTCGAACAGTGCCACGCCTGCCGGCGACCGATTTCCGCCGAGGACATGCAGTCCGCCGCCTACGAGCCTGGGATCAGCTGTCCCCACTGCATCGACTCGCTGCCCGAGAAAACCCGCGCCGCCGCCCGCGAGCGCCAGCGCCAGATCGACCTGGCCAAAGCCCGTGGCGAGCCCCATCCGCTGGGCCGCGACATGCGTAAGGCGTCATCGAGTTAAGCGCTTGGCGGTGACGTTTCAGTGATGGAATTCGTTTCCGTAAACACGACAGGTGGGGCCTAAGCACGTTATCCTGCGTTTTTTGCGCCTTCATAAGCGTCTTTGGGAGCGTGTTAAGGAGAATGTTCGGTGAGTGACGTAAAGCGCAGGACCGTGGGTCGTCCGGCCAGCACGGCAAAAGCGGGCGGCGGACACAGTCAGTCATTGGTGCGGGGGTTGAACCTGCTGGAATACCTGGCCAGCAGCCCCGAAGGCTTGGCGCTATCGTCGCTGGCGGAGATGGCCGACCTCGCGCCGTCCACCACCCACCGTCTGCTGCAGGCCCTGCAGAGTCAGGGCTTTGTCAGCCAGGAAAACGAGCAGGGTCTGTGGCGAATCGACGTCAAAACTTTCCGTATCGGCAATAGCTTCCTCGAAGCGCGCGATGTGGTGGCGACCAGCCGACCGTTCCTGCGCCGCCTGACCGCCGAGACCGGAGAAACCGCCAACCTGGGTATTCGCGACGCTGACACGGCGGTATTTCTGGCCCAGCACGAGTCACCGCAGATGATGCGCATGATCACCCGGCTGGGCTCGCGGGCGCCGCTGCACGCCTCGGGGGTGGGCAAGGCGCTGCTCGCCTGGATGCCCGAGGATGAACGTGCAAAGCTCCTTGCCCGCGGCGAGCTGGCCCGGGTGACCGAAAACACCTTTTATCAGCCCGACACTCTCCTGAGCGAGATGCAGCGTATTCGCGACCAGGGGTTTGCCTGCGACCGCGAAGAGCATGCCATTGGTCTGCATTGCGTGGCGGCCTGTATTCACGATGAGCATGGGCTGCCGCTGGCCGCCATTTCGGTATCCGGCCCGGTGGCGCGGATTCCTGAGGCGCGCCTGCTTGAGCTGGGAGCGCTGGCCCGGCAAGTGGCGGACGAAATTACCCTGCAGCTGGGCGGGCAGCTCAACGCACCTGAATGATCAGTCTTTTCTGGGTCGCGTTGCTCAGCGCCACGCTGTTGCCCGGCAGTTCGGAAGTATGGCTGGCGCGGCAGTGGTGCCTGGACCAGCCGGTCCTGGCGTTGTGGGCGGTGGCTACCGCAGGCAATACCCTGGGGAGTCTTATCAATGTGGCGCTGGGCCGCTATGCGCGGCGCTTCCAGGAGCGTCGTTGGTTTCCCGCCTCGGCCGCGCAGCTTGCCCGCGCCGAGCGCTGGTACCAACGTGTCGGCGAAGCCAGCCTGCTGCTTTCCTGGCTGCCGATCATCGGCGACCCGCTGACCGTCGTGGCCGGCGTGCTGCGCCTTGCCTGGTGGCGGGCGCTGGCCTGGATCTTCGTTGCCAAAGGCGCGCGCTATGCGCTGATCCTCGTTTTGGCCTCGTCATGGCTTGGGCCCTATTGTTAGCCATCACGGTATAACCTTGTGCCTTGTGGGCTAAGCCAATCACGTTGCGCCAGGCAATGGCTTGTATGAAAGTTGTTAGTTTACAACGCGGCCCTGTCCTCTTTTCCCCTGTCATCATGTTAGGCTAAGCATCTTGTACAATGCTTACATTGCTAGACGTTTAGATTATCGACTGCAGACATGTGCCGTCGTCAGATTGAACAGACGACTCACCATCCAAAGGGAGATTTCGGTGTGACGCCACTACGTTTACTACCCTGGCTTGGCGTTTGGCTGATAACGCTGGTTGCGTTATTTGCCGCGCCGGCGTTCGCGCAAAGCGGCGCAGATAGCGGCGACGGAGCCGAGGCGGCTGAGCCGCAATCATACGAATCCCTGGCCAACCTGCTCGAAGACGAGCAGGCGCGTCAGGAACTCATCGACTTGTTGCGCAGCCAGGCCTCGGAAGTGGCCGGGTCCAGCGGTGAAGTGTCTGAGGGCGCCGCTGAAGGCAGCGACATGGCGCCTGAAGACGTATCGTTGCCCCGCCAACTGGCTGAGCTGACCAGTAACGTGGTCGACGACGTGAGCGGCCAGTTTGGACAGGTGGCGTTGCTGATTCGCGACCTCTTCACCGGAAGAGGCGAGAGCAATTTCGATATGTCGGCGTTCATTAGCGCCGCGATCAACCTGGGCATCGTGATTGCCGCGACCTTTGCGTTGTTTGTGGTATTCCGCCGCGTCGCCAAACCGCTGTTTACCAAGATCAGCGGCTGGTCGCAGCACGGCGCAGGCATGACCACGGTGCTGCGCTTGGTGGTGAGTGTGGCCATTGCGGCAGTGATCGATGTGCTGTTGGTGGCGCTGGCCTACGTGGGCGGTAACCTCATTGCTACCTTTGCGGTGGGCGAGACAGGCGATCTGTCCACCCGGGCATCGTTGTTCCTCAACGCCTTCCTGATCATCGAGCTACTCAAGGCCGCCGTCAGGATGCTGTTCTCTTCGCGCTATGAGGGGCTGCGCCTGCTGCCGATTTCGGCCAAGGAAGCCTCCTACTGGAATCGCTGGCTCGCGAGACTGATCGGCATGGTCGGCTACGGCCTGATGGTGGTGGTGCCGCTGGTTAACTTTTACGTTTCGGCGGCCGTCGGTCAGGCGCTGGGGCTGCTGATCATGCTGCTCGCCTTCATCTATGCCGTCGGGGTGGTGCTGAAAAACCGTGTGCGGCTGCGCGATAACCTGAACGCCATCGGTGCCCGTTCGACGCTGGCGGCCAGCCGGGTATCGCTGCAGCTGTTTGCGCGCACCTGGCACCTGTTTGCGCTGTTCTATTTCCTGATGGTGTTTGTACTGACGCTGGTGCGCCCCGGAGACGCGCTGCCGTTTGTGCTGTTTGCCACCCTGGAAACCCTCGCGGCAGTGGTGGTGGGGCTGCTGGTGTCGGCGTTTATCACCCAAACCATTGGCCGTCGCATTCAGCTGTCAGCCGATATGCGCCGGAAGTTGCCTCTGCTTGAGAAGCGCCTTAACCGCTACGTGCCCAACGCGCTACGCATTCTGCGCACGGTGATCGTGGTGGCGGTGATCATGGTGGTGCTGGACGCCTGGGGTGCCTTTGACTTGGCCGCCTGGTATGCCTCCGAAGCCGGTTCTGGTCTGGTCAGCAAGCTGACCAGCGTCGCCATTATCCTGCTCGTGGCTATCGGGGCATGGGTGGGGCTGGCAAGCCTGATCGAGCACAAGCTCAATCCGGACACCGGCGTGGGTGAGCCTACCGCTCGGGCCAAAACGCTGCTCAGCCTGTTCCGTAATGCGTTGGCGATTGCCATGGTGACGATTACCGGTATGATCGTGCTGTCGGAAATCGGTATCAATATTGGCCCGCTGATTGCCGGTGCCGGTGTGCTGGGTCTGGCGATTGGTTTTGGTGCGCAAAAACTGGTCCAGGATGTCATTACCGGCGTCTTCATTCAGGTGGAAAACGCCATGAATACCGGTGATGTCGTGACCGTGGGTGGCATTACCGGCACGGCGGAAAAGCTCAGCATCCGCTCGGTGGGCATTCGCGACCTCAGTGGTACCTTCCATATCGTGCCGTTCTCGAGCGTCGACACGGTCTCGAACTACATGCGTGAGTTCGGCAACCACGTGGGCGAGTACGGTATTGCCTATCGCGAAAGTATCGATGACGCGATCGAGCAGCTCAAAGTTGCCTTCGAGGACCTCAAGGCCAGCGAAGAACATGGCCACAAACTGCTGGAAGAGATGACCGTTGCCGGTGTGATTGCGTTGGCGGACAACTCGGTCAACATCCGTGTGGTGATCAAGACCACGCCGGGCGATCAGTGGGGCGTCGGGCGCGCGTACAACCGCCTCGTCAAGCTACGCTTCGACGAAGCCGGTATCGAAATACCGTTCCCGCATACCACGCTTTACTTCGGCGAAAACAAGGACGGTAGTGCGCCGCCGGCCAACGTGCGGGTGATTGACTCCATTGCCGAAGAAAAAGGCGGCAAACCAGCCCCTCAGCAGGACGCTGGGGAACAGCAACCCGCCTCCCATCAGGATGTGCAGCAAACGTCGGACCCGGATCACATCAAGCCCGACCACGACGATGTGGACACGCCTGACGGGCGCTAGCGCGTCATCGCAACGCAAAAGGGGCTGCCAACCGGCAGCCCCTTTTTGTTGGTAGTGCGCGCGCCCAGTGGGGTTCAGCCGGGATAGTTTTCCGAGTGGCGGCCCACCAGGTTGATCGATTCGCCGCCATCGACATACAGAATCTGTCCGGCCACGAAGTCGTTGGTGAGCAGGTAATGAAGTGCCTGCACAAGATGGTCCGGTGCGCCCTGGTGAGCGGCCGGGATGCCCTCGATACGCCAGTCGATGTAGTCGCTGGTACGTTGCGACGCAGGCAGCACTACGCCTGGGGCGATACCGTTCACGCGGATGCGCGGGGCAAACTCCAGCGCCGCCATGCGGGTCATTTCCGCCAAGCCCTTTTTGGAAAGCAGATAAGCCGCGTAGGGGTACTGGTGATAGGCCACCTTGTTGTCGATGATGTTGATCACCTGACCCGTTTCAACCGCGTTGGCGAAGTGCCGGGTCAACAGCAGCGGCGTAAACAGATTGACCCGGAACTGGGTTTCCAGCATGGCCAGGTCGGTCTCGGCAAGCGGGGCGGGTTCGTAGGCCGACGCGCTGTTGAGCAGCACGCTCAGTTGGGGAAAACGCTTAGTGACCTGTTCGATCAACTGGCCGACATCGTCTTGCAGAAAGTCGCAGGCAAATAGCTCGCAGGCGCGGCCCTGAGCGCGGATGCCCTCGGCGACCACCTCGGCCTCATCGCGGGAGCGGTTGACGTGCAGCGCGATATCGTAGCCTGCGGCGGCCAGCGATTCGGCAAAATGACGCCCCAGGCGGGTCGCGCCGCCGGTAACCAATGCAGCCGGTGTACTCATTAAACGGTCCTCATCGTGATAGCGTGGCTAAACTGTAGGCAATCATAACGACTGTCTGCGTGAGGGCAGCGTTTGTCAATAAATTGTACAGCACTTGCACAAGCGGCGCGGGGCGTTAGGCTAATGTCTCAACAGTGCCCCGCTCAAGGATAGCTCGCCATGCCTTTGCCACGCTTATACGCCCAACCCGACACCTCGCTCCATGAATGCGTGATTTCGCTGGGCTCGAACATTGAGCCCGAGCGGCACGCCGCCGAAGCGCTCGACATATTATGCAACGAGTGCGAACTGGTGGGGCGCTCCCGCGAGATCGTCACAACGCCGGTCGGCTATCAGCAGCAGCCCAATTTTCTCAATGCCGCCCTGCTGGTGCGCACGTGCCTGACGATGAGCGATTTTCGCGCCTACCTGAAAAGCGTCGAAGACCGGCTGGGGCGGGTGCGGGGACCGATCAAGTCGGGACCGCGGACCATGGACCTGGATATCGTTGCCTGGAATGGTGAACTGGTTGACGACGGGTATCTCAATCAGGATTACGTCCGCGTTCCGGTGGACGAACTGCTGGCGTCGACCGGGCGTGCCTCTGCCTGAGCCCCGGTCGATGAAGCTGTTTTGCCCGATCCCGATTTATTTTCTGCGTGAGGCTTGAGGTTTTCGGCGTTCAGCCGATAACAGTTTGACTGCCCGGCGGGCTGCGTTCAGCGTCGCCGACGAAAGGGCAGCCCTACGAGGAATCATCGTGATCAGTCTTGCGACCAACCTGTCGTCGTTACTGGTAATCAACAATCTGCGCGCGAGCCAGCAGTCGATGCAAACGGCCATGCAACGTCTGTCCTCCGGCTTGCGCATTAACAGCGCCAAGGACGACCCGGCGGGGCAGGCGATCGCTAACCGGATGGACGCGCAGGTGCGCGGCATGAATCAGGCGATTCGCAACACCAACGATGGCATCTCTATGGTGCAAACGGCGGAAGGCGCACTCGATGTCATCAACGACAGCCTGCAGCGCATTCGTGAACTCAGCGTTCAGGCCGCCAACGGCACCAATACCTCCCAGGACCTTGCCTCTATCCAGGCCGAGATCGACCAGCGCCTGGAAGAGATCGACCGGGTGGCCGAGCAAAGCAATTTCAACGGCATCGGGCTTATCGACAGCGATAAATCGCTCAATATTCAGGTGGGCGCGAACGCAGGCGACAGCATTGCGGTGCGTTTTAGTGCCATGAATTTACAGGCGTTGGGGCTTGAGGGCTTGAGCGTATTGGACGATGGCAGCGGGTCGGGAAACCCTATCGACCTTATGGATGAGGCGATCAAGCAATTGGATAGCCAGCGCAGCTATTTAGGCGCCGTGCAGAATCGCTTCGAGAGCGTCATCGAGGGTCTCGACAACAGCATTATCAACACCTCGGCGGCCCAGTCGCGTATTCAGGATGCCGACTATGCCAGAGAAGTGTCCAACCTGCTGCGTGCGCAACTGCTGCAACAGGTGGGCATTCGCATGCTTGCCCAGGTCAACCAGCAGCCGCAGCTGATATTGCGGCTGCTGGAAGGGCGCTAATGGACTTATCGTTTATTTCTTAGGTGCATTAATTTAACAAACATTCCTTTTTTGAAGCATTGCGCTTTTTTTACTATAAATGACTGCCGTTTTTTATCTTAACATTCCAGTTTGGAATGCATTGAGCGTTTTTTTTCGTTTGTGAACCGTTGCGTGAATTTGCTTTGATACTGTCATTCACACGAAATGACAGGAGACGTCACGGCAATGGATCTTCCCCATGTAAGTGCCGCGCTGGGTGTCATACACCCGATTTGTATTGCGCGTGGGCGTAATGCTGAAGTTTGGGACGAAGCAGGGCAGCGCTATATTGATTTTATCGGTGGCATTGGCGTGCTGAACCTTGGCCATAGCCATCCAGCGGTTGTCGAAGCCGTTAAAGCCCAAGTCGAAACCTTGATGCATTCTGCCTTTAATGCGCTGCCGCATCGTGGCTATTTGGCGGTGGCGGAAGCGCTGAGTCAGTTCGTGCCGGTCTCGTATCCGTTGTCGTGCATGTTGACGAACAGTGGCGCAGAGGCCACCGAAAATTCGCTTAAAGTTGCCCGTGGCGTGACGGGGCGGCAAGCGGTGATTGCGTTTGATGACGCTTTTCATGGCCGGACGCTGGCAGCGTTAAACCTGAATGGCAAAGTTAAACCTTACAAATCGGGATTAGGCGCCTTGCCGGGGCCGGTTTATCACCTGCCTTTTCCCAGCCGGGACAGCGGTGTGACAGCGGAGCAAGCGCTTACTGCGCTGGAGAGACTGTTTGACGTTGAAATACCCGCCGATGAAGTTGCCAGCATTATCGTTGAGCCCATTCAGGGCGAAGGGGGATTTCGTTTACTCTGCCCGCAGTTTGCCAAAGCACTGCGAGACATTTGCGACAAACACAACATCTTATTGATTTGTGACGAGATTCAGTCTGGCTTTGGGCGAACTGGCCAGCGATTTGGCTTTACCCATTTAGGCATCGAGCCGGATCTCTTGCTAATGGGGAAAAGCATGGCCGCAGGCCTGCCGCTGGCCGCAGTGGTAGGTCGGCGCGAATTAATGGATGCATTGCCCAAAGGGGCCTTGGGCGGCACCTACTCGGGTAATGCGGTGGCCTGCGCGGCGGCACTGGCCGTAATGGATGTCATGCAGGAAGAGGCGCTAACTGCATGGTCAGATGCACAGGAAGCCGCGATTGTCAGTGCTTATCAACGCTGGAAAGCAAGCGAGCGCTTCTCCATGGTGGGGGCGATGACAGGCGTTGGCGCAATGCGCGGCATTGTCTTTGAAGACACTGAAAACGCGACGGGCGCGGAGCACTTGGCCAACCTCTTGGTAGCCGGTCGTGATGCTGGGGTTTTATTGATGCCCAGTGGCCGTAAACGTAATGTCTTGCGCTTATTGCCGCCCTTGACCACCGAGCCAGAGATCATGGCAGAAGGCCTGGGGCTCATTGAGCAAGCGCTGGAGACGCTTGAGGCATGATCGCAACGCTGGGTGAGGCGCCGCTGGCAAGTCATTATGCTGAGTTCCTTGAAGCGCTGGCGGCCTGCGGCTTCGAAGGTGAAATAGCGCCTGACTATGCCGATCGCACGGTGCTGGCGACGGATAACTCGATTTACCAGCGCCTGCCCCAGGCGGCGGTTTACCCCAAGCATGCTGAAGATCTCGAACGGCTAACCCGGCTGGCGGCGCAAACCACTCACCGCAGTATTGTATTAACGCCCCGCGGCGGCGGCACCGGCACCAACGGTCAGTCTTTGACCGACGGCATTGTGGTGGACATCTCCCGCCATATGAACCGGATCCTTGAAATCGACGTTGAGAACCGTCGGGTGCGCGTTCAGGCCGGGGTGATCAAGGATCAGCTCAACGCTGCGCTGAAGCCCCACGGACTGTTTTTTGCCCCAGAGCTCTCCACCTCTAATCGCGCCACCATTGGCGGCATGATTTCCACCGATGCCAGCGGTCAGGGCAGCTGCGAATACGGCAAAACCCGTGATCACGTACTGGAACTCGATACCGTTCTGATCGGCGGAAAGCATCTACACAGCCGTGCCCTGACCCCGGACGAAGAACAGGCCGAGCGCCAGCAGGAAGGCATTCTTGGCCGCGTGCATACTACCGCCGCCGAGATTATCGACCAGCAGCGTGAGCTGATTGCAACCAAGTTCCCGCCGCTCAACCGCTGCTTAACCGGCTACGATTTAGCCCACCTGCGCGACGATGGAGGCCAGCTTAATCTCAACAGTCTGCTGTGCGGCTCGGAAGGCTCGCTGGGCTTCTTGAATGAAGCCGTGCTCAATGTGTTGCCGATTCCCAAGCACTCCACCCTGGTCAATGTGCGCTATACCAGTTTTATGGACGCGTTGCGGGATGCCAAAGCATTAATGACCGCCAGCGCTCGTCCTACCTCGATAGAAACCATCGACGACACCGTGCTGCAACTGGCTATGGAGGACTTCGTCTGGGACAGCGTAGCGGAGTTTTTCCCAGCCACCGGTAGCACACCGATTCGTGGCATTAACCTGATCGAGTTTAATGACGATGATCCTGAGCGATTGGCTGAGCGAGTGCGTACCTTCACCGAGCTTCTTAGCCAGGATCCCACGGTGGAGCGCTTAGGCTACACCCTGGCCGAAGGCCGTCCACAGATTCAAAAAGTCTACGCCATGCGCAAACGCTCGGTGGGGTTGCTCGGTAATGTGCAGGGCGAGAAGCGCCCGATTCCATTTGTGGAAGATACCGCCGTACCGCCGGAGCATCTGGCAGACTTTATTGCCGAGTTCCGCACCGCGCTGGATGCCCGAGGGCTCTCCTACGGGATGTTTGGCCATGTGGATGCGGGGGTGCTGCACGTACGCCCCGCCATCGATATGAAGGATCCCGAACAGGAAAAACTGATTCGTGCGGTCTCCGATGAAGTCGCTGCGCTGACCCAAAAATACGGCGGCCTGCTGTGGGGCGAACACGGCAAAGGTGTGCGCTCGGAGTACGCCCCCCGGTTCTTTGGCGAGCTCTACCCCAGCCTACAGCGGGTCAAAGCCGCCTTTGATCCGTTTAACCAGCTCAACCCCGGCAAGATCGCCACGCCTTCCGAGAGCAGCGAGCTCATCGCCAAGGATAGCGACCCCGATCTGCTGACCATTGATGGCGCGCCCATGCGCGGCCAATTTGACCGCACCATCGACGAGCGTGCTTGGCAGGCCTACGACGCCGCGGTGTACTGCAATGGTAATGGCGCCTGCTACAACTACGACCTCGACGACCCCATGTGCCCCTCCTGGAAGGCCACCCGGGATCGCCGCCACTCGCCCAAAGGCCGCGCCAGCTTGATCCGCGAATGGCTGCGCCTGCAGACCCAGGCGGGCATCGATGTGGTCGAGGAGTCGCGCAAGAAGAAAGCCGAGGGCGGCTGGGGCTTTATTAAGAGCTTTCCGCTGCGGGTGGCGAACACCCTAAGCCGCAAGCAGCACTACGACTACTCCCACGAGGTTTACGACGCCATGGCGGGCTGTTTGGCGTGTAAGTCATGCGCCGGGCAGTGCCCCATCAAGGTTAACGTACCGCAGTTCCGTTCGCAGTTTTTGGAGGTCTACCACGGCCGCTACCTGCGCCCGATTCGCGACTACGTGATTGGCGGCACCGAGTTTATGCTGCCCACCCTGGCCAAGGCTGCGCCGCTGTATAACGCAGTGATTGGCCAGCGCTGGATAGAGCAACTGATGCGCCGCACCTTGGGTATGAGCGATTCACCGGCGCTTTCCCGGGCCAGCGTTAAAAAGCAGCTCAACGCCTGGGGCGTCGCCGAAGCAACGCCGCTCTCGCTGGCGCTGTTAACCGAACAGCAGCGCGCCAATAGCGTGATACTTGTCCAGGACACCTTCACCACCCACTTTGAAGCCAAGCTGGTGATGGACGTCGTAGAACTGCTATCGCGTCTGAGTCTACGCGTGTTCGTGATGCCCTTCTCCGCGAACGGCAAACCGCTCCAGGTACAGGGCTTTCTGAGCGCCTTCGAGCGCACCGCCGCCAAGCAGGCCGAGCGGCTGCGCACCCTGGCCCGCTTCGATATCCCCCTGGTGGGCATCGACCCGGCGATGACGCTCACCTATCGCCAGGAGTACGTCAAAGCGTTAGGCAATGAGGCCGTGCCAGAAGTACTCATGCTGCAGGAGTGGCTGGCGACTCGCATCAATACGTTGGCGCCCACCCAACGTCAGCTCACCGACCCGGGTTTTAAGCTGCTCTCCCACTGCACCGAGAAGACTAACGCACCGGGCAGCCCCAAAGCGTGGCAGCAGGTGTTCGCGGCGTTTGGGTTAGAGCTCGAACTGATGGCCACCGGCTGCTGCGGTATGTCCGGCACCTACGGCCATGAAACCCGCAACGCCGCTACGTCAAAAACGATCTACGCCCAGTCGTGGCAGCCTCAGGTAGAGGCAGAGGAAAACGCAGGCAAGCTACTGGCCACCGGCTACTCCTGTCGCAGCCAGGTAAAGCGCTACTCAGCGCAAACGTTGCACCATCCCCTACAGGCGCTATTGGCGCAATTGAAGTCGGTATCTCTTAACCCAACAACAGACACGAGAGAGCAATAAAATGACCCAAGCAGACCTTCTTTCCACCAATGACGTTCGCGACCGTTTCTCCAAGGCCATGTCGGCCATGTATCAAGCCGAAGTGCCGCAGTACGGCACGCTGCTGGAATTGGTGGAAACCGTTAACCAGGAAACCCTTAGCCAGCAGCCTGAACTGCACCGCCGGTTGGAAGCCCAGGGCGAGTTGGCGCGTTTGAGCGTCGAACGCCACGGGGCTATTAGGGTGGGAACCGCCGCAGAGCTTGCCATGCTGCGCCGTCTGTTTGCCGTGATGGGCATGTATCCGGTGGGTTATTACGACCTGTCTGAAGCGGGGGTGCCGGTTCACTCAACGGCTTTCCGGCCTATTGATGACGACGCCCTGGCCATCAACCCTTTCCGGGTGTTTACCTCGCTCCTGCGTTTAGAGCTCATTGAAGATGAGGCGCTGCGCCAGCGTTCAGAAGAGATTCTGGCGAAGCGAGATATTTTTACTCCAGGCGCCCGCGAGCTCATCGAACGTCATGAAACCCAGGGGGGATTAACCAGTGAGGAAACCGACCAGTTTGTCACGGAGGCCCTGGAAACCTTCCGCTGGCACCAGGATGCCACGGTCGATCTGGAGACCTATCAGGCGCTACACGATGAGCACCGTTTGATTGCCGATGTGGTGTGCTTTCGCGGGCCGCACATCAATCACCTGACGCCGCGTACCTTGGACATCGATGAAGTACAGCGCCGCATGCCGGAGATGGGCATGAACCCAAAAGCCGTCATTGAAGGGCCGCCGCGCCGTGAGTGCCCCATTTTGCTGCGCCAAACCAGCTTTAAGGCATTGGAAGAGTCGATTCGCTTTGCCGGTGACACCCAAGGTACCCATACCGCCCGTTTTGGTGAAATCGAGCAGCGCGGTATGGCGCTAACGCCGAAAGGCCGAGCGCTGTATGACCAGTTGCTCAACGAAGGTCGCCAACAGACCGCTGGGCTGGATAACGACGCACACCAAAGGGTCATGAAAGACGTCTTCGCCAAGTTTCCTGATAATGATGAGACCATGCGCCGGGAAGGCCTGGCGTACTTTCACTACCATCTGACAGCCGCCGGGCAGACCACTAAAGGGAGTGCCGGTCACGATATTGAGGCGTTGATCGAACAAGGCTTGGTGGAAGCCCAGCCCATTACCTATGAGGACTTTCTACCGGTCAGCGCGGCGGGCATTTTCCAGTCGAACCTGGGGGGAGGGCAGAACGAGGCCTATGCAGGTAACGCTAATCGTGATGCTTTCGAAGAGGCGCTAGGGCAACGGGTCACCGATGAACTATCACTCTATGCGGAACGCGAAAACGCTTCTAAAGCCAAGGTGATGGCAGCGCTCAAAGGTGAAGCACTCGTTTAGAACCTGCATGCAGCACAAGGATGTGCTGCAGTGTCTTTAAGTTAAAGGATGGCATTTAGACAATAAGCTAAACACAAAAACGTGCGCAGGCGTTTCACTCGCGGCGCACGTTTTTATTTAAAGAATCGTAAGTAGTGACACTCTGATTAAATCAGCACCCGTAGACACTGACCCGCATGATATAGCGAGAAGCCGCTTTCATAGGCACAGCTCCATAACGGGCGTGCTTTAATGGGGTTAGGCTGCGTTAACGGCAGAGGGAGCAGGCTGTCATCGCCCTTGGCAATATAGTGAGCAAAGCCCTCACCGACCACGGTACCAGTGGTAATGCCGCGCCCGTTGTAACCGGTGGCTGACAATATTCCGGGGGCCGGTTCAAAAATACGTAAGGTGTGGTCAGGGGTAAAGGCGACCTTGCCTGTCCAGGTGTATTGCCAGCGAACGTTGCCGAGCGCAGGGAAATAGTGGTTCTGTATCGTATCGGCCCAACGGGTCAGGTAGTTCAGCGGCTTGCCTTCGCCTTTGCCCAGGCTGCCCAGTAACAGACGGCCTTCCTTATCGCGACGGATGCTGCTCAGCACAGTGCGCGTATCCCAGGCACCTTGTTTGCCTGGAAGAATCGCCTCGGCGGCTTCGCCGGTAAGGGGCTCTGACGCCAGCTGATAGAAGTGGCCGGTGAAAAAGTGTTGTCGAACCTGGTTCCAATCATCTTCTGTATAAGCGTTGGTGGCCATCACCACTCTATTCGCGGTCACGCTACCGTTTTCGGTCAACACGCGCCATCGATCCCCTTTTCGCTCGATCCCGGTTACCGCGCTTTGGCAGTAAAGCGTGGCGCCTAAGTTGGCCGTCGTGCGGGCAAGCCCCCGCGTATAGGCGCACGGGTTGATAGTGCCCGTGCGTTCATCCAGAAGTGCTGCCTGTATCTGGGACGTGCCGGTCGCAAGCTTGCATGCCTCACCTTCCAGCAACGTTACCGGCGCCCCACGGTGTTGCAATTGATCGCGACGGCGGGCGAGCTCTTGGCAGCCTTTGGCGTTGTGGCCAAGATGCAGCGTGCCTGTTCGGGTGGCATCGCACGCGATCCCATGGCGCTCGATGAGGTCGAAGACTTTTGACGGCGCGCCGCCCAGCACCGTGTTGGCCCGCTCACCGTTCTCTTTACCCAGCGCGGCCACAATGTCATCGGGGGGGATCCACAGCCCGGCATTGACCAGACCCACATTGCGTCCTGACCCGCCACTGGGGATATCTCCCGCCTCCAGCAAGATTGCTTGGATACCTTGCTCGGCCAGGTGCAACGCGGTGGAGAGACCCGTAATCCCGCCGCCCACCACGCACACATCAACCTCTTCATGGCTGGCTAACGCGGGATAGTCTTGAGGCGTCTCAGCACTCGTTTCGGGCCAAAGGCAGCGCTCGGAGAGGGTCGTTGGCATGTTAATACCTCCTTAAAAAGAAGCGCAGGCCGGCCCAGGGCCGACCTTAGGTGGCTATGAAGTCGCTTGAGAGGTGGGAGCAGAGTGCGGCGCTTCAGTCGCGTTTGTTTCAGGCTGCTCAGGTTCGTCGCGGGGAATAAAGCGGCCGGTGAGTGCCCAAAGCAGTCCGAATAGCGGCGATAGCCAGCAGGCAAAGGCGAAAGGTGCATAAGCCAGTGTGGGGACGCCGATGGTCGACGACACAAACCCACCGCCCATGTTCCAGGGAATCAATGGAGAAGAGAGCGTGCCGTTGTCTTCGATGGAGCGCGACAGCGTACAGGTTTTGTAGCCCATGGCTTGATACTGACCTTTCAGCAGGCGGCCGGGTAACACCAGCGTTGTATACACATCGCCAATAATCGTGCTCACCGCGAGGGTCGTGCCGGAGCTTGTCGCCACCAGGCTGAAGCGACCTTTAATCAGCCGCATTAGCTGCTTGATGATCGCATCCACCGTGCCGTACGCCTCCAGCATCCCAGCGAACCCCAACGCAAAGAACGTCAAGGTGACCACCCAGGTCATGGAGAGTACGCCACCACTGCTTAAAAGTTCATCAATCGCTGAATTGCCGGTATTGCTGCTAAAACCATTCTGCATGGCATCGAATACCGCGTGTAAGGTTTCGCCTTGAACACCGATGGCCACCAAGCCGCCGATCGCCGCGCCGGTAAAGATGGTGGGAAAGGGGGGGAACTTGAACAGTGCCAGACCAATCACCACAACGGGTGGGATCAGGGTGACCCAGGAAAGGGTAAAGGTGTCGTCAAGGGCCTGGCGAAAGGTGGCAATATCCGTGCTGCGCTCAAACTGACCGCCATAGTCAGCGCCCAACCACACATAAAGCACCAACGCTATGAGCATCGCGGGCACGGTGGTCGCCATCATGCTGCGTATATGGCTCCATAGATCCGTTTCACAGACCGCCGGTGTCAAATTGGTCGTCTCGGATAAGGGCGACATTTTATCGCCAAAGAAGGCACCCGAAACGAGCGCCCCGCCCGTAAGGTGCATGGGAATGCCCAACCCCTCCCCGATGCCCATCAGGGCAAGCCCGAGTGTCCCGACTGTCCCCCAGGATGTGCCCGTCGCGAGAGATACCAGGGCACTAATTACACAAGTAGCGACGAGGAAATAGGAGGGGGAAACCAGCTGAAAACCATAATACATCAGCGTGGGCACTGTGCCGGAAAGGATCCAGGTGCCAATCACCATGCCGACCGCCAAGAGAATAAAAATGGCGGGCATGCCGATCTTGACCACCTCCAGCATCGAGGCTTCCATCTTTTCCCAGGGAACGCCGCGTATACGACCACACATGGCGCAAATCATAATGCCGAACGCTAAGGGTATATGAGGGGTAAAGTCAGAGAAGATAAAAAACTGCAGTATAAGAATGGCGGTAGTGGCCAGCAGCGGTAGCAGCGCCATCGCGAGGCCCGGCGTCGGGCCGATTTGGACATCGTCACGCATACATCACCTTCTTTTTTGTGTTGTTCGTAAGGGCTCCTTACCAAGAGCCCTTGCTTGATGGGGAAGGGTTAGTCGAATTTAATGCCTTGCGCTAACGGCAGTTCACGGGAGTAGTTCACGGTGTTGGTTTGGCGACGCATATAGCTTTTCCAGACGTCAGACCCTGACTCACGACCGCCGCCAGTCTCTTTCTCGCCACCAAAGGCGCCGCCAATTTCCGCGCCGCTGGGGCCGATGTTGACGTTCGCGATGCCGCAGTCACTGCCGACGGCAGAGACGAAGGTTTCAGCCTCACGCACATCGGTCGTAAAGATGCAGGAGGATAGCCCCTGGGGGACGTCATTATTGGTGGCAATGGCCTCATCCAGCTCTTGATAGGTGAGCACATAGAGAATGGGCGCAAAGGTTTCGTGCTTGACCAGCGAATTTTGCTCGCTTACCTCAACAATGGCGGGTTCCACGTAGTAACCTTCATCGCTGTTGGCGATTTCAACACGGTCTCCACCGAAGACATTCGCACCCTGCTCACGCGCTTTGGCCAGTACGCTCTGCATTGCGTCGAAGGCCTGGTGATCAATCAAGGGGCCTACCAGATTGCCTTCCAGTGGGTTGCCGATGCTCACCCCTTGATAAGCCTTTTTCAGCCGCGCCAACACGTCATCCTTGATGGACTCATGAACGATCAGGCGACGAAGCGTGGTGCAGCGCTGGCCTGCCGTACCGACCGCGGAGAAGAGAATGGCGCGCGTCGCCATGTCCAGATCGGCACTCGGTGCCAAAATCATCGCATTGTTGCCGCCCAGTTCTAGAATGCTACGACCAAAGCGCGCCGCCACTTTGGGGCCGACTTCTCGACCCATACGGGTGCTGCCAGTGGCACTGATAAGCGCCACGCGTGAGTCATCCACTAGCTGCTCGCCTGCTGCCCGTTCGCCAATAATCACCTGGCTCAAATGCTTGGGCGCTTCATCACCGAACGCCTCTATCGCGCGATCCAATAACGCTTGGCAGGCGAGTGCTGTTAACGGGGTTTTTTCAGAAGGCTTCCATAGCAGGCTATTGCCACATACAAGTGCCAGGGCTGAATTCCATGCCCAGGGGGCAACAGGGAAGTTGAACGCGGTAATCAGGCCAATCGGGCCTAAGGGGTGCCAACTTTCACGCATATGGTGGCCGGGGCGCTCGGAAGCAATGGTCAGGCCAAACAACTGGCGAGATTGGCCAACGGCAAGATCGCAAATATCGATCATTTCTTGAACTTCGCCCAGACCTTCAGGAAGGATCTTGCCGCACTCCCAGGTGACCAACTCACCCAATGATTGTTTATGTTCGCGCAGCTGCTCGCCAAACAAGCGAACCAGTTCACCGCGACGGGGAGCTGGCACACGCTTCCAGGCTAAAAAAGCTTTTTCTGCATTCGCGATAGCGGCATCCACTTCGCTGCTGGAGGAGGTTGTCAGACGACCAATCTCGCTGCCATCAATGGGGGTGGTGACAACGAGGTCGCCGCCTTGATACTGCTCTTTCGAGACGCCCATTTTTTCCATCAGGGAATGAATCATTGCTTCACCAAATGTTGAGTTGTGAGTAAATTGGTTACGGGGCCAGTATTGCTAGGGTATTGGTGAGCCATCAAACGATGTTTATGAAAAACATCATTCCTTTATTTCATGAGGTGGGTTGTGATGCGACGTCGACATTTGCCTTCATTAAGCGGCTTGCACTGTTTTGAAGCAGCGGCACGTCATCTCAGTTTTACCCGTGCAGCGGATGAGCTAAGCCTGACTCAAAGCGCCGTGAGCAAGCAGGTCTCTCATCTGGAAGCGACGCTGCAACATCCGCTATTCAGGCGGGTAAGAAAGCGGTTGCATCTAACGCCAGAAGGGGCGGTTTACCTAAGTGAAGCGCGCAAAATCCTGGCTCAGGTGGAGATGTCGACGCGCTATATGCAGTCCTATGGCGTGGAGTCCGATGTATTGAATGTTGCCACCTTGCCCACTTTTGGTGCCCGTTGGCTCATCCCACGATTGAACGGATTTCGTTTTAAACATCCAGGCATTAACCTCAATATTTCGAATCGAGCCGAACCTTTTGATATGCAAAAGGAGCGTATTGAGATCGCGTTCTTTTTTGGCCATGGGGTATGGCCGCGTGCCGAATGTATTAAGCTATTAGACGAGGAAGTTGTGCCTGTCTGCGCGCCTGGCGTGTTGGAGCAAACCGATGTCAATGACCCTCTGGCGCTCACCAAGATGATTCTATTGCAGGTATCGACGCGCCCGGAAGCCTGGCACGACTGGTTTGAAGCCCAGGACCTGTATACCGAGCACAGCTACCACGGGCCAAGGTTTGATACCTTTTATATGGCACTAAGGGCCGCGCGAGCAGGGTGTGGTGTCGCGTTAGTGCCGAGATTTCTTGCTCAAGAAGAGCTTGATGAGGGGAAACTGGTCATTCCCTGGCCGTTCTCACTCAACAGTCAGGATGCTTACTATATGGCTTACCCAGAACACATGGCGGATCTGCATAAGGTCAAATCATTTACTGAATGGATTAAAGCGCGACTTTAAAGTGCTGAGCCGTTTTGCTTAACCGCTCAGCACTTTGGGGCTCACTCAATAATGCCTTGCTCCCGCGCCATGGCATACGCCGCCTTGGGGCCATGCCATAACGTGGGCAGCAGGATCAGCGATACGGGAATCGCGGTGATCACGATAAACTGCTGAAGCGCGCTGATCTGTCCGGCGCCCATGTTCAGCAACACCGCCGCCATCAAGGCCATGGCGATACCCCAAAAGGCGCGCACGTAGGGGCTTGGGTCATCGTGACCGGCGCCGACCACGGCAATGGCGTAGCTCATCGAGTCGCCGGTAGTGGCCACGAAGATGGTGGTCAACAGCAGGATCGCCAGCGCCATCCAGGTACCCCCGGGCAGCGCCTGGGCCACGGTCAATGTCGCCACATCAAACTGGAAATTGTTCAGCGCCTCGGTCAGCTCGATGGCGCCGTTCAACTGGTAGTAAATGCCCGAACCGCCCAGCAGGGTAAACCACACCGAGGTGGCGATCGGCGCAATGACGGCCACGGCGACAATCATCTGGCGAATGGTGCGGCCGCGCGAAATGCGTGCCACGAAGATCGCCATCAGCGGCGCGTAGCCGATGAACCAGGCAAAGAAGAACACCGTCCACCACTGCATCCACCAGTCGGGCGCGGTGTCCGCGGTGGTGGTCGCCATGGTGAAGAATTCGCTGATGTAGGTGCCCATGCCCGCGACATAGCTGTTGGCGAGGAACAAGGTTGGGCCGAAAATAAAAACCACGGCGCCGATCGCCAGGGCGAGCAGGACGTTAAACCGGCTGAGCAACTGAATGCCTTTGTGGATGCCGCTCATGGACGACAGCACATAGAGGCTGCCCAGTGCCGCCAGAATGATCAGCTGACCGGTGTAGCCTTCCGGCAGGCCGAACAGTTCGTGCAACCCAAAGCTGACCTGGGTGGCGAGAAACCCGATCGGCCCCACCGTACCGGCCACCAGGGCAATCACGCAGCACGCATCAATCACGCCGCCTAACGGCCCGCGCAGCAGGCGTTCGCCGAGTACCGGGTAGAGCAGCGTGCGCGGCTGAAGCGGTTGGCCTTTTGCATAGTGCGCGTGGGCCAGCACGATCGCCGACAGCGACCCGAGCACCGCCCAGGCCAGAAAGCCCCAGTGGTTGAACGACTGCGCAAGAGCGTTGGCGACGGCCTCCGGGGTTCCTGCTTCGCTGTCGAATGCTGGAGGTGTGACCACGAAGTGATACACCGGCTCGCCGGCGGCAAAAAACACCCCACCACCTGCCAGCAAGGTGCACAGAATAATCGACAGCCACTTGAAGGTGCTCATCTCCGGCGCATCGAGGTTGCCGATCTTGGCATTGGCGGCGGGGGTGAAGGCCAGGCCGATGGCAATGAAGAAGGTCGCGATCAACAGCAACTGGAAATAGGTGCCAAATACACGGGCCGTCCAGGCAAAGCCGGTGCTGATGCTGCTGGCGACCAGATCGAGGTCGTAAAGCGACAGGCCGATAAAGGCCACGATAAAGCCGATGCTGAGCAGCAGTACCAAAGGGTCGCCGAGGGCATACAGCCCACCGGGGCGCGATGTCATGTTTTCAGATGATGGAGTCATGGGCAGCCGTTTTAGGGTTGAGAAAGCGTCGCGGCCAAGCATAGCCGCTTGGCGCGTTGAAAACTGAACGCAAAAAAAAGCGCCATTCGGAAAATGGCGCCAGGACAGGAAACTCACCTTAGTATAACGCTTTCATAGACTAACGTCTAATGCCTATGGTGCATTTTGGTGCACTGATAGCGAGGCTGCCCTCCATTGGAAAACCCATGGCGTCCGTGGCAAGCCTGCGCTACCAGTGGTAGAGCAGCGACGCGCTGGTGGTCGTGTCGCTGCGTGTTTCGGCGTCCTCGGGGGGCTCGGAGTTTTGTTTGATCTCGTGGGAAAGTCGCAGCGAGAGCTTGGAGTTCAGCCGAGCGGTCAAGGCGGTGAGCGAGCGCGTGGTGACATTTTTGCGGGTATATTCTAGCGATACTTCCTGACGGATATCGGCGTAGTCGGCAAATGACCAGCGATAATCGACCGCCGAATAGGCAACCCCAAACCGTTCGTTACCATGCTCGCGTAGACGGTCGTGGCGATAACCTGGCCCGGCTTCCAGGGATAGCGCGTGGTTTTCGTTATCCAATATTTGGCGGCCGTAGCCGCCGATCGCCGTCAGCTGTTGATCGTAGCCGGCAAAACGGTCCTTCTCCCAGCGGGCAAAGCCAAACAGGTAGTGGGGGCCGTTGAAGTCGTAGCGCTCGCGGGCGGCGGCGACGTATTGCTCGGCACTGGTGTTACCTTCCTTGCTGACATGACGCACCTCGCCGCGCAACGAATGGGTCAAGTCACCGGTGAGCCACTGCAGGCGGCCTTTGCCAATCAGGGTTTCGCTGTTGGTGTTGCCGGTCAACTGGTTATACCCAAGCTCGGCATCGCCGCTGAAGACCGGGGCGTCTTCGGACGGGGGCGAAGGCGCCAGGAAGGGGCTGGCCAAGCTGGGCGCACCCCATAGCCCGCTCAGCACGATGACAACCCCCTTTAGCCAGTCCTTGGTTAACATACCGCTCTCCTGATCTAGTAGCGCAGGGCCGGCGAATGGCCCGGTGTTCTGGCGGCGAAGTTTAACGCCCTGCGCGCCCGCGTGCCATAATGACGCCGTTACCGCTTGTGAGTGCCTTTATGCCCGCCCCTCGCCCCAAAACCCTCGCCGAGCTTCAGCGCTGGCGTCGTCTTCGCACCCGCCGCCGCTGGTACAAACGCAGCTTTCGCCTCCAGGTCATGGTGCTGGTGGGGCTGCTGCTGGCGGGCATGTTGTTGGCCCAGGGCACCTACCTGAATCACCGTAAAGCCGAGATCATCAGTACGCAAATGGGCGAGCGGGCCTTGGCGGTGGCTAAGACGGTGGCGTCGATGCCCGAGCTGATCGAGGCCTTTGACGACGATAATCCCGCCAGCGTCATCCAACCGATTGCCGAGCGCGTGCGACGTGAAACCGGGGCGCGCTATGTCGTCGTCGGCAACACCCAGAGCGTGCGCTATTCGCACCCCGTTGCCGAGCGCATTGGTCTGACCATGGTGGGCGGTGATAATGCGCCAGCGCTTGAGGACGGTGAGTCCTACGTGTCTGAAGCGACCGGCACACTGGGCACCGCCATGCGCGGTAAAACCCCGGTGCTCGACGAGGCGGGCAATATCATCGGCATTGTCTCGGTGGGCTTTATGCTCGACCGCGTCGAGATGGATATAGCGCGTTATAACAGCCTGGGCTGGGGGCTGGTCGCGTTGATGATCGTGCTGGGGTTTGCCGGCGCCTACTGGCTTTCCCAGCATCTCAAGCGTGTCATTCTGGGCCTGGAACCCTACGAAATTGCCCGTTTGGCGATGGAGAAAGAAGCCATTTTGCAGTCGATTCACGAAGGCATCCTGGCGGTTAATCGCGAAGGCCAGATTACCCTGGTCAACCAGCAGGCGCGGCGCTTTCTGGGCCTGGCCGATGAGCACATTCTGCTTGGCCAGCCGATTCGCGAGGTGGTGCCTAACTCGCGGCTGCTGGAAGTACTCAAAAATGGCCAGCAGGAATTTGATGAGCAGATGTGGCTGGGCGACCATCCGGTGGTGGTCAACCGCGTGCCGATCATGCACGAAGGCGACATCGAGGGTGCGGTGGCGACCTTCCGCAGCCGCCGTGAGATAGTCGACCTTTCCCATGCGCTGACCCAGGCCAGCCGGGATGTGGATATGCTGCGCGCCCAGGCGCACGAGTTTTCCAACAAGCTGTATACCATTTCCGGCCTGCTCCAGCTCAAGCGCGTCGATGAAGCGCTCAAGCTGATTCATCAGGAAACCGAGCGGGCCCAGGCGCAAATGAGCTTCCTGATGCGCAGCGTCGCCGATACCGTGCTCAGCGGCACGCTGATGGGCAAGCTGACCCGCGCCCGCGAGCTGGGTGTCACTCTGGAAATCGATGAGCAAAGCTCGCTTGGCTGCCCGTTAACGCCGACCGGCCAGGAGGTCATGATGAGTGTGGTCGGCAACCTGCTGGATAACGCCTGTCACGCTGCCCTTAACGGGCCGAACGAACCGCCCCGCGTACGCCTGTTCTTTACCGACCTAGGCGAGCAACTGCTGATCGAGGTTGAAGACAATGGCGCCGGCGTGCCGCCTGAAAACGTCGACGCGATTTTCAGCGAAGGCTTCTCGACCAAGACCGGCCAGCATCAGGGCATTGGCCTGGCGCTGGTGGCGCGGCTGTGTCGTCAGCATGGCGGTACGGTGACGCTGGAAGACGGTGAGCTGGGCGGTGCCTGCTTTATCGCCGTGCTCGACCGCTCGCTGTGTGTCCGCGTGGACCCGCCATCGCCCGTGGTAAGCTAAACGGCCTGTGATTAACTAATATCAACAATGACACCATCGCGGCACAAAGGGAGCGTCATGTCGGCAAACGAGTACGGTATTCTGGTGGTGGAGGACGACTTTCGCATTGCCGATATTCATCGCGCGTTTATCGAGCAGAGCGAAGGGTTCGAGGTGGTCGCCGTGGCTCGCAACGGGGCGGAAGCACGCGAGCAAATGGCCCGTCACGCCTCTGCCATTCAACTGGTCCTGCTGGATGCGTATCTGCCCGATGTGGAAGGCCTGGAGCTACTCTGGGCGCTGCGTCGCGATTACGTCCAGGTGGATATCGTCATGGTGACCGCCGCGCGGGAGGTAGACACCATCAGCGAGGCGCTGCGCGGCGGCGTGTTTGACTACCTGATCAAACCCACCGAGGCCAGCCGCATGCAGCAGATGCTGGCGCGTTTCCGCCGTGAGCGGGCAGCACTGGCTTGCCGTGACGAAATGAACCAGGCCGAGCTCGACCAGGTCCTGTCCCGCGCGCAGCCGGTGGAAGCGAGCCCGACCAGCGGGCGGAGTTTGCCTAAAGGCATTGATCGTCTGACCTTACGCTCGGTGATCGAAGCGCTCAAGGATGCCCGCCAGCCGCTGGCCGCCACCCAGGTGGCGCAGGCCATGGGCGCAAGCCGCTCCACCGCGCGGCGCTATCTGGAATTTTTGGTATCGGTGCAAGTGGTCGACGCAGAATTGGGCTACGGTGATGTAGGTAGGCCCGAACGACGTTACCGTTTGCAGGCGGATACCAACGGGTGGCTGGATGGCCTTTGAAGGGGTGCTGCACAGCGCCTGTGAACACAATGAACAAAATGGCCAGAATGCTCTTTTTGTGTTTTATGTTCAGAAGCTTGTTGGCGGGATAGGGTTCTTTTAACGTTCGCGGCGTACACCACACAACAACATCAATTACATCAATACCTACACAACAACATTGATAAGTGGAGAACGTCATCATGCCATTGCTTTCTATCAAGCGCCTTAGCGTCATTGCTTTGCCATTCGCCGCGCTCAGCGCTATTGCTGGCCATGTCCAGGCCCAAGAGTGGACGCCCGATGGTTCCGTCGAGTTCGTCGCCCCTGCTAACCCTGGTGGCGGTTGGGACACGCTTGTGCGCACCATGTCGCGCGTGATTCAGCAAGAAGAACTCGCCGACGAACGCTTCGCCGCTATTAACGTACCCGGTGGTGGCGGTGCCGTTGCCTGGGCACAGGTCGCCCGCGACGAAGGCAACCCCCAGAAGTTGTTTGCCACCAGCCCGCCGATGATTTTGGTGCCGCTGGCAGGCGCCTCGCGCCATGACCACACCGACTTCACGCCCATCGCACGGATCAATACTGACTACTCCATCGTGCTGGTAGACGCGGATTCCGACTATGAAACGCTGGAAGACCTGCTCACCGCGCTGGAAGAAGATCCCAACCTGAGTGTGGGTGGTGGTAGTGCGCCAGGTTCGATGGACCATATCTCGATTGCCGGGTTGGCCTCGGCGGCGGGTCTTGATGCGGCTGCCGTCAACTACGTTCCCTTCTCGGGCGGCGGCGATGCCATGACGAACCTCATGGGTGGGCATATTGAAGCGGTGATCGGTGGTGCCGGTGAAGCCGTGGGCCAGCTTGGTGACGATAGCGAGCTACGCGCCCTGGGGGTCTCTTCCGAAGAGCGTCTTGGCGGCGCGTTGAGCGATGTGCCGACCTATCAGGAGCAAGGCTACGACTACACCTTCGATATCTGGCGTGGTGTGATGGGCGCACCCGACATGCCCGAAGAAGCGGTGGCCTATTATGAAGACCTGTTCACCGAGATGATGGAAACCGACAGCTGGCGCGAAGCGAGTGACCAGTTGGGCTGGATTGACTCCTACCAGGATAGCGAAACCTTCGGTAATTTCCTGGATGAGCAGCAGGCCGAGTTCAAGGATGTGCTGAGTGAACTGGGTTTACTGAGCGAATAATCCCCATGTCTTGACGTGTACTTGCCCAGGGCCCTAGCGCCCTGGGCGGATACGCTATAACCGCGAGGAGTGTCCTGCTCCTTCGGAGAGATTTCCCATGACACGATTGAATACCAACCAATGGCTGGCCGTGGTGCTGCTGGCTTTCTCGGTGCTGTATCTTGCCCTCGCCTGGCAGGTACCGGCATTCCCGATGCCGCGGCCGGTTGATTCTGACCTGTTACCGAAAGTGCTGGGCGGCTTGCTTGCACTACTCTCGGTATGCCTTTTCTTTGAAAAGCCTGCGGCGCAGGAAGTGGATGATGAGCCGGAAGACACCACCCAGCATGGTCCGTTCTGGCTGTCTCCCTGGGGGCGGGTGATCGTGACCTCAGTAGCCATTGCTGTCTATGCTGCCTTGCTGGTGCCGCTGGGGTTTGTGCTGGCCTCCGGGTTGCTCTCTGTGGGCTTAACGCATTATTACGGCTATCGCCGCCACGGAATTAATATCGCCTGTTCACTGAGCGTTGTGCTGGGTCTTTACCTAATCATGACGAAAGTGATGGATGTCTATCTGCCGACCGGTGTGCTGCCGATTTAACTGAGCCGTTTGAGTCGACTCGCGTGGTGGGTCGTCGGGAGTAAATCCTATGGAAGCGTTTAATAATCTCATGTACGGCTTTGGCATCGCGCTTGAGCCGATCAATATCGCCTACGTTTTTGCCGGTGTGTTTGCCGGGACGATCATCGGTATGCTGCCGGGGCTGGGGCCGATCAGCGCGTTGGCACTGATGATTCCGATTACCTTCTCCATGGACCCTTCCTCAGGACTGATCTTGATGGCCGGGGTTTATTATGGGGCTATTTTTGGCGGCTCTACGTCGTCGATTCTGCTTAACGCCCCTGGCGTGGCGGGTACGGTCGCCACTTCGTTTGACGGCTATCCCATGGCCAAAAAGGGCCTTGCCGGTAAAGCGCTGGCGATTGCCGCCTATTCGTCGTTTGTGGGTGGCACCATTTCCGTTGTGTTCTTGATGCTGGTGGCGCCGCTGCTTTCCAAGGTGGCAGTGAGCTTTGGCCCACCGGAATATTTTGCGCTGATGGTGCTTGGCCTCACCGCCGTGGTATCGCTTTCCGATAAGTCGCTGGTCAAGGGGCTGATTGCCGCCGTGGTGGGGGTGATCATCTCGATTGTGGGCATCGATATGCAGACCGGCACCGAGCGCTTCACGTTCGGTTCCGCCCATCTGTTGGATGGCATTGATTTTCTGGTGGTCGCACTCGGTGTGTTTGCCCTGGCCGAGGTGTTTTACATGCTGCTGCGCGGTGGTGGCGGTAAGGAAAAGCCACGCAACGCCATTGGCTCGTTAAAGCTTTCGCGGTCCGAAGTGAAGGAAATCGCGGGCCCGGTGGGCCGCAGCTCGGTGCTTGGGTTCTTCACTGGGGTGCTTCCAGGGGCGGGGGCCACCATTGGCTCGTTTTTGGGCTACAGCATGGAAAAGCGCCTGGCCAAAGATGGCGACACCTTTGGGACCGGTAATATTAAAGGCGTGGCTGCCCCCGAGGCCGCCAACAACGCGGCCTGCACCGGGTCCTTTGTGCCGCTGCTCACCCTTGGCGTGCCCGGCTCGGGTACCACGGCGGTCCTGCTGGGTGCACTGTTGGTGATGGGCGTCAACCCAGGGCCGGCGATGATGGAGCAGCGCCCCGATGTGTTCTGGGGGGTTGTTGCGAGTATGTACATCGGCAACATCTTCCTGCTGGTACTCAACCTGCCGCTGATTCCGCTGATCGCCAAGATACTCGACCTGCCGCGCCCGCTGCTGCTGTCGATGATTCTTATCTTCTGCATGATTGGCGTTTATGGGCTGAGCTTTAGCGTGTTCGATCTGTTCCTGCTGCTCGGCTTCGGCCTGATCGGTTTGGGCATGCGACTGTTTGGCTTCCCGGCAGCGCCTTTGATTCTGGCGCTGATTCTAGGCAGCCTGATGGAAGAGTCCATGCGCCGTGCGCTGCAGATTTCCGGTGGCGATTGGGGCATCTTTATCGCTAAGCCGATTGCGCTGGGACTGTTGTCCTTGGCGCTGCTGTCACTGTTCATGCCGATGTTCAAGAAGCTCCGCAAGCGCAAGGCGCTAAATAGCTAGGAAGGTATAACCAGATACGTCATTCAGCGAAGTTCGTTCGTAACGAATTCGTGTCAGGTAAAGCGCCCTGGGTGGTCCCCGGGGCGCTTTTTTAATGGGTGCCCGCTGATGGTGCGGCAAATGCTATTGGTGCATGACTATCGTGCTCTGACAGGGTGTGGGTGCGCTATTTTAGTGCATCTGTGGGTTTTTGGTTTTTTGAGCGTAAGCTTAAGTAACTGATTCTGCTTTTATAAGTCGTTGATGTGCCAATTTGGCGCAACCCTTGCAGATTACTTGTTGCTCGTGGACGTGTCCCGGCGCTTGGCGTTTGGTACACGAGGCCAATAAACAAGCCCCCAGCATAAGGGGTGCAAGGAGATTCAAGTGACCACTTTCCTACGCAAGACACACCCGACAACCTCTCGACTGTTCACCACCGCGCTGCTCAGTGCCGCCGTCATGGGGGCTAGCGCCCAGGCCTTCGCCCAGGAAGACGACGACCCGATCAAGGTTGGTATCCTGCACTCGCTGTCCGGCACCATGGCGATCAGTGAGACCGTGCTCAAGGACACCGTCGAGCTGCTGATCGAGCAGCAGAACGAAGCAGGCGGCCTGCTGGGTCGCGAGATCGAACCCGTCGTGGTCGACCCCGCCTCCGACTGGCCGCTGTTTGCCGAGCGCGCCCGTGAGCTGCTCGAGCAGGAAGAAGTCGATGTCATCTTCGGCAACTGGACCTCGGTATCGCGCAAGTCGGTACTGCCGGTGGTGGAAGAGCTCAACGGTCTGCTGTTCTACCCGGTGCAGTATGAAGGCGAAGAGTCTTCGGAAAACGTCTTCTACACCGGCGCCGCTCCCAACCAGCAGGCGATCCCCGCGGTCAACTACTTGCATGACGAAGTGGGCGTGGAGCGCTGGGTGCTGGCCGGTACCGACTATGTTTACCCGCGCACCACCAACCGTATCCTCGAAGCCTATCTGAAAGAAGAATTTGGCGTGGCCGATGAAGACATCATGGTCAACTACACGCCCTTTGGTCACTCCGATTGGCAGAATATCGTCTCGGAAATCGGCCGCTTCGGCAGCGAAGGTAAGAAAACCGCCGTGGTCTCCACGGTTAACGGTGATGCCAACGTGCCGTTCTACCGCGAGCTGGGTAACCAGGGCATCGACGCGGCGGATATCCCCGTGGTCGCTTTCTCGGTGGGCGAGCAGGAACTGACCGGGATCGATACCGCACCGCTGGTCGGCCACCTGGCGGCCTGGAACTACTTCATGAGCGTGGATAGTGACGCCAACTACGAGTTCATCGACGCCTGGATTGAGCATACCGGCGAAGACGACGCCGTGACCAACGACCCGATGGAAGCCCACTACATCGGCTTCAACATGTGGGTAGAGGCCGTGGAGAAAGCCGGTACTACCGATGTGGATGCGGTCAAGGAAGCGATTATTGGTGTGACCGTGCCCAACCTGTCGGGCGGCTCAGCGGCAATGATGCCTAACCACCACATCACCAAGCCGGTCATGATTGGGGAAATTCAGGATGACGGTCAGTTCGCCGTGGTTTGGGAAACCCCCTCTACCGTTGCGGGCGATGCGTGGTCGGACTACCTGCCGGGCTCGCGGGACTTGATCAGCGACTGGCGTAAGCCGATGGAATGCGGCAACTACAACGTGGCGGAAAACCGCTGCATGGGTAGCGATGCCGAAGAGCAGGCCGAAGAAGCGCTTGCTGAAGACTGATATACCCGGGGCGGCGCAAGCCGCCCCATTGTGTTAATGCATCACCTTATTCATTCACCTGCGCGCTGGCCGATGAGGGCAGCGTGCAGGGCACGCCACTCAAAGGATTCACTCATGAGGATTCCTTGCTACGCCGTTACCACAAGGATCGTCACCTGCCTGCTGATTAGCCTGCTGAGCTGGCTGCCGATGACGGCGGCGGCTCAGGAACAGGACGGCCAGGCGTTACTCGAAGCGTTGGATACGCGCTCATTTGACGATAAATCAGAAGCCATTACCGCCATTATCGAAAGCGAGCACGAGCGTGCCGACGTATGGTTGCAGGCGCTGCTGGACAGCGATTTACAGCGTCTGAAAGACGACGGCCGCTTCGTGATCGCAGTGGACAGTGCGGGGCTGGACGTTTCGATAGAAGACGCCATAACCGGCGAGTCGATGGACGATGTGACCCGCCGCGACCTGGACCGCCTGACCATCAATAACGCGCTGCGCAGCCAGTTGCGCTCGGCGATTTCGCTGGTGGAGTTGTACGCCGGTGACCGCGACGCCCGCCTGGACGCAGCGGAGGGTCTGATTGGCGACGTCGAAGAAGATCAGGTTGAGCCGCTCACCAACCGGCTGGACGAAGAGCCTTCGGCGGCGGTACGCGACCGGTTGAATCAAGCCTTGGCGGTCTATCGCCTGAATCAGGGCGACGTCGAGGCAGTAGAGGTGCTGTCGGGCAGCCTGAATAGCAACATCCGGGTGGCGCTGAATCGCGCCGCCCAATCGGATGATCCGCTGGTGGTCGATGCGGCCACCGCCGCGCTGGCCGATATCGAGCAAAATCTCAAGATCAGTCGCGCTGCCGAAACGCTCTACTTCGGGCTTTCCATGGGGTCGGTGTTGGTGCTGGCAGCCATTGGCCTGGCAATCACCTTTGGCGTGATGGGGGTGATCAATATGGCCCACGGTGAGCTGATCATGCTGGGTGCCTACACCACCTGGGCCATGCAGCAGTTGCTACCCGGCCAGCCGGGGCTAGCGCTGATACTGGCCATTCCGGCCGGCTTTATGGTGTCCGCACTGGTGGGTGTGGCGATAGAGCGTGGCGTTATTCAGTTTCTCAAAGGCCGCCCGCTGGAAACGTTGCTGGCGACATTCGGTGTCAGCCTGGTTCTCCAGCAGCTGGTGCGCACGGTGATCTCGCCACAAAATCGTACCGTTATCACGCCTGAATGGATGAGCGGTTCGCTGGTGGTTAACGATGCCCTGTCGCTCACGCTGAATCGAATGTATGTGATTGGTTTTGCGCTGGTGGTATTTGCGGCGCTGATCCTGGTAATGCGCCGCACGCGATTGGGGCTTGAAGTCCGCGCCGTGACCCAGAACCGCGCCATGGCGCGCTCCATGGGCATTCGCGCGACGCGGGTCGATATCATGACCTTCGCGCTGGGCTCAGGTGTCGCCGGGCTGGCTGGCGTGGCGCTGTCGCAACTGACCAATGTTGGCCCCAACCTCGGCCAGAGCTACATCATCGACTCCTTCATGGTGGTGGTGTTTGGTGGCGTCGGCAACCTGTGGGGCACGCTGGTGGCGGGCATGTCGCTGGGCGTGATCAACCAGGTGCTGGAGCCCTGGGCCGGAGCGGTACTGGCCAAGATCATCGTGCTGGTGTTTATCATTCTGTTTATTCAAAAGCGCCCCCGCGGACTCTTCCCGCAGAAAGGCCGGGCGGCGGAGGGCTAATCGACTATGTGGCTGACACGACCCTTCAACGAACGCTCGACGCAGATATTTCTACTTGTTCTGACCGTGGCGGTCACCGCCGTGACGATACTCCACCTGGCGGTGCCCGCAGGGCACCCGCTTTACGTATCGGGCTACACGGTGGGGCTGCTGGGCAAGTATTTGACCTATGCACTGCTGGCCGTCGCGGTGGATCTGGTATGGGGCTACCTGGGCATTCTGAGCCTCGGTCACGGCGCCTTTTTTGCCATCGGTGGCTACGCCATGGGCATGTACCTGATGCGCCAAATCGGCGATCGCGGCACCTACGGCGACCCCATTCTGCCCGACTTTATGGTCTTCCTTAACTGGGACAGCCTGCCCTGGTACTGGTACGGCTTTGACATGGCCTGGTTTGCCTTTGCCATGGTGCTGCTGGCGCCCGGCGCGCTGGCGCTGGTGTTCGGCTGGCTGGCCTTTCGCTCGCGGGTGACCGGGGTGTATCTGTCGATCATTACCCAGGCCATGACCTTTGCACTGATGTTGGCGTTTTTCCGCAATGAAATGGGCTTTGGCGGTAACAACGGCCTGACCGATTTCCGTGAATTGCTGGGCTTTGACCTGCGCAGCGGGGCCACCAGGCTTGGGCTGTTCATTGCCTCGGGCGTGGCGTTGGCACTGGGCTACGTGATATGCCGCTCGATTGTCGCCAGCAAACTCGGCCGTGTGTGCGTGGCCACCCGCGATGCCGAGGCACGTACGCGGTTTCTCGGCTACCGGGTCGAGCGCTTCCAGCTGTTTGTGTTTGTCGTCTCCGCCATGCTGGCTGGTGTGGCGGGTGCGCTCTACGTGCCGCAAGTGGGGATCATCAACCCCAGCGAGTTTGATCCGCTATTTTCCATCGAAATTGTGCTGTGGGTCGCACTGGGCGGTCGCGCATCGCTTTACGGCGCGGTGATCGGTGCGGTGCTGGTGAACTATGCCAAAACCGTATTTACTGGCGTGATGCCCGATGCCTGGTTATTTGCGCTGGGTGGGCTATTCGTGTTCGTCACGGTGTTCTTGCCCAAAGGCGTCGCGGGGGTGCTGGGCAATGCCAAGCGCCGGCAAAACGATGAGCCAACCGACACATCGACTCCGGATAAGGAGGCAACGGCATGAGTTTTTTCCAAGCGCTCACCGAACGCGATCGGGTGTTCGATTTCATGACGCCCCAGGCCTCAACGGTCGACGTGCGCCACGGGCCGATTCTCTACATGGAGGATGTCACCGTCAGCTTTGATGGCTTTAAAGCGATCAACAACCTGAACCTGACCATCGACGACGGCGAACTGCGCTGCATCATCGGCCCCAACGGCGCCGGTAAAACCACCATGATGGACATCATCACCGGCAAAACCCGGCCCAATGAAGGCAGCGTGTGGTTTGGTAGTCGCCATAACCTGCTGCATATGAATGAACCCGAGATTGCCAGCCTGGGCATTGGGCGTAAGTTTCAGAAGCCCACGGTATTCGAGGCGCTGACGGTATTTGAAAACCTGGAACTGGCCATGGCCGCCGACAAGCGTATTCTCCCCACGCTGACCGCGCGCATGACCGGCGACATTAAAGACCGCATCGAAGAAGTCCTTGGTACCATCGGGCTCACCGCGCTGCGCCATCGCCCGGCGGGCATTCTTTCCCACGGGCAGAAACAGTGGCTGGAAATTGGCATGCTGCTGATGCAGCGCCCGCGCCTCTTGCTGGTGGACGAACCCGTCGCCGGGATGACCGAGCAGGAGATGGAGCGCACCGCTGAGCTGCTCACCGGTTTGGCAGGCCAGCAGTCGGTGGTGGTGGTCGAGCATGACATGGGCTTTGTGCGCTCGATTGCCCGCCAGGTGACCGTGCTGCACCAGGGCAGCGTGCTGGCGGAAGGCACCATGGATGAGGTCTCGAGTGACCCAAGCGTCGTCGAGGTTTATCTGGGTGCCGATGACGAGGAGGCCGCCTGATGCTGGCAATCGAAAAGCTCAATCAGTTTTACGGTGAAAGCCACACCCTGTGGGATTTGGATATTGACGTGCCTGCCGGGCAGTGCACTTGCGTGATGGGTCGCAATGGCGTGGGTAAAACGACGCTGCTCAAAGCCGTTATGGGCGAGGTCGCGGTGAAAAGCGGTGCGTTGCGCTTTACCCGCGTCGACAAGGACGAGATCGAACTGACTCAAAAAGCCGTTGAAGAACGCTCACGGCTGGGTATTGGCTATGTGCCCCAAGGGCGTCAGATATTTCCGCTGCTAACGGTGGAAGACAACCTGCGCACGGGCTTGGCGGCCCGCAGTGACGGGCTGAAAAAAATCCCTGAGCGCGTCTATGAGCTGTTCCCGGTGCTTAAAGAGATGAAAAACCGCCGCGGTGGCGATCTTTCCGGGGGGCAACAGCAGCAGCTAGCGATTGGAAGGGCGCTGGTGATTGAGCCCAAGTTGCTGATTCTGGATGAGCCTGGCGAGGGCATCCAGCCCAATATCGTCGCCCAAATCGGCCAGGTGATCCGCCAGCTGATCAACGAAGACGGGTTGACGGTATTATTGGTTGAGCAGAAGCTGCCCTTTGCGCGCAAGTACGCTGACCGTTTCGTGATTATGGATCGCGGGCGGCCGGTGGCGAAAGGCGACATCAGCGAGCTTTCCGATGAACTGATCCAACAACATTTGACGGTATGACCGCACTGACCCCGTTATCCACCTCGACCTCATCGCCTGACGCCACGGCATCGGGCCACCGCTTCGATCAAGGCCGCCACTGGGCGGCCTCGCTGGCGTTACGCTTTGCGCCCCGCAGCGGCGCGACGCGCCTGCTCCACGCCCGCCACCAGGGGCCGCTTCGGGTTCAGCGTCCGTTTTACCCAGAGGGCAGTGATGGTGCCTGTCACGTTTACCTGTTGCACCCGCCTGGCGGGCTGGTGAGTGGCGATGCGCTGACTATTAACGCCCATGTGGAAAACGGCGCTCACGCGTTACTCACGACGCCCGCGGCTAATAAGCTTTATAAAGCCGACAGCCAAGGCGTGGCCTGGACACAGCACACGCGGCTAAGCGTTGAGGATGGCGCCGTCCTTGAGTGGCTACCCCAGGAAACCATTGCCTTTGATGGCTCCCGGGGCGAGCAGCGCACCCAGATCGAGCTTCAGGGAAACGCCCGCTGCTTAGGCTGGGAGGTGATGGCGCTGGGCCGTCCGGCGAGTGACTTGCCGTATCTTAGCGGGCGCATCGAGCAGCACTTTCGTTTGACCCTGGATGGCAAGCCGCTATGGCTGGAGCGCCAGCCGTTGGACCCATTGCACCCGCGGTTTGCCGGGCGCTGGGGTCAAGGCGGCGCCACCGTTCAGGCCACACTCTGGGCGGTGGGTATTGACGACCCCGCCGAGGCGATAGAGGCGCTGCGTGAAACGCTGCCCGACAACCCGCGCTGGGCGGTGACCGTGCGCCAAGGTGTTCTGCTGCTGCGCTACCTGGGCCAATCGCGCAATGAAGCCTGGGCGCTGTGCGAGCAGGCCTGGCAAATTTTGCGCCCCCGTTGGATAGAACGTGAGTCGCATACACCGCGTATTTGGTTAACTTAATTGGCATCACTGGAATGTACTGCTGGAGACATGCCCCATGGAATTAACCCCAAGAGACAAAGACAAGCTGCTGCTGTTTTCCGCGGCACAGTTGGCCGAGCGCCGTAAAGCACGCGGCCTGAAGCTCAATTACCCGGAAGCCGTGGCGCTGATCAGCTTTGAAATTATGGAAGGCGCCCGCGATGGCAGAAGCGTTGCCGATTTAATGAGCTACGGCCGCGAGATCCTTAGCCGCGACGACGTGATGGAGGGTGTGGCCGAGATGGTCGACGAGGTGCAGGTGGAGGCCACCTTCCCCGACGGCACCAAGCTGGTCACTGTTCACACCCCCATTAATTAGGAGGTCGCCATGATTCCCGGCGAGTATCAGTTAAAAGACGGCGATATCGAGCTGTGCGCAGGGCGTGAGCGTATCAGCGTCGAGGTGGCCAATACCGGCGACCGACCCATTCAGATTGGTTCCCACTACCACTTTGCCGAAGCCAACCCCGCGCTGGTGTTTGACCGCGATAAAGCCCGTGGCTACCGGCTGGACGTGGCGGCGGGCACGGCGATTCGCTTCGAGCCCGGCCAGACCCGCGAAGTCACCTTGATTCCCTATGTCGGCAAGCGGGAAATTTACGGTTTCCGCGGCGATGTGATGGGCGCGCTGGAGGGAGGTAAACAATGAAACCGGATAACAAGATCAGTCGGCAAGCCTACGCCGATATGTACGGCCCGACAGTGGGCGACCGCGTGCGCCTGGGCGATACCGAGCTGTGGATCGAAGTCGAAAAAGACGCCACCCACTACGGCGATGAAGTGAAATTCGGCGGCGGCAAAGTCATCCGCGACGGCATGGGCCAGAGCCAGCGCGCCGATGACACGGTCATGGACACCGTCATCACCAACGCGCTGATTTTAGACTGGTGGGGTATCGTTAAAGCCGATGTAGGTATTCAAAACGGCCGCATCGCCGCGATTGGCAAGGCAGGCAACCCGGATACCCAACCTGACGTTGAGATCGTGATTGGCCCCGGCACTGAAATCATCTCCGGCGAAGGCAAGATTCTGACCGCGGGCGGCATCGACTCCCACATCCACTTTATCTGTCCCCAGCAGGTGGAAGAGGCGCTGATGAGCGGCGTCACCACCATGCTCGGCGGTGGCACCGGCCCGGCGACCGGGACCAACGCCACCACCTGCACGCCCGGCCCCTGGCACATTGGCAAGATGCTGCAAGCCGTGGACGATATGCCCATGAACATCGGCTTTCTGGGCAAAGGGAACGCCAGCCTGCCCGAGTCTCTGGAGCTCCAGCTTCAAGCGGGCGCCATGGGGCTTAAACTGCACGAAGATTGGGGCACCACACCGGCGTCGATCAATAACTGCCTCAACGTGGCGGATGCCTACGATGTCCAGGTGGCGATCCACACCGACACGCTGAACGAATCGGGCTTTGTAGAAGACACCCTGGCGGCGTTCAACGAGCGCTGCATTCACACCTACCACACCGAAGGCGCGGGCGGCGGCCACGCGCCGGACATTCTCACCGCCTGCTCGAAAGCCTATGTGCTGCCGTCCTCCACCAACCCGACGCGGCCCTACACGGTCAACACCATCGACGAACACCTCGATATGCTGATGGTGTGCCACCACCTCGACCCCAATATCCCCGAAGACGTGGCCTTCGCCGACTCACGCATTCGCCGCGAGACCATCGCCGCCGAGGATATTCTGCACGACCTGGGCGTGATCTCGATGATCGCTTCGGATTCCCAAGCCATGGGGCGGGTCGGTGAAGTGGTCTGCCGTACCTGGCAAACGGCCCACAAGATGAAGGTGCAGCGCGGCCTGCTGCCGGAAGATGAAGCCTTGGGCGCCGATAACGTCCGCGCCAAGCGCTATATCGCCAAGTACACCATTAATCCGGCGATTACCCACGGGATCGCTCACGAAGTAGGTTCCATCGAAGTCGGTAAGCTGGCGGATCTGGTGCTGTGGAAACCGGCCTTTTTCGGCGTTAAACCGGCGATGATGATTAAAGGCGGCATGATTGCAGCGGCCCCCATGGGCGACCCAAACGCCTCTATTCCCACCCCGCAGCCGGTGCATTATCGCTATATGTTCGGCGCCTTGGGCCGGGCGGCTAGCCAAACCCGGCTCAGCTTTGTCAGCCAGGCAGCGCTGGATGCGGGTATTAAAGAGACTTTAGGGCTGAATAGCGAACTGGCCGCGTGCAAAAACGTGCGCCAGGTACGCAAGCAGGATATGAAGCTCAACGATGCCTGCCCCGATTTGACCGTCGACCCGCAAACCTACGAAGTGCGCTGCGATGGCGAAATTTTAACCTGCGAGCCTGCTACCGAATTGCCGCTGGCTCAGCGTTATCATTTGTTTTGATTGAGCTATTCCATTTAGGTAGAGGTGACGGGGGTAGGCCGTAGAGAGGGTCTTTTGCCATGGATGGCAAAAGTAGCGTACAGGGAGGTATTCACAGCGCCCTCTCGTAGGCCTACCCCCGGCACAGGCGCAGAGTTAGCGAAAGGACGATAGCAATGCTGAAACTGATAGAACGTTTAGGGCCAGTGGAGGCGAGCGCCGCCAGCGACACCCTCACGCTGCCCTTTGAGCTACGCATTCGTGGGCGCTTAAAAGCGCAAAGCGATAGCGGGCAAGAGCTGGGGCTGTTTCTTGATCGCGGCCCGGTGCTGCGTAGCGGCGAAGGCCTGAAAGCCGCAAGTGGCGAAGTGGTTCGTGTGTGTGCCGCTGTAGAACCGGTGGTGACCGCGAGAGTGAGTACTGGCTTACCGCTGGCGCGGCTGGCTTACCATCTGGGCAATCGCCACGTTCAACTGGCGCTGGGTGAAGACGAAAAAGGCGCTTGGGTGCGCTTCCCTCCGGATCACGTGCTGGAAGAACTCGCCGTGCTACTGGGCGCTGAACTGGAACACCATGAGGATACCTTCGACCCGGAACCGGGCGCCTATAACCAGATAGGCGGCGGTGGTCACTCGCATGGTCATTCCCACGGACATGGCCATTCTCACGACCACGCGCATGACCATTCCCACGGACATGGCCATTCTCACGACCACGCGCATGACCATTCACACGACCATGAGCACCACCATGCCCATTGATTCCGCCGCCTCGCAAAACCAGGGCGATGAGCTGGCGCTGCTGGGCCTGATGCAACTGGTCAGCCCGGCGCTGCCGATCGGTGCCTTTGCGTTCTCGCAGGGGCTGGAGAGCGCCTTTGAACTTGGTTGGGTGGAAGACGAAGCAAGCCTCACCGAATGGCTCTCCGGGGTGCTGGAAGACGGCCTGACGCGCTGCGAGCTGCCGGTATTGGCGCGGCTTCAAACGGCGCTGGCCCAGGGCGATGCAGCAACGGTCGCCGAGTGGGACCAATGGCTGGCCGCCACCCGGGAAACCGCCGAGTTGGCTGCCGAAGATAGCCGCCTGGGTGCCTCGCTCAAGCGCCTGCTAGGTAGTCTTGATCTGTTGCCAAGTGAAGACTTACTAACGCCCTTGCTACCGACGCAGCCCGGCTATGTCACGCTGTTTGCCTACACCGCCCACGTTCGTGGCGTGTCTGAACGGCAAACGTTACTGGGCTTTGCCTGGGCGTGGCTGGAAAACCAGCTAGCCGTCGCCTGCAAGGCGCTGCCGCTCGGCCACACAGCGGCCCAGCGGGTGATTGAAAAGCTACGTCCGGCGCTTGTTACCGCTGTAGACCAGGCGCTTTCGCTTGACGACGAAGAACTCGGCCCGATACTGCCCGGCCTGGCGTTGGCCAGCGCCTTGCACGAGACCCAATATTCGCGACTCTTTAGAAGCTAGAAGGAAGAAGGAAGAAGGAAGAACGGCGCTACGCGCCTGAAGATGCAAGAGAAAAGGTAAACACAAAGGGCGGCAAGCCAGTGGGCACACTTCCTTACCTCTTACCTCTTACCTCGGGATAATCATTGATGGAGGATTTTAATATGACACACTGTTTACGCATCGGCGTGGGTGGCCCGGTGGGGTCGGGCAAGACCGCGCTGCTCAAGCAACTCTGCCTGGCGCTGCGTGACCACTACGATATCGCCGTGGTGACCAACGACATCTACACCCGCGAAGACGCCGACTTCCTGCTCAAGCACGACGCGTTACCGGCGGATCGTATTCTGGGCGTGGAAACCGGCGGCTGCCCGCATACCGCGATTCGCGAAGATGCTTCCATGAATCTGGCCGCGATTGACGAGCTGCAGGAGCGTCACCCCAAGCTGGAACTGGTGCTGGTAGAGTCCGGCGGGGATAACTTATCGGCGACCTTCAGCCCCGAGCTTTCGGATTTAACGCTCTACGTGATCGATGTGTCCGCAGGCGATAAAATTCCGCGCAAGGGTGGGCCGGGGATTACCAAATCCGACCTGCTGATTATCAACAAGATTGATATCGCCGAGCAGGTGCACGCATCGCTGGACGTGATGGAGCGCGATTCGAAGAAGATGCGTGGGGAGCGGCCCTTTGTGTTCACCAATCTGTATGATGGCGTTGGGCTTGAGGAAATCATCCGCTTTATCCTCGATAAAGGGATGCTGGATGAGCGCCGCACGGCGATTGCGGGCTAGCATAGGAAGACCAATAAAAAAGTCGCCCCGACCAGGCGGTTGAAGGGTCGAGGCGACTGAACAAAGCGGGTGGCATCTAGCCTTAAAACGGGCCGTCCCTGGCCACCACATCCCTACAGTGAACCTCCATGCTTTGTATCTCCTTAACTTATGTTATGAACTCCCTGATATTGCTCCAAATAATCTTTAAAAGCAGAAAAATAGTACTAAATAATTAAAGTTTAACTAACGTTTGTCGATAAAGGATTAATAATAATTCTAATAACCTTTAACTCACAAATGCTGGAACTTGCTCACAATGACTACCTCTGCACCGTCCCGTCGTGGAGGCTTTGGCCTGCAAACCAAAGTCCTTATGCTTGTCTTGCTCCCCTTGTTCCTGGTCACGGTTGCGCTGGTCGGGTTTAAAGCCTACAGCACAACCCAGGACGCCAACGACGCGCTGGCCGAACAGCGCGAACAATTAATTGAAGAACGCCGTAGGGCGGTACGCGACGTTGTGCAAATGGCGAAGACGGCCATTGAGCCGATTTACGAAGAAGCCGGTGCAAACGACGAGGATGCCAAGCAGCAAGTAGCCGAGCTGGTACGCTCCATGCGCTTTGAAGACAACAACTACATTTTTATCTACGACTATGACGGTAACAATATCGTGACGGCGCCTGCGCCGGATCGTGAAGGTACCAACATGATCGATGCGCAAACCCCCGATGGCACCTATCTGATTCGCGAGATCATCGACGTTGCCCAGAGTGGCGGCGGGTTCTATAACTATGTGTGGGAATATCCAGGTACCGACGAATTTCAACCCAAGCACTCTTACGTTGACCGCCTTGAAAAATGGGACTGGTTAATCGGTGCGGGTGTGTACGTGACCGATGTCGATGAAACGATGGCCGAACTTGAAGCCACAAAAGCGGCAGATCTTCGCCAAGGCGTTATCTTTGCCGCTCTGCTGGGGCTGGTTCTTTTTTGCGTGGTTGCCCTGGTGGCGTATCTCTTTGTGCGCCGCACCGTTGGGCCGATCAAGCGCACATCAACAGCCATGCAGGATATCGCCCAGGGTCGCGGCGACTTGACCCGGCGCCTCTCGGTGGAAAGCCGCGACGAGATCGGTGACCTGGCCGTGCAGTTCAACGCCTTTGTCGAGCGGATGCAGGACACCCTGCGCGACGTTCGCCATAGCACCACCAGTGTCTATGAGTCTGCCGGTGAAATATCCCGCAGCAGCGAAGAGTTATCTACGCGGACCGAGCAGGCCGCCGCCAACCTTCAGGAAACCTCCGCCTCCATGGAGGAAATTACCTCAACGGTTAACCACAGTGCCGATAATGCTCAGCAGGCTAATAAGCTGGTGCAGTCCACCGCTGAGGTGGCGCATCAGGGTGAAGAGTCGATGAGCCAGGTCGAGCGCACCATGCAGGATATCAACAACTCGGCTAGCCAGATCAGCGATATCATCACCATGATCGATGCTATCGCCTTCCAGACCAATATTCTGGCGCTTAACGCATCGGTGGAAGCTGCGCGGGCGGGCGAGCATGGCCGCGGGTTTGCCGTGGTGGCGCAAGAAGTGCGTGTGTTGGCGAGCCGTTCCAGCGATGCCTCGAAAGAAATTCGTGCGCTCATCGATGCCTCGGTGCAGCACACCAAGTCGGGCGCTGAGTTAGTTCGCAGCGCTGGTGCCACCATGCAAGAGATCGTCTCAAGTGTGGCGAAAGTGACCGATGTGATTGGCGAAATCAGCGCCGGGGCCAAAGAGCAGAGCACTGGCATCGGCCAGATCAACACCGCCGTGGCGGAGATGGACACCATGACCCAGCAAAACGCGACTATGGTACAGCAATCGACCACCGCCGCCGCTGACATGCGTCGTCATGCTGAGCACTTAAACCAACTGATCAATTCCTTTGTGCTAGGGGACGGGGAGCCACAGCATCAGGCGCTAGCCTCTCCGGCGCCTCAGCAGCGTGGTGGTGATAGCGGCCTGAAGCGCCATGCGCTTTCATCGAACGCCTCATCACAACCCTCCTCCAAGCCCTCACCGGGGAAGCATGCCGCAGATGAGTGGGAAGAGTTCTAACGCTGACGAACAGTGGGCGTGATATCAGCACTTATGAACGATAGGTATAAAAACGGGGCTTGCCAACTGGCAAGCCCCGTTGCGTTAACGCTTATCCGGCATGCCGTTTTGCAAGCCTTTCCGCCAGCAGGGTGACGGCCCGCCGGGCGAGAGGTGAAAGCTCGCCCTCCTCGTGTTCCAGTGCTGCGACCAGACGATGCTTCATAGAGCGAGCCCAGAAGGTTTCCAAGTGGCGGCAGGTGGCCGCGGCTGCCGTTTCTTCATCGCGACCGCCGCCCAGGTTAGCGGCGATCTGGTTGGTCATGTGAATCAGTTGCGTATCTTGGTGCGACGACATTGCGTCCCTCCTTAGCCATGGGCCATCGCCACCGACGTAGGGCGATGGTAAATCAGATGGCGGCCGGGCCGCGCAAAGCCTGCCAGTAGCAGCCCCGATGCCTGGGCCTGCCCCACTGCGAGCGCCGTGGCCGCGGAGACCGCCACCAGGGCGCCAATACCGGCACTGGCACACTTGTGCACCATCTCGTAGCTGGCGCGGCTGGTGACCAGCGCGAACCCTTCGCCGAGGGGAAGGGCCTCGCGGGCAAGGGCGCCAATCAATTTGTCCAGCGCGTTATGGCGACCAACATCCTCGCGCAGTCGTTGGATGCGCCCCTGGGCATCGCACCAGGCGGCACCGTGGCTAGCGCCAGTGGCTGCCTGCAGCGGCTGGTGGGTGGCCAGTTCCTGCAGGGAGCGCTGAATGGCGGCATCGCTCACAGGCGGCGCCACCACATGGGGAATCGGACGAATGGCCTGCTCCAGGGCTTCGGTGCCGCATAGGCCGCAGCCGGTACGCCCGGTCAGGCTGCGCCGCCGCTGCTTGAGTTCGGCCATTCGCTGGCTGGCAATGGTGAGCTGAACGGTGAGGCCTTGGGGCGTTTCGTGGATATCGAGGTCGTAGCACTCGTCGGTACTGGCCAGAATGCCTTCGGAAAGACTGAAGCCGAGGGCAAAATCCTCAAGGTCGGCGGGGCTTGCCATCATCACGGCGTGGGAGATGCCGTTGTAGACCAGTGCCACTGGCCTTTCCAAGGCCAGTAGATCCTCTTGAGTATCGGTGTACCAGCCATTAGCGCCACGGCGCACCTCCACCGGCTGGCACGCTACCGCGTCGCGGGTGTGGTGGGTGCTCATGGCGCCTCCTGATGAGCGTTGGCCAGGTGGTCACGCTGGATCAGGTCGAACGTGCTAAAGCGCTGCTGCCAGGCGGAGGGTTGGCTGACTTTTTCCACCTGCACCGCCGTGACCTTGTACTCCGGGCAGTTGGTGGCCCAGTCCGAGTTGTCCGTGGTGATGACGTTGGCGCCGCTGCCAGGGTGGTGGAAGGTGGTGTAGACCACGCCCGGCTGCATACGCTCGCTGAGCCGAGCGCGCAGTACTGTCTGGCCCGAGCGACTGGTGATGCCTAGCCAGTCGCCGTCACGCACGCCGCGCAGTTCCGCATCTGATGGGTGCAGTTCCAACACGTCTTCGTCGTGCCAGCGCTGGTTATCGGTGCGCCGGGTCTGGGCGCCCACGTTGTACTGGCTGAGAATCCGCCCAGTGGTAAGCAGCAGCGGGAAGCGGCGGTTGGCGCGCTCCTCGGTGGCCACGTACTCGGTAATCGCAAAGCGGCCCAGGCCAATGGGGAAGTCAACCTCGTGCATGGTCGGCATGCCCAGCGGGTACTCGGCGTTGCAGGGCCACTGCAGGCTGCCGCGCTCCTCCAGCTTGGCGTAGCTGACGCCCGCGAAGCTTGGTGTCAACTGAGCGATCTCGTCCATGATCTCGGACGGATGGGTATAGTGCATCGGGTAGCCCAGCGCATTGGCCAGATCCTGGGTGATTTCCCAGTCTTCCTTGCCGGCCACCGGGGGCGTTACCTTGCGTACCCGGTTGATGCGCCGCTCGGCGTTGGTAAAGGTGCCGTTCTTCTCCAGGAAGCTAGAACCCGGCAGCAGCACGTGGGCGAACTTAGCCGTTTCGTTGAGGAAGATGTCCTGGACGATCAGGCAATCCAGCGACGTGAGCGCCGCCTCGACGTGCTGGGTGTTGGGGTCGGACTGGGCGATATCTTCGCCTTGCACGTAAAGCGCTTTAAAGGTGCCTTCGATGGCGGCGTCGAACATGTTGGGAATGCGCAGCCCCGGCTCGTCGTCCAGCTTCACGCCCCACACAGCCTCAAAGCGGCCCCGAGCAATCGGGTCGGCCACGTGTTGGTAGCCCGGCAGCTCGTGGGGGAAGGAGCCCATGTCACACGAACCCTGGACGTTGTTCTGGCCGCGCAGCGGGTTCACGCCCACGCCCTCGCGGCCAATATTGCCGGTGGCCAGGGCCAGGTTGGCAATGCCCATCACCATGGTGGAGCCCTGGCTGTGTTCGGTGACGCCCAGGCCGTAGTAGATCGCACCGTTGCCTGCCGTGGCGTAGGTGCGCGCTGCCTGACGCACGGTCTCGGCGGGCACGCCGGTGGTTGCCTCGCTGGCTTCCGGGGAGTGGCGCGGTTCAGCAATAAACTCACGCCAGCGGTTATAGGCATCGGTGTCGCAGCGCTTGGCCACGAATGCCTGGTCTTCCAAGCCTTCCGTCACCACCACGTGGCCCAGCGCGTTGACCAGCGCCACGTTGGTGCCAGGGCGCAGTGGCAGGTGCTGGGCTTCGCCCAGGTGGGGTGTTTTCAGCAGGTCGATGCGGCGCGGGTCGGCGACGATCAGCTTGGCGCCCTGACGCAGGCGCTTGCGCATCAGCGAGCCGAACACCGGGTGGGCGTCGGTGGGGTTGGCGCCGATCACGATAATGGCGTCGGCTTTCATCACCGAGTCGAAGGTCTGGGTTCCCGCCGACTCGCCCAGCGTGGTCTTCAGCCCGTAGCCAGTGGGCGAGTGGCAGACCCGCGCGCAGGTGTCGGTGTTGTTGTTGCCGAAGGCCGCGCGGATCAGCTTCTGCACCAGGTAGGTCTCTTCGTTGGTGCAGCGCGAGGAGGTAATCCCGCCGATGCTCTCGCGGCCGTGCTCAGCCTGAATAGCTTTCAGGCGGCTGGCGGCAAAGGTGATCGCCTCTTCCCAGCTGACTTCCCGCCAGGGCTGGTCGATGCTGTCGCGAATCATCGGCGTGGTCAGGCGATCCGGGTGGGTGGCGTAGCCGAAGGCAAAGCGCCCCTTCACGCAGGAGTGGCCGTGATTGGCGTCGCCGCCCTTGTAGGGCACCATGCGCACCAGCTGGTCGCCCTTCATCTGGGCTTCAAACGAGCAGCCCACGCCGCAGTAGGCGCAGGTGGTCACCACACTGCGATCCGGCACGCCGTGGTCGATCACGCTTTTTTCCATCAGCGTGGCGGTGGGGCAGGCCTGCACGCAGGCGCCACACGAAACGCAGTCCGAGTCCATGAAGGCGTCATTCTGGCCCGCCGATACTTTGGAGTCGAACCCGCGGCCGTCGATGGTCAGGGCGAAGGTGCCCTGCACTTCCTCGCAGGCGCGCACGCAGCGCGAGCAGACGATGCACTTGCTGGGGTCAAAGGTGAAGTAGGGGTTGGATTCGTCCTTGACCGCGTCCAGATGGTTCTCGCCCGTAAAGCCGTAGCGCACCTCGCGCAGCCCCACGCTGCCCGCCATGTCCTGCAGCTCGCAGTCGCCGTTGGCGGGGCAGGTCAGGCAGTCCAGCGGGTGGTCGGAGATGTAGAGCTCCATCACGTTACGGCGCAGCTTGGCCAGCCGGGCATTCTGGGTGGTCACCTTCATGCCCTCCACCACCGGCGTGGTGCAGGCGGCGGGCAGGCCGCGGCGGCCTTCAACCTCCACAGCGCAGAGTCGGCAGGAGCCAAACGGCTCAAGGCTGTCGGTGGCGCACAGCTTGGGAATGTTGATATCTGCCAGCGCCGCCGCGCGCAGTACCGAGGTGCCCTCCGGCACGCTGATCGTCACGCCGTCGATAGCAAGGCTCACCGAGGCAGTGCCGACGGCTTGAGCAGGGAAGGGCGTGCCGAGGTCTTTGCTGTACTCGACGTGCTGGGAATGTTGCCGGGGGTCAAAATGTTCGATCATGATCTGTCTCCGTTCGCCGCCCGCTGGAAGTCGTCGGGGAAGTGTTTCAGCGCGCTTTGCACCGGGAAGGGGGTCATGCCGCCCATGGCGCAGAGCGAACCGTCCACCATCGTTTCGCAGAGGTCGTGGAGTAGAGTGAGGTTGGCCTCGCGATTGTCATTGGCGCGAATGCGGTCGATCACCTCCACGCCCCGGGTCGAGCCGATCCGGCACGGTGTGCACTTGCCGCAGGACTCCTCCTTGCAGAACTCCATCGAAAAGCGCGCCTGCTCGGCCATATCGACGCTGTCGTCGAACATCACCACGCCGCCGTGGCCGACGCCTGCGCCAACCTCGGCGAAGGTTTCGTAATCCAGCGGCATGTCCCACTGGCTTTCGGGCAGGTAGGCGCACAGTGGCCCGCCCACCTGGACGGCGCGCAAAGGCTTGCCGGTGAGCGTACCGCCACCGAACTCCTCCATCAGTGTGCGCAGGGTGGTGCCAAAGGCGAGCTCCACCAGACCGCCACGCTTGACGTTGCCCGCCAGTTGGAGCGCGAGGGTGCCCCGGGAGCGGCCCATGCCGTGGTTGGCGTAGGCCTCGGCGCCTTCGGCCAGAATGAACGGCACGGCGGCCAGCGAGAGCACGTTATTGACCACCGTAGGGCGACCAAATAGCCCCTCAATGGCGGGCAGCGGCGGCTTGAAACGCACCAGACCCCGCTTGCCTTCGAGGCTTTCGAGTAAAGAGGTTTCTTCACCGCAGATGTAGGCCCCGGCGCCCAGGCGTACTTCCAGGTGGAAGGTACGGCCACTGCCACAAAGGTTGTCGCCCAGGTAACCGGCCTGCTCGGCGCGGGCAATGGCTTCGTCGAGCACCTGTTTGGCCAGTGGGTATTCGGAGCGCAGGTAGATATAGCCTTGGGTGGCGCCCACCGCGAGCCCGGCGATGGTCATCCCTTCGATCAGCATGTAAGGGTCGCACTCCATGGCCAGCCGGTCGGCGAAGGTGCCGGAGTCGCCCTCGTCGGCATTGCAGACGATATATTTCTGGTCGGCGGGCGTGTCGAGCACCGTCTGCCACTTGATGCCGGTCGGGAAGGCGGCCCCGCCGCGCCCGCGCAGGCCGGAGGCTTTGACTTCCTCGACGATGTCCTGGGGCTCGCGTTGCAGCGCTGCCTCTAGGCCGCAAAAACCGCTGTGGGCGCGATAATCGTCAATCGACAGCGGGTCAGTAATACCGATACGCGCGAAGGTCAGGCGCTGCTGCTTGGCAAGGTAGTCAATCTCCTCCGTGGGGCCCAACGCCAGGGGATGGCTGACGCTACCTTCGAGCAAGCCGCTGTCGAGCAGTGCCGCTACGTCACCCGGCGTTACCGGGCCATAGGCGAAGCGCCCGATGGGGGTTTCAACTTCCACCAATGGCTCAAGCCAGGCAAGACCGCGGGAGCCGTTGCGTACCAACGTGATGGACTGACCGCGTGCGGTGGCCTCTCTTATCAGTCGGCTGGCGATCACATCGGCACCCAGTGAAAGCGCGGTGGTATCGCGGGGCACAAAAACGCGAATGCTCATCCCATCACCTCCAGGGGCCGGGTTTGTAGCTCATCCATCAATTCATCGAAGGCTTCCGGGGTAACGCGGCCGCGTATGCTGTCGTCCACGCGGATCGACGGGCCGCAGGCGCAGTTGCCCAGGCAGTAAACGGCTTCAAGGGTGATTTCGCGATCCGCCGTGGTCTGGTGGTAGTCAACCCCCAAACGCGCCTTGGCGTGGGCTTCGAGCTGGCGCGCGCCAACCGACTGACACGCCTCGGCGCGGCAGATTTGTACCACGTGGCGCCCCGGCGGCGTGGTGCGAAAGTGGTGGTAGAAGCTGATGACACCGTGCACCTCGGCACGTGTCTGGTGGAGGGCATCGGCGATGATGGGCACCGCTGCCTCTGGGATGAAGCCGATGCGATCCTGAAGGGCGTGGAGGATCGGCAGTAGGGCGCCGGGCTTATGCTTCAGGGCGTCGACCTCGGCCTGAATTGCCTGGGGCGCCCACTCCTGGGAATGGTTCATGGTGCCTTCCTCACTACTGTTTATTATCTTTTAAATATGCACTACATTTCATATTTAAAAAGGCGTGCATCACGGTTGATCTAACGCTAGCATCAAGTTAATCACTGCAAAATATGAAATTGTTTGCCTATGAACCGGATCAAGGTAACGCCCACCTGGTGCTTTAGCGATGAAGAGGGGCACCGCCTCGATACCAACCTGCTGCGCCTGCTGGGGGCGGTGCATCGTCATGGCAAGTTGACCCATGCCGCCGAAGAGGCGGGTATTTCCTATCGCCACGCGTGGAATTTGTTGCGCCAGGGCGGTGATTTTTTTGGTGTCACCTTGGTGGAAATGGCGCGTGGGCGAGGGGCGCGGTTATCACCGCTGGGTGAGAAGCTGCTGTGGGCCGAGCAGCGCGCCACTGCTCGGTTAAGCCCGCAGCTTGATAGCCTGAGCTCAGAGCTGAATCTTGCCATTCAGCAGCACCAGGAAGGCGTGCACCCCGTCCTGCGCCTGCACGCCAGTCACGGCTTTGCGATAGAGTTGCTGCCGCAGCATCTGGGCGAGTTGCAGCTTGACCTGCAGTACTGCAGCCCGCTGGAGGCACTGGCGGCGCTTAACCGTAATAGCTGCGATCTGGCGGGCTGCCATCTTCCCAGAGGCGCGGTGGGTGAGAAAATACGCCGCAAATACCGCCGTCTGCTCAAGCCCCGCTATCACCGGCTGGTAGGGTTTATCGCCCGCCAACAGGGGCTAATGGTGGCGCCGGGTAATCCGTTGGGCATAGATGGCGTTGACGCACTGGCCGATAGGCCTGTCACGTTTATCAACCGGCAGGCGTCTTCGGGCACCCGGGAGCTGCTGGATAGCTTGCTGGATGAGGCGGGCATTGCTACATCCAAAGTGAATGGTTACCAGATTGAGGAGTACACCCACTCGGCGGTCGCGGCCTATGTGGCGGCGGGAATGGCGGATGCAGGGTTTGGTGTCGAGGCCGCTGCGCAGCGGTTTGGGCTTGATTTTGTGCCGCTGGCCACGGAAGACTACTTGCTGGCCTGCCACCACCGCTCCCTGAAAGAGCCTAAATTTGATGACTTTTTGCAGGTATTGCGCAGCAGTTCATTCCAGGAAGCGGTGCAGCGCCTGCCGGGTTATAGCCCCAGCCAGTGCGGCAGCGTGATCGATATCGCTAGCTTTTTATGAGGTTGTGCTGGTTGGGGCAAGTCTCTCTCTGCCGCGCTGATGCTGATCAAATTGCCGTTATAGTAGGTATCTTCGCGTGGCAGCGTTTCGGCCCATGCGCCTAAAAGTGCTACCCCGCTTGTTTCTGGACCTCGTAAGGAGACGCGCTCATGAAGGTAGTAATCCCCGATGATTATCAGGATTGCGTTCGCACACTGGATGCCTTTGGCAAGTTGGCAGGCCATCAGGTCACGGTCTACAACGATACGGTAACGGATGAAGAGCAACTGGTGGCGCGCTTTCAAGACGCCGAGGCCCTGGTGCTGATTCGTGAGCGCACGCCGATAACCGCGTCGTTGCTGGCGCGGCTACCCAAACTAAGATTGATCAGCCAGACCGGCGGTGGGGCGGCCCATGTGGATATGGCGGCCTGCCGCCAGCATGGGGTGACCGTGTTGGCGGGTACCGGCTCCCCGTACGCCGCCGCCGAGCTGACCTGGGGCTTGATACTGGCCGCCATGCGGCACATTCCCGATGAGGTGAACAACCTCAGGGCCGGGCATTGGCAGCGGACGCTGGGTACCGGCTTGAAAGGACGTACATTGGGTATTTTTGGCTACGGTAAAATTGGCCAGCTGGTGGCGCGCTACGGCCAGGCATTCGAGATGAAGGTGCTGGTGTGGGGGCGAGAGACGACCCTCGAGCGGGCTGCGGCGGCTGGGTTCGAGGTGGCATGCTCCCAGGCGGACTTCTTCAAACGCAGCGATGTACTCAGTCTGCACCTGCGGCTAAACCCGGAAACCCGAGGCATCGTCACCGCCGAAAACCTCGCCTGCATGAAGCCCACGGCGCTGCTGGTAAACACCAGCCGCGCCCCGTTGGTGGAAGACGGCGCGCTGGAAGCCGCGCTCAAGGCCGGGCGGCCGGGTATGGCCGCCGTGGATGTGTTCGATGACGAGCCGGTGCGAGCCCACCACCCGCTGTTGGCGCTGGCGAATGTTGTGGCGACGCCGCATCTGGGCTACGTCGAAAAAGATAGCTATGAGCTCTACTTCGGTGATGCCTTCGACAACCTCCTGGCCTTCGATGCCGGCCAGCCGGTGCGCAACCTGGCCGCAGGGGAATAACGATTTCCCTGCATTTATAAGCTCAGCCCGACCAGCCAAGCCACATCGGCACGTAAACGACCAATAGCAGCACGCCGATCAACCCAAGCAAATAGGGCACGATGGCCTGGGTGATGCGTTCTAGCGGCAACTGCGTAACGGAGGAGGCCACGTACAGGTTGATGGCGACCGGCGGGGTAATCATGCCGATGGACAGCCCCACCACGATGATCAGGCCGAAGTGGATCGGGTCGATGCCCAGCTGCAGCGCAAGCGGCAGCAGCACCGGCGTCAGAATGATCAACGCGCTGGCGGTTTCGATAAATACCCCGGTGAGCAGAATCACCGCCACGATCAGCAGCATGATTACGTAAGGGTCGGTGGACAGCGACAGCACCGATTGGGCGATCGCCCCCGGCACCTGCCAGCTGGAGAGCGTCCAACTGAGCACCGCCGACATGGCAATCACCAGCATGATCACCGAGGTGGTCATCGCCGAGCGGATCAGCAGCCGATACACATCCGGGAAGGTGAGGTCGCGGTACACAAACAGCGACACCATGATGGCGTAGTTAACCGCCACCACGGCGGCCTCAGACGGCGTAAAGATGCCCGAGAAGATGCCACCCAGGATAATCACCGGAGTCATTAGCCCCCAGCTGGCGTCTTTAAAGGTGCGCAGAATCACCGGCCACGACAGCGGCGTGCCTTTGGGATATTGGCGCCGATAGGCCTGAATAATGGCAATTGCCATCAGCCCCAGGCCCATCGCCAAGCCCGGCAGAAAGCCGTTCAAAAACAGCTTGGATACCGACTGCTGGGCGATGACCGCGTAGATGATCATCGGCACCGACGGCGGAATTACCACGCCGATGGTACCGCTGGCGGCGATGAGGCCGGCCGCCGACGCCGGATCGTAGCCCTTACGCTTGAGTTCGGGCACCAGGCTTGAGCCCACAGCGGCGGTCGTGGCGGCGCCCGAGCCGGAAATCGCGGCAAAGAACATTCCCGCCATGATCGAGACGAGCGACAGCCCGCCGCGCATGAAGCCCACCAATGAATCGGCAAAGCTGACCAGCTTTTCGCTGACCTTGCCCTGGGCCATTAAATCGCCGGCCAGAATAAACATCGGGATAGCGACCAGCGCGAAGGAGTTGATGCCCTGGAACATCTGCTGGGGCACCACCATCAGCGGTACGCCCGACTGATAGAGCGCAAACAGCGTGCTGGCGCCAATCGCGAAGGCAATAGGAACGCTGAGCAGCATCAGACCAAAAAACAGCCCAAACAGGAGCAGCGTCATAGCGGCGTCTCCCTGGGCTCGTGGGTATCGCCGGTGAGTATCAGCTCCACGGCATCGACCAGCGCGTACCAAGCCATCACGACGGCGCAGAACGGCACCACGGCGTAGACGTACGACATCGGCACGCGCATGGCCGCCGACTTCTGGAAGCTCTGCACCTGCATGTATTCCACGCTGATCATCGCCAGGGCGATCAAGAAGGCCACCACCACCAGCGTAGCCAGCAACCGCGCCAACTGACGCAGCCGAACGGGCAGGGCATCAACGACAAAGGTCACCGCGATATGCCGGCCGCGCTGAAAGGCCAGGGTGCCCGCAAGAAACGTCAGCCACACCAGCAAAAAACGGGCGAGTTCTTCGGTCCATTCCACCGCGGTGAACAGCACGCGGGAAAGGATTTGTAACGTGATAACGCCAATCAGGGCCGCCATGCCCACAAACACCACGGGCTGGATGACGCCATCCAGCCCGCGCTCAACACGGCGCAGCCCAACGATCAGCGAGTGGGCGCGTTGGGTCACTTATTCCAATGCCTCCCGAATGCGCGGCAGGTAATCACCAAACTGCTCGCCGTATTCGTCGTACACCGGCCGCACGGCTTGCTGGAAGGCCTCCATATCCGGCGAGTCGTTAATTTCCATGCCCGCTTCGCGCAGTTCGGCGAGCTGTTCGGCTTCCATCTCGGCGTTCACCTGGCGCTCATGCTCGGCAGCCTCTTGAGCGGCTTCTTCCAGAATTGTCTGGGCGTCTTCGGGTAGCTGGTTCCACACGGACGCCCCCATGACGAAAATCGCCGGCGCATAGGTGTGGCGCGAGAGCGTCATGTAATTCTGGGTTTCGTCCAGGTTGAACGAATGAATCACGTTGACCGGGTTTTCCTGGCCGTCGATGGTGCCCTGCTGCATGGCGGTGAGCGCTTCGGTCCAGGCCATGGGAATGGCATTGGCGCCCAAGGCACGGAATGTATCGGTGTACACCGGGTTTTCCATCACGCGGATGCGCAGCCCGTCGATATCTTCCGGCGCGTTGATCGCACGCTCGCTGTTAGTCAGGTTGCGGAAACCGCGCTCGGCGTAGGCCAGACCCTTCAGGTTCACCTCGGAGAGTTTGTCCAGCAGTTCCTGGCCGATGGGGCCGTCGAGTACCTCGTAGGCGGCTTCGGGCGAGGGGAACAGGAACGGCAGCTCAAACACCGCCATTTCCTCGACAAAGTTGGCCACCGGCCCGTTGGTGATCACACCCATATCCACAGTGCCGATCTGCATGCCTTCCAGCAGTGTGCGCTCGTCACCCAGCGAGGCGTTGGGATGAATTTCAATATCCACCTTGCCGTCGGTGCGTTCTTCGACAAGCTCTTCAAACTTGGTGGCCGCAATATGGAAGCCGTCCTGTTCGTTGACCACATGCGCCAGGCGCAGGGTAACGGGGTCCATATCGTCAACGGAGGCGTTAGCGCCACTTACCAGCGCCAGTGAGATGCCCAGTGCCAGCGTGCTGCGTGCAAATGTTTTCATTTTTTTGTGTTCCCGATGCGTAAGGTTCAGAAATGCCCATCAAGCATGCACCAAGGAGTTGAAAAGGGTCAATTGAAGCACGCCGTAAAACCGCCGAGCGGCTAGACACAGCGCCTGCGCACCGGTAGGATACGCCACCAATGCGCCCGTAGCTCAGTTGGATAGAGTATCGGCCTCCGAAGCCGAGGGTCGCAGGTTCAAATCCTGCCGGGCGCGCCAAGATATCAAGGGCTTACGTTAACGCGTAAGCCCTTTTATTTTGCGTGTGTCAAATCTGTGCCATCTGTGTGCAAAGCGTGCCAACATTCGAGCTAATCCCTGTTATCTACCTAATGACCTTTAGCTGTTACCTGACACAAGGTGTGACACAGCCTTGTCAGCTCACTCCCATCCACTCAGCAAGTTGCTGGTTCGCCTTCAATCGCTGGCGTTGTAGTAATGCACTATTAAAGATTACGTCCAGAGAAGCCGTTGGCGTAGCAAGTGGCAGTGCAACGGTAGCTTCATCACGAAACTGCTGACAGACCGTTCTATTGTCATCGAGATATTGCCACCAGTGCAAAATGTCCTGTTTAGCCTTTTGCATTACGTGAGCGGCAGGCAGGCGATCCGATTTGGATTGATTGGCTTTTTCTGTTGCTGGTAGCAAATTCCATAAATCATTGTTGTTCCATCGCGACCAGGGAAAGCAGTGGTCGATAGCGTAAGCTTGCCTGTGCAGATCATTATGGGACCAAACGCAAGACAGTGGAGACACTTCTTGTAAACGTTGAGTGACCAGTTGACGTGCCTGCTGTGTGTCACGGCGGCTTTCTTGCCACTGCAAGGCGAGATGTAATGTGCCGATATCGTAGGTGGCGTCATACCGCTGCATTAACTGAGCCCACTCATGAACAATGGCGGGCTCTATCCAGCAGGCGTAGCGGCTCATGGAATCCCATAGTGAGGTAGGAATACGAAATGTTCCGAAAGCAGCCAGCGTAGTGCTATCGAGTCGGACGGTCTGTTCGCGGATGCGTAGCCCTTGATAACTTCCGTCAAACACAGGGCGCTGGCTACCGGGCCAGGTGGTGAAGTGGGCAGGCATCTTGAGAATTGTCTGGCAGGCATCGCGGATTGCTCGCATGACGGTGGCAGCACATTGAAGATCATAAAAGGCTGAGCCAATGCGCAGATCATGTGGCGATAGTTGCTTCAAGCGATAGAAATCATCCTTAGCAAAACCATAGCCTTTCTCGCCGGGTGCTTGGCGCAAATCACGCTCTATCAATAAGGGACGGTACAGTTTTATCCAGAAGAGACCTACTGCTCCCAGAGGTACCGTTACCCATTCTTCTGTTCGTGAAGTCACTATGCCAGGTGCACTATCGGCAAGGCGTGTCAGCGTGCGTAGCAAACCGAGCTTGTAAGAAGATGCCTTGTCGTCATTAACGATAATATGCCGAAGGGAAGGAAGTGCTCCAGTGCCATCATCAGGTAGCCTGAACACACGTAGATGCCAAGCAACACCCTGGCGCCCAAGTTGGTCGTTGCTATGACTTGCTTGCAAGGGGAGTAACGCCAGATCACGAGCCCAGTTATCCAGTATGCCCATATTGACCGAATGAAACTGACGCTCATTACTATCCGGGCCTTCACGGCAAGTAATTACCAAAAGCCCGCCCGGCGCTAGCAGAGAGCTAAGTACCCGCAAAGCTCGCTGCTGTTCATTAGGGGGCAAATGCATCCAGACCGCTGATACCAGGATCAGTTGAAAGCGCTGTGATAGCTGACGGACGCAATTCAAGGCAGGCAATGTATCGTCAATCCAACTGACATCCCGGCCATGCGTATAGCTTTGTCCTAGCGTTCTCAGCTTTTCTGCGGGCTCTACCGCCATCACCTGCCAACCGCGCTCTGTAAGAGCTTTAGCATCGCGCCCGCTTCCAGCGCCAACGTCTAGCGCTAAACCGGCCTGCTCAGGGAGTTGATGAAGCCATTCAGCGTGAACATCTTCAAAGCTTAGGGACTGGTACTGCTCAGACAAGCGATTAGCATGGTCTTCGTAGAACTGGATCGACGTAATGAAGGGTTTGGAATTTGCCATGCCTAATCCTTGGTAGCAGTCACGGAATAGCACTTCACCTTACCAGTTTTGTGCACCTCAGTTGGTGATACAGATGCAGGGACCGTCCGGTACCGGTCCTACCAGAGCTTATGTTGCGCTGCACAAATTTCTTTGGTAGTGTGCACGTCATCAGAGCGGGGATCTCCCGTTCGTTCAGAACCTCGGAGGTTCTCACCATGACCAACGTATTCGATACCAAGCAGATCACCGATCAATTCGAATCCATGTTCTTCGCGCCGGCTCGCGCCTACGCTGAGCTGTCCGTGGACTACACCGAGAAGCTGTTCAACGCCCAGCTCGACGCTGGCAAGGCCTACACCGACACCGGCTTGGCGCAACTGCGCAGTCTGATGGAAGTCAAGGATGCCGAAGGCCTCAAGAACTACATGGAAGGCCAGCAGCAAGTCGCCAAGGACCTGACCGAGCGCCTGAAAGGCGATGCCGATAAGGTCGTGGCCCTGCAGCAGGACTTCGTCAAGGACAGCCAGAAGCTGACCGAAGAAAACGTCAAGCAGAGCCAGAAGCTTGTCGAAGAAAACGTCGAGAAGACCCAGAAGGCTGCCGAGAGCAAGGCTAAGCAGGCGACTGATACCAGCGCCAAGTCTGCCTGATCCTCGCGCCGGCCATGCCGGTGTACTGAACGGGTAATCCCAAGGGCCACCGATCGATTGATGGGTGGCCTTTTGCATGCATGGATGACGAGGATGACAGCTGGACGGGGTTTGTCATTACGCGCATCAATGGGGAGGCGATGTGCTGCTCACACTTCGGCTTCCGGCCAAGAGCAGACTTAATCGTAGATGCGCCCACCTAAATTTGGACATAGCTTCTTGTTCTGCCTAGCCATCTTCACCACATCAAAAGAAAACCTTCCTTTTCTATATGTTGATAGATTTACGCAATTTCTTTACGGAAAAACACCGAAAAAATGCAACTTGGACGCAGGGCGGTGCGTGTAAAGAAAACTATCTTTATCTTCCCGACTGCACAAACCAAGTGGCTTGCAGCCCCACCAACTCCGAAGCCCGTGTTTGAAAGCCAGGCGCAGCATCAGCACATCACTCTGGCCATGGTGATTGTCGCGGGGCCACGGGTCAGCCTATGCACCTCATCGCGGGTCAGGTGCGGCTGGCCACGTCATTGGTGACGCGGCTGCGCAATGTTCAGGGTTCTGCTAGAACCAGTCCCTGCCCGCTTAGCCGGTGCAAATCTGGTCTCGCCCCGCATGTTTGGCTGCATAGAGCGCTGTATCGGCGCGCTTTAACACGTCCGAGAAGGGAGTTTCCTCAACATACTCGCTGACGCCGCCACTGATAGTAATGCTCAGCTCGCTACCATCCAGTAGAGCAATGGCACCTATCTTGATGTGATATCGAATCCTTTCCATGATTTTCTCAGCGGCCGGAAGGCTTGTCTGTTGCATCGACGTCACCCCCTGATTGAGTAGCGCTACACTTTAGAGTCCGATCCTATGGGTAAGGAGATTGGACATGAAGAAGCGTTTCAGCGAAGAACAGATCATTGGCTTCTTGGCCGAAGCCGA
>Ga0008837_100147_pt1 | contig 106806 bp, 89 predicted proteins | sample HotLakConsUCCSLE_FD_65500 | JGI IMG/M metagenome (GOLD analysis project Ga0008837, IMG submission 65500) | Hypersaline microbial mat communities from Hot Lake, Washington, USA - Hot Lake Consortium UCC-SLE | ecosystem: Environmental > Aquatic > Non-marine Saline and Alkaline > Hypersaline >...
TCGCTTGTTTATGCAGTTTGATGTCCATAGGCCTGCTCCTGGATGAATTGCTGTAGAAGCTCTCGAGCGGCCAATAGAGGATAACTTCTATAGCTCATTTGATCATCAGGGACCCTACAACTAAGCGCAAACCTTCAGGCGTGCCGTCAGCGAGAAAGATGCGGATGGAGGTTGGGCGGCTGTTGTTAGTCATAATATTTATCTTAGTAAGAGGCTCTATATTATTAATTTTTCACTACGTGTTTTACTTATTCTAAAAACAACACAATTCATAAATTCACAACAATTTCCTAAGACCCAACTCCTTCAAGTAAACATTATGATCATCACGAGCGTCTTTAATTCTATCCTCTATGTTATTTAGCTGTGAATTAACTAAATCAAGATCAACTTCCTCTTCAGGCTTTGCAGTGCTCACATAGCGAGAAACATTAAGGTTGTAATCGTTTTTCTCGATCTCCTCCATATCTACCCGGCGGGCGTAGCGCTCAATACCCTTAGGGCGCTGCTGGTAAGTATCGACGATCTTGTCGATATGCCCCGGCAATAGGTGATTTTGGCGCTTTCCCTTCTCATAATGCTCGCTAGCATTAATAAAGAGTACATCATCAGGTTTCTTGCATTTCTTTAATACCAGAACACATACCGGAATGCCCGTGGAGAAAAACAGATTGCTTGGCAGACCAATGACGGTATCGATATGCCCGTCCTTGAGCAGTTTAGTGCGTATACGGCTTTCCACGCCACCACGAAAGAGCACGCCATGAGGCAGAATAATAGCCATGGTGCCTTCATCACCGAGGAAGTGGAAACCGTGCAGTAAAAAGGCGAAATCTGCAGCAGACTTGGGCGCCAGGCCATAATTTTTAAAACGGAAATCCTCACCCAGCGATTCATTGGGCTGCCAGCGATAGCTGAAGGGCGGGTTGGCCACCACGGCATCGCACTGGAGTTTCTTGGCTGGGTTCATCTCGTTGAGCAAGTCCCAATCGTTGGTCAAGGAATCGCCGTGGTGAATCTCGAACTCGCTGTCCTTGACCCCGTGCAGCAGCATGTTCATGCGTGCTAGGTTATAGGTGGTGATGTTCTTTTCCTGCCCGTAAATCTTGCCAATGCCGTGCGGCCCCATCTGATTGCGTACATTGAGCAGCAGTGAGCCGGAACCGCAGGCGAAGTCCAGCACGTTGTTGAGCTTTTTCTTTTTGCCAGTGGCAGGATCCTGACTATCCAGCGTGACAATTCTTGAGAGAATGGTGGAAACACTTTGCGGAGTATAGAACTCCCCAGCCTTCTTGCCAGAACCGGCGGCAAATTGACCAATCAGATACTCGTAAGCATCACCCAAGATGTCACTGTCCGTAGAAAACTGAGCAATGCCTTCGGCGATCTTGGTAATGATGGTACAGAGTTTATCGTTGCGTGCCTTCGGCGTTCTGCCCAGTTTCTCCGAGTTAAGGTTGATCTCGGAAAATAGTCCCTGAAAGGTGCTGGCAAACGACTGGTTCTCAATATAATTGAAGCCTCGCTCCAGGGTTTGCAACAGCTCGGCGTCCTGGGTGCGAGCACGTTCATAGATGCTGCTCCACAGATAATCCGGATGGATCACGTAATGCATCTTACGCCGCATCTGCTTCTCAAAGGCGGGCACATCCTCGGCGTTGTTCGCGCACCAGACCGCCAATGGTGCACGTCGGTCATTTTCATCAAGCTTGGGATAATCCGCGCCTAGTTCCTTTTCCGCTGCCGCCTCGAAATTGTCGGAGAGGTAGCGCAGAAATAGAAATGACAGCATATAGTCGCGGAAGTCATCGGCGTTCATCGCCCCGCGTAGATCATCGGCTATAGTCCAAAGGGTCTTGCCCAGTTGACTGAGTTGGTCTTTGGTCATGGGGTTGTCACAGTTGTGGATCCGCCAAGTATCTCCGGCAGATCGAATTGGAAGCGTGCGATAAAATTATTGAAAATTTGACGAAAGAGGTCTTGATTGTCCTCGCCCATTCTAGTTGGTTCATGTATGGCATATCCTCCGTGACTGAGGAGATTAAGCGCTCTATTGAAGAGTGCCCGATTATCATCATCGTCAAGAGCCTTGAGGCAAAAACTAATATCTGAATGCCCGAAGAAGGCAGCAGTCTTCTCCATAATGCTACGCAGTGCATTAAAGTGGAACGTGTAGAGAGTTCCGGTAACCGGGTCGGCTGCTTTTTGCAGCTCAGCGAGGGAGGCGACATGGTGGAAGAAAGGTGTATCTTCGGTGGCGCGTAGAGTGTATCTGCCATCGCTGTTGGGGCGATGGAGGAAGTAACGTTTGTTGCCCACACTAGCTTCTCCTTCCTTCGATCTGCCAATCTCATTGCACATCACATTGAAAAAGAGTGAATGGTGTGAGGAGACGACAATCTTGATTGGATCTCGAATCTCGTTCTCGTCTCTACGGTTAGTGGCTCGGCGGAGGAGTTTGGCGAGATCGCAGGCAACAGCTATGGCATTATCGTCATCGAGAGAAGAAATCGGGTCATCAATGTATAGGTATTTCACCCATTTATAGGATTCATGACCATCAAGAACGCGCTCACAGATGGCCATAAAGATACACCAGATAAAAATATTTTCCTCACCTCGGGATACTTTAATATTGTCCTGCCCATCCTTACTGAAACTTACGTAGCTGGGTTTAGAGAATGAGTCGTCTCCTTGCTGAATTTCTTTGTATTCAAAATCAAAGTCGAAATCAGCATAGCGCTTGAGGTATTCATCAATAGTTGGTTCAAGGCCTAAGTTTGTAAATCCATCAAAGAACTTCGAGTTATAGTTCACTTTCAACCCACGAGCGGAGTCATTCTCGAAGTCGTTTTCCCATGTAAACAGGTCTTCAGTAAAGGCGTTAAAATACAAGGTATCGGGTTTGCCATTATTTCTCCGCTTTCCACGGTCTTTAAATCCCATGGAGAGGCGGGTTTTCCCTGTACGATTATAGGCATAAAGAAAAACTAAGTCCTTGTTATTCAGATCATCGCGCAGGCGGGTGACCAATTTATCCAAGCTCTGGTAGGTGCGAATACCACTCATTACACTGCACCTTTAACGGCGGGGAAAAGCTGCTGCATCAGGCCTTTTTTATGGGCTTTAAGGGCCTCGAGTTTCTCTGTGTGAGTGGCGATCAGAGTATCAAGGGATGAGAGATTACTGGCTATCCTCTGCTGTTCCTCCTTCATCTCAGGAACGCAAATAAGAAACTCTTCGAGTTCGTTAGTATCCAGTTTTCCTGCGCCAATTCCCGTACCCGATACCGCGGACAAGAGTCTAGCTTCATTAGAAATCAGAAGATGGAGTAGAAACTCTTCAGACATGTCTGATTTCATTCGAAGAGCTTTCACATCCTGATTGAATGCAACTTTACATGCAGTGAGACCAATGGGTATACGCTTATGCAGCATGCTTCCACGAACAAGTATCAACAGTGTTCCCTTGGGGATAATACGCGCCCCATCATCAACCGCATTTTGTGTGATGTTTCGATCAGATCGGTCAATGGAAATTCCATGCATCGAAGCAGCACTCACCCAAGGAATATCTCCCCCCCAGTAATCAGCCCTATCCTTTGAAGGAGTCCCTCCTGACATAAAACCAACGATTTCACCAAGAGGTGATCTCTTCCACTCCCCCGCATCCCGAAACTCGGGGAATCGCAGGCGGGGGATGGTTTCGCCTTCGCGGGGGAATAGCTGCTGCATCAGACCTCTTTTATGGGTCTTGAGGGCGTCGATCTTGTCCGCCTGGGCGGTGATCAGGGCGTCGAGGGACGAGAGGCAATCGGCGATTTTTTGTTGTTCGTCGGGGTTTGGTATAACAATCTCGACTGCTTCTAAAGTGGTCTTGTTAACCGAAGGAACGGCACCGCCGCAATGCTTGTTTAGGTCAATCAACTGACTGCTGATATAGATAAAGTAGTCGTCTGCGGCACCATCGGCTGCTTTTAAACCAACTACATTGTTATCTATCAAACATTCCCGACTGACGTAAGCTCGGCGATTCAATCGGAGAGCCTCACCAATTTTGGCAAAGACAGTCGAGCCGACTGGGATTAGCTTTGCTCGTAGCTTTGAAAGCTCTTCCTTATCTATATAATTAGCCGCATCATCCAGCAGACCTCCATTCTCGGCGACAGCCTTCGAGACATCACTTACCTTGCAGAATGGATATTCTCCATCAAACTTGCCTTGCATTTCTGTGGGAAACCCATATCCCTGAAGTACATTACAGACTTCACCTAATGACTTTATCTTCCACTCCCCCGCCTCCCGAAATTCGGGAAAACGCAAGCGAGGCACCAAACCCTGCTTCTCACTCTTCATCGCCTTACTCATAAGCCGCCAACCCCGAAATCTCGCGGTCACCGGCCTGCTTTTTCAGACACGGCACCAGTTCGTCCATCAATGCCAGCTCCGCCTTGCTGCGCGCTTTCCAGCCCAGCCCTAACGGCTCAAACAGGTCGCTGAGCTGCTCGCCGTCGAAGATCATGCGGTCCAGAATACCGCCCACAAAGCTTTGCAGGGCGTCGCGGTCCAGCCCATGGCGCTCAGCCAGGGCGGTGATTTCGTTATGGGCCTTTTGTGCCTTGAATTTCTGGTAGCCGTCGCGGATGGCCTGCTCACTCAGGCCCTTGCCGGCTTCCAGGGTGTTGATGTAGGCGATGATGTCCTCGCGTTCGTCCATCAGGTTGCTGCTGGCGGCGAGCAGGTTGATGAGCTGGTCGCGGCGCATGGTCTTCTTGCCGGGCTTGTCCTGACTGAAGCGGGCGATCAGGCCCATGATGTAGTCGTAGTCGATCAGCGCCGAGGAGAAGAGCACGAATTCAAAATCCAGTTGCTCGATGGCATCCTGGGCCTCGGAAGCTTGCTCCCCGGTTTTGCCCTGCTGTTCCTTGAGGCGCTGGGCGGTTTCCAGGTAGGCGCCTCGCAATGAACGCAGATCATCCTCGGGCAGAATGGTGTTGATGCGTTGCTTTTGATCTTCGTCCAGATCGGTGTACTGGTCGAGCTGGGTCTTGAAGCGCTGCACTTCCTTGAAGCGGTTGACGAACTCGATACGCGCGGTATCGCCCTTGAGGTTGTAGACGCCTTTGGGTTCGGCCACGACATTCTTCTCGGTGAGAAAGTGGCCGATGGCGGCAACTGCTTGTTCGTATTTTTCGATCACTGTGGGGGCCGGGTCCACCAGCCAGATCTCGCGGGAGCGGCCGCTGTCCTCACCGGAGAATAGCGCGATGGCGTCGTCCACAGCCTGTTCCTGCCCGCGAAAATCGAGGATGTTGCCGTAGGGCTTGGTGTCGTTGAGCACTCGGTTGGTGCGCGAGAACGCCTGAATCAGGCCGTGGTGCTTGAGGTTCTTGTCCACGTACAGGGTGTTGAGGTACTTGGAGTCGAAGCCGGTGAGCAGCATGTCCACCACGATGGTGATGTCGATCTTGTGCTGGTGCGGCAGGTCGCTGTTGGGGTATTGCTGGTCCTTGATGCGCTGCTGCACGTCCTGGTAGTAGCGGTCGAACTCGCTGACGTTATGGCTGGTGCCGTAGTGGGCGTTGTAGTCGGCAATTATCTCTTCCAGGGCGGCTTTTTTCCGCTCCGGCTCCTGCTGGTTATCGGCCTTCTCCTGGGGCAGGTCTTCCTGGAGTTGTTTTACATCCTTGTCGCCATTGGCCGGGGGCGAGAAGACGCAGGCGATATTGAGGGGAGCGTAGTCCGGATCTTCGGCCCGGCGCTCGGCCTGAATGGTTTTGAACAGCCGGTAATAGCCGATGGCGTCATTGATGGAGGCGGTGGCCAGCACGGCGTTAAACCGCCGCTGGTTGGTGGCGGCATCATGCTTGGCCAGAATGGCGCCCACCACGGCCGCCTGTGTCAGGGCCTGATCGGGTTTGGCTTTCGCCTGTTTGGTCGTTCTGGCGGCGGCCTTGTCACCTTCGCCCCGCTGGTTGGCGTCGTGCTTGCCCTCTGGCTTGAAATAGTCGATATGGAAGCGCAGCACATTGCGGTCATCAATGGCGTGGGTGATGGTGTAGGCGTGCAGCTGCTTTTCGAAGATATCTTTGGTGGTGCGGTAGCTGCCCACGGTGCCGTCAATCTGCTTGTAGCTGGCGTTGTCTTCAAAGATAGGCGTGCCGGTGAAGCCAAACAGTTGCGCCCTGGGGAAGAAGGTCTTGATCGCCTGGTGGTTGTCGCCAAACTGAGAGCGGTGGCACTCGTCGAAGATGATGGCGATGCGCTTGTCGCGCAGAGGGGCCAGCCGCTCCTTGTAGGTCTGCCTGCCTTTTTCCTTGTGCTGTCGGGCGCGGGTGCTGGTTTCATCCAGCGCCAGGCCGAGTTTCTGGATGGTGGTGACGATCACTTTGTCGGCATAGTCCTCAGAAAGCAGGCGGCGCACCAGGGTTTCGGTGTTGGTGTTCTCCTCGACGCAACCTTCCTGAAAGCGGTTGAATTCCTCTCGGGTCTGCCGGTCCAGGTCCTTGCGGTCCACCACGAACAGGCATTTTTCGATATCCGGGTTGTCCTTGAGCAGGGTGGAGGCCTTGAAAGAGGTGAGCGTTTTGCCTGAGCCCGTGGTATGCCAGATGTAACCATTGCCACGGTTCTGGTGGATGCAATCGACAATAGCCTTGACCGCATAGATTTGATACGGACGCATGATCATCAGCTTCTGCTCGCTGGCCACCAGCACCATGTAGCGGCTGATCATCTGGCCCAGGGTGCATTTGGCCAGAAACAGCTCGGCAAAGTCGTCCAGATGAGTGATCTTGCGGTTGGTTTCATCGGCCCATTGGTAGATGGGCAAAAAGCGCTCGTCGGCGTTGAAGGCGAAGTGCTGGCTCTGATTGTTGGCGAAGTACCAAGTATGGTCGCGGTTGCTGACGATAAACAACTGCATAAAGCACAGCAAGGTGTTGGTGTAGCCGTTGCCGGGCTCATTGCGGTACTCGATAATCTGCTCCATGGCCCGGCGCGGATTGATCCCCAGGGTCTTCAGCTCGATCTGAACCACCGGCAGGCCATTTATGAGCAGGATCACATCATAGCGGTGGTGGCTGTTTTCAGTGTTGATGCGTAGCTGGTTGATGACTTCGAAGTCGTTTTTACACCAATCCTTGAGGTTGACCAGCATGTAGTGCAGCGGGGTGCCGTCTTCCCGCTGGAAATAGCCATATTCGCGCAGCGTTTTTGCGGCCTGGAAGACATCGGCATTGATAATCTCGTCGCGCAGGCGGGCGAACTCGGCGTCGGTGAGGCGAACGCGGTTGAGCGCCTCGAACTTGTCGCGAAAGTTTTGCTCTAGTGTGGCCTTGTCACGGATATCGGGACGATGGATGTATTTAAGGTCTTCGAGCTTTCGAATCAGCCCCTGCTCTATCTTTAATTCGGTAGATGCCATTTCCAAGCCCATCAATCAGTTATAGGTGCCCCAAAAGCTTTTGCTAGCTTACGCCTTACAGAGCTATATCACCATTCGACACGAGCTTCTAAAGTACGAAAAAGCCACCTGTAATTACTTACCGGCGGCCTTTTTAGCTAGCGCTATTTAACACTTCTGATTCGGAATCACTCCCACTCAATAGTAGCAGGCGGCTTGCTACTAACATCATAAGTAACGCGCGAAACCCCTGCCAACTCATTGATAATCCGGTTAGAAACCTTCTCCAGCAGCTCATAAGGCAGGTGCGCCCAGCGGGCGGTCATGAAGTCGATGGTTTCGACTGCGCGTAGCGCGATGACCCATTCGTAGCGGCGGCCGTCGCCTACTACGCCTACGGATTTCACCGGCAGGAACACGGCGAATGCCTGGCTGGTTTTTTCGTACCAGCCGGAATTGCGCAACTCTTCGATGAAGATGGCGTCGGCTTCGCGGAGGATGTCGGCGTATTCTTTTTTGACTTCGCCGAGAATACGCACGCCCAAGCCCGGCCCCGGGAAGGGGTGGCGGTAGACCATGTCGTAGGGCAGGCCGAGCTCCAGGCCGAGTTTGCGTACTTCGTCCTTGAACAGTTCGCGCAGCGGCTCGACCAGTTTGAGCTTCATGGTTTCCGGCAGGCCACCCACGTTGTGGTGGGATTTGATCACGTGGGCCTTGCCGGTCTTGGAGGCGGCGGATTCGATCACGTCCGGGTAGATGGTGCCCTGGGCGAGGAAATCGACGCCGTCGATCTTGCTGGCTTCTTCATCGAACACGTCGATAAAGGTGTTGCCGATAATTTTGCGCTTCAGCTCCGGGTCGTTTTCGCCTTTCAGCTTGCCGAGGAACAGATCTTCGGCGTCCACGCGGATGACCTTCACGCCCATGTGCTTGGCGAAGGTTTCCATCACCTGGTCGCCTTCCGCCTTGCGCAGCAGGCCGTTATCCACGAACACGCAGGTCAGCTGGGTGCCAATCGCCTTGTGCAGCAGCGCAGCGACCACGGAAGAATCCACGCCGCCGGAAAGGCCAAGCAGTACGTGGCGGTCGCCGACTTGCTCACGTACGCGCTGTACCTGGTCTTCGATGATTTGCGCGGGCGTCCAGAGTTTTTCGGCTTTACAGATATTCAGCACGAAGTGCTCAAGAATGCGCTGGCCTTGCAGGGTATGAGTCACTTCCGGGTGGAACTGCACGCCGTAGAACTGCTTCTCTTCCCACGCCATAGCGGCAATCGGGCAGCTTGGTGTGGAGGCGGTCACGGTGAATTGGGCGGGCGCTTCGGCCACCTTGTCGCCGTGGCTCATCCATACGTCCAGCAGCGCTTTTCCGGTCTCGTGGTCGACGTGGTCCTTGATGTCGTTGAACAACGCGGTTTCTTCGTCCAGGCGAATCTGGGCGTAGCCGAATTCGCGCTTGTTGGAGCCTTCCACCTTGCCGCCCAGCTGTTCGGCCATGGTCTGCATGCCGTAGCAGATGCCAAACACCGGCAGGCCCATTTCGAATACACACTGCGGCGCGCGCGGGGAATCCAGCTCGGTGACGGATTCCGGCCCACCGGCCAGGATGATGCCGTTGGGGTTGTACTCGCGAATCTCTTCTTCGGTGATGTCGAAGGCGCGGATTTCGGAAAATACGCCGATTTCGCGGACCCGGCGGGCGATCAACTGGGTGTACTGGGAGCCGAAGTCGAGAATCAAGATCTTGTGGGCGTGAATGTCACTCATGGCGGTATCTCGGTTAAGCGGTGCTGGGCCGCTGGTAAGGCCAAAAAGCAAGCGGCGGGGCAATGCCCGCCGCGATGTATCTAAAAGCGCTGGTTAGTTGCCCCGGTAGTTGGGCGCTTCCTTGGTGATCTGCACGTCGTGAACGTGGGACTCGTTGAAGCCGGCGCTGGTGATCTGGATGAATTCCGGCTTGGTACGCATCTCCTCGATCGTGCGACAGCCGGTGTAGCCCATAGAGGCGCGCAGCCCGCCCATCATCTGGTGGACGATGGCGCCCATCATGCCTTTATAGGCCACGCGGCCTTCGATGCCTTCCGGCACCAGCTTCTCGGCGCCTTCGCTCTTATCTTGGAAGTAGCGGTCGGCGCTGCCCTGGTTCTGCGACATCGCGCCCATGGAACCCATGCCACGGTAGGCCTTGTAGGTACGGCCCTGGTACAGCTCGACTTCGCCCGGTGCTTCCTCGGTACCGGCCAGCAGGCTGCCGACCATGACGGCGCTGGCGCCGGCGGCAATCGCCTTGGCCAGGTCGCCGGAGTAGCGGATACCGCCGTCGGCGATGACCGGCACGTCCATGCCTTTCAGCGCTTCGGCCACGTTGGAAACGGCGGTGATCTGCGGCACGCCGACGCCCGCAACCACCCGCGTGGTGCAGATGGAGCCGGGGCCAATGCCCACCTTCACGCCGTCGGCACCGGCTTCGGCCAGCGCCAGGGCCGCCCCGGCGGTGGCGATGTTGCCGCCAATCACCTGAATGGCGGGGAAGTGTTCCTTGATCCAGCGAACGCGGTCGATCACGCCCTTGGAGTGGCCGTGGGCGGTGTCGACCACGATCACGTCGACGCCGGCTTCAGCAAGCGCAGCTACGCGGTCCGGGGTTTCCGGGCCGGTGCCTACCGCGGCACCTACCAATAGACGGCCGTCGCTGTCCTTGGCGGCCATCGGGTAGGTGCGGGCCTTTTCGATATCCTGGAAGGTCACCAAACCGCGCAGGTGGAAGGCGTCGTCGACAATCAGCATTTTCTCGATGCGGTGTTCGCGCATCTTGGCTTTGCTGGTTTCGAGATCGGTGCCTTCCTTGACGGTCACCAGCCGCTCGCTGGGCGTCATGATGTCGGAGACGCTGTCGCCGTGGTTGGGCTGGAAACGCATGTCGCGCTCGGTCACAATGCCTACCAGGGTTTCGCCTTCCACCACCGGGAAGCCGGAGAAGCCGTACTCGCGGGCCATGGTCAGCAGGTCTTCGAGCTTGGCCTTGGGGCTGACGGTGATCGGGTCTTTCACGATCACGCTCTCGTGCTTCTTCACCTTGCGCACTTCAGCGGCCTGCTGGGTCATGGCCATGCTTTTGTGAATGATGCCGATGCCCCCTTCCTGCGCCATGGCAATCGCCAACCGCGCTTCAGTCACCGTGTCCATCGCGGAGGAAAGCAGCGGAATATTGAGCGAGAGGTTGCGAGTCAGGCGGGTTTTCAGGCTAACATCCTTGGGGAGGACGTCGGAGTAGCCGGGAAGGAGGAGAACGTCGTCGAACGTAAGTGCTTCTTGGGCCATACGTAGCATAGCGGCAACACCCAATTTGAAGTGGAGGACGGGGCGTGGAAAGTTAATCCCCCATTATAACGGTTTGATGGCCGCCCCAGCAATGCAGAGACGCCATTACGCTTATACCAATGGATAATGACGATTGATGGTAGCCTGATAGGTAGCTCATTTACTGACCCAAGGGGTGCGTGTTGACCCAAAACATCATTGTTTACAGCGATTACGTGTGCCCTTTCTGCCTGCTGGCGGAAGAGGTGATCGCCCAGGCCACCGAAGGCCTGGACGTTAAAGTGAAATGGCGCCCGTTCGAGCTGCGCCCTGCCCCGGTGCCCACCTTGAAGGTTGAAGACCCGTACCTGCCCAAGGTATGGCGCGAGTCGGTTTACCCGATGGCTGAACAGCTCGGCGTGCCCATCAAGCTGCCCAATATCTCGCCCCAGCCGCGCACCGACAAAGCCTTTGAAGTGTTCGCCATGGCCGAAGAGCACGGCCTGGGCCATGCCTATTCGATGGCCACGCTGAAGGCGTTCTTCCAACAGGAGCGCGACATCGGCGAACCAGACGTGCTGGCCGATATCGCGGCATCGGTGGGCCTTGATCGCCAGGCGGTGCTCGATGCGCTTGCCGATGGCCGCTACCGCGAGCAGCATCAGGCGGCGCTACGCCACGCGATGGAAGAAGCGCGCATTCAGTCGGTGCCGACCCTGATCATCGACGGTGAAACCCTCCAGGGCGTGCCCGACCCGGTCGCCCTGAAACGCTACCTCAGCGAGCGCGCGTAACGCCATGGCTTCTACCACGCCCCAGGCACTTTCCGTCAGCCAGCTCAATCAGCGCGCCAAGCAGACGCTCGAGCGCGACGTGGGCGAGGTGTGGGTGGAAGGCGAGCTGTCCAACGTTTCCCGCCCGGCGTCCGGGCATATTTACTTCACCCTGAAGGATGACCGCGCGCAGATCCGCTGCGCGCTGTTTCGCCAGCGGGCACGTTTCGTGGCCGCGCCCATGCGCGATGGCGATCAGGTCAAGCTGCGCGGCCGGGTGTCGCTGTTCGAGCCGCGCGGTGATTACCAACTGATTGCCGAGGCCGTTCAGGCGGCAGGGCTTGGCGAACTGCTGGCGGCGTTTGAGCGCCTGAAAGCCCAGCTCGACGGTGAAGGCGTATTTGCCAATGAGCGTCCGCTGCCCTTCCCGCCCCGCAAACTGCTGATATTAAGCTCGGCGACCGGCGCGGCGATTCGCGATGTGCTGGCGGTACTGAAAGCCCGCTGGCCGCTGGCGGACGTGACGCTGATTCCGGTGCCGGTACAGGGCGCCGAGGCGGCACCTGCGATGATCTCGGCGCTTGGTTTGCTCAATCGTCAGGCGCGGCTCGACCCGGAGCGCGATGTCATCTTGATCACCCGCGGCGGCGGCAGCCTGGAAGACCTGTGGGCGTTCAACAACGAGCACCTGGCCCGGGCGATTTTTCACTCGCGGCTGCCGGTGATGTCGGCAGTGGGTCACGAGGTCGACGTCACCCTGGCAGATTTCGCCGCGGACATGCGCGCGCCTACGCCTTCCGCCGCCGCCGAGCGCCTGGTGCCGGACCAGCACACCCTAAAGCGCCAGCTCGAGCACCATGAAAACCGCCTGATGCGGGCCATGCAGGCGCGCCTGGAGCGCGACAGTCAACGGCTGGATACGCTACGCGCCAAACTGCGCCACCCCGGCGAGCAGCTCAACCGCCAGCGCCAGCATTTAACCGCGCTCCACCAGCGCTTGAGCCGCGCCATGCAGCAAACGCTCACCCAGCAGAAAGCCCAGGTAGCGCAATTGAGCAGGCGCCTGACCAGCCAGGACATGGCACGGTTGTACCGCGCCGAGCAGGAACGCGTCGGCCAGCTGCAGCGCCGCCTGGGAGCCGCGATGCAGCGCCAGCTGGCACACCGTCAGGCGCGGTTAACCAGCGCCGCCCGGGAGCTGAATGCGGTCAGCCCGCTTGCCGTATTGGGGCGTGGCTACGCCATCGCCCAGGACGAGCAGGGTCAGATCGTGCGGCGCGCGGACGATACCTCACCGGGCCAGAAGCTGAAGCTACGCCTGGGCGAAGGCCAGCTAAGCGTGGAAGTAAAACGGCGCTACAAAAACACTTAAAATTCCCGAACGGGAATATTCTTGTTGTTATCCGCTTCTAATGGCCAAAAATTACCGAGCGGTAAAAATGATGGGCAATCAAGCGTCATATTGGCTATCATTACCGTACGGTAATTTTACAGGCCATGGGCGATGACACTCATTGACGACAAGACAGCGCGTATTCGCACAAGCGAAGAGCTTGGAAAGCTGGTCAAGCAGGTACGCCAAGACCAGTCGCTGCTGCAGAGCGATATTGCGGGGCTTGCAGGCACGGGGAACCGCTTCATTGTGGACCTGGAGCGTGGCAAACCAACGCTTCAGCTACAAAAAGTACTCGATACGCTCGACCTGATGGGGCTCGAAGTGGTCATTCAGCGCAAGGGGCAGCATGATGGCCACCTATAGTGAAGCGCTGGATCTTTACTGTGGTGAGCAGCACGTAGGGCGGCTTTACGACACTCAACCACTGAGCTTCACTTATCGCCAAGAGTGGCTAGAGACACCAGGGGCTTCCAGCCTTTCCCCTCGCTTGCCGATGACGCAGCAGACGCATCAGGGTGACAACGTACTGGCTTACTTTGAAAATCTGCTGCCAGAAGGCGAGCTGCGTCGCTACATTGAGCTAAGCCACCATACCACCACGATATTTGGGCTTTTGAAATCCGTTGGCGGCGATACGGCCAGCGGCTACCTTCTGTTGCCCCAGGGAGAAGCCCCTCAGCCCGCCCGCTATCGAGAAACGAGCTGGCAGGCAATCAAGGCGTTTCTCGATAACGACATGCAGGGAGCGCTACCCGGTCAGCTTGTGCATAACGCGCGCATATCCTTAGCGGGCGCTCAATATAAACTTCTATTGATGATAGGCAACGATGGTCGTCCCGCCATTCCTGAGGGCTCAGCGCCTTCCAGCCATCTGCTAAAACCCGACATAACAGGCTTAAAAGGCGTCTGGTGTTCTGCGCTTAACGAAACGCTGTGTATGCAGCTGGCCGCCGCGTTGTCATTGAATGTGGCTGAAACGTCTTTTCAGCCTGAGACACGCGCATGTTTGATCAAGCGGTACGACCGTGTACCCGATGAGCACGGCAACTTACAGCGTTATCATCAGTTGGACTTCTGCCAATTGGCAGGCACGCCCTCGACGCTTAAGTACGAAAGTGATGGCGGCCCCAGCTTGATCCAGTGCCGCCAATTGCTGCAGCGTGCTGGCGCCCCAGCCAAAGACTTACAGCGATTAATCCGTTGGTTTTTTTACAACCTTCTTATCGGCAATAATGACAGCCATGCCAAAAACCTTTCAGTGCTGCAAACTCCCCAGGGCGTTCGGTTGGCTCCGTTTTACGACCTGATGTCGACGACAATTTACAGCGGTCTATCCAAGCGTTTTGCGTTTCAGGTAGGCGGTGCTGACCAGCCCGGCAGTATTGAGCAAGCGCATTTGGCGTCATTGGCGAAGGCATTGGGGTTCAAGCCTGCTTATTTCATCCGGCAGGGCGTGGAGCTCGCCGAGGCGTTGCTCACCTGTCTACCTGACGCGGCAGAGGCGCTACAGGCAGACGCCAAACCTGGCACCGAGCAGGTTTTACTCGAACGGTTATGCCAACGTATTACCCGCAACTGCCATAAGTTGCCAAAACGTTGGCAGGCCAGCTGAGCATTAAAACAAAACGGCGCTACAGGAAGTAGCGCCGCGGGAGCTGAGCTGAGCTGACGGGATCAACTTAGCTTATTTCTTGTCCTTGCCCGGTTTCTGGGGCGAATTTTTGGACTCGGGGTTCACGTGATGCGTATCCGGCATCGGATTCGCTTCATCGTAATGTTGGTCTTTGGGTTTGGGCGATTTTTCGTCTTTCTTATCGGGATGGGACATAACGCGTACTCCTTACGGTCATTGGTGCCAAGCATTACTTTGCCTGCTTTCACTGTAGTGCTTCCCGCGTAACTTGCAATTAAGCCTCTCTCGCCCACCACTTCCTCGAATATCAAAAAACACTTGAAAAACATAACTATATAGAAGCATATGTGGTGTTCAGCACACTAAATAAGACGTATCGACTGTCGCTATCGTCACCTCTTCCCGGCGCTGCTGGCCCGGTTTGCACCGATTGGCGAGTCGGGTCTACATTAAAACCGGGTGCCCACGGAGGTCAGCACCCGGTTAATGACCACCCCCTCTCCGGGAGGGAATGTGTCAGTCCCCGTAGTTGTGCAATCCAAGGAGTGACCGCACATGAGCGAACAGCATCAACCCCCTCAGCACCAGAACAAGCAGCCGGGCGACGAGCACGCGATGCGCCCCAAGCCCGAGTATATTCGCGATAGCTACAAAGGGTCCGGCAAGTTATTGGATAAAGTGGCGATCATTACCGGCGGCGACAGCGGCATCGGTCGCGCAGTGGCGGTGCACTATGCGCGGGAAGGCGCCGACAGCGTGATCGTGCACTTGAAGGAAACCCAAGACGCTAAAGAAACGCAGCGGCTGGTGGAGGCAGAAGGTCGCCGCTGCTTGGTCCTCAAAGGCGATGTAGGCGCGCCGAGTTTCTGCAGAGAGATCGTCAAGCGTACCCTGACAGAGTTCGGCAAGCTGAATATCGTCATCAACAACGCGGCCGAACAGTACGACTGGCGCGATATTACCGAGATCCCCGATGATCAGCTGCAGCGCACGTTTCAAACCAACCTGTTCAGCCATTTCTATTTGACCAAGGCCGCGCTACCCCACTTGAGCGAGGGCGATACGATCATCGCCACCTCATCGATCAACGCCTTTAAAGGCAACGATACGCTGATTGACTACACCGCGACCAAAGGCGCGATTCAGGGCCTGGTGCGCTCGCTTGCCATGTCGCTGATGGATCGCGGCATTCGGGTCAACGCCGTGGCGCCCGGGCCGGTGTGGACGCCGCTGATTCCCGCCAGTTTTGACGACGACAAAGTCGCCTCGTTTGGCGGCCAGGTGCCGATGAAGCGCGCGGGCCAGCCCAGCGAAATGGGGCCTGCCTACGTGTACCTGGCCTGCGAGGAATCGTCCTATATGACCGGGCAGACGATGCACTTGAACGGCGGCGTGATTCTCAACACCTGATACCTGGGATCCGGTGCCTAGGACGTCAGCGTCTTGACCAGCACCTTGGATTTGCGCGCATGGTTGTAGGTTTCGCGCTTTAGCGGCGGCAGCTCTTCAAGGCTTGCAGTGCGGAAACCGCGCTCCACGAACCAGTGCGCCGTGTGCGTGGTGAGCACGAACATTTCCTGCAGGCCGCGCTGGCGGGCACGACGTTCCAGCGCCTCGACCAGCCGCTCGCCGCGTTCGCCGCCGCGGTAATTGGTGTGCACGGCCACGCAGGCGAGTTCGGCAATCGAGGTGCTGGGGAACACATGCAGGGCCGCGCAGCCAATCACCATGCCGTCGCGTTCGATGACCATGTAATCGTCGATCTCGTGCTCCAGGCGCTCCCGCGAACGCGCCACCAGCATGCCGCGACGTTCCAACGGCTCGAGAAGTTCCAGCAGGCCGGCGACGTCGTTGAGGGTGGCCGGGCGCAGCTGTTCGTAGCGGTGCTGGGTGATCATCGTGCCCACACCGTCACGGGTGAACAGCTCGCCTAGCAGGGCGTCGTGGTTATGCCAGGACAGCAGGTGCGTGCGGGCCACGCCCTCCCGCGCCGCGGTGCAGGCGGCGTTGAGGTGACGCGCCAGCTCGCTGCTGGGCTCGGCGTGCTGCAGACGGGGTTCGGCATCGGCGGGAGAAAGCTGGCGCAGCAGCGCGCCCTGCTCGTCTTCCAGGCCCTCCGATTTGCCCAGTAGGATCAGCTTGTCAGCCTTAAGCGCCACCGCTGCGTGCTGGGCCACGTCGGAGGCATCCAGGTCGAATACCTCGCCGGTGCTGGAAAACCCCAGCGGCGGCAGCAACACCAGCGAGCCTTTTTCCAGCAGCCCCTGAATGGCGCTGGCGCGTACCCGACGCACCTCGCCGCTATGGTCGAAGTCGACCCCTTCACGCACGCCCAGCGGCTTGGCGGTCACCAGGTTGCCGGAAATCACGCTCAGCTCCACGCCATGCAGCGGCGTGCTGGGCAAGCCCAGCGACAGCCGCGCTTCCAGCCACAGCCGCTGATGGGCAGCCACCTGCTCAACATGCGCCATGACCGCGCGGTCGGCCACCCAGCGGCCGTTGAGGCGAGTGGGCTCGACCCCCGCCGCGCTCAGCGCCTCGTGCACCTGGGGGCGAATGCCGAATACCACCACCAGGCGCACGCCCAGGGTGTGCAGCAGCGCCAAGTCCTGGATCAGCTGTTCCCCTCGGCCAGACGCCATGGCTTCGCCTTCAATTAAGATGACAAAGGTTCGCCCCCGGTGCGCATTGATGTAGGGGGACGCATTACGAAACCAGTCGACAAAGGGGAAGCGTGTATCCAAGGGCCGCTCTCCGGCAGCAGGTGAATGAGTTCATCATGAGTTACTTTACCAGAGCACAAAAAATAGCGGCACCTTCTAATGAAGATGCCGCCATGATTTTACGCGCAAGTTAACGTCATACTGTGCATCGTTAGCCGCCAAACATGCCCTTAAGCATAAAGAAGAACAAGATAGCCAGGCCAGCACCGGCGGGTAGCGTAATCAACCACGACATGGCAATGGTGCCAATTACTCGCAGGTTGAGCGCGGTCATACCTCGGGCTAAACCAACCCCAAGCACGGCACCCACCAGCGTATGGGTGGTCGAGATCGGCAAGCCAGTGCCAGAAGCCAGCACCACGGTGGTGGCAGCGGCAAGCGTTGCTGCAAAACCCCGGCTGGGGGTCAGCTCGGTGATTCCCGTGCCCACGGTGGCAATCACTTTATGCCCGTAGGTGACGAGCCCAGCCACAATACCCCCACCGCCCAGCACCAGCACCCACCAGGGCACCAGCGCCGAGCCTTCAATTTCGCCACCGGTTTGTACCACGCTGATGACCGCCGCTAGCGGGCCTACTGCGTTGGCCACGTCATTAGAACCGTGGGCAAACGCCATGGCGCAGGCTGTGAAAATCATCAATACGCCAAAGGCGCGCTCCACATTGGCGTAGCCAAAGTGGTCATCGCTGCTTTGTACGTACTGAACGCGGCGCTCCATCAATACGCCAATGCCAGTGATAATCAAACCAAGAATGATCGACAGCACCAGGCTTTGCGAAAAGGTAATATCCAGCCCCACGTGCTTTAAACCTTTCGTCATGGTGACCATGGCCACCACAAAGCCCACTAAGAACACATAACCGGGCAAGTAGCGCTTAGCGGCAGCTAGCGGGTCGGGGGCTACGAATACCAAGTGATGGACCGACTTAAACAGCACAAAGCCTACCGTACCGGCCAACAGCGGCGAGACCACCCAACTGGCAGCAATAGTACCCACACTGCCCCAATCCACCGTCGCTGCGCCCAGCCCGGCTACCGCAAAACCGACAATGGCGCCCACGATCGAGTGGGTGGTCGATACCGGCCAGCCTTTCATGGAGGCAATTAACAGCCAAGTCGCCGCCGCCAATAGCGACGCCAGCATACCGTAAACCAGCAGTTGAGGGTCTTCTTGAAGCAGTTCGGGGTCGATAATGCCTTTGCGGATGGTGTTGGTCACCTCACCACCTGCCAGCCAGGCGCCCAGAAACTCGAACACCACGGCGATCAGAATGGCCTGTTTGATGGTGATGGCCTTCGAGCCCACCGAGGTACCCATGGCATTGGCGACATCGTTGGCGCCCACGCCCCAGGCCATGAAAAAGCCGAAAAGACAGGCCAGGATGATAAAAATATCACCGTACTGAGCAATGATCTGCATAACGCTTCCCTTGTTTGGGGATCAGGTATTAATTTGGGCGCACAAATTAATTGGCGGTCATGATCTGAAGGCGGCTGCCTACGCGCTCAGCGCGGTCAGATAGCTCGCCGACCCAGTCAATAATCTTGTAAAGGAAGACCACATCAACCGGTGGCAACTCACTTTCCAGACTAAATAGCTGGCGGCGAATCGCGACCTGCTGGCCATCCGCCTGGTGCTCGAGGGTGTGCAGTTCGCGAATCATGTTTTGCATCACATCCGAGACGTTGCGCCCAAAGCCCGATTCCAACAGGTCCTTGAGCTCTTCCAGCGCCTGGCGGGCCTGGGCCACGCATGCCACGCTGGTACGGATGTAATCGCGCATCGGGTCGGCCAATTCAGCGGGCACGGTCATTTTACGGCCCAGCATAATGCCGGTAATGTCGCGTGCCTTGTTGGCAATCTTGTCCTGTACGCTGATCAGGTCGAGCAGATCGGAACGCGAGACGGGCAAGAACATGGTGTTGGGCAGGTTTAGACGCAGCTCGGTCTTGAGCACGTCGGCGTCATGCTCCAAGCGAGTGACGTTTTCGCGCAGTTGCCCAGCGCTGTCCCAATCGCCTACCAGGGTTGCTTCGAAGAAGGGCAGCAGTTGGTCGGCACATTCATTCGCCTTGACGATGTGTGCGAGCAACGGCTGGAATGGCGAGCGGCCAAACATCGCGGAAAAGGGGTTGGAAGTAACCATAAAGCCTTTATGCCTGTTTTCGGGAAGCCAGGAAATGGCGGCCACAGTATAGAGAGTACGCATGCCGCCGTCATAAAAAATTAACCAAAATGTCATGATAACGAGGTGGCTACTGTCATGAAAACATCAATGCCGACTGAAATCGAATTGAAACTTGCCCTGGCCTCCGAAGGGCCGTTGGCCCTTCGCCAGCACCCGCTACTTCAAACACTGACGCCGAAGCGCCAAACCCTGACCAATACCTATTACGACACGCCTGAGGGAGCGCTTGCCCAGGCGCGGGTGGCACTGCGCCTGCGTCAGATAGACGATCAGGTGCTGCAGACCGTCAAAACGGCCGGACACGGCGGTGGCGGTTTCTCTCAACGTCAGGAGTGGGAATGGCCGGTGCCGACACGCCACCTGGATATTCAAGGGCTTGCCGAGCTGCCGCCGTTCAAGGGCGCACTGGGCGAAGCCATTCCCGCGCTGCAGCCTCAGTTGAGTACCGACTTTGAGCGCTGGAGCTGGCAGATAACGTGGCAGGACAGCCATATCGAACTGGCGCTGGATGAAGGCGAGATTCACAGCGGCGGGCATCAGGCGACCATCTGCGAGGCGGAACTCGAACTGAAAAGTGGCGCGCCCGAGGCGCTCTGGTCGCTGGCTCAGGCGCTCGCCGAACGCCTTCCCCTGCGCCCATCGGACACCAGCAAAGCCGCACGCGGCAACGCGCTGGCCGCCCAGCAGTGGCCACTTCCCGAGGCCGACTCACCCCTTCAGCGGATGCACCGGGCAACGCTGGCGCTCGATGCCTACCACGACAGCCACCACGCTGAGCACCTGGTCGCGGCCCAGGAGGCGCTTGCCGCGCTCGCAACCGACCCGGCCCTCACCGATCAGGCCCGCGATGAGGCGGCCGTGATGCGCGATGCGCTGGGCAGCGACGGCCAACCCAACGTGGCCTATGCCAAAGCATCATTGGCCTTTGCGCATCGCATGGCGTACCAAACCGCGCTACGCTAGGCGCTGACTGCCCGAGTGGCCATTTCAGGACGTGACGATGACCTTTCCATTAAACCCAGGCGCAGAGGGAATCCGCGCACGGATTTTCCATATCATTTTCGAGTCCAATACACCGGGGGCCAAGGCCTTCGACATTGGCTTGATCGTGGCGATCTTGCTCAGCGTAGCGGTGATATTGCTGAGCAGCGTCGAGGACTATGCAGCGCGCTACGGTACGCTGTTCTATGTGCTCGAGTGGGCGTTTACGCTGCTCTTCAGCATTGAACTCTTGCTGCGCATTTACTGTTTGGAGCGGCCGACGCTTTACCTGAAGAGTTTTTACGGCATTGTCGACCTGATCGCCATCCTGCCCACCTGGCTGGTATTGCTTATCCCCGGTGCCCATGGCCTGGTCATCGTGCGGATCCTGAGGGTGCTGCGGATTTTCCGCATCCTGAGGCTGATGGAATTCGTCGGTGAGGCGGGGCTGCTGATTGACGCGCTCAAGCGCAGTCTGCGCCAGATTCTGCTGTTCTTCTTCAGCATCTTCATGGTGGTGACGCTGTTCGCGGCGTTGATGTACGTGATCGAATCCCCCGAGGCGGGCTTTACCAGCATTCCCATGTCGATCTACTGGGCGATCGTCAGCATGACCACGGTGGGCTATGGCGACATCGTCCCGGCCACCCCCCTCGGCAAGTCCATCACCGTGGTGCTGATGCTGCTGGGCTACTCGATTATCGCCGTCCCCACCGGGGTGTTTTCCGCCCAGGTGATTCGTTCGATTCGCGAAGACCGCTACTCCGACGAAGCCTGCCCAGGCTGTGGCCACGACCGCCATGAAAAACGCGCCCGCTACTGCATGCGCTGCGGCACCTGGCTGGACGAAGACAGCGAGGACCCGCGCAAGAAAGACGATGAAAACAAAGACGACCAGGAGAAAGACGATGAAAACAAAGACGACCAGGAGAAAGACGAAGACAAAAACGCGCCCCAGGATAGTTAAACCTGGGGCGCGCCGCGTTTCTCTTTTTCTATTAGACGACGTGATTCTCTAACCCTATCAATCCACTTCGTGCGGGGCTTCCCAAGCGTTCAGGTCAGCCTCGCTCCAGTCTCCATAGGTCGCATTGGGGAAAACAATCCAGTCTTTACCGAAGCGCTCAGCATTATCGTCGACCAACGTACGCTGCTCCTCTAGGTCCGCCTCGGCGAACTCACCGGCAAAATCATGCAGCGTATCGCCAAGTTGCATCACCAGCGTGTGACCATCTTCAACTTCAGCACGACGTTCTGACTTGGGTGGGCCTAACAACATCACGCTATCTTCAGAGACTTGGGGTAGCTCCAATGCCTCAAGCGTGGCCAGGGTATCGGCTTTATTTTCCTGGTAGCGATCAGAGACATAGTAGATCGCCACGTCGTGCTCATCAGCGAATTCAAGGAAATCCTTCGCACCGGGAATCAGACGTGGATCTCCTTCTCGCTCCCAATGCTTCCAGGTATCCCAGGTGGTGAAATCATGGCACGCCTGCATATCGCGCACCAGCAATGCGCTGTTATCCAGCACGGTCTCGTCAAGATCGGTGATGATTGCCAGATCGGCATCGTCGCCGTGGGCCTCAATCTGTTCTTCAAGACGATAGGTGGCAAGCTCAAACCCTTGACGCTGCAACGCGACAGCTTCTGCAGATTGCTGTTGGTAGCGCAGCCCCATGGCATACTCAGCCTGAGCGCAGCCCGAATCGTCGTTGGCTCCGGCCTGCCCTGCCACTAGGGGTATACTTGCCAAGCTTGAAAGTGCAGCAAAGGTGGCCAAATTGCGGTAGCGCGATAATGTCATTATCAATCTCCTTTCGCTGGCAATCCTAAAGCAGCGAGCATCCTGCCCCCATGGATTGCCCTTTGTTATCAAGTAATCGCTTAACTACCGTATTTTATTTTTATTGGTCATTCAAATAATTTAAAAGCCGCACTAGTGGCGTTTACGCGCAAATAAAACGCCTCCAGCGAATTCGCTTGGAGGCGTCAATAGTAAATCTGCAGCTAATATTCTGTATTTACTCGGTAAACGGTGACACATCCCCGCGTCCTTCGCGGACGATTTTGGGAGGCAGCTCGCGCAGGTCGATGACGCTGGTGGGGTCCAGATGGCAGGCACCGCCGTCAATAATCAGATCAAGATGGGCGCCAAACCGCTCGCGAATGTCTTCGGCGTCGCTCATCGGCAAATCCTCACCGACGGGGATCAGGGTAACGCTCATCAACGGCTCACCCAGCGCCGCCAGCAGCGCGTGGGTTATCCTGTGGTCCGGCACGCGCACGCCAATGGAGCGACGCTTGGGATGCAACAACAGACGCGGCACCTCGGTGCTTGCATCTAAAATAAACGTGTAGGCGCCCGGGGTATGCGCTTTAAGCAACCGAAACACGTCGTTGTCGACCTTGGCGTAGGTGCCGATCTGCGACAGATCCGAACACACCAGGGTAAAGTTGTGCTTGTCGTCCAGCGAGCGCAGCCATTTGATTTTTTCGATGGCTTTCTTCTCGCCCAGATGGCAGCCCAGGGCGTAGCCGGAATCTGTGGGATAAGCCACCACGCCGCCCTTGCGAATGATTTCGATGGCCTGGTCGATCAGGCGTTTCTGCGGATTCTCGGGGTGAATCTGAAAGTATTGGCTCATGGCGGTCTCCTTCGCGCTTGGATGATCTCTTGTCGACTACCATAGCTTACTCGGCGGCCAGAGGCCCAGCCGGCGCGTCTTCAAGGTGGCGTAATCGGGGATGCTGCCAGATGGGTGGCGCCGCGGTGCGGGGAATCAAGCTCATGCTGCCGGGGGCGGCGTGGCTGCCGGGAAAGTGAAAGTCGCTGCCCATCGATGCGTAAAGGTCTCGCTCCACCAGTTGGCGAGCCAGATCGCGGGTGCTGTCCGGGTTTTGCTGCCCGCTGACCAGTTCAACCGCCTGGCCGCCGGCGGCCTGAAACGTATCCATCAACAGGCCGCGCTTGCGCCGGGTAAGGCCGTGGCGCAGCGGATGGGCAAGCACGGCAACGCCGCCCGACGCCACCACCCAGCCTACCGCCTCGCTGATCTCAGGCCAGAGGGCCTTTACGTCGCCTTTCTTGCCGCTGCCCAGATAGCGCTTAAACGCCGTCGCCCAGTCCGCCACCATGCCTTCGGCGACTAGCGCGCGGGCAAAGTCGGGGCGACCCAGGGGCCGGTCGCTGCCTGCCTGCTCGCGGGCCTTGGCCAGCGCATTGGCAAGACCGGCTTTTTCAAGCCGCTCGGCGATGACCTCGGCCCGCTTGATGCGCGCTTCACGCTGGTGATTCAGACCTTCCACCAGCGCCCCCTTGAGGCCTCCTGGCATCAGCGCCACCATGTGGATATTGATGCCCTGCCAGCGGGTGGATAACTCACAGCCCGGCAGCAGGCACACACCCGCCGATGCCGACGCCTGCCCCGCCTCGGCCACGCCATCCATGGTATCGTGATCGGTCAGCGCCATGTGGGTAAGCCCACGCTCCGCGCACAGCGTCACAAGCTCGGTGGGGGTCAGTGCGCCATCGGACGCCGTCGAGTGCATGTGCAGGTCAACGGGGTAACGCTGGTCGGTCTCAAATGTCGTGGGAAGTCGGGGCATAATGACGCCGTGTGGCGAGTTTGTCAGAATAAGGGGTTGCGATAAGCCGCTATGGTGCGCGCTTACGCTGGTGCGGTCAATTCAGCCTGCCCTGTGGTCCATTCTTTTGATCCTTTTTCATTCAAGGAGTTATGCACATGCTGTATGCCATCATCAGTGAAGATATTGCCAACAGTCTGGAACGCCGCCTGGCCGCCCGCCCCGATCACCTGGCACGGCTGGAAGCGCTGCGCGACGAGGGCCGCCTGGTCCTCGCAGGGCCGCATCCCGCCATCGACGCGAGCGACCCGGGCGAGGCCGGCTTCAGCGGCAGCCTGGTAATCGCCGAGTTCGAGAGCCTGGAAAAGGCGCAAAGCTGGGCCGATGCCGACCCCTACGTGATTGCCGGCGTCTACGCCCAGGTAACAGTCAAGCCGTTCAAGAAAGTTTTGCCTTGACCCTAAGGGGTGAATATGGAGGGTCCGCCCGCTTTTTCACAGAGCCTGTGGAAAACTCTGTGAAAACACGGCGGACGCTTTTCGCTAAGCCAGAGATAACGCCCCTGTTTACAAATTGGTCATTTTTTAACCACCTTTCGCCAACACGGATCACTGCGTGACGCAACGCCATTCTGCCCTGCCGCCGCTGGCGGCGCTGCCCTCGCCGTCGCTTAGCTGGAACGAGGCAGCGCCACACTCGACGGCTTTCGACGACGTGTATTTTTCCCGAGAAGACGGCCGCGCCGAAACCGAGCACGTATTCGTCAACGCTAACAACCTGCCCGTCCGCTTCGCCACCTGGCCGACGGGGCGTGCCTTTGTGATCGGCGAAACGGGGTTCGGCACCGGCCTCAACATGCTCTGCGCCTGGGCGTGTTTCGAAGACCATGCACCGGCCCATGCGCGCCTGCATCTGTTATCCACAGAAAAGTTTCCCCTCGACCATGCCTCGCTTACCCGTGCCTTGAGCGCCTGGCCGAGCCTTGCAGCTTATGCACAGGTACTTTGTGCCCAGTGGCCGGCACCGGTCAGCGGCATCCACCGCCTGCACCTGAGCGAGCGCGTGACGCTGGATCTGCATTTTGGCGACACTGCCGAGCGTCTGGGTCAGCTCGACGGCCAGGTGGACGCCTGGTTCCTGGACGGCTTTGCGCCTTCCAAAAATCCGGACATGTGGCAACCGGCGCTGTTTGAGGCCATGGCCGCCCGCTCGCACCCCGGCACGACCTTTGCCACCTTCACCTGCGCGGGTATCGTCAAGCGTGGCTTGAGAGCCGCCGGCTTTACCTGGCAGAAGGTGCCGGGCTTTGGGCGCAAGCGTGAAATGCTGGCGGGGCATATCAACACGCCGCCCGCCGACACCCGTCGCCAGGCCACGCCCTGGTTTACCCCTCCAGCGGACACATATCCACACCAGGTTGCGGTAATTGGCGCTGGCATTGCTGGGGCAAGCGTCGCGGCGGCCCTGGCCAGGCGCGGCATTCAGGTCAGACTGATCGACCGTGAAGGCCCTGGCGCGGGCGCCTCGGGTAATCGCCAGGGCGCGCTCTACGTCAAACTGGCCGCCGAGACCAATCACCAAAGCCGCTTTTATCTAGCCGGGCTGATGTACAGCCAGCGCTGGCTCAGCCAGTTATCCACACCCACGCCGCTCTGGCAGCCAAGCGGCGTGGTTCAACTGGCATTAACCGAAAAGGAGGCCCGCCGCCAGCAGCGCTTTGCCGCCAACCACCCGCTGCCGGATACGGTGGTGAGCGCCCAAACGGCAGGGTTAAGCGAGCAGGCGGGCGTGCCGGTCAGCGCCGGGCAGGCGCTGTTTTATCCCCAGGCAGGCTGGGTACGCCCCAAGGCGTTGTGCGAACGGTTAGTCGACCACCCGGCTATCCAGGTGTGCCAGGAAGAGGTAACGCAACTGCGCCGTGACGGACAACGCTGGCAGCTCGATCTGACAGGCGGTGACGTGATCAGCGCCGATCAGGTGGTGATCGCCAACGCCCAGCTTGCCAACCGCTTTGCCCAGACCGCGGCGCTGCCTCTGCAGCAGGTGCGCGGCCAGATAAGCGAGATGGCGCTGCCCGCGGGTGTGGACGCCCCCAGACGGGTGGTGTGCGCAGGCGGCTATGTATCACCGCCTATCGACGGCGTGCTGACCTTTGGCGCCAGCTTTGTGCCCAACAATGACACCACTGAGATTACCGCCGACGACCACCAGCGCAATATCGACGAGCTTCGTCAGGCGCTGCCCGCCTGGGTGGCCGACCTTGAACAGGCGGGCGTCGCACTGAATGCTCAGACGCTGGCGGGGCGTGCGGCGGTGCGCGCAGCAAGCCCCGACAAGAGCCCCTATGCGGGGCCGGTGCCGGTGGCTGACGCTTGGCGGGAGGTGTATCAAGGATTAAGCAAGGACGCCTCGAAAGTGCCCGACACCCTGGGCGAGCACTATCCGGGGCTGTGGATATCCACCGCCCACGGTTCCCGCGGGCTTTCCAGCGCGCCGCTGTGCGCCGAGCTGATCGCCTCGCGGATGTGCGGCGACCCGCTGCCCCTCGAAGCGCCGCTGGTCGATCATCTGCACCCGGGGCGGCGCATTATCAGCGCCATTATTCGGGGCGAGAGCACCTGAGTCGCCGCTAGATATCAGCTCTGATTAACGTTATGAGCGAAGCCCAAACAAGGCGAAATTAGCCGAAAAAACGGAGTTTACGGTTGTTAAATGAGTATTTTGAGGCGAATTTCAACGCCGTATGGGCAAGCGCAATAGTTAATCACCTTCTTCTTCGTCGTCGGCGATATCCCGGCCAAATGACCGCCACTGGGCGAGGGTCATCACTTCGGTCATTTCAAGCTCGAGGTCGTGGGCAATGATCAGCTCGTTGCGCTCGAGCTGCTTTTTAAGCTCCACGACCCAGCCGTGCATGCCCTCGCCGGTGGTATCGGTGGTGTCGTAGCCCTGGCGGGTGACAAAGGCTTCCAGCAGCGCGTCCAGGGTTTCCGGCGGCAGCATGCGCGCCGGGACTTCGATAAAGCGGCTCATTCGCGTTGTTCCCATTCGGCCAGGCGTTGGACAAAGGTGGCCTCGTCGACGACCTCGACGCCCAGCTGCTCGGCTTTGGTCAGTTTGCTGCCGGCGGCTTCCCCTGCCACCAGGCAAGTGGTTTTTTTCGATACGCTGCCCGCCACTTTCGCACCCAGGGCCTGCAGGCGGGCCTTGCCTTCATCGCGGGTCATCGATTCAAGCGTGCCGGTGAGCACCCAGGTCTGGCCGTCCAGCGGCGTAGGGCGGTCATCGACATCCTCTTCTTCCCAAGTCACACCAACTTCAATCAGGTCGTCCAGAGTCGCACGGTTATGCGACTGACGAAAAAACGTATGAACGTGACTAGCCACCACCGGACCAACATCATTGACAGCTTCCAGCGTTTCCAGCGAGGCATCACGTAAAGCGTTCAGCGTACCGAAGTGACGCGCCAGTGTACTAGCGGTGGTTTCACCAACTCCGCGGATGCCGACGGCATAAATGAAGCGTGCTAGCGTGGTTTGCCGCGCAAATTTTAATGCGTTGACCAAGTTAGTAGCCGACTTCACCCCCATGCGCGGTAACTCAGCCAGCCGTTCGGACTGGAGACGAAACAAGTCAGCCGGAGTCTTGACCCACTCGCGCTCGACCAACAAATCAATCAGCTTTTCACCCAGGCCTTCGATATCTAGCGCCTTGCGGCTGGCAAAGTGCTTAAGCGCCTCTTTACGCTGCGCCGGACAATAGAGCCCCCCAGAGCAGCGCGCATCCACTTCTCCCTCCAACTTCTCGACTCGGGATCCGCAGATTGGGCAGGTCTTTGGCAAGGTAATGGCCTCGGCTTTCTCTGGACGCAGCTCATACACAACCTCGACCACTTTGGGGATCACATCGCCAGCACGGTAAATCTTCACGCTGTCGCCAATTTTAAGTTTGAGGCGCTCAATCTGATCCATATTGTGCAGCGTTGCATTTGAGACGGTCACACCTGCCACCTGCACCGCTTCGAGCTTGGCTACGGGTGTCAACTTGCCGGTCCGACCAACCTGAAACTCAACGTCCAGCAACCGCGTCACCTGCTCTTGGGCGGGGTACTTAAAAGCGATGGCCCAGCGCGGCGCGCGCGAAACAAAGCCAAGGATGCCCTGGTCGCCCAACGCGTCGAGCTTGATCACGGCACCGTCTATATCGTAATCAAGCCGTTCACGCTTCTCACCCAGTCGGCGGCAGAAAGCGATGACGCTTTCCATCCCTTCATTAACTTCCAATTCCGGACTGGTAGGAATCCCCCAATTTCGCAACAGCGCCATACGACCGGAGTGGGTACTTACATTTTCATGGTCAATTCGAGCCATCTCGATTCGTGCAACTTGGTAAGCGCAAAACTCGAGCGGACGCTGGTCAGTAATCACGGGGTCGAGTTGGCGCAAGCTTCCGGCCGCAGCATTGCGCGGATTAGCGAATACCTTATCGCCACTCGACAACGCTCTCGCATTTAACTCCTCGAATCCGGAATGGGGCATGTAAACCTCGCCGCGTACTTCGAGCAGTGCAGGCCAATTGTCGCCACGCAGCTTGAGTGGAACCGAGCGCAGTGTGCGCAGATTGCCGGTTATATCCTCGCCGGTATAACCGTCGCCGCGTGTTGCGCCATATAGAAAGTGTCCATTTTCGTATACCAACGAAACTGCCACCCCGTCGAGCTTCGGCTCGCAACAGAGAGAAAGCTCCTCTACATCACGTTCTAGCCCTTTTGCGACGCGCTTGCCGAACGCTACCAGCTCCTCTTCATTGAGTGCATTATCTAACGACAGCATTGGCACCACATGGTTAATTTCTGGGAAGCCGCTATCGGGCTTCGCCCCAACGCGCTGAGTGGGTGAGTCCGAGCTTGCCAGTTCAGGGTGCTCAATTTCCAGCGCTTTTAAACGTCGCAACTTACGGTCATAAGCCGCATCAGTAAGCGTTGATTCATTACGGATGTAGTAGCGGTAGTTGGCATCATCCAGCTCGGTACGGAGCTGGTTGATCTCGTCCAGCACATTCGGGTCAGGCTGACTCATTGAAGCAGGTTCTCGTCGACAGACTAATAGCGGGGTACAAGTTAACGGTATTATGCAATAAAAAACACCCGCCCTCGGCAAGAGGACGGGTGCGTGATGACAAGCGCTGTCTAATGGGCTTGCATATGGCGATGCAGCCGGTGCCGGCGCTCGAATTCATGCACGCGCTGGCGGGCGAACTCGATGGTCTGGGCGGTCATCACGCTGTGGTTTTCATCCTTCAGCTCACCGCCCATATGGCGGACGACTACCATCGCGGTTTCCACCATGGCCTCAAATGCCGCCGAGCTGTCGTGCGCGCCTGGCAAGGGCATCAACAGGGTAATACCTGGCGTGACGAACTCGTCCATTTCCTCGATGGGGAAGGTGCCGGGCTTGACCACGTTGACCATGGAGAACTGCAGTTCGCTGTCGTCGCTTTCGGTTTCAAAGCGATGGAAAACCCCCATGGGGCGGCTGTAGCGCAGGCCACAGGCCATCATCAATTCCAGCAGCTTGCCGCCGTCGAAGCCTTCCGGGTCGCGGGAAAGCACGCTGATCACCACCACTTCTTCGGCGTTGGTCAGGGTTTCCTTGGCATGCTCACCACAGACATCTTGGCGTAGCGCCTTTTCAAGCGCCGGATGGGTACGCACGACCCCTTCCTGTGCTTCGGGCTCGTGCCATGCTTGTTCATCCGCTACCGGCCGGGTGGCTTCTTCGGCGGCATAGCGGGCCGTATCAGCGGCCTGAGCAAGACGCTCTTCCTCGGCGGCCTGGGCGGCCAATTCACGCGCCTGCGCCTGTTCCTGCGCAAGACGAGCGCGTTCTGCCTCGGCGGCTTCCTCAGCCTCGCGACGCTGCTCTGCCTCAAGGGCTTTGCGTTCCGCTTTCTGTTTGGCCAGTGCTTCGGCGCGACGGGCCTTTTCGGCTTTTTTCTGCACCCGGGCTTTACGATGGGCAATCATGCGCTGCTTGAGCGAACGACCGATCTCTTCAAAGTCCACCAGACGATAGCTTTCTTCGTCGTCATCATCGGGGTGTTCACCGGCGATATCGCTACGCAGCTGTCGGCGCTTGGTCGAGGTCTCGGCGGTTGCATGCTTCGCAAATGCCGCGTCTTCCGGCTCGGCGCGTAGTATCGGGGCATCGTCTTCGCTTGCCGTCGGGAGCTGAACGTCGTGTTCGTCCATGGCGCTCCGGCGTGGCTCGCGGTGCGCCGTCGGCGCGTCTTCGGCAGAAGACGACGTCGCTGGCTCGCGAGGGTGTTCTTCGGGCGCGGGCGTAGGCTCAGGCATTTTCACCTCAGGGCGCTGGGCACGCGTCGATGTCACTGCGTCGGCGGTGCGCGGGGTGGTTGAGGCGGCAGGTGAACTTGCCTTGCTGGTGCTGTGCTTAAACTGTGAGAGTATCTTGGACGGTCCCGGATGCTCTTGGCGTTCTAACTTGGGTTTCTGACTGAGACCGCTATAGTCGGCGGGCTTAACCACTCGCGCCCCACCGTTGGGAAGTTCCCAGTTTATTTCAGCCTCTTTAGCCGCATCGTCGAACTCGGAGGGTCGACTTGCCGGCGTGTTGCTGACTGCTTGGTCGAGGCGCGGAACGCGACGCTGGCGCTGAAGTCGTCTCACCCCATCAATCACGATGAGGGATACCAACGCCAGCCCTAAAATGATTAGCCACTCTCTTAATTCCATGTTGAACATTCCATGGGTCATTTTGACGGTTGCTAAGGCGCGATGCCTGAAAATTAGACTACTACTATTAAACCTATACTTACCCCAAGCATAGCGCGATTACTACGAAAAGGGCCACTTTTTGCTAATTTTCACGTTATCGCACAGTTTTTAACGTTATTTAAGGCAAAAATTCGACTCTAAAGCGGGTTATAAGTGCCCCAATGCCTACTCATTAATTAACGACCCTGAACGACAGCCACATCATTTACGTTTGAAACCCTTGCTAGAAAGCCTCGCTTTGCCTTTTAGATCGCCCCGCCGAGTGGGGTGGCCGACGGTGCTTTTCGGCCTTTTGCTAACGCTAACAAGCGCTCAAAAACTCTCTTGACGAGTAATATAGATAAGTTTAGCGCCTTTAGTCACTTTTTTTAACGCTTACTCGACATTTATTAAGCATGGGACCGTTAATAACGTTAATGCATACGCCGCTTAATCCACCAGGGCCGCTGCTTCATCGATGCCCACAGAGACCATCCGCGATACGCCCGGCTCCTGCATGGTGACACCCATTAAGCGCTCGGCGGCCTCCATGGCGATTTTATTGTGAGTAATATAGATGAACTGAACGTTGTCCGACATCTCTTTTACCAGCTTTGCATAGCGGCCGACGTTGGCATCATCCAGAGGCGCATCGACTTCATCCAGCATACAGAAAGGCGCCGGGTTTAACTGGAAGATCGCGAACACTAGCGACAGTGCCGTGAGTGCCTTTTCACCCCCGGATAATAAATGAATAGTACTGTTCTTTTTACCCGGTGGGCGCGCCATGATAGCCACACCGGTTTCCAATAGGTCATCACCGGTCAATGTTAACCAAGCTGTTCCGCCACCAAACACCCGTGGGAATAAAGCCTGTAGTCCCGCATTCACCTGATCAAAGGTATCTCTGAAACGCACGCGGGTTTCCTGGTCGATGCGCTTGATGGCGCGCTCCAGGGTTTCCAGCGCTTCACTAAGCTCGGCGTGCTGGGCTTCCAGGTAGTCACGGCGCTCGGCCTGCTGGTCGTATTCTTCGATCGCCGCCAGGTTGATCGCTCCCAGGCGGCGGATCTTGTCGGTGGTACTCTCCAGCCGCTCCTGCCAGGCGGATTCGCTGGCATCATCGGCGAGCTGTTCCGCCAGGGCCTCGCCATCGTGGCCGAGCTCCGCGAGCTGTTCATCCTGGGTCGTCGCCTTGAGCGCCAGAGCCTGCACGTCCATCCGGCGCTGCTGCAGCTGCTCGCGGCTCTGCTCCAGATTGCGTTCGTGCTGCTGGCGGGCAAGCTCGTCGTTACGCAGCTGTTCTGCCAATGTTTGCGCTTGCTGCCGAGTGTCATTGAGTCGCTGCTCCTGCTGTTCGCGCTGATGGAGCAGTTCTTCGAGTTCTTCGGCGGCCAGCTCATCGGGTTCCAGCAGCGTTTCCCGCGAGGCTTCCAACGCTTCGATCCGCTCGACGAGCCGCGCTTCGCTTTCACTGCTGCGGGCCTGCTGTGAGCGCAGGCTACTGCCTTCTGCATTCAAGCGTTCACGCTCGAGCGCCAGCGCCTGCTGGCGGGCTTTCAGCGGGGCGTGCTGCTGGTTCAACTGCTGACGCCGTTCGCGCTGGCTATCGCGCTGTTCGGCGCTGGTGTCGCGGGCCTCGGCGGCGGCGTCCAGCTGTTCCATGGCCTCATGCCAGCGGGCACGCTGCTCGTCGAGAGTGAGCGCTAACTCTGCTTCATCTTCCTGCAGCTGGCGCAGCTCGTCATCCAGCTCGCTGGCGCGGCTTTCCAGATGCTCAAGCCGCTGGGCAAGGCTGTGCTCCTTGATGGCCAGCTGCTGGCGCGTGGCGGCGTGCGCCCGTTCTTCCTCCGCCTGCTGTTCACGGCGGTGCTCGAGCGTTTCGATGGTGTCACTGGCAGCCTCGCACTGCGCTTCGACAGCCGCCAGCGCCTCTTCGTCCTGTTCACGACGTGCCGCCAGCTCAGCGTAGCGGCGGCGCGTCACCAGCAGCGCATCGACGCCCTCACCGTTGGCCTGTTGATGGAGCCAGCCGCGTCCGCGCCATACGCCATCGCGGGTAACGACGCTTTCGCCGGGCGCCAGCGACGCCGCGAGTGCATCGGCCTCGGCGGCGTTTTCTGCATAGTGAATACTTGCTAACCATTCACCCAGCGCGCCTGCGCCGCTGACCAAGGCATCCAGCCGCTGCCCGCCGTGCAGCGCAGGCGCTGCGCGGTCTATCAGGCACCAGTCGGTGGCCAGCGCCTCGGGCAGCGCGTTCAGCTGGTCCGACCCCACCAGGCGGGCATTGAGCCACGGCGCCAGCAGCCAGGAGATGACGCGTTCCCACCCTGGGGTCACCTCGATCGCTTCCCCCAGGCGCGGCGCTTCGCCAAGGCCCTGGGCGGCCAGGGCGTCGCTCACGTGAGGATCATGATCGGCCAGGGCGGCATCGATCAGCGCCTGCAGCGAGGCCAACTCGCCCTGGCGCTGGCTCAGGTCGGCGCGCTGCTGGTCGCGCGCCTGAATGGCCTGCTGATAAGCGGCCTTGGCGTCGCTGTAGCGCTGCTGCCATTGATCGCGCTCGGTCTCGAACGCCTCGGCGCGCAATTCGGCGTCTTCGCGCTGGGCCTGGCATTCGGCATGCTCGGCGCGCAGCGCGGTGACATCAGCAAGCTCACCACGCTGCTGATGGCGGCGCTGGCGCTCTGCCTGCAGGCGGGCAATGCGCTGTTCCAGGTCGCGTAGCTGATCCTGACGGCGCTCGGCTTCGCGGCTGGCATCGCGCCAACGGGTGTCGGCATCGGCCCACTGTTGCTCTGCCGCCTCGAGTGAGGGGCTGGCGTCCGCCAGGGTTTGCTCGAGGGTTTCCAACTGCTCGTCGAGCGCTTCATGCTCGGCCAGCAGTTCCTCGAGCCGCTCATCGATCGCCGCCAGCCGCGACTGGTCGCCTTCACTGACCCGGCGCTGTTCGTCGAGTTCGCGATGGGCGGTGGCGATATCGTTGGCCAGCTGACTCTCGCGGCTGCGCCGATGAGCCTGATCCTGCTCGAGACGGGCAATCCGCGTCGTGGTTTCAAAAAACTGCTGCTGGTGGCGGTCGAGTACTTCGGAGAGTTCGTCGTGTTGTTCGCGGGCCTGCTCCAGCCGCGTCTCGCACTGGCGAACGCCAAACACGTCCTTTTCGGCGGCGATCTCCAGCTCGCGCACGCGACTTTCCTGCTGGGCCTGCTCGGCCCGCAGCGCGCGACCCCGCAGCAGCGCGAGCTCGCCTTTAAGCTGAAACTCCTGCTGTTTCAGCGCCTGATAGCGTTTGGCGGCCTCGGCCTGGCGCTTCAGGCGCTCCAACTGCTTGTCGAGTTCCTCGCGGATATCGTCAAGCCGCTCGAGGTTTTCCTGGGTGCGGCGCATGCGGTTTTCGGTTTCCCGGCGACGCTCCTTGTACTTGGAAATGCCTGCCGCTTCTTCGAGGGTGGCGCGCAGGTCATCCGGGCGGGCTTCGATCAGCCGCGAGATCATGCCCTGGCCGATAATCGCGTAGGAACGCGGCCCCAGGCCGGTGCCCATGAACAGGTCGGCGATATCCCGACGGCGGCATTTCTGGCCGTTGAAAAAGTAGTTGGACTGACCGTCGCGGGTCACCAGACGTTTCACCGCAATTTCGTTGTATTGGGCGTAGACGCCGCCCATGGTGCCGTCGCGGTTATCGAATTTGAGCTCAATGGACGCCTGGCCTACCGGCTTGCGCCCCGTCGAGCCGTTGAAGATGACATCGGCCATGGATTCGCCGCGCAGGGTCTTGGCCGAGGACTCGCCCATCACCCAGCGCACGGCGTCGATGATGTTCGACTTGCCGCAGCCGTTGGGCCCGACAATCGCGGTCATATTGCCGTCGAAGGGCACGGTGACCGGGTCGACGAACGACTTGAAGCCGACGAGGCGTATCGAGGTTAAACGCATGGCGCGTACACGCTGAAATTATTCAAAAACACGATCAATGGTCACCCTGGTAGCCTCTTGCGCGTCGAGCGGGCCTACCTCGACCCGGTCGACATCGCCCCATAAATCCCCCGCCTGGGGCGTCGCCTGACCGCTTGGCGACACACGCACCATCAGGCGGACTTCGCGCGCCTGGGAAATCTGCGCCTCGGCGGACATCGCGGCGCGGTCGTCGAGCACGACGGTCATCGGCAGTTCGTACACCAGGCCCTGAACCACAGCCAACGGCGGCTGTTCGCCTTCAACGTCACGCGCCAAAATAAACAGTTTATCATCACCGTCAACCTGATCGGCCAGGTCGGGATCAAGCGATACGCTGACCCGCACGCCCGGGCCGGAAGCCGCCGGCGCCTCATCGCCCTCGCCCATGCGCCCCTGGGCTACCCGAATGCCCTCGCGCAGGGACGCGGCAATCTCCGGGTCTTCCACGTTGGCCACGGCCCGCCGCCAACGGTCGATCGCGGTGGCGTACTCGCCCTGGTCGAACGCGTGGATGCCGAGAATACTCAGCGCCGTGGGCTGACGCGGGTCGGCTTCTCGGACCTCGTCGATCAGCGCCTGGACCTCGTCGGTAAGCGTGCGCTCGGCCATGAAGAAGCGCAGCTGCGCGAGCTGGGCGAGCAATGACGGCTCGCGGCCTTCCAGGGCAATCAACCGCTCAAGCGCAGTGACCGCGTTGTCCATCTGGCCGGTTTCCCGGTAAAGCGGGAACAGCGTGCTCCACAGATTGGGGTTTTCCGGCTGCTCGCCTATCTGGGCCTCCAGCCGTTCAAGGTAGCGCGCCTGGGAGCCCTCGGGGTCCTCGCGCACGTCCTGACCAATGGCCCACAGCACAAGGTCGTCTTCCGCGCCTTGCTGCTGGTACCACACCACACTGCCCCCGGCCAGCGCGAGCATGATCAGCGGGACCACCCAGCGCCCCGACGCGGGCGACTTGAGAGGCCTGCGCTTGATGGTGGCGGTATCGTCGAGCAGGCTGCGCTCCAGCGCCAGCTTCTCTTCAGCGTACTGGCGTTGATCCACCTTGCCCTCTTCGTGGGCGGCATCCAGCGCGGCGAGCCGCCGCCGGAAGATGGCCAGGTTTTGCTCGACGGCAGTGTCATGTTGTTCAAACGTCGCCTGGGCGTCATGCCAGCGGCGAGCCTTGCGAAGCGGCAGCACCAGCAGCCACAGCGCGGGCAGCAAAACACCGGCGAGCACTATCCACAGCAGCGTCACGATGACTCCTTACGCGCCATCAAGGCATCGAGACGCGCCTGCTCGTCTGTGGTCAGGGCCTTCGCCGAGGCATGGCGCCGGGCCCGCACGATCAGCGCCACCACCACGCCGGTCAGTACCAGCAGGCCAACCGGCAGCCCCCAGAGCAGATAGGTACGCTGCTCAAGGCGGGGATTATAAAGGATGTAGTCGCCGAATCGCTGCACCATGTGGTGGATGATTTCGGTGTCGGATTTGCCCTCCTGCAACAACCGGTAAACCCGCTCGCGCATATCTGCCGAAATGGGCGCATCGGAATCGTCGATCGCCTGGTTCTCGCATAGCGGGCAGCGCATCGAGGCGGTCAGGTCGCGATAGCGTTCCTCCGTCACCGGATCGTCGAAGTCGCGCAGCTCGATGCCCGCTGCCAAGGCGGGCAGCGAAAGGCAAACCAGCACCGTCAGGCCTATCAAGCGTATTAGCGCCATTTTTCCACCTCCGGCAGTAGACGGTCGTGGACATCCTCGGGGGACACATAGCCCTGATGGTGGTAGCGGATCACACCCTGGGCATCGACCAAAAACGTTTCCGGCGCACCGATGACGCCCAGCTCAAAGCCCAGCTCGCCCTCCGGGTCAAAGATATTGACCTCGAAGGGATCGCCGAACTCGTCGAGAAACGCAAGTCCCGCCTCGCGGGTATCCCGGTAGTTGACGCCCACCAGGCGTATATCGCGCTCGGCGAGGTCGAGCAGTTGGGGCATCTCCTGGCGACAGGCCGGGCACCACTCGCCCCAGACATTGACCAGCGTCAGCTCGCCCTTGAACAGCGACGGGTCGACACGCCGCTTGGGGTCGCGCAGCGTGGTGGCTTCAAAGTCGGGAAAGTCACGCGCCATCAGCGCCGAGTCGCGCGCTGATGGGTCTTCGGAGAGGCGCACGTAAAAAAACAGCGCCAGACCCAGAAACATCACCGGCATCAGCAGCAAGAGCATACGTCGCTTCATCCCTGCCCCTCCTGTACAGGCGTTGCCGGGCGTACGCGGCGATAGCGCTTATCCGCCACCGCCAGCACACCGCCCAGCGCCATCAGCAATCCCCCCAGCCACAGCCAGCGCACAAAAGGCTTGTACTGGATACGCATGGCCCAGCTGCCGTCGCCCAGGTCTTCCCCCATGGCCACATAGAGATCGCGGAACAGGCCTGGGCTAAGCGCCACCTGGGTCATTGGCATGCCGGTCGCCAGATAGAGGCGCTTCTCGGGCTGCATCACGAACCGGCGTCGGCTGTCGCCGCGCTGCACCTCGATCACCGCCGTGTCGGCCAGGTAGTTGGGGCCGCGACGGTCGTTGATCCCGGTCATGGTGAACTGATAGCCCGCGACGGAGACGCTGGTGTCCGGCGCCATGCGCACGCTCTGCTCCACCGCATAGTGGGACACCACGGTGGCGCCGACGATGGTCACCGCCACGCCCAGATGGCCGAGCACCATGCCCCAGTAGGACAGCGAAAGCCGGCGCAGCGCCTGCCAGGGCGAGCGGCCATGGCGCAGCCTGTCGAACAGGTCACGACCCAGCGACAGCAAGATCCATAGCGCAATCGACAGGCCCAGCGTCACCCATAGATTCCACTCACCGCGATACACCAGCGGAATCAGCGCGCCTAAAGCGAGCGCGGCAAGCCCGGCCCACCATAGCCTGCGAACCAACTCCCCTGGCGAGGTCGACTTCCAGCGCGCCAGGGGCCCGAGCCCCATGAACAGACAGGTAATCACCGTGAGCGGTACAAACAGGGCATTGAAGTAAGGCGGCCCGACGCTGATTTTACCCAGCCCCAGCGAATCCAGAATCAGCGGGTAAAGCGTGCCCAGCAGCACGGTCATCGTCATGGTCACCAGCAGGCCGTTGTTGATCAGCAGCAGGGCATCCCGGGACAGCCAGTTGAAGCCCACGGCATGGCTGACCCGTGGCGCGCGCAGCGCGAACACCAGCAGTGAAAGCGTGACGGTAATCGCCAGCAGCACCAGAATAAACAGCCCCCGGGAGGGGTCGTTGGCGAAGGCGTGCACCGAGGTCAGCACGCCAGAGCGCACCAGGAAGGTGCCCATCAACGACAGCGAGAAGGTGGCAATGGCCAGCAGTACGGTCCAGCTCTTGAAGGAGCCACGCTTTTCGGTAACCGCCAGCGAATGCACCAGGGCTGTCCCGGTCAGCCAGGGCAGCAGCGAGGCGTTTTCCACCGGGTCCCAGAACCACCAGCCACCCCAGCCCAGCTCGTAGTAGGCCCACCAACTGCCCAGGGCAATACCGACCGTCAGAAACGCCCAGGCTATGTTAGTCCACGGCCGCGCCCAGCGGGTCCAGGCGGCGTCCAGCCGCCCGCCGAGCAGCGCGGCGATGGCAAACGCGAAGACCACGGAAAACCCCACGTAGCCCATGTAGAGCATCGGCGGATGGACGATCAGCCCGATATCCTGCAGCAACGGATTGAGGTCAGCGCCGTCTTCAGGCATCGAAAGCAGCTGCCGCTCAAAGGGATTGGAGGTCAGCAGCATGAACAGCAAAAAGCCGCTGCTGATCAGCCCCAGCACACCCAGCACTCGGGCGAGCATATCCCGAGGCAGGCGCTGCGACCGCCAGGCGGCGACGCATCCCCAGCCCGCCAGCATCAGGCTCCACAGCAGCACCGAGCCTTCGTGATTGCCCCAGACCGCGCTTAGCTTGTAGTACCAGGGCAGCAGCGAATTGGCGTTGCTGGCGACGTTGACGACGCTATAGTCGTCCAGCAGGTAGCTAGCCGTCAAACACCCGTAGGCCAGCAGCAAGAACACGAACTGGCCGGTTGCCATCGGCTGGCCGTAGGCCATCCATAGCGGCCGACGCGTCGCGGCACCGGCGAGCGGCAGCGCGGCCTGGATCACCGCCATCAGCAGCGCGATGATCAAAGCAAAGTGGCCGACCTCAGGTATCAGACGGATCAGCATGGGCGCTCCGGCGGCGGGCTGAAAGCGGCAAGCGGTGCAGGCATCACGTATCGTCCTCCTGCTGCCGGCCTATTTCGGCGGCCTTGGCCTGGAAATCGGCGGGGGAGTAGCCGGCGTCTTCCAACGCCTTCGCCACTTCCGGGGGCATGTAGTTTTCATCGTGGCGGGCCAGCACTTCATCGGCGCGGAAACGACCGTCGTCCTGCAGCTCGCCCACCACCACCACGCCCTGCCCTTCACGGAACAGATCCGGCAGGATGCCCTGATAGTCAACCGGCAGATCATCCACATAGTCGGTGACGGTAAACGCCACGTTCAGGCTCTCGGCATCGCGGGACACCGAGCCCACTTTCACCATGCCGCCCGCGCGGATCGAGCGCTCGAGCGGTGCTTCACCCTGGGCGATCTGCACGGGACTGAAAAACAGGTTGATGTTGGCGCGCAGCGCATACAGCGAAAGGCCCACGGCCACGGCCGCCAGGCTGACCAGGGTAACGATGACCAGCAGCTTGCGCTTACGCGTCGGGGTCATGGGATGGCCCTCCTGGAGGGGATGGCGGTTGACGGCGTGCCTGGCGCTTGAGCTGGCGCAGCAACTGCCCCCGCTCCAGCCGGGCGTGCAGCGCAAGCCCCACCATAAAAATGGCGGTGACGCCCCAGGCCGACCACACGAAGCGACCATGCCCGCCCATGGCGGCCCATTCAACCAGGGAGGCTAACGTCATTAGCGGGCCTCCTCGATCAGCGCCTGGACCCATCTTGCCCTGGCTTCACGGCGGAGTATTTCGCTGCGCGTTCGCATTAGCGTAAGAGCAATGAAAAAACAGTAAAAGCCCAGCACCATGATGAGCAGCGGCAACCACATTTCAAGCGGCATCGCGGGCTTGGAGGTCAGCGTAAACGAGGCCGGCTGGTGCAGGGTGTACCACCAGTCCACGGAGTACTTGATGATGGGAATATTGATCACCCCGACCATCGCCAATACCGAGGCCGCCCGGGCACCGCTATCCCGACGGCCAAAGGCCCCGCGCAGCGCGATCACCCCGATATACAGAAACAGCAGAATCAGCATCGAGGTCAACCGGGCGTCCCACATCCACCAGGTGCCCCAGGTGGGCACCCCCCAGACCGCCCCGGAAAACAGCGCCACAAAGGTCATGACGGCGCCCAGCGGCGCCATGGCCGCTGCCGCCATGTCGGCGAGCTTGATTTTCCAGACCATGAAGACCAGACCGGCCACTGCCATGGTCATGAACACCGACTGCGCCAGGAAAGCGGCCGGCACATGGACATAAATGATGCGGAAGCTGTTGCCCTGCTGATAGTCGGCAGGCGCCATGAACAGGCCCCACACGCTGCCGGTCACCAGCAGCAACACCGCCGCCGCCCAGCACCAGGGCTGCAGCCGTGCGCTCAGCTGATAGAACCATTTGGGCGAACCCAGCTTGTGTATCAAGCCCCACATACAGTGCCCATCCCTACCCGTTGATACTGATACGAAGCGACGCCGCGATGGCCCAGGGGGCAAAGATCAGCGCTGCCGCCAGCAATGCCCCCAGCATGGCCAGATGGGGCAGCACGGCGTCGCCCATGATGGCGGCCTGCACCGCCCCGCTGCCAAAAATCAGCACCGGAACATACAGCGGCAGCACCAGCAGCGAGAGTAACACGCTGCCGCGCGGCAAACCGACGGTCAGGGCTGCGCCGATCCCGCCGATCAGGCTCAAGCTGGCGCTGCCCAGCACCAGCGACGCCATCAGTACGCCGATGCTATTCATCGGCAGCGCCAGCAGAATGCCAAGCAAGGGGGCCATCAGCGCCATCGGCAGGCCGGTCAACAGCCAATGCGCCGCCACTTTGGCGACGGCTAACGCCGTGAGCGAATACGGCGAGAGCATCATCTGCTCCAGACTACCGTCGTCGAAATCGCTGCGGAAAAGGCCATCCAGCGACAAAAGCGCGGCAAGCAGCGCCGTGACCCATAACAGGCCGGGCGCCATGACCGCCAGTAGCGATGCCTCGGGTGAAATGCCAATCGGAAACAGGCTCACCGCCAGGGCATAAAACACCAGCGGATTGAGCACATCGCCGGGGCGTCGCCTCATGCGGTTGAGATCACGCCTCAGGGTAGCGCCCAGCGCAATGCCGAGATGCTGTTGGTCAGCCGACTCGCTGATGACCGCGACACGCCGTGTGGTTTCTGAAAGCGGCAACCCTGGCTCCTTTACCCCAGCGCAATATGACATAGCGGGTGCGCGATATTAAAGGTGTGGTGGGTGGTCATCACAACGGCGCCACCGGCTTGCGCATGCGCCGCTATCTGCGTTTCCAGCGCCGCGACGCCGGCGTGATCAATGGCCGTAAACGGCTCATCGAGTATCCACACGGCGCGTGGTGTCAGGCTCAGCCTTGCCAGCGCAACCCGACGCTGCTGCCCCGCCGATAGTCTTCCTGCGGGGACGTCTTCAAGCCCTTCAAGCCCCATCGTCGCCAGGGCCGCTTCACGCTGTGCTTCGCTGCCGCGTTCGCCATGCAACGCCTGATACCAGGCCAGATTCTCAAGCGGGGTGAGACCCGCGCTGACGCCGGGAGCGTGACCCAGATACAGCAGATTGGCCGCGAAATGCGCGCGGGCGCGGTGAAGCGGTTTACCCTGCCAGCGCAGCGTGCCCGCATAATCCGCCAGTTGGCCGGCAAGGATTTTCAACAGGGTCGTCTTGCCGCTGCCATTGGGGCCATCCACGCGCCAGATGTCACCGCCTTTGACGTCGATATTCAGCCCTTCGAAGAGCCAGCGATCATCGCGCTCGCAGGCCAGCTGGCGGCCTTCCAGACTTAGCGTCACGGCGACTCCCGACACGATTATTGTGTTCGAACTTTAGCTCGAACTCTACACCTTAAGCCCCTCAGTCGCTAGTCGCTCAAAGGGGTTGAGTAGCTGGGTAAATTTTCCCTGGCACTGTATGCAAAAACAGGTTTATACTGGCCAAACACTGTATGAAAAAACATGCACCACCTCGCTGACCAGCATGTCTACCGTTTGCCTGCCTAGGGATAGGGCGCTGATTTGGAGAAAGCCGATGAACATGTCAATGAATGCCTCATTGCCGCCGATTCGCCCAATGCCAAGCCCTTACACGATCCCGTCGCCGGCAGCACGGATGACGCGTCGCAATACCTACACCCTGAAGGTCCGCGGTAACCGTATGGCCGACTGCAACCTGTTTGATGGTGACGTCATCGTGATTCGGCGCTACCAGCACGATAGCCAGGACGAAACCGTCATCGCCGAGATCAATCAGCAGGCGCTGGCCCTCAGGCAGCTATCGATCAGCCGCGCGGGCGTTCGCCTATGGCTGGATGACGACCGTCACTCCGAAGTGTTTTTGCATAATCGCGATATTCAGGTACTTGGCATGTTCATGGGAATTGAGCATCATCCCGTGACACATTAAACCGCCTGGATCTTCATGCGCTATCGCATACCCCACTTAGCCCAGGGCAGCTGGCACATCGACGAGATCGACGTCGAAAAAAGCCGCTTTATCGCCTGGATCGCCCACACGCCCGACCTCGACGCCGTCAATGCCCTGGCAACGGCGGCCAAGCAGGCGCACCCCAGCGCCAGCCATCATTGCCTGGCCTACATAGCAGCCGCTCCCGGTGAGCAGCAACGGATTGGCTTCTCCGATGACGGCGAACCTGGCGGCACAGCGGGCCGGCCCATGTACCACGCCCTCCAGGGCAGTCACTTGGGCGAAATTGGCTGCGTGGTCATTCGTTACTTTGGCGGCACCAAACTGGGCACCGGTGGGCTGGCGCGCGCCTACGCCCAGGCGGTGAATCATGCCCTGGCCACGCTTCCCACCCGGGAAATCGTCGAGCGCGATCATTACCGTGTGCGCTTCGCCTTTGCCGACGAGGCGATTGCCCGGGCATGGTGCGATGAACAGGCCATCCCGGTCATTGACGCGCAATACGACGGTAACGGCGTCGCGCTGACGATTGGCTGGCCCAGTGATTGGCCGCTTGACCTTGGCCCGCTGGAAAGCCGCCTCAAGCAGTCCCTCAGCGCGCAGGCGATCTCGCTATAAGCAAAAAAACGGCCGCCCCTCTTCAGGGGCGGCCGATTGCGTGGCTATCAAGGCATTTTAGCCCAGCACTGGTTAACCTAAGTACTTGATCATCACACCCGCAGCCACTGCCGAGCCAATGACCCCGGCCACGTTGGGCCCCATGGCGTGCATCAGCAGGAAGTTATGTGGATTGGACTCAAGCCCCACCTTGTTGGCTACCCGCGCCGCCATCGGCACCGCCGAGACCCCCGCCGCACCAATCAGCGGGTTGATCGGCATTTTGCTCACCAGGTTCATCAACTTGGCCATTAACACGCCAGCCGAGGTGCCAATCCCAAACGCGACAATACCCAGCGCCATAATGCCCAGCGTTTCAACCGCCAGGAAACTGTCGGCCATCAACTTGGAGCCAACCGCCAAACCCAGCACAATGGTCACGATATTGATCAAGGCGTTTTGCGCCGTGTCGCTTAGTCGCTCGACCACCCCGCATTCGCGCATCAGGTTACCAAAGCAGAACATCCCCAACAGCGGCGCCGCATCGGGCAGAAACAGCGCCACCAACATCAACAGCAGCAGCGGAAAGACAATTTTCTCCAGCTTCGACACCGGGCGCAGCTGCGTCATGGCGATTTCACGCTCTTTCTTGGAGGTCAACAACCGCATAATGGGCGGTTGTATCAGCGGCACCAGCGCCATATAGGCGTAGGCCGCCACGGCAATCGCACCCAGCAGCTCAGGGGCCAGCATGCTCGACACGTAGATTGAGGTCGGGCCATCCGCCCCGCCGATAATACCAATCGCCGCCGCCTGGTTGAGCGAGAAATCCATCCAGCCCATTGACGATAGCAACACGGCACCAAACACCGTGGCAAAAATGCCGAACTGCGCGGCGGCCCCCAGGAATAGCGTGCGAGGGTTGGCCAACAGCGGTCCAAAATCGGTCATCGCGCCAACGCCCATGAAGATGATCAGCGGCGCGATACCGGTCGTGATTGCCACGGTGTAGAACACGTAGAGCAGGCCGTCGCCATAGCCGGAACTTTTGGCCACGCTTTCCGCACTGGCAATCTGCTCCACCGAGGCCTCGTCAGCTATCATCTGCTGTAGCGAGGTACGCCAGCTGTCGACGCTCGCCTGACTATCCAGACTGCCGCCCAGCGCCGAGGCCAACTGCTCCAGCAGCGCAGGCCGACCGACTTCGATCGCCTGATCAAGGGCCGAGAGCGCCAATCCCGCTTCGGGAATATTGGCGAGAATGCCGCCGAAGCCGATCGGCACCAGCAGCAACGGTTCAAACTTCTTGTAGATGGCGAGGTACAGCAGCAACACCCCCACCGCAACCATCACGACCTGGCCAAGCTCAAGGTTATAAAGCCCGGAGCCTTCCCATAAGGTAACGAGTTTATCCATGTCGGGATCCTTAGAGTTCGATCAGCGTATCGCCGACGGCAACGCTGTCGCCCTCGCTAACGCTCACGGCCGACACGGTTCCGGCGCTGCTGGCGCGCACCTCGGTTTCCATTTTCATGGCCTCGAGAATGATCACCACGTCGCCTTCGGCGACGGTGTCACCCTTGCGCACATTGACCTTGAAGATGTTGCCGGCCAGGGGCGCGGTGATTGCCTCGCCGCTCGGCGCCGGCGCGGACGCCTGGGGAGCGGCACTGCCGGTGGCCTGCTCCTTCACGTCGCTGATGTCGCCACCTTCGGCGACTTCGACGACGAACGCCTTGCCGTTGAGCTTGACGGTGTAGGTTTCCGGTCCACTACTCACAACGGGCGCCTTGCTTTCCGCTTTGGCAGGCACACCGGCGCTTTCTGCCTCGGCCGCCTGGGGCTCGGGCTCAAAGGCGTCGGCATTGTCGCGGCTCTTGAGGAATTTGAGGCCAATCTGCGGGAACAGCGCGTAGGTTAGCACGTCGTCCACTTGCTGCTCGCCGTCAGCCAGGCGGATGCCGTCGGCTTTGGCATGGTCTTTCAGCTCACCGGCGAGCCTGTCCATTTCCGGCGAGAGGTTGTCCGCCGGGCGGCAGGTGATGGGCTCACCGCCTTCCAGCACGCGCTGCTGAAGCTCGCTGTTGAACGGCGCAGGCGCGGCGCCATATTCGCCTTTGAGCAGCGCCTGAACTTCCTTGGAAATCGACTTGTAGCGCTCACCCATCATCACGTTCATGACGGCCTGGGTGCCGACAATCTGTGAGGTGGGCGTGACCAGCGGGATAAAGCCCAGGTCTTCGCGCACGCGGGGGATCTCGGTCAAGACGTCGTCCAGCTTATCGCCGGCACCCTGCTCCTTGAGCTGGCCTTCCATGTTGGTCAGCATGCCGCCGGGTACCTGGGCGATCAGAATGCGCGAGTCGATACCACGCAGCGAGCCTTCAAAGGCCGCGTACTTCTTGCGCACGCCGCGGAAGTAGCTGGCAATGTCTTCCAGCAGTTCAAGGTCCAGCCCGGTATCGCGGTCGGTGTCCTTGAGCATCGCCACCACCGACTCGGTGGGGCTGTGACCGTAGGTCATCGACATGGATGAAACCGCGGTATCGACGTTGTCGATGCCGGCTTCGACCGCCTTGAGAATCGTCGCGGTTGAGAGTCCGGTGGTGGCATGGCAATGCAGGTGCACGGGGATCGACAGCTCTTTTTTGAGGCGCGATACCAGCTCATACGCCGTATAGGGCGTCAGCAGACCCGCCATATCCTTGATAGCCAACGAATCCGCGCCCATTGACGCAATGGTCTTGGCGAGGTCAACCCAGCTATCCAGGGTATGGACCGGACTCACCGTGTAGGAAATGGTGCCCTGGGCATGGCCGCCGACCTGGCGTACCGCCTTGATCGCGCGCTCGAGGTTACGCGGGTCGTTCATCGCATCGAACACCCGGAACACGTCGACGCCGTTGGTCTTGGCGCGCTCGACAAACTTGTCCACCACGTCGTCGGCGTAATGGCGATAGCCCAGCAGGTTCTGACCGCGCAGCAGCATCGCCTGGGGCGTATTGGGCATGGCCTCTTTCAGGGCGCGGATGCGCTCCCAGGGGTCTTCGCCCAAATAGCGAATGCAGGCGTCGAAAGTGGCGCCGCCCCAGGTTTCCAGTGACCAGTAACCGACCTTGTCCAGCTTTTCCGCGATGGGCAGCATGTCCGCCAGGCGCAACCGGGTGGCAAACAGCGACTGATGGGCATCGCGCAGGACGACATCGGTAATGCCTAGTGGGCGTTTGGTTTCGTTCATGGCTTGGCTCGTAGTCAAGGAATGTTTATTTGTAGTAAAAATAACAAAATTATGCCCGGTTTGCGCGAATCACCCCGGCAAACAAGGAAAGTTAACGACGTATTTTAGTACGATAACGGTGCACTGCAGCACTGATCCCGGCGAGGGTTTCATCATCCTGTGAGGCTGGTTTGGCTGCCGGCGGGGTAGTAGCCCGCGACGCGGCCGGTGCGGGCACGGGCTGAAAACGCCTGATGACGCCTGACATGAGCGTCAGCGAAAACACCAAAACCCCAAGAAAAACAAACACAAACCCCATGCCCAGTGCCATCAGGCCAAGACCTTCCTGTAATAGTTCAGGATCCTGCATAAGGCATCTCCTTCCTTATAGCCGATAAGACCATCAACGCGACTGCTCATTGACGCTTGGCGCAGTGCTGGGAATACACTAACCTGCCACACCCTATGAAGAATGCAATGGCGCGATGGTTTAAGTCATGGTTGTTAATTTACTACATAAAGGCGAAATTGGACTAGCCCCCATGGAGGGCGTGATCGACGCCGTTACCCGCGAGCTACTAACGGTCACCCCCGGGTTTGACTGGACGGTGACCGAGTTTGTCCGCGTGGTGGACGCGCGCCTGCCGCCGCGCGTTTTCTACAAGCACTGCCCCGAACTCGCCAAGTCCCGGGTCGCCACCCCCAGCGGCGTCCCCGTCCATTTACAGCTGCTGGGCGCCGACCCAGTGGCCCTCGCCGCCAATGCTCGCCAGGCGCTGTCGCTCGGGGCACGCAGCATCGATCTTAATTTCGGCTGCCCAGCCAAGCTCGTCAATCGCCACGACGGCGGGGCATCGCTGCTGCGCCAGCCCGAACGCGTCTATCAGGCCGTGAAAGCCGTGGCTTGTGCCCTCGACGGCGAAATCCCCGTCACCGCCAAAATACGCCTGGGGTTTTCCAACCGACGGCTGGCCGTTGCCTGCGCCCAGGCCACCGAAGCAGGCGGCGCGGCTCGCCTGGTGGTCCACGGCCGCACCCGCGACGAAGGCTATCGCCCACCCGCCCACTGGGAGTGGATCGCCAGGATTCGCCACCACGTGTCGCTGCCGGTGGTCGCCAACGGCGATATCTGGACGCTGGAGGACTACTGGAAGGCGCGCACACTGTCGGGCTGTCGTGACGTCATGCTGGGCCGCAGCGCCCTGGCCGATCCTTGGCTGGCGCCCAGAATACGACACTGGCAGAGTACCGGCGAACGCCTGGCCGACACCACCTGGCCAATGCGCGCCAGCGTTCTCGAGCAATACGCGCACCGCCAGCGCCAACAGCTTCCCGGCCGGGTGGTGGTCTCGCTGGTCAAGCAGTGGCTTGCGCAGATGCGCCAGGGAAACGCGGAGGCCGACCGACACTTTCAGCGCGTCAAGCGGATCACCGACCTGGACACCCTGCTTGAAAGCCTGGTTGTACCCGCCAGGACCGCCGAGACGGCATAAAAAAAGCGCCCTACCGTTAAGCGGGGCGCTACACACGATCGCAAGACTCAGACGCGAGCCATCTGAGCCTGGCTAGAAAACAGAAAACCCGCCCTTGTAAAAGGACGGGTTTAGAATCTGGCGCGCCCGGGAGGATTCGAACCTCCGACCCTCTGATTCGTAGTCAGATACTCTATCCAGCTGAGCTACGGGCGCGTGGATGCTATTCCACGTTGGCTATCTTTAAACACGGGTAAAACAACATCTTAAAAAGGTGGCGCGCCCGGGAGGATTCGAACCTCCGACCCTCTGATTCGTAGTCAGATACTCTATCCAGCTGAGCTACGGGCGCATACCTTAACGTGCGGTTGGCGGAGAGAGAGGGATTCGAACCCTCGATAGGGCTATAAACCCTATACTCCCTTAGCAGGGGAGCGCCTTCAGCCACTCGGCCACCTCTCCTTAACGGCACGGCGCGAATATTACCGATTTGAGGGAAAGTTGTCCAGCCCCGCCCGGTTTTTTTTCGCGCCGACCTTACCTTACGCGCATGACGCGATATTATTGCGCCGCTGACCAGCGCTCATTCCGCTTCATTTTCACCGCTACGTTCGCGCTGAATACGCTGGTAGATCTCTTCACGGTGAACCGCCACGTCTTTTGGCGCATTGACGCCAATACGTACTTGGTTACCTTTCACACCTAGTACTGTGACGGTGATTTCGTCCCCTATCATCAGGGTTTCGCCGACACGGCGGGTTAGGATGAGCATGGCTGATCTCCTTCTCAGACGTTTTTATACAACGGGATGTGTCCGCCAGCAGCGGCACCACGCCATTATGCGGCATGGCACCCCCGACCACCAATGGCAACGGCTCCATGACACCTTAAACCTCCCGTTGAAAGAAAGCTCACCACCACACGGCAGCAAGTACCCCTCAGCGTAGAAGGTATAAGGCGCAAATGTTATTCAGATTCGATATCTGCTTTATCTAAGCCAAACGCTTTGTGTAAGGCATTGACCGCAAGTTCCATGTGTTTCTCGTCGATCACCACCGAAATCTTGATTTCCGAGGTGGAGACCATCCGGATATTCACGTTCTCATCGGCCAATACGCGGAACATCTTGGATGCCACCCCGGCGTGGGAGCGCATACCGACCCCAACCAGGGACACTTTGGCGATATTATCGTCGCCACGCAACTCACCGCCGCCGAGACCCGGAATCACGGTCTCTTCGAGCAGCTTCTTGGTGGCCTTGTAATCGCCCTTGGCGACAGTGAAGGTAAAGTCGGTGTAGTCACCCGCCGGCGCCACGTTCTGAACGATCATGTCGACTTCGATGTTGGCGTCGGCGATCGGCCCCAGAATACGCGATGCCACGCCCGGCACGTCGGGGGTGTTGAGCAGGGTCAGTTTGGCTTCATTTTTCGTGAAGGCGATACCGGAAATCAGCGGTTCTTCCATGGAGTCCTCGTCTTGGTCTGCTTCAGCAACAATTAGGGTGCCGGGGCCGTCTTCAAAGCTCGACAGCACCCGTAGGGGAACGTTGTATTTACCGGCAAATTCGACCGCGCGAATCTGCAGTACTTTCGAGCCCAGGCTCGCCAGCTCGAGCATTTCTTCCACGGTAATGCTTTCCAGCCGCTGCGCCTTGGTGCAGACGCGCGGGTCGGTGGTGTAAACGCCATCGACGTCGGTATAAATCTGGCACTCATCGGCACCTAACGCCGCCGCGAGGGCGACCCCGGTGGTATCCGAGCCGCCACGCCCCAGCGTGGTGATGTTGCCGTCTTCGTCCACCCCCTGGAAACCGGCGACCACTACCACTTGGCCCGCGTCCAGGTCGGCTCTCAGATCATCGGTTTCGATACGCTGAATACGCGCCTTGGTGTAGGCACTGTCGGTGTGAATGCCGACCTGCGCGCCGGTATGCGACGTGGCGGCGACGCCGGCTTGCTGCAGCGCCATCGCCAGCAGCGATATCGTGACCTGCTCGCCGGTGGACAGCAGCATGTCCATTTCGCGCGGCGCAGGGTCTTCATTCAGCGCGTGGGCCATATCGGTCAGCCGGTTGGTCTCGCCGCTCATCGCGGAGACGACCACCACGACCTGGTGACCCTGGTCGCGGAAACCTTTGACCTTTTCCGCCACGGCCTTGATACGGTCGACAGAGCCCACCGAGGTGCCGCCGAACTTCTGTACGTATAATGCCATATGCCGTTTTCCTGTGGTTTGAAAATGTCTGTTTTGGAAATGTATGGTCTGAAGATGTATGAAATGAAAATGTCTAGCATGAAAAATCTTGAGGGTTGGAGGATGACGTCGCGTTCCACCCACAAGCAAAAGGCCGATAGCAGATAATGCCACCGGCCTTGCTGTTTAGCTAAGCGTGTTTTCCAACCATGCCGGTACGCTCTTCAACGCACCGGGAAGGGCATCGGGCTGGCTACCCCCTGCCTGGGCCATATCCGCACGGCCACCGCCTTTGCCGCCGACTTGAGAGGCTACATGGTTGACCAGCTCGCCGGCTTTCACCCGCTCGGTGAGGTCGTTGGTGACCCCGGCAATCAGGCTGACTTTGCCGGCTGCCTCATCGGCAACGCCGAGGATGATAACGCCCGACCCCAGCTTGTTCTTGAGCTGATCGAGGACGCCGCGCAGCTCCTTGCCCGATACGCCTTCCAGCTGAGTCGCCAACACCTTGACGCCGTTGACCTCCTGGACCTGGCTGAGCATATCGCTACCGGCGGCACTGGCCAGCTTGGCCTTGACCTGCTCAAGCTCTTTTTCCAGGCTGCGATTGCGCTCGACCAGCGACTCCACCCGCGACTCGACCTGCTCGGGCTTGGTCTTGAGACGCTCGCCCAGCCGCTGGAGGCGGGCTTCCTGCTCGCGGAAATACGCCAGGGCATTTTCGCCGGTAATGGCTTCGATGCGGCGCACGCCCGAGGCAATGCCGACTTCGCTGACCAGATGGCAGCAGCCAATATCGCCGCTGCGTGCCACATGGGTACCACCACACAGCTCAATCGAGAAGTCGTCAGCGCCGATGGTCAGTACGCGGACGTTGTCGGCGTATTTGGCTTCAAACAACGCGGCGGCGCCCTTGGCTTTGGCCTGATCGAGGCTCATCTGCTCGACCTTGGTCGGCGCGTTGGCCAGGATCTGCTCGTTGACCAGCCGCTCGACCTCGGCCAGCTGCGCGTCGGTCATCGGCTCGAAGTGGCTGAAGTCAAAACGCAGGCGTTCGGCGTTCACCAGCGAGCCCTTCTGCTGGACGTGATCGCCCAGCACCATGCGCAGCGCCTGATGCAGCAGGTGCGTGGCCGAGTGATTGCGCAGGGTCGCGGTACGCAAGCCGGCGTCCACTTCACCGCGCACGCTGGCGCCGACGCTTAACGAGCCCTCCACCATGATGCCCTGGTGAAGGTGATGACCGCTCTGTTTCTGGGTATCCGTCACCTGGAAGCGACCGCCGTCGACGTACAGGTAACCGGTATCGCCCACCTGGCCGCCTGACTCGCCGTAGAACGGGGTCCGATCCAGCACCACGATGCCCTTTTGCCCGGCTTCAAGCGCGGCGAGTTCATTGCCTTGGGTATCGACCAGCGCGGTGACGCTTGCCTGATCTTCCAGGCGGTCGTAGCCGGTAAAGGTGGTTTCGCCGTCGAGCTCGATCGAGGCGCTGTAGTCGGCGCCAAACTGGCTGGCCGCCCGGGCGCGCTCCCGCTGGGCTTCCAGCTCACGATGGAAGCCCGCTTCGTCGAGGCTGACTTCGCGTTCGCGGCAGACATCGGCGGTCAAATCGTAGGGGAACCCGTAGGTGTCGTAGAGCTTAAACACGGTTTCGCCCGGCAAGACGTCGCCCTGCAGTTCATCAAGCGCCGCGTTGAGCAGACCCATGCCGTGGTCCAGCGTACGCGCGAACTGCTCTTCCTCTTTCAACAGCACCCGGGCGATCTGGCTGTTAGCTTCGCGCAGTTCCGGGTAGGCATCGCCCATCTCGACATCCAGAGCGTCGACCAGTTTGTGGAAGAACGGCTCGTTGGCACCCAGCTTATGGCCATGGCGAATCGCCCGGCGAATGATACGGCGCAGCACATAGCCACGGCCTTCGTTGGACGGCAGCACGCCATCAACAATCAGAAACGCGCAGGAGCGGATATGGTCGGCAATCACGCGCAGCGAGGGTGTTTCGGTATCGCTGTGCCCAGTGGCGCGGGCAGCAGCCTGAAGCAGATTCTGGAAGAGGTCGATCTCGTAGTTGGAGTGCACGCCCTGCATCACGGCGGCAACACGCTCGAGCCCCATCCCGGTATCGATGGACGGCTTGGGCAGCGGGTTAAGCTTACCCCCCGCGTCACGATCAAACTGCATGAAGACCAGGTTCCAGATTTCGATGTAGCGGTCGCCGTCTTCTTCCGGGCTTCCCGGCGGGCCACCCCACACCTCCGGCCCGTGATCGAAGAAGATCTCGGAGCTGGGACCGCAGGGGCCGGTGTCGCCCATCTGCCAGAAGTTATCTTCGTCGAGCTTGGAAAAGCGTTCAGGATCGATGCCGATATCGTCTTTCCAGATACGCTCGGCTTCGTCGTCGCTGATATGCACCGTTACCCACAGTTTGTCCTTGGGCAGCCCGAGTGTCTCGGTGAGGAAGGTCCAGGCGAAGTAAATGGCATCACGCTTGAAGTAATCGCCAAAGCTGAAGTTACCCAGCATCTCGAAGAAGGTGTGGTGGCGCGCGGTATAGCCGACGTTATCCAGGTCGTTATGCTTGCCGCCCGCCCGGACACAGCGCTGGGCCGAGGTTGCCCGTACGTAGGGGCGCGGATCGCGACCGAGAAAGACGTCCTTGAACGGCACCATGCCCGCGTTGGTGAATAGCAGCGTGGGGTCATTGCCCGGCACCAGCGAACTGGTGGGCACGATGGTATGGCCGTTCTCTTCAAAGAAGGATAAAAATGCCTGTCTGATCTCTGCGCTCTTCATAGGGTATCCGTAACAAGAAAGCGTGATGCCCCAGGGCGCTGTCGCCGCTACCCGCTGGGGTCGCAAAGCCGCCATTATAGCGCAGTTGTCAAACGACTAAAGCCGCAGTTAGTGGCAGAGTGATCAGAAGGGAGGGTTTATCGCCCTGAAAGAAAGGCTATAGCCCGTCTAAGGCGTAACGGATCTGGTCGAAATTAAACCCGCGGGCCGCCAGAAAGCGTTCGCGCTTGGCGCGCTCTTTGGGGGTGTCGCCGGGCGACGAGAAACGCCGCGCCAGGGTCTCGCGGGCGAGTTCGAACCAGTCGACCGCTTCACGCTCTTCAACGTTGGCAAAGGCCTCCGTGGCAGTTTCACGATCAACGCCGCGCTGGCGAAGTTCGCCCTGAATGCGGATCACGCCCTGCCCTCGGTTAATGCGCGAGCGGATAAAACTTTCGGCAAAGCGCGCGTCCGACTGCAGCCCCTGCTCGGCCAGGGCGTCCAGACAGGCGTCAATGTCCTCGGCGGCAAATGCCTTCTGTTCGAGCTTGCGCGCCAGCTCTGCGCGGGAATATTCGCGCCGAGCCAGCAGTTGAATGGCCACCTCCCGGGAGGTGGCGTCTTGAGACGATGAAAACATGGTGCGGCCAGCGGCTTAGAGCAGATCGTCTTCGGTATCGACGTCGGCCGTCACATCCGCCGTGGCGGCTTCTTCCTTGTCCTTTTTAGGGTCGGGCTGGGCAAGCAACTGGGCACGGATCTGGCTTTCGATCTCTTCCATGGTCTCCGGATGCTCTTCCAGATACTGGGCAGCATTTGCCTTGCCCTGACCAATTTTCTTGCCTTTGTAGCTGTACCAGGCGCCCGCTTTGTCGACCAGGTTCTGCTGCACGCCCAGATCAATGACTTCGCCGGCATGATAGATACCTTTGCCGTAGAGGATCTGGAACTCGGCCTGGCGGAACGGCGGCGCCACCTTGTTCTTGACCACCTTGACGCGAGTTTCATTACCGGTGACTTCATCCCCCACTTTCACCGAGCCGGTACGGCGAATATCCAGGCGTACGCTGGAGTAGAACTTCAGTGCATTACCGCCCGTGGTGGTTTCGGGGCTACCGAACATCACGCCGATCTTCATGCGGATCTGGTTGATGAACACCACCAGGCAGTTGGCGTTCTTGATATTGCCGGTAATCTTACGCAGCGCCTGGGACATCAAACGCGCCTGCAGACCGACGTGGGAGTCGCCCATCTCGCCTTCGATCTCTGCACGGGGCGTCAAGGCTGCCACCGAGTCGATAACGATGACGTCGACGCCGCCCGAACGCACCAGCATATCGGTGATTTCCAGCGCCTGCTCGCCGGTATCCGGCTGCGATACCAGCAGGTCGTCCAGGTTGACGCCCAGCTTTTCGGCGTAGCTCGGGTCCAGGGCGTGCTCGGCATCCACGAAGGCACATACTTTGCCCTGCTTCTGCGCCTGGGCAATCACCGACAGCGTCAGGGTCGTCTTGCCCGACGATTCCGGGCCAAAGATTTCACATACGCGGCCGAATGGAAGCCCGCCGATACCCAGGGCGATGTCCAGGCCTAGCGAACCGGTGGAGACCGACGGCATGACGACGCGAGGCGCGTCGCCCAAGCGCATGACCGTGCCCTTGCCAAACTGGCGATCAATCTGGGTAAGTGCCGCGTTAAGCGCCTTGGTACGGTTATCGTCCTGAGCCATTCAGTTAATCCTCATCATAAGCTGTATAATTAGCCAGTAGTATGCCAAAGATTAGCCGCTAAACAAATCCTCAGCTAGTGTTTCGCACGATTATTTCTTGCCTACGTTTTCAGTCTGCTCCATCAAACGCGCCACCAGGCCCGCCAGTGCCTGGCGCACCGCCTGCTCGCGCACCGCCTGACGGTCGCCGGGGAATTGAAAACGCTCGGCGTGCTGATGCTGCGCATCGCCCCAGGCCAGCCAGACCGTGCCCACGGGCTTGTCCTGGCTGCCGCCTTCGGGGCCCGCCACGCCGCTGACCGCCACGCCAAGCCCCGCCCCGCTCTCACGACAGGCCCCCGCCACCATGGCCTTGACCACGGCGTCGCTCACCGCGCCATGGGCCTCAAGCGTGGTCTCGGGCACCCCCAGCAGCCGGGTCTTCGCCGCATTGGCGTAGGTCACATAGCCTGTGGTGAAGTACGCCGAACTGCCCGCCACCGAGGTAATGGCACTGGCGATACCCCCACCGGTGCACGACTCGGCGGCCGTGACCTCCACCCCGGCTTGCTGGCAAAGCCGTCCCAGGCGCTGAGCCAGCAACGACAAATCCAGATTCATCAAACTCGAGACACTGGGTGACATGGTCGCTCCTTCATGTGCGTCGTCAATTCAGCGTAGAATACTGCGTTTCAGTTGCTCAAAGAACCGCTAGCAAGCCAACGCTTGCGCCACGCTCAATTAGGACGCCCATGTCACAGGCCAGCCCCGCGCACACGCCAATGATCGCGCAATACCTGAAGATCAAACGCGAGCACCCCGAGGTACTGCTGTTTTACCGGATGGGGGACTTTTACGAGCTCTTTTTTGACGACGCCAAGCGCGCCGCGGCGCTGCTCGACATCACCCTGACCCAGCGTGGGCAGTCGGGGGGCAAGCCGATTCCCATGGCGGGCGTGCCCTATCATAGCGCCGAGGGGTACCTGGCCCGCCTGGTCGGCGCCGGTGAATCCGTCGCGATTTGCGAACAGATCGGCGACCCGGCCACCAGCAAAGGCCCGGTGGATCGTCAGGTCGTGCGTATCGTGACGCCCGGGACGCTGCACGATGAAGCCCTGCTCGATGCGCGGCGCGATAACGTCCTGGTGGCCCTGGCCCCCGGCAAGGACAGCTTCGGACTGGCCTGGCTGGAGCTCTCCAGCGGCCGCTTCAGCCTGCTGGAGGTGAATAGCGAAGCCGAGATGCTCGCCGAGCTCACGCGACTTTCCCCGGCGGAGCTGCTGGTGCCCGAGAGCCTCACCCTGCCCGAGGCCTGGTCCCAGACCCGCGGCCTGCGCCGCCAGGGCGAATGGCTGTTCGACTTGCAGAGCGCGACCCGCAGTCTGTGCGATCAGTTCGAAGTTCAGGACCTGCGCGGCTTCGGCTGCGCCCACCTGACCACCGCGCTGATCGCCGCCGGCGTGCTGATCGACTATGCGCGCGACACCCAGCGCTCTCGCCTGCCCCACGTCACCGCCATCAGCGTCGAGAACCGCGACGATGCGGTGGTCATCGATGCTGCCAGCCGACGCAACCTGGAAATCGATATCAACCTCGGCGGCACCACCGACAATACCCTGGCCAGCGTGCTGGACACCTGCACCACGGCCATGGGCTCGCGCCTGCTCAAACGCTGGCTGAACCGCCCGCTACGCCAGCGCGAGGTCATCCAGGGGCGCCAGGCGGGGGTCGCACTACTTGGCCTGGATGCCCGCTACCTGGCGATGCGCGACACCCTGAGCGACGTGGGCGACGTCGAGCGTATTCTGGCCCGCGTGGCGCTGTACAGCGCCCGCCCCCGCGACCTGGCGCGCCTGCGCGATGCCCTGATGACCCTGCCTGCCCTTGAACAGCAGCTCGGCGAGGTCGAAGACGGCAGCCTGCTGGATAGCCTTCGCCCGCATATACGGCCCTACCCTGAAATGGCCGATACGCTACAGCGGGCGCTGGTCGACAACCCACCGGTGGTGATCCGCGACGGCGGGGTGATTGCCCCGGGGTACGACGCGGAGCTTGACGAGCATCGCGGCCTGGCGGAAAACGCCGGGGACTACCTGGTGCAGCTTGAAACCCGCGAGCGCGAGCGCACCGGCCTTGCCAACCTCAAGGTCGGCTATAACCGCGTGCACGGCTATTTCATCGAGCTGCCCCGCGCCCAGGCCCAGCAGGCGCCAGCCGATTATATCCGCCGCCAAACGCTGAAAAATGCCGAGCGGTTTATCATCCCCGAGCTGAAAGAGTTCGAGGACAAGGCGCTGTCGGCGAAATCCCGGGCGCTATCCCGGGAAAAGTGGCTCTACGACCAGCTGATCAACGAGCTCAACGAAGAGCTCAACGCGCTGCAGCGCACCTCACAAGCGCTCGCCGAGCTGGACGTGCTGTGTGCCTTCAGCGAACGCGCCGAGGCGCTTAACTGGGTACGCCCGACGCTGGTGGAGGCCACTGGTCTGACCATCCACGCCGGTCGTCACCCGGTGGTCGAGCAGGTCAGCGACCACCCCTTCGTGCCCAACGATGTCACGCTGACGCCCGAGCAGCACATGCTGATCATCACCGGGCCCAACATGGGCGGTAAGTCGACCTACATGCGCCAGACCGCGCTGATTGCGCTGTTGGCCCATAGCGGCAGCTTTGTCCCGGCGGATGCCGCCGAGATAGGCCCGGTTGACCGTATCTTCACCCGCATCGGCTCGTCGGATGACCTGGCGGGCGGACGCTCCACGTTCATGGTCGAAATGACCGAAACCGCCAACATCCTGCACAACGCCACCGAGCACAGCCTCGTGTTGATGGACGAGATCGGGCGTGGCACCAGCACCTTCGACGGTCTCTCGCTGGCCTGGGCAAGCGCCGAGCACCTGGCCAATACGCGAGCGCTGACGCTGTTCGCCACCCATTACTTCGAGATGACCGGGCTTCCCGATCAGGCCGACGGCGTGGCCAACATCCATCTGACCGCCACCGAGCACGGTGACAGTATCGTCTTCATGCACCGCATCGAGGCCGGACCGGCAAGCCAAAGCTACGGTCTGCAGGTCGCCCAGCTGGCGGGGGTGCCTAACCAGGTGATTCAGCGCGCGCGGGAGAAACTCGTGTCCCTAGAACAACGCGATGTGGAGGAGCAGCGCCATGCACCGCTATCGCAGCACGCCGCCCCGCAGCAAAACGACCTGTTCGCCAGCGCCCCACACCCGGTGGTCGAGGCGCTGGAGCAGGCCGATGTAGACGGCTTGTCGCCACGTGAGGCATTGGCGCTGTTATATCAATGGCGCGAACTGCTCTAATCCGACGCAACCGATCAGCACCACGGTGCTTGCCGCCGGGTTAGGGCACCTCTAGAATGTCGCCCATACTTTTTAGCTTATAAAAAATGGCTGATTTATAACCATTCACGATTGACCACGACCAAGGACGCTCCCTTGGTCCCGCAAGAGGGATAGCAAGATGACGTTTGTCGTTACCGAGAACTGCATCCAATGCAAATACACTGACTGTGTCGAGGTCTGCCCAGTCGACTGTTTTTACGAAGGGCCGAACTTTCTGGTGATTCACCCGGACGAGTGTATAGACTGCGCGCTGTGTGAACCGGAATGTCCTGCGGAGGCAATTTTCTCCGAAGATGAACTGCCCGACGGGCAGGAACAGTTTATCGAGATCAACGCCGAGCTGGCCGAAGTATGGCCCAACATTGCCGAGAAGAAAGACCCGCTGCCCGATGCCGAAGAGTGGGATGGCAAGAGCGGTAAGCTTGAAAAACTCGAACGCTAGACAACGCGCGGCTTTTTGAACCGGGCCGCCCTTGTCCCAGCATGCGATGAGAAACCAGCGATGGCGCTGGTTTTTTATGCGCGAACGGTCGAGCGTCTCAACCGTTCGCGCATAAAAAAAGGCGGCCCGTAGGCCGCCCGCTCCAAGCACTTCCTCTGACCACTCCCTGTGTCAACTTCCTCTGGTGTCGTCCTTGCCAGGGCTCACATCACTGTATCACCCGGCGCACCACCTGCATCCCGTTGTTGCATCCTGCCTGAGAGCATCCTTGCCTCCCCTTGTCCTTGATAGGCATTGTGGCAGAACGCCGCGGCATCACAAGGCGGTCCCAAATGACAAAGGGTGAACCCTGAAGGCCCACCCTCTACAATAAACATCTTTAAAAACAGAAACTTGAATTATAGTTAGCGAAAAATTTCCATTTTTCTTACTCAGTTCGAGCGATTTTCGACGGCCTTTGTAAGATATCTCTTACAAAATTTTGAGACATCTCTTACAAACCGGCCGTCAATTCTCCGCTTATTGGCCTTTGATAGCCTTGATTCCCGGGTAGTCGACATCGCCCAGCTCGTCTTCGATCACCAGCAGACGGTTATACTTGGCCACTCGGTCAGAGCGGCATAGCGACCCCGTCTTGATCTGGCCGGCGCAGGTGCCCACGGCCAGGTCGGCAATCGTGGTGTCTTCGGTTTCGCCGCTGCGGTGGGAGATGACCGCGGTGAAGCCGGCATCCTGCGCCATCCTGATGGCATCCAGGGTTTCCGACAGCGAGCCGATCTGGTTGAACTTGATCAGGATCGAGTTACCGATCTGCTCATCGATACCGCGCTTGAGGATCTTGGTGTTGGTCACGAACAGATCATCGCCGACCAGCTGGACCTTGTCGCCCAGCTTATCGGTCAGCGCTTTCCAGCCGTCCCAGTCGGACTCGTCCATGCCGTCTTCGATGGACACGATCGGGTAGTCGTCGCACAGACCTGCCAGATAGTCGGCAAAGCCTTCGGCGTCGTAGCTTTTGCCTTCGCCCGCCAGGTTGTACTGACCATCCTTATAGAATTCCGACGAGGCGCAGTCGAGCGCCAGCGTTACATCTTTACCCAGGGAGTAGCCTGCATCGCCAACGGCTTGCTTGATCACCGCGAGAGCATCGGCATTGGACGCCAGGTTAGGCGCGAAACCGCCTTCGTCACCCACCGAGGTGGACAGCCCTTTGGCGGACAGCACCTTTTTCAGCGCATGAAAGATCTCAGCGCCCATGCGCAGGCCTTCGCGGAAGTTGGCAGCCCCCACCGGCTGTACCATGAACTCCTGAATATCCACGTTATTATCGGCATGCTCGCCGCCGTTGAGGATGTTCATCATCGGCACCGGCATGCGGTACTGGCCCGGCTGGCCGTACAGCTCGGCGATGTGGGCGTAAAGCGGCACGCCCTTGGCGTTGGCAGCGGCCTTGGCGGCCGCCAGCGATACAGCAAGAATAGCGTTAGCGCCCAGATTGGCCTTGTTGTCCGTGCCGTCCAGCGCCAGCATGGCGTCGTCCAGCCCGCGCTGGTCGCGCGCGTCCATGCCCAGCAGGGCCTCACGGATTCTGCCATTGACCGCGTCCACTGCCTTGAGCACGCCCTTGCCGAGGTAACGGGCCTTGTCGCCATCACGCAGCTCGAGCGCTTCCCGCGAGCCGGTAGACGCACCGCTGGGGGCACAGGCATCGCCTACCGCACCGCTGGCTAAACGAACGGTCGCCTGTACCGTCGGATTGCCCCGTGAGTCGAGTACTTCCAACGCGCGGATATCAACAATTTTGGTCATGACAGTGTCCTTAGTTGTCGGTCTTAGAGAGATTTAACGTATCACGTTTGCGTCCGCAATCAGCGAATGGCCAGCGGCTCAAAGCCTTTGACCAGCGCGTCCAGCTGCGCGAGCTGGGTCAGAAACGGCTCCAACTGATCCAGCGGCAAGGCGCAGGGACCATCGCACTTGGCATTGTCCGGGTCGGGGTGCGCTTCCAGAAACAGCCCCGCCAGGCCAACCGCGACGCCAGCGCGGGCCAGCTCGGCAACCTGGGCGCGACGTCCGTCGGCGCTATCGGCACGGCCACCGGGGCGCTGCAGCGCGTGGGTGACGTCGAAAAACACCGGCGCCCCCGTCTGCTTCATATCCCCAAGGCCCAACATGTCGACGATCAAGTTATTGTAACCAAAGCTGGTGCCACGCTCGCAGAGCATCAGTCGGTCGTTACCGGCTTCTTCGAACTTGGCGAGAATATGGCGCATTTCGTGGGGCGCCAGAAACTGCGGCTTCTTGATATTGATCGCCGCGCCGGTTTTGGCCATGGCCACCACAAGATCGGTCTGGCGAGCCAGAAACGCCGGCAGCTGGATAATATCGGCGACTTCCGCCGCCGGCGCCGCCTGCCAAGGCTCATGAACATCGGTGATGATCGGGACCCCGTGGCGAGCCTTGATATCGGCCAGAACCTGCAAGCCTTTTTCCAGCCCCGGGCCGCGATAGGAATGGATCGAGCTGCGGTTCGCCTTGTCGAAGCTGGCCTTGTAGACGTAGGGCATGCCGAGCTTACGGGTCACCTCGACGTAGGCGCCGGCCACTTCGTCGGCAAGGTCTGCCGACTCGAGCACGTTCATGCCGCCCAGCAACATCAGCGGCAAAGAATTGCCGGCGGTTAGGCCGGCAACGTTGACATGACGCTCTGCGTTAGCAGTTTGAGAAGACATGACTGCTTCCCCCTGTTTTATTCCTGCGGTGCGGCGTGAGCACGGGCGCGTGCGGCTTTATGCTCCACGGCGGCGTTGATGAAGCCCGAGAACAACGGGTGGCCATCGCGCGGCGTGGAGGTGAATTCCGGGTGGAACTGGCAGGCGACGTACCACGGATGATCCGCCAGCTCGACCATTTCCACCAGCGACTGGTCGACGCTCTTGCCCGAGATCACCAGCCCGGCCTTTTCCAGGTCGTCGATGAACTGGTTGTTGACCTCGAAGCGGTGGCGGTGACGCTCGACGATTTCATCGGCGCCGTATGCCTCGCGGGCTCGGCTGCCCGGCTTCAGGTGACAGACCTGGCCGCCAAGACGCATGGTGCCACCCAGGTCGGACGCGGCGTCGCGCAGCTCGATCTTGCCTTCGGCGTTGAGCCACTCGGTAATCAGGCCGACCACGGGGTGTTGGGTGTTATGGGTAAACTCGGTGGAGTTGGCATCCGCCCAGCCGGCCACGTTGCGCGCGAACTCGATGACCGCGACCTGCATGCCCAAACAGATACCCAGGTACGGCACGTTGTTCTCGCGGGCAAACTGGGCGGTCATGATTTTGCCTTCCACGCCGCGCTCGCCAAAGCCGCCGGGCACCAGAATGGCATCTTTCCCGGCCAGCCGCTCGGTGCCATGACGCTCGATGTCCTCGGAGTCGATGTAGTCGATATTGATCTTGATACGGCCCTGGATACCGGCATGAATCAGCGCTTCGTTGAGCGACTTGTAGGCGTCGAGCAGTTCCATGTACTTGCCGACCATGGCGATACTCACCGACTTCAGCGGGTTGAGCTTCGAATCGAGCACTTTGACCCACTCAGACAGGTCGGCGGCGGGCGCTTCCAGGCGCAGCTTGTCACACACGATATCGTCGAGGCCGTGCTCGTGGAGCATCAGCGGGATGCGATAAATGGTGTCGGCGTCCTGCAGGGGCACGACCGCACGCTCTTCCACGTTGGTGAACAGCGCGATTTTGCGCCGCTCGCTTTCTTCAAGCTCGACTTCGCTGCGACAGATCAGGATATCCGGCTGGATACCGATGGAGCGTAGCTCCTTGACGCTGTGCTGGGTCGGCTTGGTCTTGGTCTCGCCTGCCGTTTTGATGTAGGGCACCAGGGTCAGGTGCATAAACAGCGCGCGATTGGCGCCCTGCTCACTACGAATCTGGCGAATCGATTCCAGAAACGGCAGCGACTCGATATCACCCACCGTGCCGCCGATTTCCACCAGCGCGACGTCAAAGCCTTCGCCCCCGGCGTAGACACGCTGCTTGATCTCGTCGGTAATATGCGGAATGACCTGCACGGTGCCGCCCAGGTAGTCACCACGGCGCTCCTTGCGCAGCACGTGCTCGTAGACACGGCCGGTGGTGAAATTGTTGCCCTGGGTCATTTTGGTACGAATGAAGCGTTCGTAGTGACCAAGGTCCAGGTCGGTTTCGGCACCATCCTCGGTGACAAACACCTCGCCATGCTGGAAGGGACTCATTGTGCCCGGGTCGACGTTGATGTACGGGTCGAGCTTGAGCATGGTGACCTTAAGGCCGCGCGCCTCGAGAATCGCCGCCAGCGAGGCCGACGCGATGCCCTTGCCGAGAGAGGACACAACGCCGCCGGTCACGAAGATATATCGTGTCATGAAAAACCTGTCGAAACGTGATCAAAAGGCACGGCAGAAAGCCACACCAGGATGGGACGACAGAATAGCAGAGTACGCCTAAAGGCTCAATTACGGCAGAAAGAAGGCTCGAGGCGCCGAAGGTGATAGCCAGTAGATGACCTGATCGCCCGACAAGTCGGGCTCCTACAGGGCTGGGTGCGTGCACCGGGGGTCGTAGGAGCTCAATTTATTGAGCGATCAGCAATTATCAAGCCACCGCAAGTTATCGCTTGTAGATAGCCCGATCGCCCGACAAGTCGGGCTCCTACAGGGCTGGGTGCGTGCACCGGGGGTCGTAGGAGCCCAATTCATTGAGCGATCAGCAATCATCAAGCCGCCGTAAGTTATCGCTTGTAGACGGCCCGATCGCCCGACAAGTCGGGCTCCTACGAGACCTCGGGCAAGCCGGGGTGGTAGGAGCCCAATTCATTGGGCGATCAGCAATCATCAAGCCGCCTCAAGTTATCGCTTGTAGACGGCCCGATTTCCCGACAAGTCGGGCTCCTACAGGGCTGGGTGCGTGCACCGGGGGTAGTAGGAGCTCAATTCATTGAGCGATCAGCAATCATCAAGCCGCCGCAAGTTATCGCTTGTAGACAGCCCGATCGCCCGACAAGTCGGGCTCCTACCGGGCTGGGTGCGTGCACCGGGGTTCGTAGGAGCCCAATTCATTGGGCGATTAGCAATCATCAAGCCGCCGCAAGTTATCGCTTGTAGACGGCCCGATCGCCCGACAAGTCGAGCTCCTACAAGACCTCGGGCAAGCCGGGGTGGTAGGAGCCCAATTCATTGGGCGATCAGCAATCATCAAGCCGCCGCAAAATATCGCTTGTAGACGGCCCGATCGCCCGACAAGTCGGGCTCCTACATGGCCTCGTGCAAGACGGGGTCGTAGGAGCTCAATTCATTGAGCGATCAGCAATCATCAAGCCACCGCAAGTTATCACTTGTAGACGGCCCGATCGCCCGAGAGGTCGAGCTCCTACAAGCCCTGTACTGGAATCCGAATTAAACGCCCAGGTAATCCAGCATGCCTTCCGCTGCCTGGCGGCCTTCGTAGATGGCGGTGACCACAAGGTCAGAGCCGCGCACCATATCGCCGCCGGCAAAGATTTTCTCGTTGCTGGTCTGGAAGGCGTACTGGCCGTGTTCCGGGGCTTTTACCCGATCACGCTCGTCGACCTGGATATTGGCCGGATCGAACCAGGGCGCGGGGCTTGCCTGGAAACCAAAGGCGACCACCACCGCGTCGGCGGCGATAATCTCTTCCGAGCCGGGCACCACTTCGGGACGCTGGCGGCCGTTTTCATCCGGCTCACCCAGACGGGTGCGCACCACCTTCACGCCTTCGACCTTGCCTTCGCCGACCACGGCGACCGGCTGGCGGTTGAACAGGAACTCGACGCCCTCTTCCCGGGCGTTGGCGACTTCGCGACGCGACCCCGGCATATTGCCCTCATCACGGCGATAGGCGCAGGTCACACTGGCCGCGCCTTGACGGATCGAGGTGCGGTTGCAGTCCATCGCGGTATCACCGCCGCCCAGCACCACCACACGTTTGCCTTCCATGGAGATGTAGTCATCGGGGTCTTTTTCGAAACCCAGGCAGCGGTTCACGTTGGCAATCAGGAAGTCCAGCGCCTTGTACACGCCCGGCAGGTCCTCACCCGGGAAGCCGCCTTCCATGTACTTGTAGGTGCCCATGCCCAGGAACACAGCGTCGTAATCCTGAAGCAGGGTTTCAAACTCGATGTCGGTACCGATTTCGGTATTCAGCCGGAACTCAACGCCCATCTCTTCAAAGACCGCGCGGCGACGCTCCATGACGTTCTTTTCCAGCTTGAACTCGGGAATACCGAACGTCAGCAGGCCGCCAATTTCGGGGTACTTGTCGAACACCACCGGCTTGACGCCGTTGCGCGCCAGAATATCGGCGCAGCCCAGACCCGCCGGTCCCGCGCCGACAATGGCAACTTTCTTGTCGGTCCAGGTGACGTGGGACATATCCGGACGCCAGCCCATGGCAAAGGCGGTATCGGTGATGTACTTCTCCACCGAACCAATGGTCACCGCACCAAAGCCGTCGTTGAGCGTGCAGTCGCCTTCACACAAACGATCCTGCGGGCACACGCGGCCACACACCTCGGGCAGCGAGTTGGTCTTGTGCGACAGCTCAGCGGCTTCAATGATGTTGCCTTCGACCACCAGCTGAAGCCAGTTGGGAATGTAGTTGTGCACCGGGCACTTCCACTCGCAGTACGGGTTGCCACAGTGCAGGCAGCGGTGCGCCTGACTGGCCGCGTCCGCGGGCTTGAATGGCTCGTAGATCTCGGCGAATTCTTTGGCACGCTTGCGTGCATCTTTCTTCTGAGGGTCCTGGCGACCCACATCGACAAACTGAAAGTCATTGTTCAAACGGTTGGCCATGATGTCTCTCCTGTCAGCGATAGGGGCTAAACGGTTATTCCGGATGACGCCGCGACTGGTCCAGCAGGCTGCCAAGGCTCGCCGCCTTGGGCTTCACCAGCCAGAAGTGGCGCGCGTAATCGCTGAAGTCTTCCAAAATAGCCGCCCCACGTGCCGATCCTGTCGCTGCAACGTAGGCCTCAATCATTTCACGCAGATGGCGACGGTACGCCTCCATCGCTTCGGTGTTAACACGGTGAATCTCGACCAGCTCGTGGTTGTACTTGTCCACGAAGGTGCGCTCTTCATCCAGCACGTAGGCAAAACCGCCGGTCATGCCCGCGCCGAAGTTAACACCCGTCTCGCCCAGCACACAGACCATACCACCGGTCATGTACTCGCAGCAGTGATCGCCCGCACCCTCGATGACCGCGGTGGCGCCGGAGTTGCGCACGCCGAAGCGCTCGCCCGCCGTGCCGGCGGCGTACAGGGTGCCGCCGGTCGCGCCATACAGACAGGTGTTGCCGATAATCGCTGTCTTGTGGCTTTCGAACTCGCTCACCCTGGGCGGCACAATCACGATACTGCCGCCGTTCATGCCCTTGCCGACGTAGTCGTTGGCATCGCCTTCCAGGTACAGGTTCAGGCCGCGGGCGTTCCATACCCCGAAGCTCTGACCGGCCACCCCGGTAAAGCGGGCGGTTACCGGGGCCGCTTCCAGCCCTTCCTCACCGTATCGCTTGGCAATCGCACCGGACGTCAAAGCGCCCACGCTGCGGTCGCAGTTGGTGATCGCAAAGTCGAACTCGCCGCCGGACTGGCTTTCGATGGCGTCCTTGAGCGCCGCCAGCACCTCCTGGTTCTTGGCGCCGGGGTCGTGGGGCACGTTGCGGCTGACCTCACAGAACTGCGGCGCTTCGGCGGGCACGAAGTCGTTGGCCAGCAGCGGCGTCAGATCCAGCTTGCGCTGGGACGCGGTGGTGCCTTCCAGCACTTCCAGCAGGTCGGTGCGGCCGATCAGGTCAGTGAGCTTACTCACGCCCAGCATGGCCATCAGCTCGCGAACTTCTTCGGCGATAAAGCGGAAGTAGTTCTTGACCATGTCCACGGTGCCGCGGAAGTGTTCGCCGCGCAGGAAGTCATCCTGGGTGGCGACACCGGTGGCACAGTTGTTCAGGTGACAGATGCGCAGATACTTACAGCCCAGCGCGACCATCGGCGCGGTCCCGAAACCGAAGCTCTCGGCGCCCAGAATCGCCGCCTTGACCACGTCGAGCCCGGTTTTCAGGCCGCCGTCGGTCTGCAGACGGATCTTGTCGCGCAGGCCGTTGATGCGCAGCGCCTGGTGCACTTCCGGCAGGCCCAACTCCCAGGGGCTACCTGCGTGCTTGATCGAAGTCAGCGGGCTCGCCGCCGTGCCGCCGTCGTAGCCGGACACAGTGATCAAGTCAGCGTAGGCCTTGGCCACGCCGGTGGCGATGGTACCGATGCCTGGCTCGGATACCAGCTTGACCGAGACCTGGGCGTCCGGATTGACCTGCTTGAGGTCAAAGATCAGCTGCGCCAGGTCTTCGATCGAGTAGATATCGTGGTGCGGCGGCGGTGAAATCAGCGTGACACCGGGCACCGAATAACGCAGTCGGGCAATCAACTGATTGACCTTGCCGCCGGGCAGCTGGCCGCCCTCGCCGGGCTTGGCGCCCTGGGCCACCTTGATTTGCAATACTTCCGCGTTGACCAGATAGTGCGGCGTCACGCCAAAGCGGCCCGAGGCGATCTGCTTGATCTTGGAGCTGCGGATAGTGCCGTAGCGCGCCGGGTCTTCGCCGCCTTCGCCCGAGTTGGAGCGACCGCCGGCTTCGTTCATCGCCTGGGCCAGCGCCTCGTGGGCTTCCGGTGACAGCGCACCCAGCGACATGCCGGCGCTGTCGAAGCGCGGCAGCAGGTCTTCAATGGGTTCGACATCATCCAGGGGAATCGGCGTTTCCGACGGCTTGAGCTTGAGCAGATCGCGGATCGTCGCTACCGGCCGCTCGTTGACCAGTTGAGCGAATTTCTTCCACTTAGTGTAGCTGCCTTCCTGCACGGCGGCCTGCAGCGTCATCACCACATCCGGGTTGTAGGCGTGGTATTCGTGGCCGTGTACGTATTTGAACATGCCGCCCTGCAAAATGCCCTTGCGCGGAATCCAGGCGTCCTTGGCCAGCAGCTCCTGCTGAAGCTGCAGCTCGGCAAAGCCGGTGCCCTGGATGCGCGAGGCCATGCCCACGAAGCAGGTATCCATCACCTCGTCGGCAAGTCCGACGGCTTCAAACAGCATCGAGCCGCGATAGGACGCCAGGGTCGAGATGCCCATCTTGGAGAGAATCTTGAACAGCCCCTTCTGCAGGCCTTTGCGGTAGTTTTCCCGCGCATCCGCCGGATTGCCGGTCAGCTCGCCGGTGCGGTGCATGTCCGCCATGACCTGATAGGCAAGCCAAGGATAAACTGCCGTGGCGCCCACGCCGAACAGCACCGCCATCTGGTGGGCATCCCGTGCGTAGCCGGTTTCCACCACGATGTTGGCATTGGGGCGCAGCGCCAAACGGCCCAGATGGGTATGCACCGCGCCCACCGCCAGGGCGGCCTGAATCGGCAGCAATCCTTTGGGCAAGTCGGCATCGGTGAGCACCAGCACGACCTTGCCGGCCCGTACCTGGGCTTCCGCTTCCTGACACAGCGCCGCCAGCGCCTGCTTGAGCGACTGCTGCTCGGGGTCATAGCCAAGCGAGAGGGTATGACTGGCAAACGCCGGATCGTCCTGGCTGACCAGCGCGGTGAACTTGCGCGGCGACAGCACCGGGGTGGTCAGAATCAAGCGGTGGGCGTGCTCAGGCGTCGCCTTGAAGACGTTGAGCTCGGCGCCACAGCAGGTTTCCAATGACATGACGATGGCTTCGCGCAGCGGGTCGATGGCCGGGTTGGTCACCTGGGCAAACTTCTGGCGGAAATAGTCGGTGAGCAGACGCGGACGGCTCGAAAGCACCGCCATCGGCGTATCATCACCCATCGAACCCACCGCCTCCTGACCGCTTTCGGCCAGCGGGCGCAGCACCTGGTCGCGCTCTTCGAAGCTGATCTGGAACATTTTCTGCTGCACGTTCAGCGCATCGGTACCCATGTTCTGGAACCGAGCAAGCTCGGTGAGCGCAGACTCGAGGTAGTTGGCCTCCTGCTTCAGCCAGCGCTTGTAGGGGTATGCCGACTTCAAGCGATCATCGATGTCGTGGGTGTGCAACACTTCGCCAGTCTGGGTATCCACCGCTAGCATCTGGCCGGGGCCCACGCGACCTTTGGCCACCACGTCTTCCGGCTTATAGCCGTAGGTGCCGATTTCAGAGGCCAGGGTGATATAGCCGTTCTTGGTAATCACCCAGCGCGCCGGGCGCAGGCCGTTACGGTCAAGCATACACACTGCCTGGCGGCCGTCGGTCATCACCACGCCCGCGGGACCGTCCCAGGGCTCCATGTGCATGGAGTTGTATTCGTAGAAGGCACGCAGCTCGGCGTCCATGGTTTCGACGTTCTGCCAGGCCGGCGGTACCATCATGCGCACCGCGCGGTGCAGCTCCATGCCACCGGTGAGCAGCACTTCCAGCATGTTGTCCATGCTCGAGGAGTCAGAGCCAGTGGTATTGACGATTTCATCCAGCTCGGCGATATCCGGCAGGCGTTCGTTAACGAAGTTGGCTTTACGCGAGTTTGCCCAACCGCGGTTGGCTTCAATGGTGTTGATCTCGCCGTTATGTGCCAGCAGGCGGAACGGCTGGGCAAGCGGCCAGCGCGGTGCCGTATTGGTCGAGAAACGCTGGTGGAAAACACAAATAGCGGTTTCCAGACGAGGATCGTTAAGGTCTTTATAGAAAGCCGGCAGGTCCTCAGGCATCACCAGCCCTTTATAGGACACCACCTCGGACGACAGCGACGCGACATAAAAATCTTCATCATCGCGCATGGTCTGCTCGGTATAGCGGCGTGCCATGAACAGGTCAACGTCGAAGTGCTCACCGCTGCCCGGCTGCACAAAGACCTGTTTAATTCGCGGCAGGCAATCAAGTGCCATAGGGCCACAAACGCTGGAGTTGGTGGGCACATCGCGCCAGCCCAACACATTTAACCCCCGCGCCTTGAGCGCATCTTCCAGGGTATCGCGTCCACGCGCCGCACGCGCGTCGTCATCGGGCAGGAACACAACCCCAACGGCAAACCGCTCGCCTAACTCGACGTCCAGCGCCTCCTTGGCAACGGCCTGCATGAAGTGCACGGGCATCTTGAGCAGCAGCCCACAGCCGTCGCCGGTTTTACCGTCAGCGGCGATGCCGCCCCGGTGAGTCATGCAGGTAAGTGACTCGATCGCGGTTTTCAACAGATCGTGGCTGGCCTGCCCTTCCATATGGGCAATCAGGCCGAAGCCGCAGTTGTCGCGAAACTCGCCGGGCTGGTGAAGACCTTTGTTCATGGGCGTGCCTCTAGTCAGCGTGTTTTTTTGGTAGCGGGGTTGTGATAAAAAGGCGGGTTATTGATTTTTTAGTGGTAATGGCCTGCCCGCAATGGGGAGGCGTGTGCCTTCGCTACCGTCATAAAAATGGCCGGTCAGCATAGCGATTTGCAGCCGCGTTGCGCAATCCTTCTGCATTCAACGAGCGCTTAAAATCCTTTCCAAATCCTGTAGTTGCATAACCAATCAACTAAAAAGTCGATATCCTTCAACCACTTGCGAGGCCGAAAAACGCTATTTTAACGAAGCGGTTTTAACACTAGACTTTAGTCTAATCATGCGGTTTTTGGTCATGCCGATGCTGCATGAGGCATACGGATTAGCTAAATCAAAACCCGCTACGCATACCAAATAAAAACACCCCGCGGCTTAGCGCGGGGTGAGCGAGCGGCGGGTCTCGCTAAGGGCTAGCGCCGCGGGTAGTGGTCGAGCAGACGCTTCAATTGATCGGCAGGCACAGCATCGCTGACGCAGGCGCGGCCCAGCGCTTCCAGCAGCACCAGGCGCAGGCGGGTATCGATATTTTTCTTGTCCAGTCGCATGCGGGCGAGAAAGTCGTCGCTCGACATGCCCTGGGGGGCATGGACGGGCAAGTCAGCGCTCTCGATCAACGCCATGCTGCGTTCGCGATCCGCCGATGAAATCCAGCCCAGCTCATGGGAAAGCGTCGCGGCCATGGCCATCCCCGCCCCTACGGCTTCGCCGTGAAGCCAGTTGCCATAGCCCTGATGCGCTTCAATCGCGTGACCAAAGGTGTGGCCCAGGTTTAGCAGTGCGCGTACGCCCTGTTCGGTCTCGTCCTCGGCCACCACGTCGGCCTTTATCTGGCAGCTCTGGGCAATCGCCTCGGCAATCACTTCGGGCTCCACGCGGCGTAACGCTGGCATGTTGTCTTCCAGCCAATCCAGGAAGCCGACATCGCGGATCAGGCCATACTTGATGACTTCCGCCAGCCCCGCCGACAGTTCACGCGCGGGCAGCGTGGTGAGGGTATTGATATCCACCAGCACGGCCTTGGGCTGCCAGAACGCGCCGATCATGTTTTTGCCCAGCGGATGATTGACGCCGGTCTTGCCCCCCACCGAGGAATCCACCTGGGAAAGCAGCGTGGTCGGCACCTGGATAAACGCCACGCCGCGCTGGTAGGCAGCGGCGGCATAGCCGACCATATCGCCGATCACGCCACCGCCCAGGGCTACCAGCGTACAGCGACGATTGAACCCGGCTTCCAGCAGCGCATCCCAGATGCGCCCTACCTGTTCGATGGACTTGTACTGCTCGCCATCGGGCAGCACCACCGTGCGCACCTCCAGATGATCCGGCAGGCTGGCACAGAGCTTATCAAGGTAGAGCGGGGCAATGGTCGTATTGGTCACCACCATGACCTGCTGCCCCGCCAGATAGGGCGTCAGCAGCTCAGGATTGCCGAGCAGCCCGGTACCAATATGGATCGGATAGCTGCGCTCGCCGAGCGACACGGTGAGGGTACGTTGTACGCCATCGACTGCGGTCATGGGGATACCTTGTTGGACGATTGTGCGGATTCAAGCGGGTCGACCATGCGCCGCACGCGACGCAGGATCTCGTTGACCACCGCGCGCGGGCTACGCCGGTCGGTGCGCACGGTGATATCGGAGGTGGCGCGATACAGCGGGTCGCGCTGGGCGAACATGTCGTTGAGCACCTGTTCGCGATTGGCGCACTGTAGCAAGGGCCGATTGCGGTCTTTGGCGGTGCGCCTGAGCTGCTGATCCACGGTGGTCAGCAGGTACACCACCGTGCCGCGCTCGCGCAGCGCACGGCGATTTTCCTCTCGCAACACCGCGCCGCCGCCGGTAGCCACTACGACCGATGGGCGTTGCGTCAGCTCGTCGATCATGTGGACTTCACGCTGGCGAAAGCCCTGCTCGCCTTCCACATCGAAAATCCACGGGATGTCGGCCCCGCAGCGCGCTTGAATGGCGTGGTCGCTATCGAAAAACTCGCGCGACAGTTCGGCAGCCAGCAGCCGACCAATCGTGCTTTTGCCGGCCCCCATGGGGCCAATCAGAAAAAGGTTGGGTAAATCCTGCATCAGCGAACCGTTAAGCCATCATCAAGAAGTCGGGGTGTAATAAAGACTAGTAACTCTACCTTTTCGTTGCTCTCTTCGGTATAGCGAAACAGTCGACCCAGCAAAGGAATATCGCCCAGCAGCGGTGTTTTGGCGATTTGGCGCAGCTCCTCGGTGGTCAGGATGCCCCCGAGCACGACGGTCTGGCCGTTATCCACCAGCACCTGGGTTTCGATTTCGTTGGTATCGATGGGCGGCTCGCCGCCAAACTCGGACTCCCGGAAACTGTCGTTGCGGATCAGCAGGTCCATGATAATACGGTTGTCCGGGGTAATCTGCGGAGTGACCTCAAGCGACAGCTCGGCTTCCTTGAACTCGGTATCCGGATTATCGTTGCCGTCGACGCTCTGGAAGGCGCGCTCCTCGCCCTGGCTGATGGTCGCGGTGCGCTGGTTGGCGGTGATGATCTTGGGCTGTGAAATCGTCTGACTCTTGCCTTCGCTCTCCAGCGCGCGCAACTCGAGGTCGAGCAGCACGTCGCCGGCGAGATAACCGAAGCTGAACCCGGCGCCTGCATCGGACGTATCACCCAGGTCCACCGAGAGCCCGCCCCGCGCCCGGTTCAGCCCATCGGGGTTGATATCGCGGCTTTCAAAATTGCCGTCGCCGCCATCCTGAAAGCCGCGGGTACTGGACGCCCCCCAGTTGATGCCCAGTTCGCGGGAGGCGGTGTCCCGGGCAATCACGATGCGGGCTTCGATCTGCACCTGGCGAACCGCCACATCCAGACGGTCCAGGGTGCCCATGATCTCGCGCACCTGGTCGGGCGTGTCCTGGATCAGCAGCGTGTTGGTGCGCTGATCAACGCTGACCCGGCCCCGTTCGGTGAGCAAGCCGAAGCCGTCGCCGCCGCGCAGCAGTTCCGCCAGGTCTTCCGCACGAGCGTATTTCACTTCGACATACTCGGTGATCAGCGGCGCCAGCGTTTCCTGCTGATCGCGGGCCTCAAGCTCCTGACGCTCCAGCTCGGCGAGCTCACCCGCCGGAGCGACGACAATGACGTTGCCCTTTTCCCGACTGGCCAGTCCCTGGCTCTGCAGAATCAGGTCAAGCGCCTGGTCCCAGGGCACGTCGTTGAGATTCAGCGTCACACGGCCGCTGACGCTGTCGCTGGCGACCAGGTTCAAGCCGGTAAAGTCGGCAAGCGTCGCCAGTACGGAGCGCACCTCGATGTCCTGAAAGTTAAGGCTCAGGCGCTCGCCAGTGTAGTCTTCGTCTCGCTCCGCCCGCTCCTCCTGGGGTGCATCGCTGACCGGCTGCACTTCAACCGTCAACTGATCCCCCGACTGCGACGAGACCATGGCGTAGGGGCCGTCGGTGGCGATCACTAGTTCGCTACCGCGCTGCCCGCGGCGTGGGGTGATACGAGAAATGGGCGTGGCGAAGTCGGTCACGTCGTAGACCTGATTGAGCGCGTCGGGCACGTTAACGTCGCCAAGCTCAACGATCACCTCGTCGCTGTCGCCTTCACGCACCTCGGGGCTGACGCTGTCGCGGTCGAAGGTCACCATCAGACGTCCGGCACCGTCCTCCCCGCGCTGAAAGTCGATATCCTGTACCTGAGGGCCCTGCGCCGTTTCAAGCGACGGCTCGGCTGAGCGCTGTTCATCCTGGCGTTCTTCATCTTGGCGCTCTTCATCCTGCTGCTCTTCATCCGTTCGCTGTTCTTCCTGGCGCTGTTCGTCAGCGTCATCAGATAGCGTCACCGTAAGGCGGTCGCCGGACACCGACGAGCGGAACTGGCGGGGAGAATCCAGATCCAGCACCAGTCGCGTGCGACCACTGCCTTCCAGCGCCGTAATGCCCTCGATACCGCCTTCATCGATACGCATGCGGCGCTCGGCCAGGCCGTTTTCGGTATCCGCCAGGTCCAGCGCCAGACGCGGCGGGTCCTTCAACGGATAGCCCTTGAGCTCAGGCACCTCGCCGCTGAAGCGCAGGTCCAGCGTCACATCGCCCCGCGACGTCTCACCCACTTCGATGCCGGTGAGCACCGATGCCATTGCCCAGCCGGGAAGCAGCACCAGTGCCAACAGCATGCCTTGCCGAAAACTGCGAACCAACGTATTTGCCATGAGTCTCCTTCCACTTGCCGTGGGCCGCTGCGTCATCCGCGCGCCCCTCATTGTCTAGCGCTCATCGTCAATGGTGAGCGAGGCCGATCGCGCCTGCCAGCCGTTTTGCTGGGTATAAATGCGCTCGCGAATGTCCACCGCTTCCTCAGAGATAGCGGTAATCCGTCCGTAGTCGCTGCCCACATAGTTGCCTTCCCGGACGGTGACCACCTCGCCCTCCGGCGTGGCGATCATGGCCACCCGCCGCCCGCCCATGCGCAGCGTGCCGACCAGCTGCAGCTCCTGGAGTGGAAACTGCTCCAGCGGCTCGGCGGCGCGCTGCTGATCCGGCGCATCGTCGCTGCTCGCCAGCATGTCAGGCACGCCGTCCTGAACCGACTCCGGCGGCATGAACGGGCTGCGCGCCTCGCTATGCTGATAGCGTTGCGTGGGGTAAAGCGGCACGTAGGGAATCACCATCGCCGGTTCAGTGCTGGGCATCTGCCGAATCTCGGCGAGGGTGGTTTCCAACTGCGAAAGTGACGGGTCGGCGCAGCCCGTTAGCAGGCCAAGCGCTGCGACCCATCCGCCGGCCATCCCTCGACGTACTGGCCAGCTCATGGTGCGTCCTCCCGATCACGGTAGGTACGCGCCAGCAGCGACAGCCGAAGGGTATCGCCGCTGGTGTCCGCCGGCGCCAGGGTGAAGTCGTGCTGTGTCACCAGTCGCGAAAGCGAGGCTATGTCGGCGACAAAACGGGCAATCTGATGAAAGTCGCCGCGCACCTGAATGTCCAGCGGCTGCTCCACATAGTGCGGCTGGGAGACCGTGGGGCGCAAACGAATCGTTTCGATGGTCAGGCGGTTATCCACGGCGGCATCGCTGATGCTGTCGAGCAGCGACGGAATTTCCGCATCGGTGGGCAGGATGGCCCTCAGACGCGCCATCTGGTCTTGAAGCGTGTCGATCTGCTCGCGCATTTTGGGTAGCTGAACCGCTTCGCTCGCCTGACGCCGGTAATCGCTGAGCAGGCGCGACTCCTGCTGCTGGGCGCTGACCAGCGCTGCCCGCCGCTCGCCGATCACCCACCACTCCATAAGCAGCAGCGCGACCAGCAGCGCCAGTGCGCCGCACAGCCACTTGAGCAGCAGCGGCCAGCCGCCGGCTTCCTTGACGTCCAGGTCGCGCCAGTCGACGCTGCGCAACTGCTGCCATTCCTGCGCCCAACGCGCGCGTTTCCACATCACGGCTGCTCCTCGGCAGGCGTCGCGAGCGACGGCTGTTCGACATCGAAGCGGAACTGTCGGCCGCTTCCCTCGGCGTCGCTTTCGACTTCCGACAGCGACGGCACGCCCAGCGCAGCGCTATCAGCGACCCGGCGCAGCTGTTCGGAGACCTGGCGCTCGCTGGCCGCCACCCCCTCGACGCTGACCTGGGCACCGCTGCGCGAGACCTGCTGGTAGACGACGCCGCTGGCGACGCTGCCCGCCAGGGCATTGAACAGCTCCACGGTGCTGGCCCGCTGGGTCTGCAGCGTCTGAAACAGCACCAGTTGCTCGCCCAGCCGCAAGGCGTCGGTCTGGTAGCGTTCCAGGTCGCCAATATCCTCACTCAGTTCGCGGGCCTGCGCTTCGATAAAGGCATTGCGCTGCTGCTGAGCCGCCACCTGGGCCGCATAGAACTTGGCGATGCCCCAGCCGAGCCCGGCGCCTACCAGCAGCATCACGACCATCAGGTGATAAAAGCGCCGTGTGCGTCGCTCGCGCTGTTGCTCACGCCACGGCAGCAGGTTGATGGTGATGCTCATTGGCCAACCCTCATGGCCAGGCCACCGGCGGTCAGCATCGCCGGGGCATCATTGGTCAGCGCTTCAACGTTCAGGCGCTTGTTGACTTCCATGGCCTGGAACGGATTGGCGATGGTCACCGTCATACCGCTATCCTCGGCGATACGCTCGGCAAGCCCCGGGATCACGCTCGACCCGCCGGCCAGCACGATATGCTTGACTTCGTGCTGACGCCCGGCCGTGTAATAAAGCTGCAGCGAACGCCCCACCTGCTGAACCACGGTTTCCAGAAACGGATTCAGCACGCTGTCATGATAGTCATCGGGCAGGCCGCCGCGCTTTTTGGCAAACCCCGCCTCTTCCATACTCAACTGGTAACGGTCGCGAATCGCGTCGGTGAGCTGACGCCCGCCGAACACGGTGTCGCGACTGTAGACAATATGCCCGCCACGGACGACGTGGAAAGCGTTCATGTTGGCGCCGATATCCACCAGACCGACGCAGGCGTCGGGATCGTCGGAGACGTGCAGCTGGCGACGCAGCACTTCAAATGCGCGCTCCATGGCAAAGGTTTCGACTTCGACGGCGGCGGGCTCAAGCCCGGCGCGTTCGAGGGTGTCGGTCAATTGGGTCACGTCCTGCTGCCGGCAGGCCACCAACACCACCTGCTGGCGATCATCGTCAAACGTCGACGGCCCCAGGCATTCGAAATCAAACGCCACTTCATTGAACGGGAAAGGTATATGGCGGTCTGACTCAGCGACGATACGGGCTTCGATGTCGTCTTCACTGAGTGAACGAGGAAAGCTGAGCGTCTTGGTGATCGCCGCACTCGCTGGCACCGCCACGGCTGCTTTGCGCGTAGAGGGATTGGCGTGCTCCACCGCACGGCTCAAAACATTGGCCACGTCATCGATGTCGCGAATGCGCCGTTCGACCACGGCCCCTTCACGTAACGGGCGCACTGCATAGCTTTCCACCTGGAAGTTCTGATGGGCATATCTGAGTTCGAGCAGCTTGACGGTCGCCGAGGTAATATCGACCCCGATCAACCCGTTACGGGGTTTGAGTAAGCGCATTGTGGGTCCGGTATCGCCTGCCTATCGCGTTGCCTGAGGTTACATGATTTTCAACCAAGTCACACTCACATCGCCTTCCGGGCATATCAGCACTGGTGGCGGCCGCCTCGGCTTCCTATAATGGCAGCCAGTTGCGTGATACGGTCGTTTAGATACCGTCTCTTTTTTATTCATCCCATGGGTACTTTCCATTCATGACGTTCCTCCGCACCCTTATTGTGTCGCTGTTAGGCATCATGGTCTCGCTTGCCGGTGCCGCCACTCTCGCGGTCGTCGGCGCCGCCATCTATTTCGCGCCGGGCCTTCCCGACGTTCGGCAACTGCAAAACTTCGAGCTGCACACACCGCTGCGCATCATGACCCGCGACGGCCGGCTGATCGGCGAGTTTGGCGACGAGCGGCGCATCGAAATCGATTACGACGCGATCCCCGAGGAGATGATCGACGCGCTGACCGCCGCTGAAGACGACAGCTTTTTCGATCACCATGGGGTAGCACCAAGAGCGCTTGCGCGCGCGTCGCTGGAGCTGGTGCAAAGCGGCGGAGCGATCCAGTCCGGCGGTTCTACCATTACCATGCAGGTCGCACGGAATTATCTGCTCACGCTGGATCAGACCTTTACCCGCAAGATTCGCGAAATTCTGCTCGCTTTACAGATGGAGCAATTGTTAAACAAACAAGACATTCTCGAACTTTATGTGAATAAAATCTTTTTAGGTAACCGAGCGTATGGCATCGCTGCCGCCGCCGACACCTACTACGACAAATCGCTGGAAGAATTGACGCTGGCAGAAACCGCCATGATCGCCGGTCTGCCCAAAGCCCCCTCGGCGTTCAATCCACTGGCCAATTCGGAGCGCTCGCTGATTCGCCGCAACTGGATCCTGTTCCGCATGCGCGAGCTGGGGCATATTGATGAAGACACCTACCGCGAGGCCGTCCAGGCGCCGGTGACCGCACGTCGCCACTCCACCGAGCCCGAAGTCGACGCTTCCTATGTAGCGGAAATGGCGCGCCAATACGCCATCGACCGCTTTGGTGACGAGGCCTACACCGGCGGCTACCGCATTTACACCACCATTGAAAGCGAACTGCAGCCCACCGCTCGTCGCGCCCTCGCCGATGGCCTGATCGCCTACGACCGGCGTCACGGCTGGCGCGGCCCGGAGGAGCGCGACATTGCCGCAAGCCTCGTCGAAGCACAGGAAGAAACCGCCACGCAGGGGCTTGAGGAAGAGCTTGCCGAGTCGCCGGAGATTCGTGAAACCGCCCGCCAGGCAGCGGAGCGCAGCCAAACCGAAGTCGAGGGTATCGAGGGCGACGTCAGTAACTGGGTGCAGGTGCTTGATCGCTCGCCACGCTATGGCCTGCTCGAGCCGGCGATTGTTGTCGAGAGCAGCGGGCAGGAAATGCAGGTGCTGGTGGATGGCGAGCTGCGCAGCATTCCCTGGGAAGGCCTGAGCTGGGCCCGCCCTTATCAGTCGCCAAGCAGCCGCGGCGCCGAGCCCAGCACGGCGAGCGAAATTGCCACCCGTGGTGATCTGGTCCGCGTCGTGGAAGACGAAGAAGGCCAACTGCGCCTGTCGCAGCGTCCCGATGCCGAAGGCTCGCTGGTGGCCCAGGATCCGCGCACCGGCGCCATTCTGGCGCTGCAGGGCGGCTTTGATTTCAATGCCAGCAAGTTCAACCGCGCCGTCCAGGCTCAGCGTCAGGCAGGCTCTATCTTCAAGCCGTTCATCTACCTGGCCGCCCTGGAAGACGGTGATTTGAACGCGGCAAGCGTGGTCAATGACGCCCCCGTGGTCATGGACGATGGCAGCAACACCATGTGGCGTCCGGTCAATTCAAGCCTCGACTTCCAGGGGCCCATGCGGCTGCGGCCTGCGCTTGCCCGTTCGCGTAATCTGGTGACCATTCGCGTGCTGCAGAACATGGGGCTGGATTACACCCTGGAATACCTGAAAGGGTTTGGCTTTGCCGAAGGCCGCCTGCCCCGTGGCTTGGCACTGGCTCTGGGCAGCGCCACCCTGACGCCGATGGAAATGACCAACGCCTACTCGGTGCTCGCCAACGGCGGCTTCCAGGTATCCCCCTGGTTTATCGAGCGCGTCGCCCGTGAAGGCGATGGCGAGGAAGAAATCCTTGACGAAGCCCTCCCACAGGTGGCCTGTCGCGAATGCGATGACGACCAGGAGACGGTGGAGATGGACGGCAAAGAGTACCCCGTCGCGCCCCGCGTGGCCGACGAAGCGGCCTTGTACATTCTGCGCGACATGATGCGCGATGTGATTGAAAGCGGTACTGGCCGGGCCGCGCTAAGCCTGGAACGCGACGACATTGTCGGCAAAACCGGCACCACCAACAGCCAGCGCGATGCCTGGTTTGCCGGCTTTAACGACCGCCTGGTCACCACCGTCTGGGTCGGCAAGGACAGCAACGAGACCCTTGCGGAGTACGGGGCCAATGCAGCGTTACCGATCTGGATCGACTTTATGGACGACGCCCTGGACGGCACGCCCTCGGCAATGCCCGAACGTCCCGACACGGTGGTCAGCGCACGTATCGACCCCGACAGCGGCCGCCGCTTGCGCGACGACCAGTCCGAGGGTATCTCCGAGCTGTTCCATGAAGACCACCTGCCCGATTACCAATCGCGTCAGGTCAGCCGTGAGCTGGAAGAAGCCAGTGGCTCGCAGGGCTCGGGCACCGCAGAGTCGATCTTCTAACGTGTTAAACCGCTGTAAAATAAAAGGCCTGGCAAAATGCCAGGCCTTTTTCGTGCGCCACTCCCACTAGGCGGCGACGGCAGTTTCTCGCCGGCTGGCCAGCCAGTTGGCGACAATCGCTACGCTCATAACCACCACACCCGCTACTTCGGCCATCAGGTTGGGGTAGAACACGCCGATAATCGCAATGCTGATAGCGATTCGCGACAGCCAGCCCATTCGAGTGAATAGGTAACCCTCCAAGGCAGCGGCAAACGCACCCAGCGCCAGCAGGGCAATCACCCCGTTCCAAATCACTAATGGCACCGGGCCACCAACAATAATCTCCGGGTTGAACACCATAAACAGCGGAATCAGGTACAGGCCCTTGGCAAATTTCCAGGCCTGGAAGCTGGTTTCCATCGGTTTACTGCCAGCAATCGCCGCCCCCGCAAACCCGGCGAGGGCGATGGGGGGTGTGACGTTGGAATCCTGGGAATACCAGAACACCACCAAGTGGGCGATCAACAACGGAATGCCAAACTCTTCGGTCAGCGCGGGGCCAACCAGTACGATGAGTACGATATAGCTCGCCGTTACCGGCAGCCCCATGCCCAACACCAAGCTCGCCAGTAGTACCATGAGCAGCGCCAGCAGGATGTTGCCGCCGGAAAATGCCATCATCATCGAGGAGAATTTAAGCCCCAGGCCGGTAAGCCCGACGACGCCGACGATGATCCCCGCCACCGCGCAGGCCATGGAAACCGCAACCGCATTACGTGCGCCTAACTCAAGCCCCTCGACAAGCTTTCTAAGCCCGGCGGCCGACACTTCCTTGATGCGGTGTGCGGTGACTGCCTCGCCCTTTTTGGGCGCGATAAACATAAACCACACCGCATAACGCAGCACGGCTACCGCGACCATGGTGACCACCGCATAAAAGCCCACACGCATCGGCGAAATACTCAGCGCCAACAGCCACACCAGCACCCCCAGCGGCAGCAAGAAATGCCAGCCGTCGCGCATTACCTGGCGCATCTGCGGCAGCTCACTTTTCGCCATGCCCTGCATGCCTTGCTTGAGCGCGATGATATGCACAAACAAGTACACCGTGGCGAAGTACATGATCGCCGGTAAAATACTGATTTTGACGATTTCCAGATACGGAGTATTGGTATATTCGGCAATCAAGAACGCCCCGGCACCCATTAACGGCGGCATAATTTGCCCGCCGGTGGAGGCAGCTGCTTCAATCCCCCCCGCTTCTTTGGGTTTGTAGCCAAGCTTTTTCATCAGCGGAATGGTAAACGCCCCCGTGGTCACCACGTTGGCTATCGCGCTACCTGAAATCGAGCCCATCCCTGCAGAGGCTAGTACGGCCGCCTTGGCTGGCCCGCCGCGCTGGCGGCCGGTCGCTGCGTAGGCCATATCAATGAAAAACTTGCCGGCCCCGGTACTTTCCAAAAAGGCGCCAAACAGCACGAAAATAAAGATGTAGGTAGCTGCAACCCCGAGCGGTAGCCCAAAGATGCCTTCCTGACCGAGATAAAGCTGCCCGGCGATTCGATCAAGACTATAACCACGGTGATCTAAAATGCCTGGCATCCACTCCCCGAGCCAAGGCAACTCACCACGCGGCCCTGCCATGGCATAAAGGATGGCAATCAACCCGATCACGGTCATGCTAAAGCCAACCGCCCGACGGCTGGCCTCCAGCACCGTGGCCGTGGCAATGCAGGCCACCAGGATATCGGTCTCTGACCAAAAACCAGCTCGGCTGAAAATCTCGTCGAGATTAATCACCAAATAGCCGCCGGTAATCACCGCACCGGCAAAAAACAGCGCATCAATTGCCCAGCCCAGCACGCCGCGCGGGCGCGAACCCCCAAATACGGGGAACATTAAAAAGGCCAGCATCATAATCAATGCAAGGTGAATACCGCGTTGATAGAAAAGCCCCAGCGGCTGGATACCCGCTGAGAAAAGTTGAAACAGGGATAGCCCCACCGCCACGATGGTGATGCACCACAGTATCGCGCGGGGCTGAATCACATTGCCGCCGGGCATGACGACCGGTGGTTGGTTGGATTCGTTCATGGAGTCCTCATCAGACGATGTCTGGCTTACTTGTTGTTCACGCTGGATAGCGCGGTTTCAGTCAGTTGCAGGGTAACCCGCTCACCTGCGGCGCGACGGCTCAAGCTGAAGCTTTTCGCCTCCCCATCACGCTGCCACACCAGGCGATGGTCAACCGCGAGCGCCCCCACGCGCAAGGCGTATTGATTACCCGGCACGGGCTCATCAATACCTTCAATCCAATAGCCCCCCTTTCCATCGGAAAGCTGTTCACCGCGGCCTTGGGTATGCCCCAGTCCAGCAGCAAAGTCGGGTTGGTGACTACGTTCCAGCTCCATTACACCCGCGTGATTACGGTAACAGTCCAGCACCGCAAACTTCTTTACCGAGTGGTGCCATTGAAGACACCAGCGTGCCCCTTCAGGCATCGCCGTCTGGAACAGTGGCTCGCCCTGCTCGTCGGTCACCAGCAAGTACGCAGACGCATTAGCCGGAGCAGAGGAAGTCTCCGCTCCGGCTAATGGTGAGCAGGTTAGCCCCAGCACAAACGCTGCGGCTAACCCCCTCGTGGTGATCCAAGGCAGGCGTCGTCGTTGCTGATGCATGATGATCGCCTGCAGGTGGATTAAGGACGCAGACGATCCGGGATATCGGCATCAACTTCTTCGAAATAGCGGATAGCACCAGGGTGCAGCGGCACCGGCGTGGACTCCATGGTGAACTCAACGGTGGTGTCGTTGGCCGCCGGGTGCACCGCGATCAGCTCATCAGTATTTTCGAACAGCAGTTGGGTCAACTGGTAGGCCAGATCTTCGTCCATATCAGAGTTGACCACCAGAACGTTCGGAATACCGATGGTTTGAACGGCTTCGTCCATGCCTTCGTAGAGGCCTTCTTCCAGCTCGTAGGGAGCAAATACTTCCTCTTCTTCCCGGGCGTTGGCGATTTCTTCGTCAGACAGACCGATCAAGCGAATATCCCTTGTAGTCGCCAGGTTCATGATCGAGCTCGTCGGTGGGCCAACGCTCCAGAAACCAGCGTCGATATCGCCGTCACGGATAGCATCAGCCGTTTCGTTGAAGTTCAGCCGCTGGGGGGTGAAGTCGTCATAGCTCATGCCGTTGGCTTCCAGCAGCGCACGGGCGTTCAGCTCGGTGCCGCTACCCGGGGCACCCACAGAGACACGTTTGCCTTCCAGATCCGACAGCGACTCAATGTCAGAGTCGGCCAGCGTCACCAACTGCACCGCGTTGGGGTAAACCGAGGCAATGGCACGGGTATTTTCGATCTGACGATCTTCGAAGTCGCCCGAACCTTCATAGGCTTGGTAAGCGGTATCGGCCAACACCAGCGCTAAATCGGCTTCGCCACGCATGATCAGGCCCATGTTTTCAACCGAGGCACCGGTGACTTCTGCCGTCGCCTGAGCACCTTCGATGTGCTCGTTGATCATTTCGGCAAAACCACCACCGATGGGGTAGTACACGCCACCGGTTCCACCCGTGGCGATAGCAAGTTGTTGGGCGCTGGCAGGCAACGCAACAGCTAGTAGGGAAGCAGCGGCAGCTGTAGATAGAGTTCGCATAAGCGTTTCCTCCGTCCGTTTGGACTTATTGGTATGGTTGACGATCAGGAAGTGCATCCAGCTTCCATTCCGCTGGAAGCGGTGCAATGAAATTAGCATGCCTTTGCCGTGGGATGCCAATAACTTGACGTTAACGCTCGCTGGCCTGCGTGCCGCCAAGGTCGCTGGCGGCGCTTCAAGGTGCGTTTGGCGCCGGTTACTTATATGATCCAGGGCTCATATTTCTGGCGACGAGGTAATCATGCTGGGTAGAACGTACTGCGCTAATGGAGGCCGGCCATGATCGTTTGGGAAGCCGTCGCGCTGGTGGGCATCGGCATTGTAGCCGGCTTTATCAACGTGCTATCGGCAGGCGGCTCGATGCTTGCCCTGCCGCTACTGATGTTTCTCGGCCTGCCCACTCAGGTCGCCAACGGCACTAACCGCGTGGCGATTGTGCTGCAAAGCGTTTCCGCGATCGGCAGTTTCATGCGGGCGGGTACGGCCTACATTGGCCTCAGCCTACGCTTGTCCGTCCCGGCGGTGATAGGCTCGCTGGCAGGTGCTTGGCTTGCCCTGCAGGTAAGCGACGCGCTGTTCGAGGCGATACTGATTGCCGTCATGGCAGGCTCTGCCGTGGTGATGCTGCTGCCCCAGCCCAAGCTCGACACCCGCCCGCTTACCGCCGAACGGCTAACGCCCACCATTTATCTCGCCATGTTCGTGATCGGCATTTACGGCGGCTTCATTCAGGTCGGCGTGGGTGTGCTATTCATTATCGTGCTGTACCGCATGCTGAAAATCGACCTTGCCCAGGTCAACGTGTTCAAAGTGCTGATCATCCTGGTTTACAGCCTGCCCGCTCTAGCGCTGTTCATGTGGTTTGACCAGGTCCGCTGGCATTACGGGCTATTGCTCGCGCTGGGCAGCATGATCGGCGCCTGGCTGGCGGTTAAGGTCAACATGAGCCCCCGCGGCGCGATGTGGATCAAGTACCTGACGCTTGCCATGATCGCCGCCATCCTGCTGCGACTGCTGTTCGGTTAAGGAGCCGGGGTTAGTCGATCAACTGGTCGGCCACCTGTTTGACGATGTGCGCGCCAATCGGCAGCGCCGAGGTGGCCGCCGGAGACGGGGCGTTGCCTACGTTCAGCGTGCGGCGGGTGTTCACAAACAGAAAGTCGTCCACCAGCTTGCCGTCGTTGGATACCGCCTGCGCCCTCACCCCCGCCGGATAGGGCAGCAGGTCATCGGCGGTGATGCTCGGGCAGTACTTGCGCACCAGTTCCAGGTAGCCGCGCTTGTAAAGCGAATTCTTCATCTCGACAAGCCCCGGCCGCAGGTGGCGGCCCAGCACTTTGAGGATGCCCGGATGGGTCAACATGCGACCCATATCGCCAAGCGATACATCCTGCTTGCGATAGCCTTCGCGCTTTAACGCCAGCACCGCGTTGGGCCCGACGGTCACGCTGCCGTCGATCATCCGGGTCAGGTGCACGCCAAGAAACGGCATGGCTGGGTCAGGAATCGGATAGATCAGGTGATTGACGATCTGGTTGTGCTGCTCGGGCAGGCGGTAATATTCGCCGCGAAACGGACAGATAGTGAAGCTCGGCGTTTGCCCCAGCATGCGAATTACCCGATCCGCCATCAGCCCCGAGCAGGACACCAGGTAGCGGCTCGTCAGGCGTTCGTCGGCGGTGCTCACGACCACCTCCTGGCGGCGCTCCTCGAGCCCGATCACCTCGGCGCCGTAGCGGATGCTGCCGCCCAGACGCTCGAAATTAGCCGCCATGGCGCGGGTCACCTCGGCGTAATCGACAATACCGCTCGAAGGCACGAAAATCCCTGCGACGCCGGTAATATTGGGCTCGCGCTCGCGCAGCGCACCGGCTTCCAGCCATTCGCGCTCGAGACCGTTAGCGGCGGTACGCTCCCACAGCGCCTGCATGCGCTGCTTTTCAACCTCGTTGGTGGCGACCAGCAGCTTGCCGCAGATGTCATAGGCAATGTTGTGCTCGTCACAGAAGGCGCGGGTGGCGCGGTTACCTTCCAGGCAAAACCTGGCTTTCAGGCTGCCCGGCGTGTAATACACCCCGGCATGGATCACGCCGCTGTTATGGCCCGACTGGTGTTGCGCCGGCCCGTGTTCTTTTTCAAGCACCAACAGGCGTTTGTCGGGATAGGTCTGCTGCAGCTGCATCGCCGTGGACATGCCGAGGATGCCGCCGCCGATAATGATAAAATCCCACATCAATCTCGTCCTCTACGCCAAATTGATAACATTTCCCCATAGTAGCCGTTATTCTTTGGGAGTCACTTACCCGCAAGCCGTTACCAGGGAGTCGCCCCGTCATGGAGTCAGACGCGCCGCGTCAGAATCTCGCCATTCGCGCCTACCGTGAACTCAAACACGATATTATCCGCGGCCGCTACGCGCCGGGACAAAAGCTGCTGATGAGCCGCCTGAAAGAGCACTACGGCGTGAGCACCGGCCCACTGCGCGAAGCGCTGTCGCAACTGGTGGCCGACCATCTGGTGGTCGCCATCAGCCAGCGCGGCTACCGCGTCGCCGCCATGTCGCTTGCCGAACTCAACGACATCTACGATGCCCGCGCCCAGCTCGAAGGCCTCATTCTGCGTCTGGCAATCGAGCGCGGCGACGACGACTGGGAAGCCGCGGTGGTTGCCACCGCCCACCGGCTGGCCAAGGTCACCGATATCAGCTCACCGGATGACTTGCTCGATGGCTGGGACCAGCGCCACAAGGCGTTCCATACCGCCATCGCCAGCGGCTGCAACTCGCCGCATTTACTACAGATGCGCGACACCCTGTTCAATCAGGTGGAACGCTACCGTCATCTGTGGCTTCAAGAGACCGTCATGTCCGCCCAGGCGCTCGAGCAGAAGCGCCAGGAACACGCTGAGCTGGTTGAGGTTATCCTGGCCCGCGACGCGGCGCGAGCCTCCACCCTGATGCGCGACCATTTGATGACGCCGGTGCCGATCATCACTCGGGTATTGCAGGCCCGCGGCATCGATTAAATTCTGCGTTTTAAAAAAATGTAGATATTTTTAAAAAACGGCGATACATTGGCGGCAGCATATCATTGACCGCCACGTTATCGCCGTGGTCGCTTGCGGGCGTCTGCGGGACGGCACCAAGGAGTTCAGCCATGACACACTTCAACTGGGACGACCCGCTGTTACTGGAGCAACAACTCAGCGACGAAGAACGCCAGATCCGCGACGCCGCCCACGACTACTGCCAGGAAAACCTGCAGCCCCGCGTGCTCAGCGCCTTCCGTGAAGAACGGTTCGACCGCGAGATCATGAACGAGATGGGTGAACTGGGTCTGCTCGGCGCCACCGTTTCTCCAGAGTACGGCGGCGCGGGCGTCAATCACGTCGCTTACGGCCTGATTGCCCGTGAGGTGGAACGGGTCGACTCCGGCTACCGCTCCGCCATGAGCGTGCAGTCGTCGCTGGTCATGTACCCCATTGAGGCTTACGGCTCCGAAGCGCAAAAGCACAAATTCCTACCCAAGCTTGCCAGCGGCGAGATGATCGGCTGTTTCGGGTTGACCGAGCCCGATCACGGCTCGGACCCAGGCTCGATGATCACCCGGGCGGAAAAAGTCGACGGCGGCTACCGCCTGACCGGCGCCAAGATGTGGATCACCAACAGTCCGATTGCCGACATCGCCGTGGTCTGGGCCAAGTCGGCGGCCCACGACAACCAGATCAAGGGCTTTATCGTCGAGCGCGGCAGCGACGGCTTCACCACGCCGAAAATCGACGGCAAGGTCTCGCTGCGCGCCTCGATCACCGGCGAAATCGTGCTGGAAAATGCCTTCGTCCCCGACGAGAACCTGCTGCCCAACGTCAGCGGCCTGAAAGGCCCGTTTGGCTGTTTGAACAAGGCCCGATACGGCATCGCCTGGGGCGTGATGGGCACCGCAGAATTCTGCTGGCACGCCGCCCGCCAATACACCCTTGACCGCAAGCAGTTCGGCCGCCCGCTGGCCGCCAACCAGCTGATCCAGAAAAAGCTCGCCGACATGCAGACCGAGATCACCCTGGGCCTACAGGCGGCGCTGCAGGTCGGCCGGCTGATGGATAGCGGCAACTGGTCGCCGGAAATGGTCTCGCTGATCAAGCGCAATAACTGCGGCAAGGCGCTGGATATCGCCCGCCAGTCCCGCGATATGCACGGCGGCAACGGGGTGTCCGACGAATACGGCGTGATTCGCCACATGGTGAACCTGGAGTCGGTCAACACCTACGAGGGCACCCATGACGTGCACGCGCTGATTCTGGGCCGCGCCCAGACCGGTATCCAGGCGTTTTTCTAAGGACGTTTATGAGCGCATCTCCCAAACCGCTGGCAGGCATTAAAGTACTCGATATTTCCCGGGTGCTGGCAGGCCCGTGGTGCGGGCAAATGCTCGCCGACATGGGCGCCGACGTGATCAAGATCGAGCGCCCCCAACGCGGCGACGACACCCGCCACTGGGGGCCGCCCTGGCTCTCGGGCAGTGCCGAGTCGGCCTATTACCTGTGCGCCAACCGCGGCAAGCGCTCGGTCACCGTCGATATGGCCACGCCCGAAGGACAAGCGGTGATCAAGCAGCTCGTCGAACAATCCGACGTGCTGATCGAAAACTTCAAGGTCGGGGGATTAAAGCGTTACGGGCTGGATTACCCAAGCCTGAAAACGTTAAACCCCCGGCTGATTTACTGTTCGATCACCGGCTTTGGTCAGGAAAGCCCCTACGCCCACCGCGCCGGCTACGACTTCATGATCCAGGCCATGGGCGGAATCATGAGCCTCACCGGAAAGCCCGACGATGAACCCGGCGGCGGGCCGGTGAAAAGCGGCGTGGCGTTTACCGATATTTTTACCGGCCTGTATGCGGCCAACGCGGTGCTCGCCGCGCTCTACCAGCGCCGCGACACCGGCACCGGCTGCCATATCGACATGGCGCTGATGGACGTGCAGGTGGGCGTACTGGCCAACCAGGCGTTGAACTACCTGACCTCGGGCAAGGTGCCGCAGCGCATGGGCAACGCCCATCCCAACATCGTGCCTTACCAGGCGTTTGCCACCCAGGACGGCCATATGATCGTGGCGGTGGGCAACGACGACCAGTTCAAACGCTTTTGCCAGGTGCTCTCGCTACCCGCCCTGGCCGAAGATCCGCGCTTTGCCACTAACGGCGTGCGCGTTCAATACCGCGATCAGTTGGTGCCGGTGCTCGAAGTCGCGCTTGCCCAGCGCGGCACTGACGATTGGCTAGCCGCCTTTGAAGCCGTTGGCGTGCCCTGCGGCCCAATCAATACCCTCGACCGGGTCTTCGACGACCCTCACGTCAAGGCGCGCAAATTGAAGCAGACGTTACCCCATGCCCAGGCGGGCCAAGTCGACCTGGTGGCCAATCCTATCCGCATGAATGGCGAATCGGTAAGCGCCACCACGGCGCCGCCCACCCTTGGCGAGCATACCGACGCCGTACTCACCGATATCGGCCTTACTACCGAGCAGCGCCAGGCGCTGCGCGACGCCGGGATTATCTAGCTGGTTCAGCGCCGATTATTTGCCTTTCAGCTTGTCTTGCTAGCGCCCTGCGGGGCGCTTTTTTGATGAACCCCACACCCAAAGGACACCATATTCTATACAAGACATGTACAACCAGGGTAATTGTGGCTAAACTGTCGATAGGGTGATTGGGCCACCCCTTCAAGATTAATAACATAATGCTTGTCTCGCGACCGGCGAGCGAAAAGCATCAGGAGTCAAAATGAGTCAGTGTGCTCGAGTCAACGGAAGCTGTAAGCGCTGCGAAGGCGACCTTCCGTTCGACTTCACGATGGCGTTTCAACCCATCGTGGACGTTTCTCTCGCCAAGGTGTATGCCTACGAAGCGCTAGTACGGGGCCCCGAGGGTGAGTCCGCCTGGAGCGTGATTTCTCAGGTCACCGACGACCTCATGTACCGTTTCGACCAGGCCTGCCGGGTCAAGGCGATCGAAATGGCCAGCGCACTGGATATGCAAACGGCGCTTTCGATCAATTTCCTGCCCAATGCGGTGTATGAACCCGAGGCCTGCATCCAGGCCACCTTGGACGTTTCCAAGCGCGTTGGCTGGCCTACCGACCAGTTGATCTTCGAAATCACCGAAACCGAGCGCGTTCGCGACCGTCAGCACCTGTACAACATTATTAATGCCTACCGCTCAATGGGCTTCACGACGGCGCTAGATGATTTCGGCAACTGGTACGCCAACCTGGATCTGCTCACCGACCTGGCCCCTGATAAGATCAAGATCGACCGCGAGCTGATCATCGACTGCGATCATCATCCCCGGCGCCAGGCGCTGTTGCGCTCGATCATTCAGTTGGCGGCGGAACTCGACATCAAGCTGATTGCCGAAGGCGTTGAGACTCACGCCGAAGCCTTGTGGCTGGCGAGAGAGGGCATCCCCTGTCAGCAAGGGTTCTACTACGCACGTCCTGCGGTGAACTCACTGGGTAATAACCTGGCCCAACAACTCGTCACGCTGCGCGATGAAGCGTGGCCGTCAAGCCGTTAGGAACCCTATGGATAACGCGACACAACGTGACATTTATCAACAGTTTCACCGCACTCAGCGCAACACCGAAAACGTGATCAACACCGCCCCGCTCGGCATCTGTATCACCAATCCCCAAGGGCAATACGAACTGGTCAATCCGGCCTACTGCGAGTTTTACGGCTATCGTGAAGAGGAACTTTTGGGTCAGCATTTCACGATGGTGGTGCCCCAGGCCTACCGCGCGACCATGTCCGATTTGCACGACCTCTTCGTCGAGGGAGAAAATGCACAGGAGCTGCGCCAGGAGTGGGAGGTGCGCTGCAAGAACGGCGAGGTGCGCACCATCATTGCAGAGGCTGCGCGCATCGAAGGTGACGACGGCGCGCCGCGCACAGTCACCTTTATCGTTGATATTACCCAGCGAAAACAGCTGGAAGAGCGCCTCAAACAGGCCAACGAGCGCCTTGACCATATCGCCCACCACGACGAGCTCACCGGTTTGTTGAATCGTCGCGCTGGCCTGCAGTGCCTGGAGCAGGAGCTACGCCGCAGCTCGCGCTACGGCAGCCCGCTGAGCGTGGCCATGTTCGACCTGGATAACTTCAAGGCCTTCAATGACACACATGGTCACAGCGTAGGTGATAAGATTCTTGAAGAAGTGACTGCAACGGTGAACCAGACGCTGCGCGACACCGACGTGCAGATTCGTCTGGGCGGTGAAGAATTTCTGGTGATCATGCCCGAGGTGAATGCTGAAGATGCCAAGCTTGCCATGGAACGGGTTCGCCGCGTGGTGTCTCAGACACCGTTTACCCAGCATGCCTTGACGGTTACGCTCTCCGCAGGCGTGGCCAGTTACGTTGAAGCGTCGACCACCCGATTGCTTGATCGCGCTGATAAAGCCATGTACCAAGCTAAACAGTCGGGTCGCGATCGCGTGTTGATCGCTTCATCCCTGTAAGTCTGTTTATTGCGCACTATGCTGAAGCATACCGCCCCATCAACTCAGGAGTTGAGCCATGAGCAATGCCGAGCTAAATGAGCTAAAACACAAATACGTCGCCGCCGGCGCCGCAAGCCCCGCCACCGCTTTTGCCGCGCGCGCTGAAAATGCCGAAGTGTGGGACGCGGACGGCAACCGCTTTATCGATTTCGCCGGCGGCATCGGCGTGCTGAACGTTGGCCACCGCCACCCGAAAGTTGTCGCTGCGGTGAAAGCCCAGCTCGACAAGGTCATGCACACCTGCCAGACGGTGATGCCCTACGAGGGCTACGTCAAAGTCGCCGAGAAACTCAGCCATATCGTCCCGGTGCGTGGCCACGCCAAGGTCATGCTGGCCAACTCGGGCGCCGAAGCGCTGGAAAACGCAGTCAAGGTCGCCCGCGCGGCCACGGGTCGCTCCAACGTGATCTGCTTTGACGGCGGCTACCACGGCCGTACTTTCTATACCATGGCAATGAACGGCAAGGTCGCGCCCTACCAGACCGATTTCGGTCCGATGCCGGGCACCGTCTTCCGCGCGCCCTACCCGGTGCCCTACCACGGCGTCAGCGAAGACGAAGCCATTCGCGGCTTGAAGATGGTGCTGAAAACCGACGCCAACCCCAAGGACACCGCAGCGATCATTCTCGAGCCGGTACTCGGTGAAGGTGGTTTCTACCCGGCGCCCAAGAGTTTCCTCGAGAAAATCCGCGCCATCTGCGATGAGCACGGCATTCTGATGATCATCGACGAAGTCCAGTCGGGCTTTGGCCGTACCGGCAAGATGTTTGCCATCGAGCACAGCGGCGTTGAGCCGGACATCATGACCATGGCCAAGAGCATGGGCGATGGCATGCCGATTTCCGCCATCGTGGGAACCGACAAGGTGATGGATGCCTCCGGCCCCAACTCGCTGGGCGGCACCTACACCGGCAGCCCGACGGCCTGTGCCGCGGCGCTTGCGGTCATGGAAGTGTTCGAAGAAGAGAACATTCTGGAAAAGAGCCAGGCGCTGGGCGAGAAGCTGGCGACACGCTTCAAGGACTGGCAGGGCAAGTTCGACTGCATCGACAACATCCGCAACATGGGTGCCATGGCAGCGTTCGAGCTGGTGTCCGATAAGGACAACCATACGCCCAACCCGGAACTCGCCGCCAAGCTGTGCGGCAAGGCCCGCGAAGAAGGCCTGATCCTGCTGTCCTGCGGCATGTACGGCAACACCATCCGCTTCCTGATGCCGGTCACCATCGAAGACAACGTGCTCAACGAAGGCCTGGACATCATCGAGTCCTGCCTGGATTCACTGGTATAACGACACGTTCGTCAGCAAGCACCAAAACGCCGCCCGTTGGGGGGCGTTTTTTATACTGCGCGATTATCGTGGCCGGCGGTCGCCTTCCAGAAAGTTAGCCGTGAAGACCGCTTTGCCGTGGGTTTCGAACGACCACTTCATCACCTCGCTCAGCCCCGCCATGACGGCATCGAACTCGCCGAACACTTGGGTGCTCATGCGGTTGGGATGCACTTCAAGGCCGGATGCCTCAAGACGCTTGACCACTTCTTTGACCGCTGGCTTGAAATCATCGGCCAGCGGGTAATAGCTCAGCTGTACGGAAAGATACATATCGCCTCCTTACGCCGTGTGTGAAGAACGATCGCGTGACGCCATTCGCTGCCAGGCCGCCAGAATGGCGCCACGGGTGTCGTCGGGGTGCTCCATGGGAAACATGTGCGTACCCGGCACGCCGCTGACGGCAACCCCATAACGCTTCAGGCGCTGAATGCGCGACGGGGTCAACAGGTGCGACTCCTCGCCTGCCACGACCTCCAGCGGCACGCTCAGCCGACGCGGCAGGCGCGTCAGGTGGTCCGGTAAATGGCGGAAGATCTCCACCTCGATACGCGGATCGAACGTAAGCTCGGCGCGGCCGTCTGCCAGTACCTGGGTACCTGCTTCAATGTAGTCGTTGAGCGCTTCCGGGGTAAAGCGCCGAAACAGCCCACGGCGCCTTAAAGACGCCGCCATGGCCTCCCGGCTTGGCCATACCGCCCGCCGCCCCAGGGTCTTGCCGGCCGGGGTAATCCGGTCGATGAAACCAAAGCGCTTGGCGGCTTTCATTGCCCAGGCATCGGTGCCCAGCATCAGCGGCGGGTCCAGCATGATCACACCGCAGAAGCGCTCGGGCTGCTTATCGGCGGCCATCGCCATGAGCGCGCCGCCCAACGAATGGCCGACGCCCAGCAGCGGTTTGTCGCTCTCGGGCAGGCTTGCCAGCAGCTCGTCGACCAGGTTGGTCCAATTATGGTTCACCGGGTAATCCGGATGGTGGCCCAGACGCTCCACCGGGTGAAGGTCAAAGGTATCGGCCAGCGGCGCCAGCAGGCTGCGATAGCTCAACCCGGGAAAGCCGTTGGCATGGGCAAACACTAAGCGAGGGCGTGGCGCGGTATCAGCAGGCATGGCGGGGCTCGTGGTCAGATGTTTCTTTAAGCGGTTAACGGGCTATCTATCATACGACTGTTTTAACTCGCTCCCTGCCCGGCGTCAATCTCCCCCACGCGGTCAGCGGTGAATTAAAACAGCGGTAGCTGATGGGCCTGGGTGTTCTCCGCCAGCCGATACCCCACCCCCAGCAGGCGAACGGGCCGCTCGCCCCTGGCCCAGCCGACGTTTAGCAGCGTTTCGAACTGGGCGAGGTCCGGCGCGGGGTCGGCGTGTTCCACGGTGGTCTGGGTGAAGTCGTTGAACTTCACCTTGACGATCAGCCCGCGCACCGCCAGCGGTGGGTCAAGCCTGGCGTAGCGTCGCTCCAGGTCCTCGATCAGCGTAGGCAGCTCGCGGCGGCAGGCATCCAGGTCGGGCAAATCCTGGGCGTAGGTCTGCTCGGTGCTGATCGATTTACGCTCGCGGTGGGTTTTCACCGGGCGCTCATCGCGCCCCCAGCTCAGCTCGTGCAGCCGCCGGCCAAAGCGGCCAAAGTGCTCGACCAGCTCGGTCAGCGGGCGGGCACGCAAATCGGTACAGGTATGAATATCGAGCCCGGCCAACTTTTCCGCCGTGCGCGGGCCGACGCCGTGAATTTTCTTCACCGGCAGTTGCTGGACGAAGCCATCCACCTCATCCGGCGTGATTACGCACAGGCCATCGGGTTTGTTCCAATCGCTTGCGATCTTGGCGAGAAACTTGTTGGGCGCCACGCCCGCCGAGACGGTAATCCCCACCTCGCGGCTGACACGCTCGCGGATAGCTTCCGCCATGAGCGTCGCGCTGCCGTGGTGCAAGGTGACGTCGGAGACATCCAGAAACGCCTCATCCAGCGACAGCGGCTCAATAAGCTCGGTGACATCGCGGTAGATGGCAAACACCTGTCGGGCGACGGCTTTGTATTTGGCCATGTCGCCGCGAATGATGGTCAAATGCGGACAGCGCTTGAGCGCCTGGCCCATGGGCATCGCCGAATGAATCCCGAATTCGCGGGCGGGGTAGTTGCAGGTGGCGACCACCCCGCGCTGCTCGACGCTGCCGCCAATGGCAATCGGTATATCACGCAGCGCCGGGTTATCGCGCATCTCAACCGCCGCGTAAAAACAGTCACAGTCGCAATGAATGATTTTGCGCACTGACTAGCCTTCTACCTGTAAAAAACCACAGTTTATCACAAGCCCTAGCCCTTCATGTGCCACAAAACGTCCGCAGCACCTGCTCACTTTCCGTGGCGGGCGCCGCTAAACGACGAGCTTCCGTTGAGTCATCAAACGGCTGGGTGACCACGCCCAGCAGGGTGTAGAACGGCGAAAAATCGCCGTCGTAGGCGGCATCGATGGCCTCCTGAACGCGGTGGTTGCGGGGGATGATGACCGGATTGCCGCGCCGCATGGCCGCAAAGCGCGCCTCCTCTTGCCCGGCGACCTGCGCCGCCTGCCACGCCTCCAGCCACGCGGTTAGCGACTGGGGCTGGGTCGTCAGCGCCAGCAGCGCGTCGCGATGTTCATCGGTTGGCGAGGCGGCGCATTGGGTCAGCGCATCAAAGGTGGCGGTCATGTCCATCCGGCCCTGGTGCATCTGGCTTTCCAGGCCTTCCATCAGTGTTTCCGCGTCGGCGCTATCCGCCGCGAGGCCAAGCTTCTCAGCATGCAGGCGGCGCTGTTCGGCGCTGAACAGGCCATCAAAGCGGCGAATGGCGTCGGTGGCCTGGGCGACACCCGCATCGCCCTGCTCATTCAGCAGCGGCAGCAGGGTTTCGGCAAAGCGGGCCAGGTTCCACTGGGCAATCCCCGGCTGATTGGCAAAGGCGTAGCGTTTGCCCTGGTCAACCGAACTATACGCCTTTTGCGGGTCGAACTGCTCCATAAAGGCGCAGGGGCCGTAATCGATGGTTTCACCGGCAATGCTGCAGTTATCGGTGTTCATCACGCCATGAATAAAGCCGATGCTCATCCAGCGCGCCACCAGCGCGGCCTGGCGGGCGACGACAGCCTCGAGCAGCGCCAGGTAGGGGTCTTGTGCGTTGACTGCCTCGGGGTAGTGGCGTTCAATCGCATGATCCGCCAGCGCCTTGAGCTCCGCTTCATCCCGCCGCACGGCAGCAAACTGGAAGGTACCCACCCGGATGTGGCTGCTGGCGACACGAGTAAATACCGCACCTGGCTCAGGCAGTTGGCGCACCACCCGCTCGCCGCTGGTCACCGCGGCCAGCGCACGCGTGCTAGGGATGCCCATGGCGGCCATAAATTCGCTGACCAGATATTCGCGCAAAACCGGCCCAAGTGGCGAGCGGCCATCGCCGCCGCGGGAGAACGGTGTGCGACCGCTGCCTTTCAGCTGCACGTCGCGGCGCTTGCCGTGCTGGTCGACGACTTCGCCGAGCAGCAGTGCGCGGCCGTCACCCAGTTGCGGCACAAAGTTGCCGAACTGGTGGCCCGCATAGCCAAGCGCCCGGGGCGACGCATTAGGCATCGTCTGATTGCCGCTGAACCACGCGGCCAGGGTTGCCTCATCGGGTATCTCTTTAGCACCCAGCTCGGCGGCCAGCGGCGCATTGAACGCGATCAGTTCAGGGTTCGCCACGGGCGTGGCCGCACATTCGACCGACAGCGGTTCGGGCAAGGTGGCATAGCGATGTTCAAATGACAGCACGATTAACTCCGCGTCTATTGGCTTTCGTTAGCTAATACCCTAGCATTTTACTCAAGTAAACGCCGAAGCGAAGCCCCTATATCATGCCGATTGCCCCAGCCCATTACCCTGCCCCGCTTGAGCGGACGTTTTATAACCGCGACACCCTTGAGGTCGCCCGCGACATGCTGGGCTGCTGGCTGGTACGCGAGCATAACGGCGAGCAGATCGCCGCGCGGATTGTGGAAACCGAGGCCTATTGCGGCGCTGAAGACTCCGCCTGCCACGCCCACCGCCGCCGCTCGCCGCGCACCGAAGCCATGTTCGGGCCGGCGGGCCACGCCTACGTGTACCTGGTGTATGGCATGCACTGGCTGTTAAACGTGGTCACCGAACCAGAAGATTCGCCCTGTGCGGTGTTGATTCGCGCCGTGGAACCCACGGTCAACGAGGCAGCAATGCGCGCCACCCGCCAGGCGACGGGCAAACAGCTAAGCAATGGTCCGGGCAAGCTTACTCGCGCGCTGGGTATCGACAAGGCGCTGTACGGCCATGACATGACCCAGGGCAACCGGCTGTGGATAAGCCAGCCCATGCAGGATGGCGGACTCGCCACCGGGCCGATCGCCACAGGCCCACGGGTGGGCATCGATTACGCTCAACCAGAGCACCGCGACGCCCCCTGGCGGCTGTGGCTGGAAGGTAATCCGTGGGTATCGAAGGCGCGCTAGCGGTCCTCAAGGCAACGAACCGCCTCCTCCAGCACCGGCGTTAGCGGCGCGCGCCACTGGTGAGAGAGCATGGCATCGGCGCGGGTCACGCCAAGCGACAGCGAGGCAACGGGCAGGCCCATTCCATGCGCCTCGCGGCAAAAGCGATAGCCGGAATAGACCATCAATGACGTCCCCACGGCCAGCACCGCCTGGGCGTTTTGCAAGCCAGCCTGGGCGGCGAGCCGTCTTGCTGGCGGGACCACATCACCGTAATACACCACGTCCGGCTTGAGGATGCCGTCGCACCGAGGGCAGTCGAATATCTTGAAAGATGAAAAATCGGCTTCCAGGTCGGCGTCGCCATCCGGGGCATGGCCCGCATCAAGCGCGGCAAACTGCGGATTCAGCTGCGCCATTTCAGTGTGCATGGCGTGGCGCATCATGTGGTAGCCGCAGCCCATACAGCTAACCGTATCGGCCCGGCCATGCAGGTCGATGACCTTTTTGGAGCCCGCCCTCTGATGCAGGCGGTCTACGTTCTGGGTGACCAGCATCTCCACGTAGCCCATGGCTTCCAACGCGGCCAGTGCCTTGTGCGCGCCGCTTACCTGGGCGCCGCTCAGCGCCTTGAAACCCACCAGCGCCCGCGCCCAGTAGCGCTGGCGCACGGCATGTGAACCCATGAAATCGCCGTGCTGAACGGGTGGTGAGCGCTTCCACTGGCCATCGGCATCGCGATAGTCGGGGATGCCGCTGTCGGTGCTCACGCCCGCGCCGGTCAGAATCCAAAGTTTTGGGTAACGCGCGATAAAGCTGGCCAGCTCTTCACCTGCCTGGGCCACGCGGTTGGTCATATCCACTGCCTGCGTCAAATGTTCACCCCTAGGCAATTCTGCTCTCGCTAGACGATACTGTATGACAACGGCAACGCCTACTCTGTGCCAGGCATTTTATCCGAGGAGCCACTTATGCAAGGATCTGATCAACGGACGATGCAGGATCATGATGTGATTATCGTCGGCGGCGGCATGGTTGGCGCCGCGCTGGCGGCCCGGTTGGGCAATGCCGGCAAGTCGGTCGGGCTGATCGAGCAAGGCGAGGCTCCCGCCCCGGCTGAGGGCGACTACGACCTGCGCATCTCGTCGCTGAATGCGCGCTCGCTGGCGTTTATCAACGCCAGTGGCACTCAGCTACCCGAGGAACGCTGCTGCCCCTTCCGCCACATCGATGTGGCCAATCAGGATGGCACCGGCCACTCGTTATTCTCCGCGGCCGACAGCGGCATGGACGATTTCGGCGTTTTTGTCGAAAACCGCACGCTGCAATACGCGCTGTGGCAGCGCCTCGCCGACCTGCCCGGCGTGACCTGCTATACCCAGTGCGCGCCGATCAGCACCCTGGCAAGCGGCGATATGCGCCTGATCGAGCTGGATAACGGCAAAACCCTTAGCGCGCCGCTGGTTGTCGGGGCCGACGGTGCCCGCTCCACCCTGCGTGAGCTTGCTGGCATCAGCGTGACCCATTACGACTACCACCAGCGGGCGATGATCATTAACGTGGAAACCGAGCTGCCCCAGCAGGACGTCAGTTGGCAGGTGTTCACCCCCACCGGCCCGATTGCCATGCTGCCGCTGCCCGGCCAGCGCGCCTCGCTTGTGTGGTACGACAGCGACGAGGCCACCAAGGCCCGCGAACAGCTGGACGATGACGCGCTCAAGGCCGCCATCGAAGAGGCCTTCCCCGCTCGGCTCGGCAAACTCACCCGTGTCGTCGCCCGGGCCAGCTTTCCCATCAAGCGCCAGCACGCCAAGCGCTACATTGGAAAGCGCCTGGCGCTGATTGGCGACGCCGCCCACGTGGTGCACCCGCTGGCGGGCCAGGGGCTGAACATCGGCCTGCACGACGCCGACACTCTGGCCGAGCTGATCATCCACGGCCGCGACCCCGGCGACCATATCGACCTGCACCGTTTCGAGGTCCAGCGCCGCCTCGCCAACCAGGCGATGATCGCCGCCACCGACAGCTTTCACCATCTGTTCACCGGCGCCAAGCCGCTACGCCAATTGGGCGATCTCAGCCTGCATATCGCCGAACGCATCCCGTTCGCCAAACGCATCATGATGCAGCAGGCCAACGGGCTGAATCCGTTCAAGAAGCGCTAGGCGTTATAAGGGCAACGACGTTTCACAAACAAGGCCAAGCGGTTGCGCTTGGCCTTGTTGCCTACATTAGCCCAGCCTGGAAAAGAGGCTAGCCCGTTGCCTCTCTATACGCTCAGGTGGTCATCCAGGAACGCACGAATCACCGGGATAATCACATCACCATGGGTTTCCAAGGCAAAATGCCCGGTGTCGTAAAAGCGAATATCCGCCTCAGGTATATCGCGCTTCCAGGCTTCAGCACCCGGCGGCAGGAAGAACGGATCATGCTTGCCCCATACAGCGAGTAACGGCGGCTGATGCGCCCGAAAATAGGCCTGAAATTCGGGATACTTCGCCACGTTGGTGGCGTAGTCCAACAATAAATCGAGCTGAATATCCGCCATCCCAGGTTGAGATATCTGCGCCCCTTCCAACGTATAGGCATCCGGTGCGACAGCACTTGTGTCGCTTACTCCCTCCACGTACTGCCATTTGATGGACGCCGGCGTCGGAAAGTCACTAAGGGCATCGCGATTCGTCTTTGAAGGGTCGTTCCAATACGCCTGAATCGGCGCCCAGCCTTGTGAAAGCCCCTCCTCATACGCATTGCCGTTTTGCGAAATGATCGCGGTGACTTTTGACGGGTGAGCCAACGCCAAACGCCAGCCAACCGGCGCACCATAGTCGTGAACGGCAATGGCGTAGCGATCAAGCTTCAATTGCTCAGTAAATTGATCAATCGTCTTCGTCAGGCTGGCAAAGGTGTACTCGTACTCACCGCGTGCCGGCGACTGGGTAAAACCAAAGGCTGGCAAATCCGGTGCGACGACGTGATAGCCATCCGCGAGCGCCTCAATAACATCGCGCCACATATACGACGAGGCAGCAAAGCCGTGCAGCAGCAGTACCGTCGGCGCCGCCGGATCACCCGCTTCACGATAGAAAACGTCGACATCGCCTACTTTCTCGAAGCGATAGTGAACCTGCTGCGTTGTCGAGCCAGAAGCCGGAACTGTATTTTCAGATGTCATGGATAACCCCCTCAGTAACCTTTAATAATAGTTTTTGAAGGTTACGAAGAAAGATAGTAACCTGTCAAGCATTAAATTAAAGGTTACTCAGCATGCCATCAAAAATCACGCCTCCGTTTATCGCGAGCAATCTCGCTATCGATTTCATCAACACCCAATTTGGCGTAGGGGAAGAGAATCGGGAATGCCTGGATAACGACAGTAGTGTCGTTGCATGGCTTCAACAGGCAGGAGTACTGACCGAGGAGTGTGAAAGCCCACCGTCTGGGTTGGCCCAGCTGGCTCGGAAACTGCGCGACAACATGCGGGAGCTTCTCATCTCAGCCCAACAGGGGCGGGCCGCAGACCCCGCATTAATAAATCACGTGCTGGAACGGGGCTGCCCCACAGAGAAGATTGAATGGCAGCCAAAGGAAGCGGTATTTCAGAAAAATACTTACAGGCCCAACATGGAAAGCGAGAGTCTGTTGCAGCCTGTCGCGGCGTCGTTGGTTGAGTTGCTTACCGAGGAAGATCTACAGCTCGTCAAACAATGTGAAGCCTCGGATTGCGTTCTATTGTTCCATGATCAAACAAAATCTCACCGTCGCCGTTGGTGCAGCATGGCCGCTTGCGGAAACAGGATGAAAGCGGCCGCACACCGGGCTAGAAAGAAAACGGGATAGCGTGCTTTGCGATCGTGCCCAGTAGGGGAAACTCGGCGATTTAAGCTCGCGAAGTGCTTCCTGTTCGCCAAGCGTATAATGATGCAGCAAGCTAATGGGTTGAATCCGTTTAAAATTATTTAGGATTAATTAATGCGTTCAGAGTCGACTGATTTGGCAGCATTGAAGCGTTTTTTTGAAAAACTGGCACTGCTGCCCAAACCAGAACCCGCTACACCCAATTTGTTTTCCGTTGCAGGACCTGGCCAGCATGAGAATCGCTTATCGGACTTGATGGCCTTCTTTATGGGCGGTTACCCAGGGGCTCCCCGCTGGTTGGCCAAGGCCGTGTTGCACGCACTCTTTCGTAAAGAGCGATTCGATCATGAGCCCCTACAGCGCATCGACTGGGAAGCAGTCTCTACCGAGCGGGAAGCAGGGAACTGGAATGTCGAAAGCGCATCGACCAAGCGCCTAGACCTGGTGGTTTCAGGAAACGACTTTGTATTGGGTATCGAGCATAAAGTATGGGCTTCAGCGGAGAGAAACCCGTTTTATGCCTATGAAGACTTGCTGAACAGCCATGAGGTTAAAGTCTACAAGTGCGTTTTATGCCCGAATGACACCAAGAAAAGCGTTTGGGCACCCGCCAATAACGCTGGCTGGCCGACGCTATCTTACTCGGAAGTATTGGCCTCAGCTTATGAGCTGTACGGGCAAGACGTAGCCCCATCAACTCAGGTCAAATGGCAAATTTTCTACCAAGAGTTGTTGCAGCATCTCGCCTCTATCGCCCATCCAACGGAAGAAAAGACAATGACAAAAGACGAGCTGGATTTTTCGTTAAAGCATTTCAATGATTTATACGAAGCATCCCAACGTCTGAAACAACTCGACAATGAATTGATGACGGAAGGTAAAAGCCATATTGCAACTGCATTGCAGATAGACACGACCGAGATTAGCACCAATAGAAAGCCGGAGGATTGGGGGGATCAGACAAGAGTGTGGCGCTTCTTCCCTCACACTTGGGGTGAAAATAATGGGAAAGGCTCTCAGGTGTGCTTGATTTATTACCCGTCGGCAGAATCAGAAGGCGATGAAAGCATCGGCTTTGAGGTACGGGCATATTTGGAAAGTCAGGAAAGCAATGACCCCTGGTTGAAAAGAATCGAGCAAGCATTTCTGGAGGTAACGCCTATCACCAAACACCCAGACCTTACTTGGTACAGAGAAGGCCATGGCAATGACACTTGGCCTGAAGTTGCGGGGCGATGGCAAACTTTGAGTGCTTGGCCCCGAGAGTACACTAAGACAGGTGCTATGAAGGCGCTGGGTGATTTAGCGAAATGGGTAGATGAGCACGCATTTCAGCCAGAAACGCATATCACGGACTAAGCCTAATAGTAAGCACCCACCAACCACCGATATAAAGCCTCCAATGACGCCTCGCCCGGCAATGCATTACAATAACCGCTGCGCTAGCTGGTCAATATCAAGCCGAACGGATCCCCTTCGCCAAACGCATGATTATCAACCCAATGGGCTGCCCCCGATTAAGAAGCGCTGACGCTGGCTACGCCAAATGCATGGATTGGAGTCTACTTTTTACGGCTTGCTACCCGCCATCCGATGAGGCGTCTCCTGAACGCTCTGCTCCATCCTGCGCTTGAGGGCTAATTGCCTCTTTTACCCACCCATACCACCCCGCCTCTGATGCTGTGACGCCAAGGGCGAAAGCCGCGAAAGTCAGACTGAGTAGCCAAGCCACGATGCTCAACGGCATTTTTCCGATAAGACCGAGTGTCAATTCTTTTGGCCAGCCAGATGAGGTCACGGCCGCGATCTCTGTCTCGTCGAGATAATAGACGATACGATTATTCCCTTCCGCAAGAAGTGACTCCCGGATTCGGCGAGCAAGTTCATGCAGTTCCTCAGCTTGCGGCATAGTGAGATCCGTACTGGATTTGCTCGCTTCTTTAAGCATTGAGTGCATTTTATTGAGCTTGCCGAAGGCTCCAGCATCAAGTGTGCCCGAAAGTTTGAGCTCCTCCGTAAGATCGAGAACAATGCGAATGTTGTCAATCACATGGTCGTTACCGAGTGGTTCAGGCGCGCTGCACGCACCCATCTTGTACTTAACGTCATTGAGATAGCGGACGGCCGTTCCGAGTTTTATAAATTTTTTTGCCTTATAGTTGTTCATCGGCTCTCCCAGGTGCAACGCTAAATGCCCTAAATATGTGTCCAAGGCCACGCAGTTACCCACATAACGCCTGGGATTTGCGTCCCTGAAACTCGAAAGTCATGCGCCAATTTCCGTTAACACTAATCGACTACTGCTCTTTGCCTTTACCCCTTATCAGATGATGCCGACAACCAGGGATGTTCATGTCTTCCACTGACATAGCGGTGTTCAACGTTGCGAACTGCTTACGCCGCTTCTTAGCGTGATAAACTGTATGTCATCTGTGCTGCAAGCCAAATAGAACCAATTCAGGAGTTTGTGGCGGAATAATTTAATCTTCCAAGACCTTCTGCGTGCTGCGCGCTTCGCAACACACAGGCTGACAAGTGACTATTCAGCGATGCTGGAACCGCGAGTAGTGATAAATTTTCCGGCAGCTACGCGGCTTTATATGTATGACGCATTGTCTTTTTCACCACTAAGTGCGCTAGCCAACAGACCTGGTAAAGCCAGTCACCTACTCTAATGACGAAGCGATGGAGCAGCCTCACCGGGAAGCTCCATCGTGCGCCTCAGGGATGATGGCGCGACAGGGATTTCGAATTCATAAATGGAGTATTGACTGATGAACAGTATCGTCTACATCGTGGGTGCCGTCGTTATCGTCATCGCGCTACTTTCCTTTCTGGGCTTGCGCTAGCACGTCAAGAAAACATGTTTTTATAGAGATTTACCGAGAGCCTGCGATTGTTGACCATTCGCAGGCGTTTTGGCGTTAAACCGCTTTAGAAAAGTGAACCGATTTTCTCAGGGTGCATGCGAAAAAACCCTGGGGCTTCACGTTGTTGTTAACGTCACCGCGGGGTCTTTGCGCTCATACATCAAAAGCCTAAAAACAGCATGTCCAACGCCGAAGAAATATCATCCTGGTACTCAGCAAGGTTTCCAGCCCCGACACGCAATTCGCTTTCAGGCTCAACGACGCGCAACTACGACGAGGATTCATAGCTGATCAAATCCACTTCCGCTGCCTGGAGGCGCAGCGGAATGAGTTGCTGATAAGCATCTGAGTAGAACCATTCGTCAACGGCCTCAATGTCGGGAAAGCGAATAACCACCGTATCCGTGTGGCGGTGTTCTCCGCCTAACACGGCCTTTCGTTGCCCCCTTAGCACTAGCTCCCCGCCACATGACGTTAGCGTCGCGGGTACCCGACGCTTGTACTCAACCCATTTCTCCGTATCTTTCACGCTGATGTGACCAATAACATATGCCGCCATAAATACTCTCCCTATCTAACGAGCGCCATCACCGGTTACAAACCCGGTGCGAGGCTAGGTGTTGGGCGGCTAGCGCCACCTTTATTTCAGGTCGGTGCCTGAAGGGCGTTAGCGGTTCGCGTTTTCCTCGGCAACCTGACGAAGTGCATCGACCAACACGTCGGCGGGCTGGGCGCCAGAGATCAGGTAACGTCCATCGAGGATAAATGCCGGCACGGCGCTGACCCCTGCTTGCATGAACCGCTGTTCTGCCGAGCGAACCTCGTCCGCGTACTGATCCGACCGGGCGATAGCCTCGGCAGCGTCGCCGTCAAGCCCAACCTCAATGGCTTTTTCTCGTAGAACCTCTGGGTCTGAAGGGTTTTTCGCTTCACCGAAGTAGGCATCGAACAGTGCCAACTGCAGTGGCGTCTCTTGGTTCTGCGTTGCAGCCCACGCAAGCACGCGGTGGGCAGCGAAGGTATTGTTCGCTCGACGCTCCTGGGCGCTACGGAAATTCAGCCCAAGCTCTTCGGCCACCGCCATAATCTCGCGCTGGGATTGCGCCATGCTGGCAGCATCCTTGCCGTACTTGCGGCATAAGTGCTCCAGGATCGGCTCGCCCTCGGGCGGCATGTCCGGGTTAAGCTCGAAGGGCTGCCAGTGGAGCTCAACGTCGATTTCGCCATCCAGTATCTCCAACGCTTGCTCCAAGCGCCGGTAGCCGATCGCGCACCACGGGCATGCCACATCGGACACCAGGTCGATTCTTAACTTCTGCATGATGGTTCTCCTCGTCGGCTTCGGTCATCAGGCTTCAAAAGGCGCCAAGCACTGGCTTTTACCACAAAACATATCAACGCCAACAGCCCAGTGCGTCTGGCACGTTGGGGTTGACGATGCGTATTGAGTGCGTGTTCATTCCCAGCGCAGTCCGACTTTAAAGCTACTCGCTCGCTATCTCAGCAAAGCAGCCCGCTTTATCCAGGGTGTATTCGCCAAAATCCCGCGCCAGGTAAAGCGAACCCGAATAGACGCTCTGGGCCTCCTGGCGTATGTCCTCGATGGAAGGCGACACATGGGGGTTGGGCTGGTAACGGGGACTGAAGTGCGTCAGCACCAGGTTGGGGAGCTGTACCGATTCGGCAAACGCAGCGACCTGCCTGGCATAGCTATGCCCGCAGTCACCCGCCTTTTCGGCCATGGCTGCAGTGTAGGTGGCTTCATGTACCAATACCTGCGCCCCCGCGCACGCCTCAGACAACAAGTCGGGCTGGTCATTGTCCCCAGCGATCACGACTTTTCTGGGCTTGTGTTTGGAGATCAGGAAGTCACGGCTTTTTAACCGCTCGCCCGCGAATTCAATATCAACGCCCTGCTTCAACTGCCCCCACAACGGCCCTCTGGGAATCCCCTTTTGTGACAGCTTATCCACGTCCAGGGCAGCGTCCACGTTGCTCTCCGTAAAACTATAGGCATAGGACGGGGCCCGGTGTGAAAGCCTGTAGGTGGTAACCGTGATGCGCTCAAACTCGACGTTTGGCAGCTCATCGGAGCAGACAAACTTCACATCGAAGGGTAACGATAGTAGGGTGGCCTCAAAGGTGGCATCCAGCCATGCTTTTATACCTGCGGGCGCCACAATGGTCAGCGGCGCTTCCCGGCCATTCATCGCCGCACTCGCCAGCAGACCCGGCAGCCCATAGCAGTGGTCGCCGTGCACATGGGTAATCAAGATGGCTTTCAATGCATTCAGTGACAGCTTGGTGTGCAAGACCTGATGCTGGGTGCCCTCACCACAATCGATCAGGTACCAGCCCTTTCCCTTGCTCTCACGCAACGCGACCCCGGTGACGTTTCTTTGCTTGGTGGGCACACCGGCGGAGGTGCCTAGGAAGAGTAAATTCATCGTTTGTTCGTGACCTCTCTTGCAACCTCATTGGCCGTTGCACTCATGAACAATAAGTCATCCGTGGATGCTGACTCGATGACGGAGAAGCCAAGGCTTGAATATAAAGAACAAGCGGCATGGTTGTCTCGATAGACACGCAGCGTCACCGTCGACGCGCCTGTTGCTTCTCTGGCCTTTGCTATCAGCTTTTCGCAAAGCAAGCGGCCCGCGCCATTCCCTCTAGCCTCAGGCGAAACAATAATCCTGCCGATATGCACAGCGCCCTGCTTTCCTGGCCAGAACTGGCCAAAACCAATACAGCGGTTATCAATATCTGCTAAACAATAGCTTGAGCACCCTTCAACGGCGAGTAGCTCGGGAAAATTGGCTGCTGCAAAGGGAAAAGGCACGGATGGCCCAGCCCAGCGAGCACAGGCCTTCTCATCAGTGATCCAAGACGCAATAGTGGCGTAATCGGTTTGTTCTGGTGTTCGTAGAGTTGTTTTCATATGTTTAACGTTAAAGCTCACCGGCGCGAGACACGAGCATCGGCTGCAGATTGGGCCTGCCAGCTCTACTTCTCAACCCTAACCTCAAGAGTCCCCTCCAGAAGCTTCTCCGAAAAGACTATGATTGCGAATTTCTGGTTGAATTCCTTCACTTCATGCCTTGGAAGCCTCATATCGGGTGAGCGTACTTTGAGAGTTGTAATCAGAACTTCTGGATCGAAAGTCACGAAGAGCGTTGGAAGTTCAACGGCCTTCTGGCCTCCCTCAGAGCTCTCAATCACCAGAATGTGGCTAAGGTAGTACCAGCGAAAGATGTTCTCATCAGAAATCCGTTCCGGCACATGATTGTCAGCGAATATATGGAGTCGTAACAACGCTCGTTCTGCTGGTGCGGCTTTCTCGGAGCCGCTGATACGACCAGACCAGACAAGCGCAACAGAGGCACCAAGCATAAAAATGCCCAGGCCAACACCAACGGGCGATACCCACGCTGGCAACGACACTTCAAAATATTGGGTCGCACCGAATATCAGAGCCAACCCAATCCCGGCGACTCCAATTCCTCGATCAATCACGTGCAAAATCCATTCGCCGATCCATCAAAAAGACTGCCCAACTCGGAGCGAAGAGGCAGCCCGTCAGGGACGTCTACCTTCCGCGGTTTGTTTTATAGCACCCCTGCCCTATGCTCACGCTAGAACAGAAAAACCTAATCTTCGATTAGCGCGACGTCACCCCCTGATTGAGTAGCGCTACACTTTAGAGTCCGATCCTATGGGTAAGGAGATTGGACATGAAGAAGCGTTTCAGCGAAGAACAGATCATTGGCTTCTTGGCCGAAGCCG